>Ga0210400_10000680_pt1 | contig 36610 bp, 44 predicted proteins | sample IncBWH26MmetaG_FD_155456 | JGI IMG/M metagenome (GOLD analysis project Ga0210400, IMG submission 155456) | Forest soil microbial communities from Barre Woods Harvard Forest LTER site, Petersham, Massachusetts, United States - Inc-BW-H-26-M | ecosystem: Environmental > Terrestrial > Soil >... | reverse complement strand
GGCTGTTTCCCGAAGAGGCTTCGCGAGTGAGGACCGGGCCGCGATGAAAGTCGCGATCATCAAGGAGCGGCGCGCGCAAGAGCGGCGGGTCGCGGCGTCTCCCGATACCGTCAAGCATATGGCTGGCATGGGCCTTGAGGCGGTGGTCGAAAGCGGCGCCGGCGCCGACGCCTACTTCCCCGACGATTCCTACCGCGCGGCCGGCGCGACGATCGTCGGCGATGCCGCGGCCGCGCTGGCCGACGCCGATATCGTTCTGAAGGTGCAGCGGCCCTTGCTCGGCGGCGCCGACGGGGTCGACGAAGTCGGAATGATGAAAAAGGGCGCCGTATTGATCGGCCTGCTGCAGCCGTTGCGGCATCCGGCCGACACCAAGGCCTATGCCGAGGCCGGCATCGCCGCCTTTGCTATGGAGCTGATGCCGCGGATCACGCGGGCGCAGACGATGGACGTCCTGTCCTCGCAAGCCAACCTCGCCGGCTACCGGGCGGTGCTCGACGCTGCCGCCGAGTTCGGCCGCGCGCTGCCGATGATGATGACCGCGGCGGGCACGATCAAAGCGGCTCGGGTGCTGGTGATGGGCGCCGGGGTCGCCGGGCTGCAGGCGATCGCCACGGCCCGCCGCCTCGGCGCCATCGTCAGCGCGACCGATGTGCGGGCCGCCGCCAAGGAGCAGGTCGAGAGCCTCGGCGCTACCTTCATCACGGTCGATGAGGAGGCGATGCGGGCGGCCGAGACGGAGGGTGGCTACGCCCGCGAGATGACCGAGGATTTTCAGCGCCGCCAGCGAGAGAAGGTCACCGAGGCGCTGCGCCGCGCCGACATCGTCATCTGCACGGCGCTGATCCCAGGCCGCAAGGCCCCGGTCCTGCTGACCGAGGCGATGGTGGCGGTGATGACTCCGGGATCGGTCATTGTCGACCTGGCGGTCGAATCGGGCGGCAATGTCGAGGGGAACCGGCCTGGCGAGATCGTCACGACCGCCAACGGGGTCAAGATCGTCGGCCATCTGAACATGCCCTCGCGCGTCCCGGTCGATGCCAGCCAGCTCTATGCCCGCAACCTGCTGGCCTTTCTGGCCCTCATCGTGGATAAGGAAGGACAGTTGCGGATCGATACCGCAGACGAGATCGTCAAGGCCGCGCTCTTGACCCTGGACGGCGCCATCGTCAACCCCGCGCTCGCTCCGGAACCGGTGATCGTGGCTGCCTCCACCGGCTGACGGAGAACCCATGGCCGATCCCGCATCGCTCGCGCAGCGCGCCGGCGAGCTTGCCGGCGACGCCGGCTCGCTCGCGCACAACCTCGATGCGCTGTCGCAGCAGCTCGCTCTGGCCACCCAGCAAGGCGTCCACGCCGGCAGCCCCTTCGTCTACCAGCTGACCGTGTTCGTGCTCGCGGTCTTCGTCGGCTACTACGTCGTCTGGCGGGTGACGCCGGCATTGCATTCGCCGTTGATGAGCGTCACCAACGCGGTATCGAGCGTAATCATCGTCGGCGCGCTGATCGCCGCCGGCCCGGTCGGCTTGAGTTTCTCGAAGCTGATGGGTTTTGTCGCGGTGACCCTCGCGGCGGTCAACATTTTTGGGGGCTTTATCGTCACCCACCGCATGCTGCAGATGTTCCAGCGCAAGAAATAGCGGGCGCCGGGATCAACCATGAGCGAAAGCCTTTCGGCCCTTCTCTATCTGGTCGCCTCGATCTGCTTCATCATGGCGCTTCGCGGCCTGTCCTCGCCGGACACGGCGCGGGCCGGCAATCTCTACGGCATCATCGGGATGGCGATCGCCATTCTGACGACGCTCGCTTCGCCGTATGTCGTCAGCTACTGGCTGATCGCCGTCGGTCTGGTGATCGGCGGCGCGGTCGGCGCCTACATCGCCCGCCAGATCCAGATGACGGCATTGCCGCAACTGGTCGCCGCCTTCCACAGCCTGGTCGGCCTCGCCGCGGTCTGCGTCGCGACGGCGGCCTTTGCCGCGCCGGAGGCCTACGGCATCGGGCTGCGCGGGGCGATCCATCCGAGCAGCCTGATCGAGATGGCGATCGGGCTGACGATCGGTGCGATCACCTTCAGCGGCTCGGTCGTCGCTTTTGGCAAATTGCAGGGCGTCGTGACGGGCCGGCCATTGGTCTTTCCGGGGCAGCACCTGATCAACCTGGCGCTCGGCATCCTGTTGATCGCGCTGATCGTGCTGTTCGTGATGACCGAGGCGAGCAGTGTGTTCGCGCTCCTGGTGCTGCTGTCGCTCGCTTTCGGCTTTTTGCTCATCGTGCCGATCGGCGGGGCGGACATGCCGGTCGTGATCTCCATGCTGAATTCCTATTCGGGGTGGGCGGCCTGCGGCATCGGCTTCACGCTGTCGAACAGCCTGTTGATCATCACCGGGGCGCTGGTCGGGTCGTCGGGCGCGATCCTCAGCTACATCATGTGCAAGGGGATGAACCGCTCGATCATCAATGTGATCCTGGGTGGGTTCGGCACCGAGGGCGGCGCCGCGCCGGCGGCGGGCGCGGCCGGCGACCGGCTGGTCAAATCGGGCAGCGCCGAAGACGCCGCCTTCATCCTGAAGAATGCCAGCTCGGTGATCATCGTGCCGGGCTACGGCATGGCGGTGGCGCAGGCGCAGCACGCGCTGCGCGAGATGGCCGACATGCTGAAAAAGGACGGGGTCAAGGTCAGCTACGCGATCCACCCGGTGGCGGGCCGCATGCCGGGTCACATGAACGTGCTGTTGGCCGAAGCCAACGTGCCCTATGACGAGGTGTTCGAGCTCGACGAGATCAACCGCGATTTCGCCTCGACCGATGTCGCCTTCGTGATCGGCGCCAACGACGTGACCAACCCGGCCGCGAAGACCGATCCGACCTCGCCGATCTACGGCATGCCGATCCTCGATGTCGAGCGGGCCAAGACCGTGCTTTTCGTTAAGCGCTCGATGGCCTCGGGCTATGCCGGGGTCGAGAACGAACTGTTCTACCGCGACAACACGATGATGCTGTTCGGCGACGCCAAGAAGATGTGCGAGGAGATCGTCAAGGCGCTGGATTAGGCGTGCCTAATTTGGACCGCGGCCGTCCCGGCCGCCTGTTAGTCTCGACAGGGCGGGCGAGACGCCCGCTGTCCTCTGTACCGGCTGAGGCTAGTAGCCCTCGCGCTCCATGCGCTTGCGCAGCAGCTTGCGATAGCGGCGCACCGCCTCGGCTTTTTCGCGGGCGCGCCGCTCCGAGGGCTTTTCGTAATTGCGCCTGAGCTTCATTTCCCGGAACACCCCCTCGCGCTGCATTTTTTTCTTTAGGGCTCGCAGAGCCTGGTCGACATTGTTGTCGCGAACGAGGACTTGCACGGGCGCTTCTCTCCATCCGTGAACGTGATACGCGGGGCCGCAACGGCCTCCTTCCTGTACGAAAATCTAGCACTGCAACCGGCGGCTGTGAAGCATCCCGGGCCAAACCGGCGGATTTCCACGGCTTTACCCGAGGCGCCGGGCATCACATATTGGCTGTATGGCTCTGTTGAAGATCGCGCGCATGGGGCACCCGGTGTTGCGCGCCCGGGCCGCCGAGATCGACGACCCGAAGGCGCCCTGGGTGCGCCAGCTCGTCGAGGACATGATCGAGACGATGGAGGATGCCGGCGGCACCGGCATCGCCGCGCCGCAGGTCCACGTTCCTTATCGGATCGTCGTGTTCCAGGTCCATGGCGAGCGGCTCACCGATCTGCCCGGCGACAGCGAGCAGGAGCTGACCGCGCTGATCAACCCGGTCATCGAACCGATCGGCGACGAGCGCGCCTATGGCTGGGAAGGGTGCCTGTCGGTGCCGGGGCTGCGCGGCGTGGTGCCGCGCCATTTGCGGATCCGTTATCGCGGTGTGGACCTGGATGGCAATCCGATCGACCGCGAGGCGGCCGGGTTTCACGCCCGCGTCGTGCAGCATGAATGCGACCATCTCGACGGCATTCTCTATCCGCAACGGATGACCGATCATCGCCTGCTGGTCTTTACCGAGGAGTTGCAGCGCCACCCGATCGACGTGGCGGCCATGCTTGCTGAGAGCGATCCGGAATGAAGAGTCCTCTCGCCGATAGCGAGCGCGACCGGCTGATCGCGGCCATGCTGCCTGATGTCGCGTTCGATGGCTGGTCGCGGCATGCCCTGCGTCTCGCGGCCGGGCGCGCCGGGATCCCGGTCGGTGAGGCAATGGCGCTGTTTCCGCGCGGCGCACCGGACATGGTCGCGGCGTTCAGCCGCTGGGCCGACCGCCGGATGCTGGACCGGCTGGAAGCGCTGCCGGCCGAGCCGGTCAGCCTGTCGCGGCGCATCGCCCTCGCCCTGCGGCTGCGCTTCGAATTGCTGTTGCCGTGGCGCGAGGCGGTACGGCGTGGCATGGCGGTATTGGCGATGCCGCAGAATGCCGCGCTCGGGCTGCGCCTGCTCTACGAGACGGTCGACGGCACCTGGTACGCGGTCGGCGATACCGCGACCGATTTCAGCTTCTACACGAAGCGCGCGAGCCTTGCCGCGATCTACGCCGCGGCGATGCTGTTCTGGCTCGACGACCGTTCCCCGGGCGGCGTCGAGACCGATGCGTTCGTCGAGCGCCGCCTGGCGGATCTGCACCGCCTGACCGGGTTGCGCCAGCGCCTGGAGGCCGCCGCCGAGCGCTTGCCGAACCCGCTGCGCCTGCTGCGCCCGACCCGCTAGCGAAGGGCTGCTTGATTCCCTCTCCGCTCTTCAGGGCGGAGAGGGAGATTTAGTAGCAGCTCAGCTGCGCGGCAGGAGGCGGGTGATATGGCCCATCTTGCGGCCAGGCCGGACCCGGGTCTTGCCGTAGAGGTGCAGCTTGGCCTGCGGGTCGTCGAGCGTCTCGCGCCAGCGCTCGACATCATGCCCGATCAGATTGTTCATGACCGCGTCGGCATGGCGCTCGGTCGACCCCAAGGGCAGCCCGCAGATCGCCCGCACCAATTGCTCGAACTGGCTGGTCAGGCAGGCATCGATCGTCCAGTGCCCGGAATTGTGCGGCCGCGGCGCCAGCTCGTTGACGAGCAGCGCGCCCGCCTTGGTCACGAACATCTCGACGGCGAGCACCCCAACCAGGTCGAGCCGTTCGGCGATCTGGCGCGCGATCGCCTCCGCCTCAGCCGCGGTTTCGGATGGCAGGTTCGCCGGCGCGATCGTCGTGTCAAGGATGTGGTTGACGTGGCGGTTCTCGGCCGGCGGATAGACCGCGACGGCGCCATCGGCGGCGCGGGCGAGGACGACTGAAATCTCGCAGCGGAAATCGACAAAGCATTCGAGGATGCCGAGCGTGCCCCCCATCTGACGCCAAGCTTCCTCCGTCTCCGTCTCTGCCGTGACCAGCACCTGCCCCTTGCCGTCATAGCCGAGGCGGACCGTCTTCAGGATGGCGGCAACCCCGAGCTCGCGCGCCGCTTCGGCCAGCGCGCCGGGATCCGCAATCTCGCGGTAATCGGTCGTGGCGACGCCGATTTCGCGCAGAAAATTCTTCTCGCGCAGCCGGTCCTGGGTGATTTCGAGGATCTCGGGGCGGGGCGAGACCGGCCGCTCGGCGGCGACCTGGCGCACAGCTGCGCTTGGGATGTTCTCGAACTCGAAGGTCGCGACATCGATCGCGGCGGCAAAGCGCGCGACCGCCGCAGCATCGCCGAACGGCGCGATCGTCGCCGCACCGGCGACCTGCGCCGCCGGTGCATCCGGCTCGGTGGCAAAGACGTGCGTGCGGTAGCCGAGGCGCGCGGCTGCCATCGCCGTCATGCGCCCGAGCTGCCCGCCGCCGAGGATGCCGATCGTACTCCCCGGCGGCAGCATCATCGCGAATCCGGGCGGTCCGCCACGGCGTCGGTCTGAGCGCGCCGCCAGCCGTCGAGCGCGGCGGCGATGGCGGGGTCGGCAAGCGCGAGGATCCCGGCGGCGAACAAAGCCGCGTTGACCGCGCCGGCCTGGCCGATCGCAAAGGTCGCGACCGGCACCCCGGCCGGCATCTGCACGATCGACAGCAGGCTGTCGACGCCGCGCAACGCGCGGCTCTCGACCGGCACCCCGAGCACCGGCAATGGTGTCAGCGCTGCTGCCATGCCCGGCAGGTGGGCGGCGCCGCCGGCGCCGGCGATGATCAGCTTGAGGCCGCGGCGCTGCGCGCTCTTGGCGTATTGGAAAAGCCGCTCCGGCGTGCGGTGCGCCGAGACGATGCGGGTCTCGTATGTGACCCCGAGCCGGTCGAGCGTATGCGCGACGTGCTGCATCGTCTCCCAATCGGATTGGCTGCCCATGATGATGCCGATCGCGCAACCCGCCTCGCTCATGTCGCTCCTTTGTGGTGAAGAGGGCCCATGGCCCGCGACCGGCAAGGACCTGCCTGTCCTCGGCCCGCGCGTCAAGCGATGATGTCCGGCAGCAATTCGCTTTCGATTTTTAGGATCTGGTCCTTCAGCATCAGCTTGCGTTTCTTGAGGCGTTGCAGTTGCAGCTGATCGAACGGACCGCGCTCGACGACGCGCGCGATCACGTCATCGAGATCGCGGTGCTCGGTTCTCAGAGCGGCGAGTTTCGCCTTCAGGGCTTCGACGTCGAGATCCATCGCAAAGGCGCCCGGCCTGGCGCATCATCGCTTGTCGGCCTGTCCGGAAAGGCCGCACAAACCTGCATATAGCACAATTCGCGGCGAGTGCATCGGGCGGCGAACAATGCGGCAACAAAAGCATGGTAAACCAAGCGTTTCCGGCGAGGCGTTGTGGCGGTTTTCGCTCGCCTTCTACGCCCGCCCCGGGATCGCCGCGGCGCTGATCGCGCTGCAGGACCGCGCCGGGTGCGATGTAAACCTCATCCTGTTCGCGTTGTGGCGCGGCTTGGCGCACGGGCATCAACTCGATCAGGCCGAGCTGATGACGGCCGAGATGGCGATCGCGCCGCTGCGCCGTGCCGTCATCGAACCGTTGCGCCGGCTGCGGCGTGCTCTGAAGACCGACAGCGACCCGGATATCCAGGCATTGCGGCGCCGCGTCGGCGCGCTCGAACTGGCCGCCGAGCGGCGCGCGCAATCCCGGCTGGCGTCGACAATCGCCGCGCTGGCCGGGGATGGGGATCGAGGCGCCGTTGCCGAGGCCAATCTCGCGCTCGTTCTCGGCGGTGAAGCGCAAGCGGCCGAGGCGGAAGTTTTGCGCCGGGTGCTGGGCGAGTTCGCGACGTGCGGCCAGGGTTAACGACGGCGCGGCTTTGCCCGCAACGGCCGCTCGCCGGCCTTCGACGCTTCGCCCCAGCGCCGCACGGTTCCGGCATCGAGCCCGAACAGATCGAGGATCCGCCCCAGGGTCTGGTCGATCATCTCGTCGATCGTCTGCGGCTTGGCGTAGAAGGCCGGCACCGGCGGGGCGATCACCGCCCCCATCTCGGACAGCGCGGTCATCGTCCGCAAATGCCCGGTGTGGAGCGGGGTTTCGCGCACCAGCAGCACGAGGCGGCGGCGCTCCTTCAGCGTGACGTCAGCGGCGCGCGTCAGGAGCGTCGTCGTCACTCCGGTGGCGATCTCGGCCATGCTGCGGATCGAGCACGGCGCCACCACCATGCCGATTGTTGGAAACGAGCCCGAGGAGATCGGCGCGGCGAGATCGCCGATCGCATGCACGACATCGGCGCGGGCCCGCAGATCGGCCGGCTTGAGGGCGGTCTCGAGGGCCAGCGTCACCTCGGCCGAGCGGCTCACCACCAGATGCGTCTCGACGGGCAGCGGCTGCAATAATTCGAGGAGGCGCGCCCCGTACACGACCCCCGACGCGCCGCTGATGCCGATGATCAGGCGCTCGGGCGGACGGGCGGGTTCTCGGTTCTGGCGCATCGCGATTCCCTGCCCGATCCGCCGGGCTCCTGGGGGCCGTCGCCCCTGTAAAATGCGGCAATCCGCCCTATCTCGAAGAGAGGGTTGCACCCTCTTGGCCGGGCGGGCGATCCGGCGTTATCATCGGCCACTGTGACCGTCTAGCAGGAGGACACTGCATGTCGCTGAATGATCGCATCGAGGCGCTCAGAGAGAAGCATGCTTTGCTCGAACGCGCCATCGATGAAGAGATCCACCGCCCCCTTCCGAACCAGGACGCGGTCCACGATCTGAAGCGTCAGAAACTCCGCATCAAGGACGAAATCTTCCAACTGGAGAGGCAGTAGCCGCGCTGCGGCCATGCCCTCAAAAAAGCCGGAGAGGTCCGTCCTCCCCGGCTTTTTTGTTGCGGAATCCGACCAGCGACGGCAAGTGATAGTGCAACATCGCGATACGGAGAGGCGACCGGTGGCGTCCAAATCGGCTAAAAACCCGGAGCCATTTACCATAGTCGTGGCGGCATCAGAGCTGCCAAAGCGCATTCTCGACCGGTTCCCGGAGCCCCCTTCGGCCGATGCCCGCTTCGCGGTGACCGTTGAGCCCGAAGAAAGCGATACCGAAAAATTGGCCGGGTTGCGGCAGGAGCTGGAAGCTGGGCTCGATGACCTCGCGGCAGGCAGGGTGAGCCAAGGGAGCGAGGTTTTCGCACGGTTGAAGAAGCGGTTCCCCGCCGGTTGAGGCGTGACGCAGTTACTATTCAGCGAGCGCGCCGAACGCGATTTGGTCGAAATCGGCGAGTTTATTGCTCATGACAATCCGGTTGCCGCTGCGCAATTCATCGCTCTGCTCGAACAACGTTGTTCTCTTTTGGCGGTACACCCGCTCGCCGGCCGCGCCCGGAATGAGCTCGTCGCGGGGCTGCGCAGCCTGGCCTATGGCCGGTATGTGATCTTCTACCGAGCAATCGAGGACGGGGCAGAGATTGTCCGTGTGCTCCACGGAGCCCGCGATCTTCGGCGTGCCCTGCGACGCGGTTCACCGGAATAGCCCTCTTTAGGCGCTCGTTTTGGCCCGCTCGCGCAGGACGAATTTCTGGATCTTGCCGGTCGAGGTCTTGGGCAGCGGGCCGAAGATCACGTGGCGGGGCGCTTTGAAATGCGCCATATGCCCGCGGCAGAAGGCGATGATCTCGGCGGCTTCGGCCGCGGTGCCGTCCTTCAAGGTCACGAAGGCGCAGGGCGTCTCGCCCCAATTCGGGTCGGGCTTGGCGACGACCGCGGCTTCAAGCACCGCCGGGTGGCGGTACAACACGTCCTCGACCTCGATCGTCGAGATGTTCTCGCCGCCCGAGATGATGATGTCCTTCGAGCGGTCCTTGATTTCGATGTAGCCGTCCGGGTGGCTGACCGCGAGATCGCCGGAATGAAACCACCCACCCGCGAACGCCTCCTCGGTCGCGGCCCGGTTCTTCAGATAGCCCTTCATGACGATGTTGCCGCGCATGAACACCTCGCCCATCGTCACCCCGTCCGAGGGTACCGGCGCCAGCGTCTCCGGGTCGCCGACCGTCAGCCCGTCCAGCACCGGATAGGGGACGCCCTGGCGCGATTTGAGCCGCGCCCGCTCGTCGTCCGACAGCGCATCCCATTCATCGTGCCAGGCGCACACCACCGCTGGCCCATAGACCTCGGTCAGTCCGTAAACATGGGTGATCCGGAAGCCGAGCGCCTCCATGCCGCCGATCACCGCGGCCGGCGGCGCCGCGCCGGCGGTCATCATGCTGACCGGCCGCGGAAGCGGCTGGTTGCGGGCGTTCAGCAGCATGTTCATGACGATGGGGGCGCCGCACAGATGGGTGACCCCGTCGCGCTCGATCGCGTCGTAGACCGCGCCGGCCTCGACGCGGCGCAGGCAGACATGCGTGCCGGCCAGGGCCGTCACGCTCCACGGGAAGCACCAGCCATTGCAATGAAACATCGGCAGGGTCCACAGGTAGACCGGATGCTGCGGCATTCCCCACGACAGGATGTTGCCGAGCGCGTTCAGATAGGCGCCGCGGTGGTGGTAGACGACACCCTTTGGATTGCCGGTCGTGCCGGAGGTGTAGTTCAGCGCGATCGCGTCCCATTCGTCCTGCGGGGCCAGTTCGGCGAAGTCGGGGTCGCCCTCGGCGAGAAACGCCTCGTAATCGATCTCGCCCAGCCGCTCCCCGTCAGGACCAAGCGGATCGGCGATGTCGATGACCAACGGCTTCTTGTCGAGCTCCGCCAGGGCGCGGCCGATGACCGGGGCGAATTCGCCGTCGGTGATCAAGGCCTTCGCCTCGCCGTGCTTCAGGATGAAGGCGATCGTTTCGGAATCGAGCCGGATGTTCAGCGCGTTCAGCACCGCCCCGGCCATCGGCACGCCGAAATGCGCCTCGAAGATCGCCGGCACGTTGGGCGCCATGACCGCCACGGTGTCACCGGGGCGGATGCCATGCCGCGTCAGCGCCGAGGCGAGCCGGCGGCAACGATCAAGCGTCTCGCGCCAAGTATAGCGCCGCTCGCCATGGATGACGGAAGTGCGGTTTGGGTAGACCGCAGCCGAGCGCAGCAGAAAGCCGATCGGCGACAACGGCACGAAATTGGCGGCGTTCTTGTCGAGACCGGCCTCGTAGGGGTTGGTGCTCTGCTGGCTCATTGCGCTCCTCCCGTCACGCACCCGTCATGCGCCTGGGGGCCGGCCCTGCCGATGATGCCCTGTCCCGGGCGGCAGCCCGAGCCAGGAGTGCATCGTCTCCTCCCAGATCGAATCGCTCGGCGGTGGGAACGCCATGACATCGAACGCGCCGACCGCGACGCCGCAGACTGCCGGGTTGCGGTCGCCTTCCCAGTAAAGGTTGCTGCCGCAATTCGGGCAGAAATAAAAGCGGATCTGGTTGCCGCTGTCGGCGCCGCGCTCGTAGATCTTGCGCTCGCCTTCGAGCCGCACCTGCTCTTTCGGATAGCTCGCGCCGAAATGGAAGGCGGTCCCGGTACGGCGCCGGCAGGCCTGGCAGTGGCAGAGATAGACGCGCTCCGGCTCGCCGGCGGCGATGACCCGCAGCTGACCGCAATGGCACTCCGCCGTTCTTTCCATCGCTTCCTCCCGCGACTTGCTTGCACGCACTTTCGCCGATCCCCATCGATGCTGTCGAGGCGCTCGGGATCCCTTCCGAGCGCCGCCTGTGGCCCCGGCGCGACACCGCTGTTCGAGAGAATTTTTCTGGGCAGTCAAAATCAATGCAAGCCCTTGTCCTGGCGTCTTTTTTTCGATGGCCGGCGGCTCCCGGAACAGCGTAATAACAGCGGAGAAACAGCGGCCATAACAGCCAGATAACAGCGACAAAGCAGTCACGAAAAGCAACTATATCAGCGACAAAATTGCAACAATCAGCATCCGTCCACAGCCGCCTTGGCCGCACTGGTGACCTAGCAACCTGGTTCAGGTAGAGATGAATTTCGCATTATCAATAGGCCATAATATAGCCAAATAAGCATAGCAACTATGCGAACATAGCCGGATGTCTCGCATCGCGGTCGCTCGGATCGGTTTTGTGCGTGACCCGAAGTGCGAGTACGCTGCCTCGGCGAGCCCACATGGAACGGGGCCGCTGTCGGGAGGGGAGCGTTGAGCGGAGAGCGGGTCGAGCGCCGGCTCGCGGCGATCCTCGCGGCCGATGTCGCGGCGTACAGCCGTCTGATGGGCCAGCACGAGGCGGGCACCCTGGCGCGCCTCAAGACGCTGCGCCTGCGGCTGGCGATGGGCGAGGAGAGAGACCGCGACCCGCCGCCTTACCGCGTGCCGGAGAATTTCAGCGCCTGACCCCGGCGCTTCGACCCCGCCGGGCGAGGTCGAGAAAAGCGGTCTTGATCCGGGCGAACAGGCGCGGCGGGATAAAGCCGTAGGCGAATGTCCCGGGCTGGCCGGGGATGGGTTGGAGGCCAGCGTTCGGCCATTCGTCGATGTTGTGCTCGGAGACGATCACCCAGCACGGTTCATCATCGAACCCGATCATTTGTCGAACTTTCGGCGGAACCTCGATGCCCACGGTCGCGCCGGTCGGCGCCGAATGGGTTACCGGCAACATAACGACGAAACGGGGGTGGATCGCGGAATCGCTGGCGGCAACAAGACAGGCCGGCCGGTCCTTCCCCTGGTCGCGGCCGGCAGCGGCCTCTTCGGTCCACAGATAGTCGTAACGGATGACCAGCCCCGGTTCAGGCTGCGGCAACGCCACGGGCGGCGGCTCACTCCATCAATTCGTCGAGATGCGAATGCTCCGGTCCCATTTCGGCGCGCTCGACGGCGTCGATCACGATAGCGGCCGCATCCTGCGTGCGATGGCTGCGCCGGGCCGCCGCAACGAGCCAATCGTAATGGTCGGCCGAGATCAGGACGAGTTCCCGCCGACCATGCCGCGTAATTTCGACCGGCTCACGCAACGCCCGATGCTGAAACTCGCCGAACTTGCGTTGAAACTCGACAGCTGTGGTTTGCGCCATGCTTACCTCGAATACCGACAGCGGATTACCTGTAGTATACGTAGTCTCCGCGCTTTGGGAAGCAAGGCGGCCGGTTAAGTGCGCCTTGGCAAAGGAGCGGCAGCGGAACAGAATCCAGTCCGCTTGGGAGGAGGGACGTCGATGACCGGTTATGCCGAGACCTATCGCCGCTCGCTGGCGGAGCCCGAGGCGTTCTGGGCCGAGGTGGCGGAGGCGATCGATTGGGAGAAGCGCTGGGACCGGGTGCTCGACGACAGAAGGCCGCCATTCTATCGCTGGTTTTCGGGGGCGCGGCTCAACACCTGCTGGAACGCGCTCGACCGGCATGTCGCCGCCGGAAACGGCGAGCGCGTCGCGCTGGTCTGGGACAGCCCGGTTACCAGCCAGATCGTGCGCTTCACCTATCGCGAGTTACGCGACCGGGTGGCGCGATTTGCCGGCGTCCTCGCCGGGCTCGGCGTCAAGACCGGCGACCGGGTGCTGATCTACATGCCGATGGTGCCCGAGGCGGCGATCGCGATGCTCGCCTGTGCCCGCATCGGCGCCATTCATTCGGTGGTGTTCGGCGGCTTCGCGTCGCATGAGCTGGCGACCCGCATCGATGACGCCAAGCCGCGCGTCGTCGTCTCGGCGTCCTGCGGCATCGAGATCAGCCGGGTCATTCCGTACAAGCCGTTGCTCGATGCGGCGATCGCCGAGGCGCGGTCAAAGCCGGAAGCCTGCGTCGTGCTGCAGCGGCCGATGTGCCAGGCGGAGATGGTCCCCGGGCGCGACCATGACTGGGACGAGCTGGAGGCGGCGGCGCAGCCGGTGGATTGCGTGCCCGTCATGGCGACCGATCCGCTCTACATCCTCTACACCTCGGGCACGACCGGCATCCCGAAGGGCGTCGTGCGCGACAATGGCGGACATGCCGTCGCGCTGCACTGGTCGATGCGCCACGTCTACGGGCTCGATCCCGACGAGGCCTACTGGGCCGCCTCGGACATCGGCTGGGCGGTCGGTCATTCCTATACGGTGTACGCGCCGCTGATCTATGGCTGCACCTCGATCATGTATGAGGGGAAGCCGGTCGGTACCCCCGACGCCGGCGCGTTGTGGCGGGTCATCGCCGAGCACAATGTCCGCGTGCTGTTCACCGCGCCGACCGCATTCCGCGCCGTCCGGCAGCAGGATCCGGACGGGCTGCTGATCGGGAAATACGATCTCAGCCGGTTCCGGTCATTGTTCCTGGCCGGCGAGCGCGCCGATCCGCCGACCGTCGCCTGGGCCGAGGAAAAGCTCCAGGTGCCGGTCATCGATCATTGGTGGCAGACCGAGACCGGCTGGCCGATCGGCGCCAATTGCCTCGGCATCGAGCAATTGCCGGTCAAGCACGGCTCGTGCACGCGCGCGGTGCCGGGCTGGGACGTGCGGGTCTTGGAGGCAGAGGCGGTCGGCCAGGCCAACGAGATGAAGCCGGGCGAGATCGGCGCGCTGGCGATCAAACTGCCGTTGCCGCCCGGCGCGCTGCCGACCTTGTGGCAAGCCGACGACCGCTTCGTCGACTCCTACATGACGGCCTATCCCGGCTACTACCAGACCGCCGATGCCGGGTTGATCGATGCGGACGGCTACATCCATGTGATGACCCGCACCGACGACATCATCAATGTCGCCGGGCATCGGCTGTCGACCGGCGGCATGGAAGAAGTGCTGGCCGCACATCCCGATGTCGCCGAATGCGCCGTGATGGGGGTCGCCGATGCCCTGAAGGGGCAGGTGCCGCTCGGCCTGCTGGTGCTGAAGGCCGGGGTCAACCGGCCGGCGGACGAGATCGCCGAGGAGGCGGTCGGACTGGTGCGCCAGCGGATCGGCCCGGTCGCCAGTTTCCGCACCGCGCTCATCGTCGAGCGGCTGCCGAAGACGCGCTCCGGCAAGATCCTGCGCGGCACGATGCGGCGCATCGCCGATGGGGAGGATTACACGATGCCGGCGACGATCGACGACCCGGCGATCCTGCCCGAGATCACCGCCGCCCTGTCCCGCGCCGGCTACCCGCAGCGGCGTTGACTGAGGCTTATAGATTCCGGTCATTTCGAGCATTTATTTTCGAAATGATCCGAATTTCGACTTGTTTTCTTCGAAATAAGGGGATACAAGAAAGCCGCCTCGGGTTGGATCCGGGGCGGCTTTCGAAACCGCGATAGAAATGAGGTCCATCGCAATGTCTAATGTAATCCCCGCTCTGGCGGACATCAACATCCCCCCGCACGTCAAAGTCCAGATCACCGACAGCTTCGAGTCTCTGATGTCGGAGATCGGTCGCCGGACGATGATGGGCTACGCAGGCGAGTCCTTTTTTGGGAGCGCCTTCCTTCAGGGATCACGCTTGCAGTTCACGACAGCAATGCCGATCCAGAAGATGATTGAGGTCAGCAAGACAGATCGATCGAGGAAGAAGGATACGGTCCTTGAAGTTACCGAGCACTCGAATCGGCCTCAAGAGCCGACCCACGGCAAGCATCTTCGCAACTACCTGCTCAACACTGCCTGCACCGGCGACAAGTTCATTCTCCCCGCGTTCACGTTCAATTACGGGGTAGGACTGGACGACAATGCACCCGATGCGACGCTGATCCTGTTCGCCAATACTGACGACGGAACAAATGCCTGGCCGGGAATTCTCCTGTTGCCCCAGGGCGCGAAGCTGGACACGACCGATGGAGCACATCGTCGGTCTCAAATCGACGACATCCTGACCGGGGGTAAGGCCAGCGACGACCAGAAGGACGCGCTGAGGCGCAACGCGGTCGACGTCAAGATCGTGTTCGAGAGCAGCCGATCGGATAGCCATCAGGACTTCGCCGACTGCGGGAAGGCGAAGGCCATCCCGAAGTCGATGGTTACGACATTTGATGTGCGCGACCAGCGCAATCAGCGAAGCCGCGAGCTGGTCAAGAACAGCCCGTTCCTCGCGGCTTACGTCGATGCCACGGCATCGAACGTGAACCTGTCGTCGAAGTCGCGGATGATCTGGTCGATGAGCGCCATTCGAATGTTTGTTGCTCACATCGTGGACCATCACCCCGACACCAACCTGACGGAGGCTCAACAGACCGCGGGAGCCGAAGATTTCCTTGCCGCACTTGTTCGGCACCTTCCGCAGTTGAAAGCGCTCGACAAAGCGCGGGGTGAACGGCCTCCCACGGTCACTACTGGATCATTGCGGGATCTGAAAGGAGGCGATGTTTCCTTGCGGGGTGTCGGCATGGCGGTCTTCGCGCGTGCCTTCCTCTACTGCAAGGAGGAAGACATCGACTATGACGTGATGGCTGCCAATCTCGCGACCATCGACTGGCACTTGTTGGCCTGTGAGCGCGGCGACCTGCCCAACGGCCCCACCTTTGCCGCCGAACTCCAGAAGAATGCGCAGCCGATCTGGGCGCATCTTCTCGTCATCGGCGAGAACCGCTATCGGGTCAGTTCGTCCTCGAACGATGCTGACGCGGCCTGGGAAAAGATCCTCGGCCGACTATTCGGCGAAAGCCGACAGGCCGCTTAGTAGCTCAGACACCGAAACGGCTAGGGCGCGTGCCTTCGGCATGCGCCCTTTTTCGATGTCACCGCGCGGGCTGCCCGCAGCGGCGGTGAACTTAAGAAGGACCGCCGGCCTCCGGCCGGCATGCCGGCGAGACGCCGGCGGTCCAGTTTAAGCGGCGTCGTCGGTGCCTTCGTCCGGGGGTGGAGAGCCGGCCTTGGCGACGCCGACCATTGCCGGCCGCAACAGCCGGTCGTGCAGGACATAACCCGGCTGCAACACCTCGATGATCGTGCCGGGCTTGGCGCCGGGGCGCTCGGCCTCGAAGATCGCCTGGTGGAAATTGTGGTCGAAGCGCTCGCCCTTCGGGTCGATGCGCTTCAACCCGTGGCGCTCGAAAGCCCCCAGCAATTCCCGTTCGGTCGCCGCGACGCCGTCTAGCAGGCTTTTCGCGCGCGGATCGAGGATCTCCGCCTCCGGTACGCTGTCGAGCGCACGGCGCAGATTGTCGACCGGCGACAGCAGGTCGCGGGCGAAGTTGCTGATCGCGTATTTCTGGGTGTCCTCGCGCTCGCGCTGGCCGCGCCGCCGGACGTTCTCGGTCTCGGCGAGCGCCCGCAACAGCCGGTCCTTGGTGTCGGCGAGCTCGGCCTCGAGCGCCACCACGGCCCGTTCCTCGGGCGAGGGCGCCGTGCCCTCGTCGGGAAATTCGCCGGCATCGTTGGCGGGCGCCATACCCGGCGCCCTGTCGTCCTTGTCCTCGATCATGACCCTTATCCGATAAGCCGCCCGATCATCTTCGCGGTGTAATCCACCATCGGGATGATGCGGGCGTAGTTGATCCGCGTGGGGCCGATGACCCCGATCGCGCCGACGATCTGCTCGCGGCTGTTCTGATACGGCGCGATAATCAGCGAACAGCCGGCGACGCCGAACAGATGACTCTCGGCGCCGATAAAGATCTGCACCCCCTCGGCCTTCTTGCTGGCATCGACGAGACGCAGCACGGTCTCCTTGGTTTCGAGCATCTCGAACAGCGAGCGCAGCCGCTCCAGATCGGCCAGCGCCGTGACATCCTCGAGCAGATTGGCCTGGCCGCGCACGATCAGCGCGCTCTCGGCGTCGCCGCCGGCCCAGCTCGCCAGCCCGGTCGAGACGATCCGCGAGGTCAATTCGTCGAGCTGCGCCTTGTGCGAGCGGATCTCGTCCTCGATGTCGATGCGGGCCTCTTCGATGGTCCGCCCGATCAGCCGCGAATTCAGGAAGTTGCCGGCGGTGATCAAGGTCGAGGGCGGCAGGCCGAGCGGCACCTCGATGACCCGGTTCTCGACCAGGCCATCCTCGGTCACCAGCACGACCAGGGCGCGGCCCGGCCCGAGATGAACGAATTCGAGATGCTTCAGCGGCCGTTCCTGCTTCGGCACGAGGACGACGCCGGCGCAATGCGACAGGCCGGACAGCGCGCTGGTCGCCTCCTCCAGCGCCTGCGCCAGGCTCTTGCCGCGCGCCGCGCACAGGCTCTCGATGTTCTGGCGCTCGTCCTCGCCGAGATTGCCGATCTCTAAGAGGCCATGCACGAACAGACGCAGCCCGGCCTCGGTCGGCAGCCGGCCGGCCGAAGTGTGCGGCGAATAGAGCAGTCCGGCCTCTTCGAGATCGGCCATCACGTTGCGGATCGTCGCTGGCGACAAATGCTGCCCCAACAGGCGCGACAGGGTGCGCGAGCCGATCGGCTCGCCGGTCGCGACATAGCCGTCGACGATCAGCCGAAAGATCTCGCGGCTGCGCTCGTTGAGCTCGCTGATCGGCGAGGGCGCCGACAATTCAGGCCTGCGCTCGCCGTTTTTCATGTGTTCGCGCCGCGGCTGAGCCGGAAACCGCCGCCGCGACTGGAATGTTTGCCCATGTTCTCGATTGACCAATCCCTGCGACCGCGAATCTAGGAATGCTGCTCCCTAGCGTCAACTCACGCAATGGGTTGAGTCCGGCCCTGATCGGTCATTGCGCGGCTGGGCGCGGCGGCGCGGCAAAGATATTCGCGAGAAACCGTCCGTAATCGCCGGTCGCCTGGGCCCGCACCCGGTCGTTGCGGGCGATCGGGTAGGGACCGGCGCCCAGCGTGCACAGGCCGATGATCATCTTGCGCAGAAACGGCCCGGTCATCGCCAGACCGGTATTCCGGTCGCGGATCGTCCCGTCGCGCTCGACGAGGAATGAGCAGTCGCTGATGTTGCGGCCGATCGGACGTTCGCCGAAGGTACCGTCCCACTGATGCACCGCGTCGGGATAGACGATCGTGTCGACCCGGCTGCCACCCGCCCGCAGATCCGCCGCGATCTCGGCGCAGCGCCGCTGGTCGACAATCTCGTCCCTGCCGCCGATCAGCATGAGCAATGGCGCGCCGGTTGTCCGACTGTTCTCGAAGCGGGCGATGCACGGACCGTAGAACGCGACATGCCCGGCAAAGCGCAAGCCGGGCGGCGCCAGCTTGTCGGCAACCTGCGCGTAGAGCGCGTACATCGTCGCCATTGCGCCATAGGAAAAACCGGTCAGCACAATCCGGCGCGGATCGATTTCCGGCCGCGCGGCGAGAAGGCCGAGCCCCGAATAGGCGTCGGCGAGGATCATCGTCTCGCTGATGTTGATGACGCGGTCGATAAAGCCGGTGCCGCGGTCGCGCCGCGCGCCGAACGAATCGACCACCAGGGCGGCGACCCCCATCCGCGCCAGCTGCGGCGCGTAGGTCAATTCGCGCGACGGGAGGATCCCCCCCGAGCCGTGTAGCAGGACGACCGCCGGCACCGAGCGCGCGGCCTGCGGCCCGGGCGGCAAATAGAGCCGGCCGAGCGCCGTGGTCGGCGGCGCGTCGTCGGGGCCGCCGCCGATGTCCTCCGTGGCGAACGGGCTGGTGCTCGGCCAGCTCACCGGCACGCCGGGGATGTCGGTGAGCGAGGCCGGGTCGGGCCACGGCTCAGCGAGGCGCGACCAGGCCACTGAAGCGGCCATGGCCGGCACCGCGATGCTAACCAGAAGGGTTGCGAGCATGAGCGAGCGTAATCCGGCCATAGCCCGCATTCGTTACAGCGTCCTCTTGAAGACGGCCTGGTAATTCTGGCCCTGCGGCGTGGTGAGGCGGCCGTCGAGATCGGCATAGAGCGGCCGGAACGCAAATTGGGTGCCATCGGAATTCTGGAAGCGCAATTCGCCGTCGCGAATGACCCCGATGCCATGCAGAACGCCGCCGGCGCGGCGGGTGTTCGATCCCATCGGGCCGAAAGCGTACACAATCGAGGCGGTGCCGTCCGGCTGCACGCTCTCGACAACCAGCGCGGCGCAGAGTTGCGGGGTCCAGGCCGCATCGCTCCAGATACCGACGAATTGCCGGTAGGGTTCCGGAATGCCGTCGCGGTCGGCGACCCGAACTGTGACCGGCTGGTCGCAAAACACCCGCTGGGTCGCCGGTCCGGCGCTAATGAGCGCCGAGGCTGCCGGCGGCGAGGCCGGTGCTGGCACCGGCGGCAGGGCGGCAGGAGGTGTGCTCGAAATCACGGGCGGCGCTGTCGGGGCCGCAGGAAGCGGTGGCAGCGGCTCCAGCTCGATCGAGCGCGGCGCCGCGCCGGGATAGAGCGGCGCCGGCGGCGGCATGCTCTGCTGCGCGGAGGCGGTGGCGGACGCGACTATCATGAGTGCGGCGGCAGCGATGCGATGGAACATGGTGGAGCTCCAACCAAAGGTTCTGCGCCCGCGCCTTTACCCACGCAAAATGGCATTTGGATGACGCGAATGGTTCGCCGGTTCAGCGCCGGCCGAAATCGATCCGCGGGTCGATCAGCATGTAGGTCAGATCGCTGACCAGCTTCAGCACCAGCCCGATCAGCGTGAATACATAGAGTGCGCCGAACATGATCGGGTAGTCGCGGTTGATCGCCGCCTCGAAGCCGAGGAGGCCCAACCCGTCGAGCGAGAAGATGACCTCGATCAGCAAGGCGCCGGTGAACAGGATGCCGATGAACGCCGCCGGAAACCCCGCCACCACCAACAGCATCGCGTTGCGGAAGATGTGGCCGTAGAGGACGCGCCGTTCGGTCAATCCCTTGGCGCGGGCGGTCAGCACGTACTGCTTGTTGATCTCGTCCAGGAAACAGTTCTTGGTCAGCATCGTCAGGGTCGCGAAGCCGCCGATCACCAGCGCGGTGATCGGCAAGGCGATGTGCCAGAAATAATCGAGGATCTTGTGCGGCCAGTCGAATGATACCCAATCGTCGCTGACCAGCCCGCGCAACGGAAAGAGCGAGAAATAGCTGCCGCCGGCGAACAGCACGATCAACAGCACCGCGAACAGAAAGCTCGGCACGGCGTAGCCGACGATGATCACCGCGCTGGTCCACACATCGAAGCGGCTGCCGTCACGCACCGCCTTGCGGATGCCGAGCGGAATCGACACGAGGTACGTTAAAAGCGTCGTCCACAGCCCGATCGAGATCGACACCGGCAGTTTGTCGCGGATCAAATCGACGACGCGGCGGTCGCGGAAGAAGCTCGTGCCGAAATCGAAGGTCGCGTAGTTCTTCATCATCAGCACGAAGCGTTCGAGCGGCGGCTTGTCGAAGCCGTACTGCTTTTCGAGCTCCTTGATGAAGGCGGGGTCGAGCCCGCGGGCGCCGCGGTATTGGGTCTGGGTGTTGCTCGGCTGGTTGCGCAATTCGCCGCCGGCGCCGCTGACCCGCTCGGTCGCCGCGACGTCGGTGCCCTTCAACTTTGAGATCATCTGCTGGATCGGTCCGCCCGGCGCCGCCTGCACGATAAAGAAATTGACCACCATGATCGCGAACAGCGTCGGCAGCATCAGCGCGATGCGCCGGATCGCGTACGCCATCATCGCAGCGGCTCGCCAGAATAATATCGTCGTCCCGGCGAAGGCCGGCACCCACCTTTCAACCGCATCGTAGGCGGATAAGTGGATCCCGGCCTTCGCCGGGATGACGTTGCAAGCAACGTCACTTGGCGACCTCGCCCTTTTTTGATTCGATCGTCTGCTCGGCCTTCGGATCGACCCACCAGCCGTCGATGCCGACGCCGTATTTGGGCGAGATTTCCGGGCGCCGGAACTTGTCCCAATAGGCGACCCGGAAGGCCGGGAGGTGAAAGTTCGGAATCATGTAATAGCCGTACTGCAACACCCGATCGAGAGCATGGGTGCGGGCGACGAGGCCGACGCGGTCGGGCGCTTTGATCAGCTCCTCGACCAGCTCGTCGATGACCGGGCTCTTGACGCCGAGGAGGTTGCGGCTGCCTTCCTCGCCGGCCGCCTGCGAGCCCCAATATTCGCGTTGCTCGTTGCCCGGCGACAGGGATTGGCCGAACACCTCGACCGCCATATCGTAGTCGAAGGTCTCCATCCGCTTTTCGTATTGCGCGCTGTCGATCGTGCGCACCCGGGCGGTGATCCCCATGCGCTCCAGATTCTTGGCGAACGGCAGCACGATGCGTTCGAATTGCGGGTCGCTGAGCAGGATCTCGAACTCGAAAGGCTGGCCGGTCTGATCGTTGACCAGCTTCTCGTTCTTGAAGCTCCAGCCCGCTGCCTTCAACAGCTGCAGTGCCTCGCGCAACCCGTCGCGGATATTGCCGGAACCGTCGTATTTCGGCGGGTCGTATTCCTTGGTGAAGACCTCGTCCGGGATCTTGCCGCGGTATTTTTCGAGAAGCTGCAATTCGGCGCCTTGCGGCGTGCCGGTCGCGGCCAGCTCCGAATTGTCGAAGTAGCTGCGTGTCCTGGTGTAGGCGCCGTAGAACAGATTCTTGTTCGACCATTCGAAATCGAAGCCATAGGCCAGCGCCTGGCGCACCCGCGCGTCCTGAAACAACGGCCGCCGCAGATTGTAGCCGAACCCCTGCATGCCGCTCGGCAGCTCGTTCGGGATCTGCTCCTTCTTGATCAACCCGGCACGCACGGCGGGGCTGTCGTAGCCGGTGGCCCAGGATTTCGACGAGTTTTCGAGGCGGATGTCGTATTGCCCGGCCTTGAAGGATTCCAGCGCGATCGTTCCGTCGCGGTAATAGTCGTAGCGGATCACATCGACATTGCGCCGGCCCTTGTTGACCGGCAGGTTCGCCCCCCAATAATCCGGCACCCGGCGATAGGTAACGGAGCGGCCCGTATCGAAGGACTCGATCTTGTAGGCGCCGCTACCGAGCGGCGGCTCCAAGGTCGTCTTGCTGAAGTCGCGGCCCGCCCAATAGGCCTTCGACAACACCGGCATCTGCCCGATGATCTGCGGCAATTCGCGGTTTTCCGCCGATTTGAACGTGAAGCGGATGCCGCGCTCACCTTCCTTCTCGACCTTCGTGACATCGCCGTAATAGGAGCGGTAGCGCGGGTGGCCCTTGTCGCGCAGCGTCTCGAAGGTCCAGACCAGATCGTCCGGGGTCATCGGCGAGCCGTCGTGAAAGCGCGCCTCTTTGCGCAAGGTATAGAGAACCGACAGCTTGTCGGGCGCGACATCGATCGTTTCCGCGACCAGCCCGTACTCGCTGCCCGGCTCGTCCTCGGAGGCGGTGGTCAGCGTGTCGAAGACCCCGCCTATGCCGGCGGCCGGGATGCCCTTGACGACAAAGGGGTTGAAGGTGTCGTAGGTGCCGATCGCCGAGAATTTCATCGTCCCGCCCTTCGGGGCGTTCGGATTGACGTAGTCGAAATTCTTGAAGTCCGGTCCGTATTTCAATTCGCCGAACAGCGAGACGCCATAGGTGCCGGCGGCCAGCGCGGCGGTGGCGACGGTACAGCCGAGCAGCACGCCGAGCGCGGTGCCGAGGCGGCTCGGGCGGCGGGAAGGATGGGGCATCGGCGACATTCTCCTGATCGCGCTTACGCCGCTAACAACGTCAACGCCTCGCGGTGCGCATTCGGGTCGCCGGCGACCAGCACACGGCCATCCGAGGCGAGGGAGAGCGGCTGCCCCTGCCAGTCGGTAGCGATGCCGCCGGCGCCTTCGACGATCGGTATCATCGCGGTGAAATCATAGGGTTTGAGGCTGGCCTCGACGACCAGGTCGATGAACCCCGAGGCGAGCAGGCCATAGGCGTAGCAATCGGCGCCGAACCGCACCAGCTTGGCGGCCTTGGCGACCCGTCGGTGAGCGGCGGCGTCCGGGCCCTTGAACATGTCGGGGCTGGTCGAGAACACCGTCGCGGCGGCGAGCGCGGCACAGGGACGGCAATGGATCGACGCGCCGTTGAGTGTCGAGGCGCGGCCGATGGCGCCGATCCAGCGTTCGCGTGAGATCGGCTGGTCGATGATGCCGAGGATCGGCCGGCCATGCCGGGCGAGGGCGATCAACGTGCCGAACAACGATACGCCGCTGATGAAGGATTTGGTGCCGTCGATCGGGTCGAGCACCCAGACGAATTCGGCATCGGCACGCTCCGCGCCGTATTCCTCGCCGATGATGCCGTGCTCGGGGAAACGCGCCGCGATCAGCCGCCGCATTGCCGCCTCGGCGGCGCGGTCGGCGACCGTAACCGGCGACAGATCGGGCTTGTCGGTGACCGCGAGGGGCTGGCGGAAATACGGGCGAATCGCCTCTCCGGCGGCGTCGGCGAGGTCGGCCGCGAGCGCCAGGAAGGGGTCAAGCTCGCCCACGATCCTCCTATTTCAGGCTTTCGAGATAGGCGACGACATCGGCCCGGTCCTGCACCTTCGGCAGGCCGGGGAAGCTCATCTTGGTGCCCTTGGCGAAACTCTGTGGCTTGTATAGCCAGACATTGAGTTTGTCGGGGTCCCACTTCTCGCTCTTATGCTGGGCGAGCGCCGAGGAGAACTGATAGTTCGGCACGCTGGCGATGTTCTCTTCCATGACGCCGAACAGATTGGGGCCGATCTTGTTGGCGCCGCCCTTTTCGAAGGTATGGCATTGCAGACAGACCTTGGCGACCTGCTGGCCGTGGGCGGGATCGGCCTTGGCGAGCACCGGTTCGATCGGCTCCGGCCCGGCCGCCGCGCCGCCGGCGGGCGCGGCCGCCGTCGAGGCGCCCGCCTCACCCTCGGCGCCGGGTGGCAGGTAGGCGGCCTTCTCCAGATGCTTCGGGCGCACCATCGAGCTGGCGAGAATGCCGGCGACCATCGCGACGATCATCGCGGTCAGGACCGATGCAATGATCTTGTTCCACTCGAACGACGACATCGAGTCCCTCGGTTGCGCCGGGCGGGGATGCTGCAACCGGCCGGTTTGCGCTGGCGGCAGAAAATCGGATTCCGGCCAGCAACTCAACCGAATTATCATGCTTCCGGCGCACCGACGAACCGGGCATCTTGTCGCTCCCCGCCTGTTCCGGAATATCCCGCGCCGCCGTGTCCGCCGCCCCGCAAAACCCGATCGTCATGATCCCCGCCCGGCTTGCCGCGAGGCGGCTGCCGAACAAACCGCTCGCCGACATCGCCGGGACGCCGATGATCGTCCATGTCTGGCGGCGGGCGGTTGCCGCCGGAATTGGGCCGGTCGTCGTCGCCTGCGGTGACGATGAGATCGTCGAGGCGATCGAGCGGGCAGGCGGCAGGGCGGTGATGACCGATCCGGAATTGCCGACCGGCTCCGATCGCATCCACGCCGCGATCAGCGCGCTCGACCCGGGCCAGGCGCACGACGCCGTCATCAACGTGCAGGGCGACGTGCCGATGCTCGATCCCGCCGCGATCGCCGTTGCGCTGGCGGCGCTCGCCGATCCCGAGACCGACATCGCGACCCTCGCCACTCAGATCACCGATCCGGCGGCGCTCGCCGACACGAGCGTCAACAAGGTGGTCGCCGGCTTTGCCGATCCGGCCCGCCCGGCGCGTGCGCTGTATTTCTCGAAGGCGGTCGTGCCGTGGGGCGAGGGGCCACATTACGAGCATATCGGCCTCTACGCCTACCGCCGCGCCGCGCTGGAGCGCTATGTGCGATTGCCGCGCGGGGTGCTCGAACAGCGCGAGCGGCTCGAGCAATTGCGCGCGCTGGAAGCCGGCATGCGCTTTTCGGTCAGCCTGATCGACCCGGCCCGCCTCGGAGTGCAGGTCGATACCGCGGCCGATCTCGAACGCGCCCGAATCCTGATGCAAGGCTGACGATGCGATGATCAGCAACCGTCGGGCGGAAAAGCGCAGCGCATTCCGCCATGCATGAGCCACGCATATCGCTCGCCAGAGGTTGTCGCGAATGTCAAACGGCAGGCGGGTGTGATGAAATTCGGCGGAATGCGCTACGCTTTTCCGCCCTACAACTGGGACGGTGACGGGTGGACCCCGGCTTTCGCCGGGGATGCGGCTTTGGCTTAGTGCGGAACTATCAAGCATGAAATCGAAGATTGACCAGGCGGGGACGATCGCCTTTCAGGGACAGCCCGGCGCCTATTCCGACCTCGCCTGCCGGCATGTTTTCCCGACGATGTCGACGCTGCCCTGCAACGCGTTCGAGGACGCCTTCGCCGCAGTGCGGGAGGGAAGGGCGGCGCTGGCGATGATGCCGATCGAGAATTCGGTCGCGGGGCGGGTCGCCGACATCCATCATCTGATGCCTGAATCCGGCCTCTATATCATTGGCGAGCATTTCGAGCGGGTGAACCACCATTTGCTCGGGTTGCCGGGCGCCGGACTCGATGCGATCCGCACCGTCAGAAGCCATGTCCATGCCCTCGGCCAGTGCCGCAATTTCATCCGCGCGCATCGCCTGACGCCGGTCGTCGCGGCTGACACCGCTGGCAGCGCCGCCGAGATCAAGGAACGCGGCGATCCCGCGGTGGCCGCGATCGCCTCGGAATTGGCGGGTCAGATCTACGGGCTCGTGTCGTTGGCCGAGAACATCGAGGACGCCGAGCACAACACGACGCGGTTCCTGATCATGTCGCGCGATCCCAAATGGCCGCCGCGCGGCGGCTCGGCCGTGACGACGTTCGTGTTCAACGTGCGCAACGTGCCGGCGGCGCTCTACAAGGCCTTGGGCGGCTTCGCGACCAACGGCGTCAACATGACCAAGCTGGAAAGCTATATGGTCGGCGGTCGCTTTGCCGCGACCCAGTTCTACGCCGATGTCGAGGCCCATCCCGACGACCGGCCGCTCAATCTGGCGCTCGAGGAGCTCGCCTTCTTCTCGACCGAGGTCAAGATCCTCGGTGTCTATCCGGCGCACGAGCTGCGCATCGCGGCGCGCCAACAGGAACGCGGAGAGGATTGATGCTGCTGGTCGATGCCAATGAGCTGACCGCCACGACGCGGCGGGTTTTCGCCGCCGCCGGCAGCGCCGAAGCGGAGGCCGAGATCATCGCCGGCCATCTCGTTGAGGCCAATCTGAAGGGCCATGACAGCCACGGCGTCGGCATGATCCCGTCCTATCTGCGCAATCTCGACGGCGGCAAGGTCAAGCCGAACGAGCCCGGCCGGATCGTCAGCGACAGCGGGTCGATGCTCGTCTATGACGGCGAGCGCGGCTATGGCCAGATCGTCGCGCGCGCCGCGACCGAGCTGGCGATCGAGCGGGCCAAGGCCAACGGCGTCGCGGTCGTCGCATTGCGCAACGCCCACCATATCGGCCGGGTCGGCACCTATGGCGAGCTGTGCGCCGCCGCGGGGCTTGTCTCGTTGCACTTCGTCAACATCACCGACCAGCGGTCGCGCCGTGGCGCGGCAGCGACGGGCGGTTCGGTACCAACCCGCTTTGCATCGCGCTGCCCGGCCCGGCGCCCGACCGGCCGATCATCGCCGACATGGCGACCAGCCGCATCGCAATGGGCAAGGTCAGGGTCGCCCGCAACAAGGGCGAGGAGGTCGCCCCCGGCACCTTGCTCGATTCCGCGGGCAAGCCGACGACCGACCCGCATGTCATGTACCGCCGCCCGCGCGGCGCGCTGATGACATTCGGCGAGCACAAGGGCTACGCGCTGGCCTTCATCTGCGAGATGCTGGCGGGGGCGGTGACCGGCAGCGGCACGATGCGCCCGGAGCGGCAGGATGCCGAGAGCGTTACCAACGGCATGCTGATGATTGTCATCGACCCGGCGCGGCTGGTCGACCGCGCCTGGCTCTTGGACGAGATCGCGGCAATGAGCGGCTATATCACGGATTCGCCGCCGGGCCGGCCGGGCGAGCCGGTGCTGATCCCTGGCGATCCCGAACGCGCCAACCGGGCCCGGCGGCTGAAGGACGGCGTGCCGATCGACGAGGAAACCTGGCGCGAAATCGTCGCAGCGGCGCGCGGTATCAATGTGTTGATCGAGGCCCCGAAGAAATCGGCGTAGAATTAGATCTACGCATACTGATTGACCCGGAGGTTCCGATGAGACCAGCAGCGATGTTTGCCGCGGCGTTTGCCCTGTCCCTGACGCTCGGCCCGGCCCTTGCCGTCGCCGATTCCGGCGGCAAGGACGACACGGCCACTTGCAAGCGGGGCGAGGTCTGGGACTCGCGCTCGGGACGCTGCGTGAAGCAGGGAAGCGCGCTGCCCGACAAGGTCCTGAGAGATTATGCCGCCGCGCTGTCCAAGGCCGGCCGGTACGACGAGGCGCTCACGACCCTCGATCTGTTGCGCAACCCGAATACGGCGGAGGCGCTCAATTATCGCGGCTATGCCACGCGCAAGCTCGGCCGGCTCGATGAGGGGATCGACTATTACCGGCGATCGGTGGCGCTCGATCCGCGCTACCCGCTGGTCCGCGAGTATCTCGGCGAGGCCCTCGTCCTCAAGGGCGACATGGGCAGCGCCAAGGCGCAGCTGCAGGCGATCAAGGGGATCTGCGGCACCGACTGCGCGCAATACAAGCATCTTGCCGCGGCGATCGCCGACCCGTCCAGGCTCTGAGACTAGAAGACAGTCGCCCGGCGGCCTACGGCGTCGCCTCGCGCCGAGGCGATTGGTTCAACCCGCGCGTGAAGCGGAGGATGCGGCCCGCGGCATCGCGGAGCCGCGCCTCCGGGGCGCTCAATGCGAGCCGCAGATGGCCGGCGGCGCTCGGGCCAAACCCGTCGCAGGGCAATACCGCGACCTGCTCGCTGTCGAGCAGGCGGCGGGCGAAATCGGCGGCGCCGAGCCCGGTGCCGCGCACATCGAGCAATACGAACATGCCGCCTTCCGGCGGGATCGCACGGCAACCCGGCGCCGCGGCCAGCAGCTCCGACATCAAGGCCGCCCGCGCCCGGTAATCCTCCCGCAACGCGGCGACCTCGGGCAGATCCTCCTGTAGCGCGGCAAGCGCGCCGTCCTGGATGAAGGCCGGGCTGCCATAGGTCATGCACAGCAGCAGGTTGGAGACGTGGCGTATCAGCTCCGGCGGGCCGACCATCCAGCCCAGGCGGAAGGCCGGCAGGGCATGCGATTTCGACAGGCTGGACACGACGACGGTGCGCTCGGCCATATCGGGCAACGACCAGGCGCCGATATGTGGCCGAGCAAAGGCGAGGTCCTCGTAGACTTCGTCTGACAACAGCCACAGATCGTGCGCGCGGCACAGCGCGGCGATCCTCTCGATCTCGGCGTGGGTGAAGACGGCACCGGTCGGATTGTGCGGGCTGTTGATCCACACCACCCGGGTGTTCGGCGTGATCGCCTCGGCGAGCGCATCGAGATCGGGATGAAAGCCGGTGTCGGGCCGCAGCGGAAAGGTGACCATCCGCGCGCCGCTCGCGCCGATCACCGCCTCGTAGGTCGCGTAGATCGGCTCGGCGACGACGATTTCGTCGCCCGCTCCGGCCAGGCATTGCACCGCGGAAAAGACGCCGCCCTGTGCTCCCGGCACGACCGCGACGTTGTCGGCCGTGCAGGGTTGGCCGGTGCGGTGTGCCACCCGCGCCGCGATCGCCTCCCGCAAAGCCGGAAAGCCGACGATAGCGGCATAGCCGGTGCGGTGCTGGCGCAGCGCGGCGACGGTCGCCTCGATGACCGTTGCCGGCGGCTCCTGGTCGGGATCGCCGACGGTCAGGAAGATGATGTTTTCGCCGGCCTGCTGGCGTCGCCTTGCTTCGACGTGAACGTCCCACGCGGCGGCGCCGTGCCCGGCGACCCGATCGACCAGCGGCGAGAAGCGCATCGCGATCTCCCTACCTGGACCGTGTTCAATACCCGGCGGCCGAGCCGGCTGGTCGGCGCGGGTCGTTGACCCCGAAAAGGCGGTGGCCCGGGCCGATCGCGATCAGCTCGACCGCGCCCCAGGGTGCCTGCTCGACCAGGCGATGGCCGCGCTCGGCCAGCGCGGCGAGCACCGCTGCCGGCAACCCGCCGCGCTCGTAGTACAGCGTATCGGGCAGCCATTGATGATGAAAGCGCGGCGCCGCGACAGCCTGTTGCGGCGCAAGCCCGAAATCGATCATGCCGGTCAAGGTTTCGAGGACGGCAGTCGTGATGCGCGGGCCGCCCGGGCTGCCGAGCACCAGCACCGGACGGCCGTCCTGCTCGACGATCGTCGGGGTCATCGAGGAGAGCGGCCGTTTGCCGGGCAGGATCGAATTGGCGCTGCCCTGCACCAGTCCGAACAGATTCGGCGTGCCGGGCTTCGCCGCGAAATCGTCCATCTCGTTGTTGAGCAGGAAGCCGGTACCGGGCGCCACCACGGCGGCGCCGAAATTGCCGTTCAGCGTGTAGGTCACCGCGACTGCGTTACCCTCGCCATCCGCCACCGAATAATGCGTCGTCTCCGGCCGCTCATGCGGCGGAGTGCCCGGGCCGAGCGAGGCGGATGGGGTCGCCTTGTCGGGGTCGATCACGGCGCGGATCGCGGCGGCGTGCTCGGGCGACAGCAGCCACTCCAGCGGGTTGGTCACGAAGATTGGGTCGCCGAGCACGCTGTTGCGGTCGACATAGGCGTGCCGCATCGTCTCGGCCATCAGATGCACGGTCGCCGCCGAGCCGAACCCCGATGCCGCGAGATCCCAGCCGGACAAGACGTTCAGCATCTCGCACAGGATGGTGCCGCCGGCGCTCGGCGGTGGCGCCGACAGGATCGTGTATCGGCGGTAGGAACAGCCGACCGGCGGCGCCTCGGTGACGGTATAGGCGGCGAAATCCTCGGTTGTCAGGATGCCGCCTTGCGCCGCCGACGCAGCTGAGACAGCAGCCGCGATCGGGCCGCGATAGAACGCGTCCGTCCCGCGCTCGGCGATCAGCCCGAGGGTGGCGGCGAGATCGGGTTGCACAAGGCGGTCGCCCGCTTGGTAAGGCCTACCGCCCGGGTGCAGGAAGAGGCGCGCCGCCTCGGGGTCCTTGGCGAGCCGGTCGGCCCGGGCGGCGATGATCGCGGCATCCGATTCGCCGAGCACAAAGCCGTCGCGGGCCAGCGCGATCGCCGGCGCCATCACGGCGGCGCGGCCGAGCCTGCCGTATTCGGAGAGGGCACGGTCGAGCCCCATCACCGTGCCCGGCACGCCGGCCGCGAGATAGCCGTAGAGGCTGCGCTCGCGGACCGGATTGCCGCCGGTGTCGAGGAACATGTCCGCGGCCGCGGCATGCGGCGCGGTCTCGCGGAAATTGATGACGCTGTCCCGTCCGTCGGCGCGATGCACCAGCATGAAGCCGCCGCCGCCGATATTGCCGCAACACGGATCGACAACGGCGAGGGCATAGCCGACCGCCACCGCCGCGTCGATCGCGTTGCCGCCGGCTTCGAGAATGCGCCGGCCCGCCTCGCTCGCCTCGTGCTGTGCCGACACCACCATGCCCCGCTCGCCCTCCGCCGTGGACGACGGCATTGCGAGCGCCGGCACTGCCGCCGCGTGCAGGATTAGTACGACGAAGCCGAGGAGCCGCATTTTGAATTGAGCCAAAGCCGTCGTCCCGGCGAAAGCCGGGACCCACCGTTCAGTCGCTCGTGCCTCTGACAAGTGGGTCCCGGCTTTCGCCGGGACGACGGTCTAGGGGAGGCTGGGCAAGTTGCTCAGCCGCACTTTCGCTGTTCCGAGCCTGTGAGTGAGCGATTAAGCGAGTGCCGGCTCGCGCACCTTGGCGCCTTGGAAGGCCGGCATGATTTCGGTGGCGAAGCGTTCGAGTTGTTCGAGGCAGGCCGCTTTCGGCACGCCGACCGACAGGCTGACCGAGATGCGGTCGAGGCCGGGATAGCGTTTTTCGAGCGCCTTCAGATGCTCGATGATCTGTTCCGGCGAGCCGCACAGCACGCCGCCGGCGTTGATCGCGTCCTCGATGCGCGGCAGCTTGGCGGTCGGCGCCCGCTTCGGGTCGCGCATGATCTCGATCTGCGCGTCGCTGAGGGCGCGCACCAGGCGCAACTCGCCGAACATCTTCATATTCTCTTCGTAGTATTTGGCGGCCTCGCGGATGCCCGCTTCGCGGCTGTCGGCAATGTAGAAGTGGAAGCCGAAGCACATGCGCTCGCCGAGCTCGAGGTGCTTGCCGATCTTGGCGTGCGCTTCCTGCCATTTCAGGACGACGCTGTGCATCGCGCCGCCCTCGGCCGAGCCGCCGCCGACCAGGCCCTGGATGCCGTGCTTCGCCATGAAATCGAGCGCCCGCTCGCTGCCGCCCTGGATCGGCTGCCAGCACTCGACCGGCAGGCGCGGCGGCCGCGGCACCAGGGTCAATTCCTTGAGTTGGTAGCCGCGATACGGCACCTCCGGGGGCAATGTGTAGTGCTTGCCCTTATGCGCGAACGATTCCTCGTTGAATGCCTTGAAGATGATGTCGACCTGCTCCTCGAACAGCTCGCGGTTGCCAGCCTGGTCGAGCAATGGCGCGCCAAAGGTTTCGACCTCGCGGGTGTGGTAGCCGCGCCCCACCCCGAACACGACGCGCCCTTTGGTCAGGATGTCGGCCGTCGCGTAATCCTCGGCAAGGCGCAGCGGGTGCCACATCGGGGTGATGTTGAAGCCGCAGCCGAGCTTGATGTTCTTGGTGACATGCGCCAGGTGCAGCGCCGCCATCAGCACGTTCGGGATGCACTCGTAGCCTTCGCGCTGGAAATGGTGCTCGGCCATCCAGAAGGTGCTGTAGCCGAGCCGGTCCATCAGCTTGGCCATCGATTCGGCCTTGTCGAACACGGTCGTCAGCTGCTCGTCGGGCAGGCGGCGCTCGTTCACCGGGATCCCGCCATAGCCGACATTGTCCATGTCGACATGACCGGCAAACAGGCTGTCGAATTTCGTGATCATCTAGAGGGTCTCCCGGAAACCGCGGCGTCTGGCCCGCTGCCGGCATAGTGAACCCGAGCCGGCGTCCCGGTCAAACTAGCCGGACGCATAGGGTCTCCCTGTTGCAGGCGGGCATCCGAGTATCCGATGTTCCCGGCGCCAGCACCGCACTCCGGTTGCCTAACGGCCCCAGCGACGGCCCCAGCCGCTGCTCTCCCAATAGCTGCCACCGCGGACGAGCCTCACGAGGAGCAGCAACACGATCGCGCCGACCGTGGCGTTGGCGATCGCCGCGACCATTCCGACTCCAAGATGGATGCCGAGCCGCGGCAGGAGCCAGTCCCCAATGAAGGCGCCGACAATGCCGACCACGAGGTCACCGATCAGTCCGAAACCGCTCCCGCGCACGATTTGACCGGCCAACCAGCCGGCAACCAGGCCAACGAATAGAATCACAAGTAGACTTTCACCCGACATATTCATGCCCTCAAAGGATTTTTCGCAAGAAGAATTGTAGAAGTATATAAGATGATTTATCCAACTAGGCGTTTAATATTGGTAATTATTTGTGTCCACAGTTGCAGATGTCTTTGTTGCCTAGCGGGATCTGAAATCGAATCCCGCTGAGCGCCGTGTGGGATGGCGCTTGCGCTCGGGCTTCAGGGGTGCGCATCTACGAGTTGATGAAAGCGCTCCGCGTGCTCGTCATCGAGGATGACGCCCTGATCGCGATGCTGCTCTCCGAGCTCCTCGCAGGGATGGGGCACGATGTTTGCGCCACAGCGGCCAGCGAAGCCGAGGCGGTCAGCGCCGCCACCCGCTACGGCCCGGACCTGCTGATCGCCGATGCCCGGCTCAGGGGGGAAAGCGGCGTTTCCGCTGTCGAGAAAATACTCCAAGCGGGGCCTCTCGCGCATTTGTTCATCAGCGGGGATGCTGAAACGGTGCGGGTGCGCAAGCCGGACGCGGTCGTCGTCCGGAAGCCGTTTCGGGAAGCCGAACTCGCCAGAGCCATCGATATGGCCCTCGCTGCTGCGCCAACCCGCGCCGGCTGAGAGATAAAAAGCCGCCTCGGGAGGGTTCGCGAGACGCTCGTGCCGGGCCGGCGGGGCGATACCAATCAAACGCCGCCGCGGCCCAACAGCAGGTAGAGGATCAGGACAATCAGCAGAATACCGCCGATCCCGATCCCGCCTCGGTGTCCGTAACGCGAATAGCCGAAGCCGCCTCCGAACAGGAGGAGCAGCACGAGGATTATCAGGATCAGGTCCATTGCTTCCTCCAGGTAGCGGTCGGCCGCTACGCCGCACCGACGAATTTCCAACCCCGGCCGTTCCTACTTCGGCGAACTGACGATAGCCCTACGCCTTCATTCGGCACCATCCGCGACGTTTGCCGCTTAGCGGTGCCCGAATGGCGCGCGGCGCATCATCCCTCAATGAAATGGCCGAATGATGCGAGAGGTTGCACGCGGTCGCAGATGATTTTGGTAATAGCCAGCATCGGTACGGCCAGGATTGCCCCAAGAATCCCCCACATCCAATACCAGAACACGAGTGCCAGGATGACCAGCACCGGATTGATCGTGAAGCGCTTGGCAAGCAGCATCGGGGTGATGGTCTCCCCTTCCACGACGTGAATGAGCACATAGACACCCGCGGGCACGAACGCCAGCCACAGTGTCTCGACCGACAGCAAGCCGGCAAAGACGAGGATTGTCACGCCGATCATCGGGCCCAGGATCGGCACATAGTTGAGCAGGAAAGCAACAGTTCCCCACAGCACCGGATCGCCCACCCCGCATGCGGCGGTCACAATTCCGGTGGCGATGCCGACGCCAAGGTTCATGACGGTGATCGTCGTGAGATAGGCGGAGATGTCCGCTTCGATCTGCTGCGAAATATCGACCGCCTTACGCTTGTCTTTGAACCGCGGCAGGATCTCGACGAGACGCCGCAGAAAGATGTCGCCGGCGATCAGCAGGAAAAACAGCACCAGCACGGTCGTGAACAACCCGCTTGCAATGCTGCGCGTTCCGCTCAACAGCTTATCGCTCCACCCGGAGCCCTGAACCACGACGGTTGAAACGGCCGGTCCCTTCTCCTGCGTCAGGCCCTCTGCCTGGTGCAGGAACGTCTGTAGGGTGTGGATCGGCTTGCCCAGAAAGCTCAGGCGTTCCTGCAGCCTCGGGAGGCCCTCCGGCAGTTTTTGCGCCCACGAAACCGCGGGTCCCGACAGAGCCGCGCCGAGTCCGACGATGCTGCCGCCCAGCACCACGATGATGGCTAGCGCCGCGAGGCTGCGAGGAAGATGCAGCTTTTCGAGCAGGCGCATCAGCGGCTGCAGGACCAGGCTCAGCACAAAGGCGAGAACGATCGGGAGGATGATCTCCCCGGCGAAATAGCATGCCGCAAGCAGCATCAGAAGAAATTGGCCCGCTTGAAAAACCGATCGAATATCCGATGGCACTATCATGTCGGGCAGCGCTTCTGCCTCGATATCCGGGCGCAGCGTATTGGGCGTTTCCATTCCCTTCCATGAAGCTGAACTGACGAGAGCGTATCGGATACGGCCCGCGCTTCCCGCAAGGCTGAGAGGTTAAGCGGCGCGGGGGACGGTCACCGAGACGGTCGTGCCGGGGGATGCCGCGGCTGTTGTGACCCGTCCGCCAAGCTGCCGGGTCAGCGCCTCGACAATACTCGTGCCGAGGCCGCTTCTCGCGGGTGCGTCAGCCAAGTGTGTGCCGATCCCCACGCCATCGTCCGAGACATAAAGCCGCCACGCGCTCGCGGTCGACTCGAAGCCCACGATGATTGTGCCCTTGGTCCCCTCCGGAAAGGCGTGCTTGAGCGCGTTGATAACCAACTCGGTGGCGATCAGGCCCATGCTGACGGCCTGCTCGGATGTCGTCGAGCCCTCGCCGGCCACGACCCTGATAGAGACCGGCTGATTGTCCAAGATCATCGATGCGGCCAGGCTTTCGCACAGCCGCGTCAGATAATTCCTCGCCTCGATCTCCGCTCCGAATGGTATCGGGTGCAATTGCTCCTGGACCGTCGCGACCGCCATGACCCGTTCATGCGCGTCCCGCAGGTGCCGGCGGATTTCTTCCGACTGCACCGTCTGCGCCTTCAGCAGCAGGATGCTCGCGATGATCTGAAGACTGTTGTTGACCCGATGATTCATCTCATCGAGAAGAAGATCCTTCTGCCGCAGCAACTCGTCCTTCTCGCGCTCCAGGGCGCGGCGCTCCGTGACGTCTTCGATCGCCACCAGCAGGCTCGTGCTGTTGTTGCCCTCGTAGAAGACCTTTCGCGCATTCAGCAGCATCGTGCGCCGGCCGATCGTCGGGAAATCCTTCTCGACCTCGAATTCCTCGATCGTGGTGTGGCGGGGGATGATATCCTCGAGCAGCTTGCGCAGCGATGGAATGTTCCATTGGCCATCGCCCAACTCATAGACGGGACGGCCCTCGGTTTCCTGTCGGGTCACGTCGAAGGCGCGATAGAAGGATCGGCTCGCGACGAGGACGCGCAACGCATCGTCGAGCACGATAAGGGGTTCGCGGACGGTGTCCACGATGGCTTCCTCGAGGGAGCGATGATGGTCGGCGCTGATCACCTAATTTTCCTTAATCATCGGTTCAACTCGCGCTAAGCCCTCCAATGATCGTGCAACTGCCTCGGCTCTTCATAAGTAGAAAATCCAAAGACTCCCTTGCCTAGCCAACCGCCGCCGAGACTCAGAACGTAATTCCTCCGGTCATAGGGACAGTTCCTTTTTCTGAGGGTCGCTGCAAACTATGCGAAACGACGCGCCGCCCGCGATCAGGACGACACCGGTCTTTTTTTTCTTATTGGTTATTGTTGGTTAGCGGCGGCGATTCTATCCGCTACCGTACCAATGGTATACCCCTTAACGAGCGCCGACAAATTGATTTGCCTCATCGCCCCCGGTCGACGACGGCCTGTTCACTTTTTGACGATCTCCCGCACGGTATCCTTCATGCCGCCGACGGCATTCTGGATCTTGCCCTCGACCTGCTCCGCCTTGCCGTCAGACTGCAGCTTGGCATCGCCGACGACCTTGCCGATCACTTCCTTGACCGAGCCTTTGATCCCTTTCGCGGCGCCCGCGATCCGATCCTTATCCATAACCATCTGCTCCTGTCATAAAAGGCGTGCGTGACGAATACCTTCCGGTGGGCGGTGGGGCGAGCGGACCGCCCCGAAGGGCAGGCCGCGCCACAACCTGCCGCTCAAAGAGTGCGCGATTACCAGCCGCGACGCCGGCCATCCTCGTAGCGGCCGCGGCGGTCACCCTCCAAGGCTTCGCCAACCACCCCGCCGACAACGCCTCCCAGAAACGCTGCGCCCGGATCAACCGTCGGCTGCTGGTATGCGTAGGGAGCCTGGTACGCGTATGGCGTTTGATAGGCGTATGGGGTCTGGTACGGCATAGCGGATGCGCCGGAGAGGCAGCGCGCGCTGTACTGATCGAGCATTTGGCCGTATTGCGGCGACTGCATCTGATAGGCTTGCATCACCTGCTGATACTGCGAGCCGCAATTCTCTTGGGCCGGTACGGATACGGAGCCGAGTCCCACGAAGAGAGCGGCAATCGCGACGG
>Ga0210400_10000677_pt1 | contig 36626 bp, 26 predicted proteins | sample IncBWH26MmetaG_FD_155456 | JGI IMG/M metagenome (GOLD analysis project Ga0210400, IMG submission 155456) | Forest soil microbial communities from Barre Woods Harvard Forest LTER site, Petersham, Massachusetts, United States - Inc-BW-H-26-M | ecosystem: Environmental > Terrestrial > Soil >... | reverse complement strand
CTCGTCGTCGCCGATCACCGTGAAGGCGATCCCGGGGCAGGCCATCGCCAGCCGGCGCACCGTATCGACCGCCTGGTCGCGCTCGCTGCGCGCCGTCTTCAGGAATTTGAGCCGCGCCGGGGTCGCGAAAAACAGGTCCCGCACCTCGACCCGGGTCCCCGGCGGATGGGCCGCCGGCACCGGGTGATGCTTGACCCCAGCTTCGACCGCGATCTCCCAGGCTGCATCCGCGCCCGGCGGCCGCGAAGTGATGCGCAGCCGGCTGACCGCGCCGATCGACGGCAACGCCTCGCCGCGAAAGCCGAGCGCGGTAATTTCAAGGAGATCGTCATCCGGCAGTTTCGAGGTGCAGTGGCGCTCGACCGCCAGCACCAGCTCGTCGCGGCTCATCCCGCTGCCATTGTCGGCGACCGCGATCAGCGCCTGGCCGCCCTCGCGCAAGCCGATATCGATGCGGGTCGCGCCGGCATCGATCGCGTTCTCGACCAATTCCTTGACCGCCGCCGCCGGGCGCTCAACGACCTCGCCGGCGGCGATGCGGTTGACGACGATGGGCGGCAGTTGGCGGATCGGCATCGCGCCAGTTTACGGCAGCGGCATGGTTAACGCGAAAACTCGTTTGGGCCCCGCCGATACCGCCAAAACCAGGCCCTCCGCGCTTTTCGCGATGCCGCGCGTACCCAGCCGCGATTCGCGCGGTCCGGTAGCGTAAACCTTCCATTAAGCAATCGGCGTTAAAGCTTTCTCGCTATGTGGAAAACGACCGCTCATCTGCGACACCAGGTCAAAAGCCATTGGGGGCCATTGGCCGGCCTCCTGACCGGGCTGATGTTTGTCGTCGTGCAATTGACCACCGCGCATGTCGGTGACCACTGCGGCCGACTGGGCCAGATCGCCGAGGAATGGCGCATCGGCCTCCCGGCCCGGCAGGTCATGTGCGTCGCGACCTTGGACGGCGATCTCGTCTATGACCACTTCCTCGCGCCAACCCGCAAGCCGGCCAGCCAGACCGCCTCGCTGCTCCAGTAATCCTGTTTAATAACCTCGGGGCGGCCGCGCCGCCTTCGTCAGCCGGTCATCGCCGGCGCCAGAACCGGCGCCCGCGCCGGCAACACGCGCGTCATCTGGATCGCCGGCAGCGCGCTGAAGGGCGGTGCGAACGGAACGCCGCTATGCTCCGGGTCGCCTTGACAGACGCAGCTCTTCCCGATGGAGTGCGGCAGCAGGCGAGCACGGGAGCAAGGAATGGTGTTGACCTCTGTCCGACGGGCGTCCGGCAGCCGGGAAACAGCCGACGCGGCGGCGGGGGACTATCTCGCGCGCGTCCAGGGGATCGCACCGGCGCTCGCCGCGGCGGGCGACGAGATCGACCGCCGGCGTGAATTGCCCGAGGCGATCGTCGAGGCGCTGATCGAGCGCGGCCTGTTCCGCCTGCTGCTGCCGCATTCGCTCGACGGGGCCGAGCTGTTGCCGGCGCAATACATCCCGATCATCGAGGCAGTCGCCAAGATCGACGCCAGCACCGCGTGGTGCCTCAACCAGAATTCCGGCTGCTCGATGACCGCCGCGTTGCTGGCGCCGGAGATCGCGCGCGAAATCTTCGGCGGGCCGCATGGCATCCTCGCCTGGGGTCCGGGGCCCGGCGAAGCGCGCGTCACGCCCGGCGGCTACCGCGTCACCGCGACCTGGTCGTTCGCCAGCGGCAGCCAGCACGCCAGCTGGCTCGGCTGCCATGTCCCGATCGTCGAGGCCGACGGCACGCCGCGCCTGCGCACCGACGGCACGCCGGTCGTGCGCACGATGCTGTTCCCGAAGAGCAGCACCGAGTTCTGCGACATCTGGCACACGATCGGGCTGCGCGGCACCGCCAGCAACCAGTACTCCGTCAAGGATCTGTTCGTGCCGGAGGCCTATTCGGTCGACGTGCTGTCGCGCCGCGACGGTGGGCCGACCCGCGAGGAGGGCCTGCTTTACCGGTTCAGCAGCCTGTCCCTGTACGCCGGCGGGTTCGCCGGAGTCGCGCTCGGCATCGCGCGCGGCATGCTCGGTCATTTCATCGAGCTGGCGCGCGACAAGATCCCGCGCGGCGCCCGCAACACGCTGCGCAACAACAATGTGATCCAGTCCCAGGTCGCACAGGCCGAGGCGCGGCTCAGCTCGGCGCGCGGCTGGCTGTTGCAATCGTTCGAGACCATCACCGCGGCGGTCGCCCAGCGCGGCCACATCACCCTCGACGAGCGGATGAATATCCGCCTCGCCTCGACCTTCGCGATCCACACCGGGGTCGAGGTCGTGGATGTCCTCTATCAGGCGGCCGGCGCGACGGCGATCTTCAACGAGAACCCGTTCGAGCGCCGCTTCCGCGACGTCCATAGCGTCGCGCAGCAATTGCAAGGGCGGCAGCAGCATTTCGAGACGGTCGGCCAGCACCTGATGGGCCTCGAACCCGACACCGGCTGGCTGTAATCGAGTGCATTCACAGTGAGACGGTGAGGCAGTGAGAGCGCCGCGCCCCTGAACCTCTGTGCCTCACTGCCGCATTGTGAAACTAAATCCTGGTCTCCGACAATCTCGGCACGTAGCCCTTGCGCGGGTATTCCTCCCAGTACTGGCGGAAGCCGTGCCTGGTGGCTTCCTGGTGCGGCTGGGCGCGCAACCGCTCGACATCGAGATCGATGCCGAGCCCGGGCATCGTCGGCAGGTCGATCCAGCCATCCTTGACGGTCAGTCCGGAGGTGGCGATGTCGCGGCAGATGTCTTCGAAATTGACGAAATACTCGGTGATCCGGAAGTTCGGGATGACCGCCGAGACATGAACCGTCGCGGCCATGCCGATCAATGGCGAGTTGTAATTGTGCGGCGACATGACGACGGCCTGGGGCTGCGCCATCGCGGCGATGTCGAGCAACGCCGTGATGCCGCCGATCGCGCAGATGTCGGGGTTCAATATGTCGGCGGCGCGCATTGCCAGGCACGCCGAGAATTGCTCCTTTGTGTAGAGCGCCTCGCCGGTGACGATCGGGATCGGCACGGCGCGGCGCACCTCGGCCAGCAATGCCAGATTGTCGGCAAGGCACGGCTCCTCGTACCAGTCGATGCCGAGTTCGACGAGGCGCTGGCCGATGCGGATCGCATGGCTCGGCGCGAAGCGCCGATGCGCCTCGACCAGGATCTCGAAATCGGGGCCCAGCGCCTCGCGCATCGCCCGCACATAGTCGATCGCGAAATCCTCGTCCTTGCGGTCGACATAGCTACGCCAGGGACCGGGGAACGGATCGAATTTGGCGGCAGTGAAGCCCATCGCCTTGATCTTCTTGCCGCGCTCGACCCCTTCCTCGATCGTCGAGCGGCCGGCCCAGCCATTGGCGTAGATCCTGACCCGCTCGCGCGAGGCGCCGCCCAAAAGGTTGTAGACCGGCAGCCCGGCGCGCTTGCCGATGATGTCCCACGAGGCGATCTCGATCGCGCTCCATGCCGACAGCAATTCCATCGAGCCGCGGCGGATCGCGAAATCCTCGAACATGATCTGGCCGGTATGGCGGATGTTGAAGACGCTGCGGCCGATCACGTGCGGCGCCATCGCCTTGACGCATTCGGCGATGACGGTCTCCTTGCCGGCGGTGACGTAGCCCTCGCCCCAGCCATGGAAGCCGTCATCGGTCTCGACCCGGCAGAACAAGAGATCCTTCGAGCTCTTGGTGCCGAGGATGAAGCTTTCGATGCGCGCGATCTTCACGGGGATTGTCCTTGAGGTGCGGAGAATTGCGAAGTGTCGGGCAGCCGCAAGCCGCGATCAAGCCTCCCCCTCTTTCGGCGTCCCGGCGACAGCCGGGACCCACCCGTCGAGCGACGAGGCGGTTGACCGATGGGTCCCGGCTTCCGCCGGGACGCCGAGCGAGGTGGGCCGTTCGCTCGGGATGGCGGATTTGCGGGGCGTGCGCTGGTGCAATCCCCGGTAGCGCGTTAGGCTCTGTCGCAGAACCGTCATTAGGGGAGAGACGCCGATGCTGGTCATGGACGCGATCACCGAGATCCTGAAGCGCGAAGGCATCTCGACCCTGTTCTCGTTCCCGACGACGCCGATCATCGAGGCGGCGGTGGCGGGCGGCATGCGGCCGGTGATCTGCCGCCAGGAGCGGGTCGGGGTGCACATGGCCGATGGCTGTGCCCGTGTCACCAACGGCAGCCCGCCCGGCGTTTTCGCGATGCAATACGGCCCGGGCGCCGAGAACGCCTTTGCCGGCATCGCCTCGGCCTATTCCGATTCGACGCCGATCCTCCTCTTACCGCTCGGCCATCCGCGCGAGACGGCGCAGATGTTCCCGCTGTTCAATTCGACCCGCAGCTACGCCTCGGTGACCAAGCACGTCGAGCCGGTGTTGCTCCCCGAACACACCGTCCCAGCGATGCGCCGCGCCTTCAACGCACTGAAGAACGGCCGCTCCGGCCCGGTCATGGTCGAGGTGCCGGCCGATGTGATGACCGCCGAATTCGCCGGCAACGAGGTCGACTACACGACCATCAGGCGCACCCGCTCGGCCGGCGATGCGCGCGACATCGACGATGCCGTCAAGATGCTGATCGAGGCGAAATCGCCGATCGTCATCGCCGGCCAGGGCGTGCTGTATGCCGAGGCGAGCGCCGAACTGGTCGCCCTCGCCGAATTGCTCGATATCCCGGTCATGACGACGACCGACGGGAAGAGCGCCTTCCCGGAAGACCACGCGCTGGCCTTGGGCTCGGGCGGCGTCGTCTATACCGGGCACGGCCGCCATTTCCTGCTCGAGTCGGATGTGATCTTCGCGATCGGCACGTCCCTGACCCGGCACAACATCTCGACGCCGATCATCCCGCCGGGCAAGACGATCATCCACTGCACGAACGATGCGCGCGACCTCTACAAGGCCAACGACACGGCGATCCCGATCCTCGGCGACGCCAAGCTGGTGCTGGCGCAGCTGATCGAAGCGGCGAAGGAGCGCATCGGCAAGAAGGCGCGATCGAGCGGCGCCCGCAAGCAGATCGACAAGCTGAAGACCGAATGGCTCGGCCGCTGGGAAGCCAAGCGGCGCTCGCCGGAGCGGCCGATCAACCCGTATTTCGTGATGTCGGAGTTCATGCGCGTGATCCCGTCCGAGGACGCGATCGTCACCCATGATTCGGGCAGCCCGCGCGACCAGCTCCTGCCGTTCTATGTCGCGAAGCGGCCGCGCGGCTATCTCGGCTGGGGCAAATCGCACCAGCTCGGCACCGGGCTGGGGCTGGCGATCGGCGCCAAGGTCGGCATGCCCGACAAATTCTGCGTCAACTTCATGGGCGACGCCGCCTTTGGCATGACCGGACTCGATTTCGAGACGGCGGCGCGCTGCGGCATTCCGATCACGACGATCGTCCTGAACAACTCGACAATGGCGATCGAGACGCATGCGATGGCGCTGTCGCACGAGAAGCACAAGACGCGCGACCTCGGCGGCAATTACGCCAATCTGGCGCAGGATCTCGGCGGCTGGAGCGAGCGGGTGACCCAGCCGGGCGAGGTCGCCGGCGCGATCCTGCGCGCCCGCCGGATCAATGAGAGCGGCCGGGCGGCATTGCTGGAATTCATCACCAGCTCGGAGACCGCCTTCTCGCACCGCCGCGGCGCCGCCTAGTGTGCAACGAAGTATCCCAGTGCCACGACAAATGCCCCGTGGCCGGGCTTGTCCCGGCCACCCACGTCTGTGCCTGCATCCCGCACGGCTCCTTCAAGACGTGGATGCCCGGGACAAGCCCGGGCACCGGGTTTCTTAGAAGGTTGTGCCACCCTTGATGCAGAGTCGGTCCGGCGCAAGGCTGATTGCCGGTGCGCTCACAGCGATGCTGCTGCTGGGCGGTCGCACGTCCGCGGCTGAGATCTCCGACGGAATCGTCAAGATTGGGCTGATCCTCGACCTGTCAGGTCCCTATTCCGAGAATACCGGCGAAGGCAGCGCCACCGCGGCGAAGATGGCGGTCGGTGATTTTGGCGGCAAAGTGCTGGGCGCGCCGATCGAGTTGGTCATCGCCGATCATCACAACAGCGCCGACCGCGCCGCCGCGATCGCGCGCGACTGGTTCGACGCGCAGCATGTCGACGCGATCCTCGATGTCAGCGGCTCCTCCGAGGCTCTGATCGTCCAGCGGATCGCCGACAACCGCCACAAGATCGTATCGCTTAGCGGGCCCGGCGCAGACCGGCTGACCAACGAGGCCTGCACCGCGACGTCGGTCCATTACGTCTTCGACACCTATTCGATCGCGCACACGGTCGGCACGGCGCTGATGGACCGCGGCGCCAAGACCTGGTTCTTCATCACGGTCGACAACAATTTCGGCTATGACCTCGAACGCAACACCACCGATGTCGTCGTAGAGAAAGGGGGCACGGTGCTCGGCCGGGCCCGGCACCCGCTGGATACCGCCGACTTCGCCTCCTATCTGGCGCGGGCAAAGCAATCGCAAGCCAAGGTGATCGGGCTCGCCGATGCCGGCAGCGACATTGCGAATGTGATAACGCAGGCGAAGAAGCTCGGCATGATCCCCGGGCCGCAGACCTTCACCGCGATGTCGCTGCGGATCACCGGCGTCAACGGACTCGGGCTCGAGACGACGCAGGGCCTGGTGCTCGGCGAGAGCTTCTACTGGGATCAGGACGACCCGTCGCGCGCCTGGTCGAAGCGGTTCTTCGAGACCGTCGGCAAGATGCCGAACAGCCTGCAGGCCGGCGTCTATTCATCGGTGACGCATTACCTGCAGGCGGTGGCAAGCGCGGGCACCGACGCGACGGATCCGGTCATGAATGCGATGCGCGCCGCACCGATCGACGATTTCTTCGCGCATGGCGGGCGGATCCGCGCCGACGGGCTGATGGTGCACGATATGCACCTGTATCAGGTCAAGACGCCGGCCGAATCCAAATACCCATGGGATTACTATAAGCTCGTCGCGACGATCCCCGGCAATCAGGCCTTCGCGCCGTTGTCGCAATCGAAATGCCCGCTGGTGAAGAAATAAAATCTACTGCCAAGCGGCGCGCAGCGCGACGGCGGTTTCGTCGAGCGCGGCCTCGGCGGCGCGGATGATCCTGCCGTTCAACAGGAAGCCGTGGACCTGGCCTGGGAAGCGGCGATGCGTCACCGCGACCCCGGCGGCGGCGAGCCGGGCGGCGTAGGAGTCGCCCTCGTCGCACAACGGATCGTAGCCGGCGGTCAGGACGAAAGCGGATGGCAGGCCGCCGAGATCGGACGCGGAGAGCGGCGACGCCTGCCAATCTGCGGCGTCCGCCGGCGTGCGCAGATATTGCTCGTAGAACCAGCGCATCGTTGCGCGCGTCAGCACATAGCCCTCGGCGAAGCGTGCGATCGAATCGTGCCGCATCGCCGCATCGGTCGCGGGGTAGATCAGCACCTGATAGCCGATCCGCGGCGCGCCATGGTGGCGCGCCAACAGGCTGACGACCGCCGCGAGATTGCCGCCGGCGCTGTCGCCGCCGACCGCCAGCCGGCCGGCATCAACGCCAAGCGCGGCGGCGTTGCCGGCGACCCATGCCGTCGCGGCAAAGCAATCCTCGACCGCAGCCGGGAATTTGTGCTCCGGCGCGAGCCGGTAATCGACCGACACGACGGCACATTCGGCGCGGTTCGCGAGGTGGCGGCAGCCCGTGTCATGGCTCTCGATGTCGCCGACCACCCAGCCACCGCCGTGAAAGAACACCAGCACCGGCAAGATGCCGGTCGCGGCGGAACGGTAGAGCCGCACCGGAATCGGGCCGCCCGGTCCTGGGATCGCGAGATCGCGGGTCTCGGCGACCGGCATCGGGTCGGGCGCCAGCACCTTGCGCCCGGCATTGAACAGCAGGCGCGCCTCGTCTGCGCCGACCGTCTCGAACGCCGGGCGGTTCGCCGCACGTATCATCTCGAGCAGGATCTCGGCATCGTGATCGAGCGGCATCAGCTGGGTTGCTCCGAAAATTGCGGCACGCCGTCCGGGATGATCACGCCAGGCAATTTGCGCTTCACCCAGACATGCGTCGCGACGTTCAAATCGACCGGCTCGTCAAGCGACCCGCCCTTGATCGTCAGGAACTTGCTGTCGCCGCCGGCATATTCATGCCAGAGGCGCGAGCCGCATTTCGGGCAGAAGGCACAGTCGAGCACGCGGCCGCTGTCGGTCGGCCGCGACCAGAAACGCGGCCTCCCGGAGAGCAGCGTGAAATCCGTGCGCCTGACCCACACGGAAATCCCAAACGCGGAGGCAGATTGCTTCCGGCACTCGAAACAATGGCAGACATAGACCCGGGCCGGCGGCGCCACGATCTCGTACCGAATCGCGCCGCATTGGCAGCCACCCTTGAGCGGAAATGTCGAGCTCTCCGTCATGACTGCGGTTCTTCGGGCTTTTCGAGCAAGGCCAGCATCTCCATGCCGAGCCCGTAACCCAACAAATCGTGCATCTGGCGGCGCAGATATTCGGTCAAGAGGAGCCGCGTATAGCGCAATGCCAGGGTCGGCTTCTTCGCGAGGCCCTCGGCCAATTCCCAGGCCCGCGCCATCAACCGGTCGGGCGGCAACACCTCGGCGACCAGGCCGAACTCAAGCGCCTTGCGGGCATCGAGGGTCTGGCCGGTCAACAGGAAATAGCGGCCGCGGTTGAGGCCGAGCAGCAGCGGATAGACGATGTGCATGCCGTCGCCCGGCACGACGTCGGACGGGAAATGCGCCGAATCCTGGAATTGGGCGGTATCGGCCGCGAGCACGATGTCGCACAGCAGCGGGATCTCGGAATGGCGCCAGGCCGGGCCGTTGATCGCGCTGATCACCGGCACCTCGATCTCCAACAAGCGCATCAGCAGGTGGCGGCCCTCCCAATGGATGCGATCGATGCGCTCCCATCCCGGCCGGGCCGGGAAGGACGAGGTGCCAGGCGTCGCGCGCGGACCGGAAAACTCGGCACCGGTGCCGGTCAGGATCACAACGCGGTTGTCGCGGTCGCCGCCGATGTCGTGAAAGGCTTCCGGCAATTCACCATGCGGCAGGAACCCCCAGCGCAGCGACTGGCCTTCGGTGTGCAATGTCACCAGCAGGATGCCGTTACGCCGCTCCATGCGCACGGTCTGGTATTTGTTGGCGTAGTCTTCGAGCTTGCTCACCGCGTCCTCCCGCACGCTTCGCCGGGTTTTCCCGACGGCCCAGTCTGCTCCGGCGCGAGCGGGCCGGCAAATCATCCCTCAGACCTGTTTCGTTGCCGGCATTTACACCCGATTGATGTTCTGGAGCCCGTCGAGCAGCACAGCGAGGTCCACCCTCGCATCTTGTTCGGCCGCGTTTGCCCCGATGATGTTCTCGATCATCAAATGGCCGAGCCGACGGTAGGATTCGAACTGCGACTCGTCGAACCATTGGTTCGCAGTCGACTGCGCCGGAAATGTCGGGTACGCGCGCTTGTAGGCGATGAGATCCGCGGCCGGCTCGTCGCCGCGCACCACCGGTTTGATGTAGAGGATCTTACCTTCGGGCATCCTGCCGTCGACGTCGCGCGGATCGCTGACATAGGTGACGGTGCCAACCGCAAAATAAGGGATTGTCTTGAGCTTGGCGTCCTGCTCGGCCGCCAGCAGGTCCGAGGCATTGAAGGTGATGCGCACACCGAGATCGATCCAGATCTTGCGCACGGCGTTCCCCAAATCGGCGAAGCCGCGCTTGCCGTCCTGGTCGCCATCGACGACGACGATCCATTTACAGCGTCGCCGCACCATCTCGTAGAGCCCGAGGTCCTCGAAATGCCCGCCATCGGAAAGGTAGACATAGGGGCTCTCGTCGGTCGTCATCCCGAACAATTCGCGCAGCAGCGACGGCACAGCGAAGCGCGGACCGGGCTGGGTGTAGGGCGCGCGTTTCCCGCGCCACTTGCCGCCCGTATTGCCGAGCCAGACGCCCAGCCGAACGTTGAAGAACGTCAGCAGGAACGACAGCGACATCGACGAGTGGTAGCCCATATTCGAGCTGACTGCCGCGCCTGAGATCGCCACCGCCGTCCCCAGCGAGATTCCCGAGCGGATTTCGCCGTCCGGCCCCGGCGGGAGGTGCGGGCCGCCGTAGTACTCGGTCCGGCGGTAGCCGAGATCGGCGTTACCACAGAAAAACGGTGTGACGCTGAACGGCATCGCCTTGCGCTGCTGCCAGGCAAGCCGGTTGGTGGCGGCGAGGTTCAGCGTCATGTTGATGACGTGGAATGGCCGCCATTCACCCTCTGCCGGCGCCGAGCTCCACAGCTCCGCGACCCGCATATCGTCATCCCAGTCGAAATCGGTAAAGCCGTCGGGATGCCGGTGCGGGTCGCGCGCGCCGCAGAGAAAACAGCGGATCAACCGGTTGCGATAAATCGCGTGAAGCGAGAATGCGTTGATGTTGGCGAAAAAATCGGCTGTCAAAAGAACGATTGCCGAGACGCCTAGCGGCAACAGCCACGACCAGCTGAATGGCCACCACCACGCCTCGCCGCGGCAGCGGTCCCACCGGCCGTCCGGCGGCAGGCAGGGCAGGAGGTAGCCGAACACGGCCCAGTCGATTACGACCGACAGCAAAATCAACAGCAGCACAGCGAAGAGCGGCCCCGCGAGCGCCAGCCCGATATTCGCCGCAAAGCCCTTCCAATCGCTTGATGCGCCTGTAGCCGAAGCCAACCCGCTCTTGCCGAGGAGCCCGGTCACCGTGCCGCTGACAACAGTCAGCACATGAACGGTTTTGGGTATGTTGTAATAGAGCGCCGGCCCGAGCAAGACGACCGCCGATAGCATGATCCAGGCCAGGCCGGCGATGAAATGCCAGCCGCTTGCGCGCCCCAGCCACTCGCGCTCGACCTCGCCTCTGCGCGACGCGCTGTTCATCAGCAGATAGATGGTGTGGGCGAGCATTGTCGACTGCAGAAACCACGGCATCCCGAAGATGACGATCAATGTCTCGCGCTGCACCGCAACGCCGAAAAAGGACACGAGATTGGTCGCGGGATCGCCGATCCACGAGATAAAGCGTGCGCCGACCCAGATCATCAGCGCAAACACCCCGACAGCCGGGAGCCAGCTTACCCCGTCCGTTTTCCAATCGATGTCGAAAGGATGGGCGGCGCCGTCGCCGCGCCCGGCGAGCTTCTTTGCACAGGAGTGCCCGACGAGCAGCGCGATCGCGTAGATGCTTGCCGCGAAGCACGCCATTGGCACCGGCGCCCAGAGATTTGGGAAAAGCGCCGCGAAGATCACTCCTGGCATGGTCTGGTTGAAGGCAAGCCAGACAAAACACAGTCCGCCGATCATCGCCGGCACGAGGCTACGCCTGATAAAGTAGGATTGCGCGGCGTTGTTGGCTTCGCGATCGGCCAGCGTCTCGCCACCCGGATGCTCGAATTGGCTGTACGCCGGCAAGTAAAGCCGACCCAATTTGTATCCAAGAGCCAGGCCACCACAGAGCAAGCAGGTCACTGCTATGATGATCTCCACCCATGTCCACGGCGGCGGTGTCCATCCCGGCGGCAGAATGGAAGGGGCGGGATAGGCGGGCGCGGTCAGGGCGAGCGCGGCGAGCTTCACAAACGTCACCAATATCGCCAGCACCGGCACCAAGATCAGCCAATTAACCACGATGTTGCGGAGCACGATCGCGAGCGACGCCCAGGTATCGGCCGAGAAAAGGCCGAGCTTGGGGGTCAGGTAATTGCTGTACTCGCGCAGATGATCGAGGGGTGGGACCTCGACATCGGGGTTGCGCCGGGCGCCGAGACGATCGAGCACGTCCGACGACTTGCCGTGCCCAAACTTCCTGACGCGATACAGCCAAGCCGAGAGCCACGAGCCGATATAGCCGCCGCCCGACACCGTCGAGAGATAGTTGAACTTATCGAGGAGATTGTGGTCGGCCAGTGCCTGGATCACGCCCAGCGATAACGCAGCGCTGCGGATCCCCCCGCCGGACAAGCACAACGCGCTCAATTCGAGACGGTGCGCGATGCGATAGAGGACCTTGCGGCGGGCCAGCTCAGCGGCAATGTCAGGGCGGCTGGGCGGGGGTTTGCGTGCTCGCGCGGCCGCCGCGGCGGCATCCAGCGCTACCTGCAACGGCTGATCGTCGCCGACGGCTTTAACCCGAGCGTCGCCCTTGATCTTCTGGAATTCCTCCGCAAGGACATCCGAAAGCTCTCGCCGCGGCGCGGGATCCGGCTGCTCACCGTCTGCCATATGCTCCCCCTATTTTGTTATTTTCTTTTCGCTACTACAGGTTGAGGAGCGAGCCGCACAGAGTTCAAGCGGAAAGCCGGCGCCGAGCCGATAAATGCCTAAAATGCTCTGTTTGCGACGAACGCGGCTCCGAACGAGCGGTCAGCCATAGCTCCGCGCGCTTCGGTGACTTAATCGGGGCGCTTGGACCGCTGCCTCTCGCCCTGGGCGTAGGCAGGCTGCTGAACGGTCAGCGCGTCCAGCCGAGAATTTCCGCGGCGACCGCGTCGGGCTGGTCGAGTTCGGCGAGGTGTCCGGCGCCGGGGATAGTACGGATCTCGGTCTTGCCGGAAATGCCGCTGGCGAACCGGTCGGCGTAGCTGCGCGGCATGATGCGGTCCTGCTCGCCCCACAGCAGCAATGTCGGGGCCTCGATCAATGGCAGGCGTTTTTCGAGCTTGGTGTTGCCGAGCGGCCAGAAGATGCGGGCCGCCGCCTCGCTGGCGCGGGTCTGCTCGATCGGCCATTCCGGCGAGTTCTGCCCTTCCGGCTCGGCCTTCAGCGCCTCCCAGCGCGCCGGGTCGGCGCACAGGAGGCCCGGCACATCGGGGGCGCGCTGCGCCCATGGATCGGTCGCCGGATCCTTGTCGTCGAACAGGCCAAACGGCGCGATCAGCGCGAGCCGCTTGACCGAGCCGGGCCAGATCGCGGCGATTTCGGCGGCCAGCGAGCCGCCGATCGAGCTGCCCGCGAGATCAGCGCCGTCGAGCCCGGCCTTGTGCAGCAGCTGATACGTCGCGAGCACCCAGTCGAGGTGCGTGTCGAGCACGGTGTGGCCGCGTTCGCCGCCCGGGAAGCCGGGCAGCGACGGGACGATGACGGTGCGCTCCTTCGCCAGGGCGTCGAGGAAGGGGATCCAGCGCGGCAGACCGCCGAAGCCGGCCAGGAAGCCGAGCTTCGGCCCGCTGCCCTGCTTCCAGACGCGCGACGAAAATCCGTTCAGCTCGACGGTGAAGGTTTCGGGTTCGGTCACAAACAACCTCTTCGTTGAAAGCCCCTCTCCCGCACCGCGGGAGAGGGTGGCCGCCGCGGCAGCGGCGGCCGGGTGAGGGCGGCGGAGGCCAGACTGGAACTCGCCCCCTCACCCCAACCCTCTTCCCCACTGGGGGAGAGGGAGTTTAGGGCCTACTCCGCGGCGAAGGCCGCGGGCTGGAACGACGGCAATGTCGCCCGCTCGGCCCGTGCCATTGGCCGCGGCCACCAGCGGTCCTCCCATTCGGAGAAGACGTCCTTCAGCTGCGGCATGACCTTCTCGGCGAAGAGCTGCGTGTTGTAGTTGGCGAGGTCCTTGCTCATGTTGCCGAACTGCAAAAGCATCATCAGGTGGCCGACATTGAGGTTGTGCGCGACCTCCTTCAGCTGCGCGGCGACCTCGTCGGGCGAGCCGATGATCACGTAGCCCTTGTCGACGATGCCGTCCATCTCGCGCGCCAGCGTTTGGAACTTGTCGGCGTATTTGGGCGGCGCCGACGAAGCCTCCGCGGCGCGCGACACCATGCCCTGGACGCCGGCCCGCATCGTCCCCTCGCTGGTATAGCCGGGCGGGTTGGCGAAACGCGCGTCGATGTGCAGGCAGCGGCCATAGAAATACTCGGCTGGCTCGCGATAGAGCTTGTAGGCCTCCTCGCGGGTTTCGGCGACGCCCACGGTTTGCAGAAAGCCGGCGTGGTACGGGTTCGGCTCCTTGCCGAGCCTCTTCATCTCCTCCCAGAACCCCGTCATCGTCGTCTGCCCGGCCTTGTAGCCGAAATAGGACAGGTAGCAGTAGACATGGTCCATCTGGGCGCACCAGCGCCAGGTCTCGACCGAGCCGCCGCCGGGGATCCAGATCGGCGGGCGCGGCTTCTGCACCGGGCGGGGCCAGATGTTGACGTAGCGTTGCTGGTTGAAGCGGCCGTTGAAGGCGAAGGTCTCCGGCTCGGTCCAGGCCTTGACCACGAGGTCGTGCGCTTCGAGATAGCGCTCGCGCAGCATCGACGGGTTCTGGCCGTAGGCAAAGCAGGTGTCCATCGGCGTACCGACCGGGAAGCCGGCGATCAGCCGCCCGCCCGAGATCACGTCGATCATCGCGAATTCCTCGGCAACCCGGGTCGGCGGGTTGTAGAGGGCCAAGGAATTGCCGAGGACGCAGATCGCCGTGTCGGTAGTGCGGCGGGCCAGCGAGGAGGCGATCAAATTCGGCGACGGCATCAACCCGTAGCCGTTCGAATGGTGCTCGTTGACGCACACCGCATCGAAACCGCATTCGGCGGCGAATTCGAGCTCGTCCATGAAGTCGTTGTACATGTGATGCGCCCGCCGCGGGTCGAACAGCTCGGAATGGATGTCGACCCACACCGACGGGTTCTTTTCCCGGAAATCGTCGGGCAGCTCGGTGTACGGCATCAAATGGAACCACATCTGCTTCATGGCTCTTCCTTCCGAACGGCGTTCAGAAAATGACGTTGGCGGCAGGGTGACCTCGCCGCGGCCGCCCGTCAACTGGCGAGACATCTGTCTCGACTTCGAAATGCCGGCGGGTTGCCGACGCCTGTGTTGTGCTCTAGGGTTGCCGCATGTGGGGGAAACGACGCTGCGCGGCGATTGCGCCGTGGATTGCCCTGGCTTTTGCGCTCTCGGCCTGCTCGGTGCTCGAAGCCTTCGAGCCGCCGCCGCTGAAGGCCGAGTTTCCGCCGCAACCGCCGGTCCCCTCGATGCCGCCGCAGCCCGGCGTCGCACAGCGTTCGGCGCCGCCCGGCCCCGGCGCGACCCAGGCGAAAATAGTCAGCTGGTTGTCCTCCGCCGGATACCGCGACCATCAGGTCGCGGCGCTCGTCCAACTTGCCGATGTCGAGAGCGGCTTTCGGCCCTGCGTCGTCGCGCCCGGCGGCTATCACTATCTGTACCAATGGACGGGCACGCGGCTTCGGCAGCTGCGCGACTTTGCGCAGACCTCCGGCTGCCCGCAGCTCGCTACCCAGCTGGCCTTCACCGACAAGGAGCTGCGCCACGATCCCAAATTTACATGCTTTTGGGGCGCAACAACCGAGCCCGCCGCCTACGTCGCGCTGCGGCGCATCTTCGGCCGCGGCAGCTGTTGACCGACGCTAACGCCGGCGGGGTGACGCCTCGTTGGCAAGCGGCGAGGTGATGTCGGCGAAGGAGACCTTCAGCGAGGTGATCACGTCGATTACGGTCGGCACACGGGCGGCGATCGCCTCCTGCAAGGCCGGGCCGAGCGCCGCGGGGTCCTCGACCCGGACGCCGCGGCAGCCCATCGCACGGGCGATCGCGGCATGGTCGAAATCCTTGAACTCGGCGGCGAACGGCCCGGAGCCGTGCAACACCCAGCCGAGCGCATGGTTGTTGAACACCACGACAACGATCGGGATGTCGTGCTCGATCGCGGTCATCAGCCCGTTCATCGTCATCGCGAAGCCGCCATCGCCGACCGCCGCGACGACCGGCCGGTCGGGGTTGACGAGCTTCGCCGCCAAGGCCGCCGGGATACCGAACCCCATTGGCCCGGAGCCGGCCGCCTGCAGAAAGCCGCCGGCCGCCTTAGTCTGATAGAAATGCGTCATCAGGATGCGGTTCTCGCCGGCATCGCAGGTGACGATCCCGCCTTCCGACAGGTTGCGCATCAACTCGCCGATGACCCGTTGCGGCAGGATCGGCTTGTCATCGGAGCGGTATTCCGGCGCGTTGAAATAGCCGTGTTTGTCGCGATGCTGCGCAACCCGCCGCTGCGCTGCCTGGCCCCGCCCATCGGCGCGCGGCCGCGCCGCCTCGACGAGCTGCCCGAGGATCTGCGCCGCGTCGCCGAGCACGACGTTCTCGGCCGGGTAGTTCCACGATGCGTTCCTCGGCTCGATGTCGATCTGCACAAAGCTCTGCCGGGTCGGGTCGAGCAGCTTGGTGTTCTCCCAGGCGGTGTCGCTCGGTGACAGTTTCGAGCCGACCACCAGCACCAGATCGGCCTCGCCGATGCAGGCGTTGGCCGCCGGGGTCCCGAAGGTGCCGAACACGCCCAGCGCCAGCGGATGGGTCTCCGGGAAGCAGCCCTTGCCGGCGGCGGTCGTCGCGACCGGCAACCCGGCCGCCTCGGCGAGGGCGCGCAATTTGTCGTAGGCCTGGGCGATGCGGACGCCATTGCCGGCGATGATAACCGGCCGCTCGGCAGCGAGGATCTTGTCGGCGACGGCGGTGATCTGCGCCGGATCGGCGGGCGGGGGTGGCGACGGCAGGTAGTAGCGGGTCGGGTAGAGGATGGGCTGCGAGTCGGGCGCGACATTGCCGGCCAGGGCGTCGTGGCTGAACAGCACCGCAACCGGGCCGGGCTGGCCCGACATCGCGTGCTTGATCGCGAGCTGCGTCGCCTGCACCGCGGCGATCGGTTCCTGCGCCTGCATGACTTGCTTGGTGACGCCGCCGAACGCGCGGCGCGCGTCCCAGCTGCCGTAATCGCCGGTCGCCTGCTGATAGGGCGCATGCAACGTAAAGCGCGGCGCATCGCTGAAATCGGTCAGCAACACCATCGGCGATGACGACAGATAGGCTTCGAGCGTGCCGAGCAGTCCGTTGCCGAGCACCCATGGACCCTGCCCGATCATGACGCCGGGCTTGCGGGTCAGCCGGCCATAGACCTCGGCCATGACGCCGGCCAGCGATTCCTCGCGCACCGTCATCATGCGCACCTGGTTCTGCACCTGGCTCAGCCCCGAGACGATCCGGCCGGTATGGCCGCCGGAAATGCCGAACACGTATTCGATGCCGGCTTCCGCCAGCACGCGGGCGACCAGCACCCGGGCCGGCATTTCCTCGGTCAGCATGCGCTCGATCGCCATCGCGTGTTCCTCCCGTTGGGTTGGACGAAGCTTGCCCCGCCGGCGGCACGAACTCAACCGAGCGCGTTCCCTTCGGCGAGCCGGGCCTACATCCCGTTCTGGACATTCCCGTCATAAAACGGAAACAATCGCCGGCGATGTCGCTGATCACCACCACCCTGGGCAGGATCGCCGCGCCGGAGCGGCGCACGATGGCGGTCGCCTGTGGCGCGCATGTGCTGCATGACGGCTACACCGACCTGCTCTATGTGCTCTTGCCATTGTGGCAGGCCGAGTTCGGGCTGGGCTATGCCGAAGTCGGATTGCTGCGCGCGCTCTATGTCGGCGCGATGGCCGGGTTTCAGATACCCGCCGGCGCCATCGCGCAGCGTTTCGGCGGCCCGCTGATCCTCGGCCTCGGCACGGCGCTCGCCGGGATCGGCTACCTGATCGCCGGGGCGAGTGTCGGTTTCGTGATGCTGCTGGGGGCGCTGGTCATCGGCGGGCTCGGTTCCGGCGTGCAGCATCCGATCAGCGCGCATCTGGTGTCGCAGGCGTTTTCCGGCGCGCGGTCGCGGCAGGCGCTCGCCGGGTACAATTTCTCGGGCGATCTCGGCAAGATGGCGTTCCCGGCGGCGACCGCCTTGCTGCTGAGCGTGATGAATTGGCGCGCGGCGACGACGGTGATCGGCATTGTCGGGCTGTGCGCGGCGGTCGCGATCCTCGCGGCGCGCAGCCTGCCGGGCCGCGAGACCGCGCCCGAGGAAGCGGCGGACGCGCCGCAAGCCGCCGGGGCGCGGCGCGGGCGCGGCTTCCCGCTCCTCTTATCGATCGCGATGATCGACAGCGCGACGCGGATGGGGTTCCTGACCTTCCTGCCGTTCCTGCTGCAGATGAAGGGCGCCGATCTGCCGACCATCGGCATCGCCCTGACCCTGGTCTTCACCGGCGGCGCCGCCGGCAAGCTCGCCTGCGGCTGGCTCGGCGCGCGCCTTGGCGTCGTGCAGGCGACCTGGGTGACCGAGGGGCTGACGGCCATCGGGATCCTCGCCCTGCTGCCCTTGCCGTTGTTCGCCGGGCTGGCGGTATTGCCGCTGATCGGGCTCGCGCTGAACGGCACCTCCTCGGTGCTGTACGGCACGGTGCCCGAGTTGGTCGCCCCCGAGCGGCGCCAGCGCGCCTTCAGCATTTTCTACACGGGCGGGGTTGGCGCCGGGGCGCTGTCGCCGGTACTCTACGGGATGGTCAGCGATCTGCTCAGCGTGCCGGTCATGATGGTCCTGATCGCCGCCGTGGTCCTGATCACCCTGCCCCTTGCCTGGGGATTGCGGCCGGCGCTTCGGGATATTCCGGCACACGCCGGGTGAATCTCGGCGACTGGGCCGGGATGGCGGCGACGAGTTTTATCGCGGGCTTGCTGCAGGCGGCGAACGGCTTCGGCTTCGCCGTGCTCGCGGTGCCGCTGTTCCTGCTGTTCGCCGAGCCTGGGCCGGCGGTCCAGCTCGTCGTCATTGTGACGCTCGCTTTGTCGGCGGTCGTCCTGCCGGGAATGCGGGATGCCGTGGACGGGTCGCTGCTATTGCGCCTCGGGCTCGGCGGCCTCGCCGGGTTGCCGCTCGGCCTCGTCGCCTTCGGCTATGCCGATCCGGTGATTGTGCGGGCGGTGATCGGCATCACGATCCTGGTCTTCGCCGGCGCGATCATCGCGACCCGATTGCGGCGGCAGCCGACCGCGCTGGCGATGCGGCCCAGTCGCGACCTGGTCGTCGGCGCGGTCTCCGGCGTCGCCACCGCGCTGACCGGCATGTCGGGGCCGCCGGTGCTGATCTACCTGATGCTGGCCGGGACGCCGCCGCGCGTGATGCGGGCGACGCTGTTTGCGTTTTTCGCGGCGTGCTACGCAGCAACCCTCGCCGCCTACATCGCGACGGTCGGCGTGCCGGGCGCGACCTGGCTCGCCGCGGCGAGCCTGATCCCGTTCGCCTGGGCCGGCGGCATGATCGGCCGGCGGGTCGGCGACCGGCTCGGCGTCGCGACGGCAACCGCGCTCGCCCTGGTTGTCTTGATCGCCACCGGCCTCTATACGGTTGCTGCGGTCGCTCGCCTAGGGCTGTCGTAATCATTCGTTCACTCGCCGCGCCGCTATTCTCCACAACCAGAGCGTGAGCCGAACCAGGAGCAGCCATGCCGGTCATCGACGAGATCCGCGCCTTTCACGACGAGCTGACCGAATGGCGGCGCGACATCCATGCCCATCCCGAGCTGGGGTTCGAGGAGAAGCGCACCTCCGATCTCGTCGCCAACAAACTCGAAAGATTCGGCATCGAGGTGCATCGCGGCATCGGCAAGACCGGGCTCGTCGGGCGGCTGCGGGTCGGCAACTCGCCGCGGACGATCGGATTGCGCGCCGACATGGACTGCCTGCCGGTCCTCGAGGCCAATGCCTTCGCCCACCGGTCGCGGCATCACGGGCGCATGCATGCCTGCGGCCATGACGGCCACACGACGATGCTGCTCGGCGCCGCGCGCTATCTCGCGAAATCGCGCAATTTCGACGGCACGGTGCATTTCATCTTCCAGCCGGCCGAGGAAGGCCTGGGCGGCGCCGAGGCGATGGTCAAGGACGGGCTGTTCGACGAATTCCCGTGCGAGGCGATCTTCGGCATGCACAACCGGCCCGGGCTCGCGGTCGGGAAATTCCAGATTCGGCCCGGGCCGATGATGGCGGGCGGCGCGTTTTTCGACATCGCGGTCACCGGCAGGGGGGCGCACGGCGCGCGGCCGGAATCCGGCATCGACCCGGTCGTCGTCGCGAGCCACATCACGACCGCCTTGCAATCGATCGTCGCGCGCAACGTCCGGCCGGTCGACACCGCCGTCCTCAGCGTGACCAAGATCCATGCCGGCGACGCTTATAACGTCATTCCCGAGAAGGCGGTGCTGGGCGGCACCGTGCGCTGCTTCAGCAGCGCGACGATGAGCCTCGTCGAGGAACGCATGCGGCGCATCGCCGAGGGCGTCGCCGGCGGCCTCGGCGCCACCGCCGTCCTCGATTTCCGCAGCCTGTTCCCGCCGCTCGTCAATCATGACGACGAGACGCGCTTTATCGCCGACACCGCCGCCGAGGTGGTCGGCGAGGAGAACGTCAACCGCCATGCCGGGGTCGTCATGGCGTCGGAGGATTTCTCGTACATGCTGGAACGCGTGCCCGGCGCCTACATCCAGATCGGCAATGGCGACGGCGAAGGCGCCTGCGAAGTGCACAACCCCAGCTACGATTTCAACGACGCCGCGCTGACCTACGGCGCCAGCCTGTTCGCGCGGCTGGTCGAGCGGCGTCTCGCGCGGATGACCGCCTGACCCGCCGGGTTCCCGCGGCGTGTACTGGCTGCGGGCCGTCGCCTGGACGGTCTTCGCCCTCGATCTCGTGATCCTCGCGCAATCGGGCTATGCGGCCCTGACCGGGGGCGGCGGCGGCCCGACCGGCCAGGCATTGCTGCGCGGCTTCACGCTGATGCTGGCCTCCTGGCTGCTCGGGATAGGCATCGTCCTGCTCGTCAGCTCGTGGCGGCGCAGCGCGCTCGGGCTGTGGCTCTCGCTGGTCTTCGCGGCCCTGCCCTTGCTATGGGTCGGCGGCGGCATGCTGGGCCTGTGGCAATGATCCCGGCCGTAGCCAGCGGCCGGCCGTGGTGCTAAGGATCGGCAATCAATTCAGACGGCACGTGCGGGAGGAAGGCGATGGCGGATATCGGCGTTGAGTTGGATTGTCTCGAAGGCGTGCGGGTGGTGGATTTCACCCAGTTCGAGGCCGGGCCGTCATGCACCGAAAGCCTGGCCTGGCTGGGCGCCGAAGTCGTCAAGATCGAGAACCCCGGGCGCGGCGATCCCGGCCGCCGCCTGCAGCCGGGCAAGCCGGACAACGACCCCTGGTACTTCCACCAGTTCAACGCCAACAAGAAGTCGCTGACGCTGAACCTGAAATCGCCGCGCGGCCTCGAAATCGTCCGCGAGCTGCTGAAGAAGGCCGATGTCACGGTCGAGAACATGGCGCCAGGCACGATCGAGCGGCTGGGCCTCGGCTATGACGAGGTCAAGAAGCTCAACCCCGGCATCGTCTATTGCCAGGTGAAGGGCTTCGGCACCGGCAGCCCCTACGAGAAGAACCTCGCCTTCGACATGATCGCGCAGGCCGCCGGCGGCCCGACCAGCGTCACCGGTTATGGCGACCGCGCGCCGGTCAAGCCCGGCCCCAGCTTTGGCGACACCGGCACCGGCATGCTGATGGCGATCAGCATCCTCGGCGCCCTGTACAAGCGGCAGAAGAGCGGCCAGGGGCGCCGGCTGCAGATCGCGATGCAGGATGCGATGATCCACTACATGCGCGTGCCGTTCTCGCGCACCCAGGGGAGCGGGCAGGCGCAATTGCGCGGCGGCAGCGATCGGTCGCAGCCCGGCGGGCTGGTGCCCTCGGCGCTCTACCCGTGCAAGCCGGGCGGCCCGAACGATTACGTCTATGTGTTCACCAGCCGGGCCAATCCCGAGCATTGGCAGCGTTTGCTCAAGGTCATCGGCCGCGAGGATCTGAGCGGTGATGCGCGTTACGACACACAGGACGCGCGTAGCCAGCGCGCCGCCGAGGTCGACGAGCTGATTGCCACGTGGACCCGCCAGCAAACCAAAGAAGAGGCGATGAAGCGGATCGGCGAGGCCGGTGTGCCGGCCGGCGCGGTGTTCGACACGCTCGAACTGATGAACGATCCCTCGCTCGAAGCGCGCGGCATCATGCAGACGATCGAGCACCCGACCACCGGCAAGGTCAAGATGCCGGCTTGGCCGGTGCGGTTCGACGGCACCCCGCCACGGGTCAAGCCGTCCCCATTGCTCGGCCAGCACAATGCCGAGGTGCTCGGCTCCTGGCTCAGCCTTGGCGCGGCCGAAATCGACGCTTTGAAGCAAGAGGGCATCATCGGAGCTTAGGCAGCCCCAGGAAAGCCAACGATGAGCGACGCCACCCCCGCCGCTGCGGGCTCCGCCAACGCCGCGATGCAGCGTTACTGGAACGAGGTTGCCGGACCGCGCTGGGTAGAGCGCGCCGAAATCCAGGAAGCGCGCAACATCGAGGTCGCGCAAATCCTGCTGCGCGAGGCGCAGGCGACCGCCGGCGAGCGCGTTCTCGACGTCGGCTGCGGCCCCGGCGCAACGGCCTTGCCGCTCGCTGGCGCGGTCGGGCCCAGTGGCCATGTCACCGGCGTCGACATCGCCGAGCCGATGCTCGGCCTGTTGCGCCGGCGCGTTGCCGAGCAGCGGATCGCCAATTTGACCCCGCTCCTCGCCGATGCCCAGACCCACGCTTTCGCGCCGGCGAGCGTCGACCTTTTGACCTCGCGCTTCGGGGTCATGTTCTTCGCCGACCACCTGGCGGCGTTCCGCAATCTCGGCGGCGCGCTGCGGCCGGGCGGCAGGCTGTGCATGGCGGTCTGGGCGGGGATCGCCGACAATGTGCATTGGCGGATCCCGTTCGAGATCGCGGTCCGCCATGTCGGCCCGCCCAAACCACAGCCGCCGCACGCGCCGGGACCGATGGCGCTCGGCGACCCGGATTATGTGCGCGGCGTCCTGAGCGGCGCCGGCTTCACCGCGATCGCGATCGAGCCGACCCGGTTTGATGTGATCGGCAAATCGGCGGCGAGCGAAGCCGAACTTGCCGGAGTGCTCGGCCCGTCCGGACGGCTCCTCGAGGAGAAAGAGGCCGACGACGCGGCCCGCCGCGCCGTCGTCGCGGAAACGACAGCGGCTTTCGCGGCCTATGCGGGCGGCGCTGACGAGATCCGCCTGCCGGGAACCTTCTTCCTCCTCCGCGCGCAGTGGCCCGGCCAACCCTGAACTTTACCTGGCCTAAACTTGGCCGGCGCGGTACCCAGGAGCAAGTTAACGAGCGTTTAAACATCGTCTCTAAAACGACAGAAAACTCGGGTTTTTCAGCGGCTTAAAAGCTTGCGTTAAGAATAACGCCCACTTAACGTGCCCTCCGTTCTTGCTTTATTAGGGTCCCGCCATGAGCGGACCGGAAACATTGTTGGGCTTCGCGGCGGTATGGATCGCGGCACTGATGCTGCCGACATCGGTCCAAAGCCGCGGCATGGTCCTTCTGCTGCTGACCGGCGTCAGCCTGTTGTTGGGCGTGGGGTGGAGCCTCGGCAGCGTCGGCGGCCTGTTCAACTAGGCCGTTTCCGACTAAGCCGGTTCAGTCCGAACTGCCCTTCTGATCGCACCCGTGCCCGGCCTTGTCCCGGGCATCCGCTTCTTTGTTCGTAATCGCGGGCGCTCCTGCATAGGCGGCGCTGGCGCACGAGCCGGCAGACGAGGCCGGCGATCGGCGTTACAATTGCTTCGTTAGAAATCAGGGGTTCAGGGCGAGGCTGTCGCGTGACCGGCGCCGAGGAGACATCTTTGTCGCCGGCCCAATGGGCCGGGCGCGGCGAGCCTGCGCCTGCCGCCGGCGCGCCGCGGCGCCGCCTGTTCCGCAAATACGCGCTGATCTTCATCGGACTGGTCGCCGCCGCCTTGTTGATCAACAGCGGCTTCGATTTCTGGTTCTCCTACCAGGAGAACAAGGCGGCGCTCGTCCGGGTGCAACAGGAAAAGGCTGAATCGGCGGCCCAGCGCATCGCCGAGTTCGTCGAGGAGATCAAGAGCCAGATCGGTTGGACGACGCATGCGCAATGGGCCGCCGGGCCGCTCGACCAGCGCCGCCAGGATTACGTCCGGCTGTTGCGCCAGGTGCCGGCGATCACCGAATTGGCGCAGCTCGACGCCGAGGGCAAGGAGCAGCTCAAGGTGTCGCGGCTGGCGATGGACGTCGTCGGCAGCGAAGCGGATTTTTCGCAGAGCCCTGCCTTCACCGAAGCCAAGGCGAAGCGCACCTGGTTCAGCCCGGTCTATTTCCGCAAGGAATCCGAACCGTATATGACGCTGGCGATGGCGCGGGACGGCCGCAATGCCGGCGTGACCGTCGCCGAGATCAATCTGAAGCTGATCTGGGACGTCATCACCGCCTTGAAGATCGGCCAGGGCGGCTATGCCTATGTCGTCGACGGGCGCGGCCGGCTGATCGCCCACCCCGACATCAGCCTCGTCTTGCGCGACACCGATCTGTCGAAATTGCCGCAGGTCGCGGCCGCCCTCAACCCGCAACCCGGCCAATCGGTGGTGACGACAGCCGACAACCTCGCCGGCCGCTCGGTGCTGACGGCGCATGCCGCGATCCCGCAGCTCGGCTGGCGGGTCTTTGTCGAGGTGCCGCTCAGCGAAGCCTTCGCGCCGCTCTACGGCGCGGCATTGCGCACGGCGCTGCTCCTCGCCTTCGGCCTTGTCGCGGCGACCTTGGTCGCGCTGGTGATCGCCCGCCGCATGATCGGGCCGATCCGGGCGATCGCGGCCGGCGCGGCGGAGATTGGCGCTGGCGACCTCTCCCGCCGCATCGACATCCACACCGGCGACGAGCTCGAAAGCCTGGCGCGGCAATTCAACAGCATGGCGGCGGATCTGCAGAAATCCTATGCCGAGCTCGAACAGCGGGTCGCCGACCGCACCGCCGAGCTGTCTGAATCGCTGAAACAGCAGACCGCGACAGCCGAGGTGCTGGGGGTCATCAATTCCTCGCCCGGCGTTCTCACGCCGGTGTTCGAGGCGGTACTCGAAAGAGCGCTTTTCTTGTGCCAGGCGGCCTTCGGAACGCTCTGGGTCGTGAGCGACGGAATGATATGCAACACGGCGATGCGCGGTGTTCCGGACAGACTTGCCGCGCTGTTGCGCGAGCCCATCGATCTGCAGCCCGATGGCACCGTGTCGCGGCTCATGGCCGGCGAAGGGGTCGTGCACCAGATCGACATCGCGGCCGACGACGACTATCGCAGACACACAATGCGGCGCGGTTTGGTCGAACTCGGAAACGCCCATACCGCAGTTTGGGTACCGCTGCGGCGTGAAGATGCCTTCCTCGGCGGTTTCACCATTTACCGCAGCGAAGTGCGGCCGTTCACCGAGAAGCAGATCGCGCTGCTGCAGAACTTCGCGGCGCAGGCGGTCATCGCGATGGAGAATGCGCGGCTCATCACCGAGACGCAGGAGGCGCTCGAGCAGCAGACCGCGACCGCCGAGGTTTTGGGGGTCATCAACTCGTCACCGGGCGAACTCGCGCCGGTGTTCGACGTGATGCTCGAAAAGGCCCTTCACCTGTGCGGCGCTGCCTTCGGCACCCTGTGGACCTATGACGGGGAGCGGTTCCGCTCTGTCGCGCAGGCGGGCGTGCCGGCGCCTTATGCGGAATTCCTGGCGCACAACGCGCTTGGCGCGAGTCCGGGCACCGGCCGCGCACGGATTCTCGAGGGGGAACCTTTCGTCCACGTCCCCGACTTGCGTGAGGAGGAGCCCTATCGCGCAGGCGACCCGCACCGACACGCCCTGGTCGATCTCGGCGGCGCCAGGACCGGCCTGATCGTGCCGCTCCGCAAAGACGCGGCGGTGACCGGCTTCATCATGATCTACCGCCAGGAAGTGCGCCTGTTCTCGGACAAGCAGGTCGCGCTGCTGCAGAACTTCGCGGCGCAGGCAGTCATCGCGATGGAGAATGCGCGCCTGATCACCGAAACGCGAGAGGCGCTCGACCAGCAGACCGCGACCGCCGAGGTCTTGGGCGTCATCAACTCCTCGCCCGGCGATCTCGCCCCCGTGTTCGATGCAATGCTCGAAAAGGCGCTCGATTTGTGCGGCGCGGCGATCGGTGTCTTGCAAACGCATGACGGGCACAAATGGTACACCGATGCTACGCGTGGGGTGCCTCCCGCTTATGCCGAATTCCGTAAGAACAACCCGCCGGCCTATAGCCATCCGGGGACGGGCCCGGCGCGAGTTCTCGCTGGCGAACGTGTCGTCCACATCGTCGATTTGAAGGACGAAGACGCCTATCGCAGCGGCGAGCCGAACCGTCGCGCGATCGTCGATATCGGCGGTGCCCGCAGTTCGCTGATCGTGTCCCTGGTCAAGGACGATACGGTCCTCGGTTTCATCCAGGTCTACCGCCAGGAGGTGCGGCCGTTTTCCGACAAGCAGATCGCGTTGCTGCAGAACTTCGCGGCGCAGGCGGTCATCGCGATGGAGAACGCGCGGCTGATCACCGAGACGCGCGAGGCCCTCGACCAGCAGACCGCTACAGCCGAGGTGCTGGGGGTCATCAACTCATCTCCCGGCGACCTCAAGCCGGTGTTCGACGCGATGCTGGAAAAGGCGATGCGGTTGTGCGACGCCGCCTACGGCCACCTATGGAGATATGACGGCGAGCGCTTCCATCTCGACACGGCTCATGGCGAATCGCCGTTTGCCGATTGGTTGCGAGAGTTCGGCCCCTATAAGGCGCCGCCGGGAAGCATGGCCGGCCGCATTGCTTTGGGCGAGCGCGTCGTCCATCTCGCCGATTCAGCGGACGATGACGCCTACCAAGATAGTCCGGTCCGTCGGGCGATGGTGGATATCGGCGGCTTCCATACTTTGCTCGGCGTGGCCTTGCGCAAGGACAAGGCCCTGCTTGGTATTTTTTCCGTTTATCGCCAGGAAGTGCGCCCGTTCACGGATAAACAGATCGCACTGTTGCAGAATTTCGCGGCGCAGGCGGTCATCGCGATGGAGAACGCGCGGCTGATCACCGAGACGCGCGAGGCCTTGGAACAGCAGACCGCGACCGCCGAGGTATTGGGCGTCATCAACTCGTCGCCCGGCGACCTCGCACCGGTGTTCGACGCGATGCTCGAAAAAGCGATGCGCCTGTGCGAGGCAGCCTTCGGCTTTTTGACGACTTATGACGGCCACGAGTTCAACGCCGCCGCTCAGCGGGGCGTGCCGCCGAAGCTTGCCGAGTACTTCACCGTTGGGATGGATCAGCCGCGACCGGGAGATTCACATTGGCGTCTGCTCGGCGGCGAAGACCTAGTGCACAACATCGATCAAATGGACGACGACGCGTATCGGTCGGGCAATCCGCTGCGTCGCGCCGTCGTCGATCTGGGTGGCGCGCGCAGCGCCCTCGTCGTCGCGCTGCGCAAGGACAACGCCCTGCTCGGCGCATTTACCATCTACCGTAAAGAGGTACGCGCGTTTTCCGGGAAGCAAATTGCGCTGGTGCAGAATTTCGCGGCGCAAGCGGTCATCGCGATCGAGAACGCGCGACTGATCACCGAGACGCGCGAAGCCCTGGAACAGCAGACCGCGACCGCCGAGGTGCTGGGCGTCATCAATTCCTCGCCGGGCGACCTCGCCCCGGTGTTCGACGCCATGCTCGAACGGGCAACGCGGCTGTGCGAGGGCGCGCAGGGTGTCTTGTGGACATACGACAGAGACCGCTTCCAGGCCACCGCAATGTTCGGCGTTCGGGCGGAATATGCCGTCTTCCTGCGCGAAGCCCAACAGCCCGGACCAGCCACGCCCATCGGCCGCATCGCGCGTGGGGAACGCCTCATCGAAATATCCGATCTCGCCGCTGATACGAGCTACCTCTCGGGCGAAGCGGTGCCGCGTGCGGCTGTCGAGATCGGAGGCGTCCGCTCGATCATCTTTGTCGCGCTCGTGAAAGACGAGGCCCTGCTGGGCACCTTCGCCATTTCTCGACGCGACGTGCGCCCGTTCACCGACAAGCAGATCGCGCTGTTGCAGAACTTCGCGGCGCAGGCGGTCATCGCGATCGAGAACGCGCGGCTCATTACCGAGACGCGCGAGGCCTTGGAACAGCAGACCGCCACCGCCGAGGTGCTGGGGGTCATCAATTCCTCGCCCGGCGATCTCGCGCCGGTGTTCGACGCGATCCTGGAGAAGGCGCACAGCCTGTGCGGCGCCGAATTCGGCGCCCTGATGACCTATGACGGCGATCTCTTCCGGGCGGTCGCAGCCCATGGCGCGTCCACCCATTTCATGGCAGCGACGCGAGACGGCTTCCGCCCCGGAACTCATGATCCGTTCGCGAGACTGCTTCGCGGCGAGCCTCTGGTTCATGTTCGCGATCTCGCGGAAGTCGGCAAGATAAACCCCGATCCGTTGCCGTTCCTGGACGTCGCGGTCGAGATCGGCATCCGCACGCAGCTGGTTGTGGCCCTGCGCAAGGATGACAAGCTGCTCGGCGCCATCACCGCCAATCGCCGCGAGGTCCGGCCGTTCACCGACAAGCAGATCGCACTGTTGCAGAACTTCGCGGCGCAGGCGGTCATCGCGATGGAGAACGCGCGCCTGATCACCGAAACGCAGGAAGCGCTCGACCAGCAGACCGCCACGGCCGAGGTGCTCGGTGTCATCAACGCCTCGCCCGGCGATCTCGCGCCCGTTTGGGATGCGATGCTCGAAAAAGCCACCCGGCTGTGCGAGGCAGCCGCCGGGGTGTTGTGGGTTTCCGAGGGCGAGCGTTTTCGCGCCGTCGCGTCGCGCGGACTGCCGAGCGCGTTCGAAGAATTCTTGCGTACGCCGATGACGGCCGGTCCCGATACCGGAATTGGACGTCTCCACCGCGGCGAGCCCGTGGCGCACATAACCGACATGGCGGCCGGAACCGGGTATCATTCAGGTGATGAGTTGCACCGGGCGGCGGTAGATTTGGGAGGCATCCGAAGTTTGCTGGCGGTGCCCTTGCAAAAGGACGGGGTGTTATTCGGCGCTTTTGGGATTACGCGGCACGAAGTCCGTCCCTTCACCGGGAAGCAAATCGCATTGCTGCAGAATTTCGCGGCGCAGGCGGTCATCGCGATGGAGAACGCGCGGCTCATCACCGAGACCCGCGAGCGTACCCGCGACTTGCAGGAATCGCTCGAATACCAGACCGCGACCAGCGACGTCCTGAAAGTCATCAGCCAGTCCGGCACCAACCTCGACCCCGCTCTCGACACGCTCGTCGAAACCGCCTCGCGCCTGTGCGCAGCCGAAAGAGGGATCATCTGGCGCTTGCGCGACAGGCAATATCACCTGGCGGCCTCATTCGGCTTCTCCGACGAATTCAGAGAGCTGATGGCGAGCAATCCGATTGAGCCCGGCCGGGGCACGCTGGGCGGGAGGACGTTGGCGGAAGGACGTCCGGTGCAGATCTATGATGCGGCGACCGATCCCGAATACACCTGGACGGAAGCCCAGCGTCTCGGCGAGTTTCACTCGATGCTGGGCGTACCCCTCTTTCGCGAGCGCACGCCAATCGGTGTGATCGCGATGGTTCGGTCACGCATCGAGCCGTTTACGGACAAGGAAATTCAGCTCGTCTCCACTTTTGCCGATCAGGCGGTCATCGCGATCGAGAATGCGCGGCTACTCGGCGAATTGCGTGAACGGACCGACGAGCTGGGACGCTCGGTCGAGGAATTGAAGGTGCTCTCCGAGGTCGGTCAGGCGGTCAGCTCGACCTTGGATCTCGGCGCGGTGCTCTCGACCGTGCTGAACCGCTCGGTCGGCCTGACCGAAGCCGATGCCGGCGTCGTCTTCCGCTACAGCGAGCGCCGGCATGCTTTCCGTCTCGCCGAGGCGGTCGGGTGGGATGCGGCGCTGGTGAAACAAGTGCGCGAGATGCGCATCGACCAGGACGCGACGCTGATGGGGGAAGCCGTCAGCCACCGCGCGCCGGCGCAGATACCCGACCTTCGCGATCGGCCGAGCAATGTGCTGCGCGATGCGACCTTGGCCGCCGGCTACCGCTCGGTATTGGTCGTGCCCTTGATCGGCGCCGACCGCATTTTCGGAGCGCTGCTGTTGCAGCGCCGCCGGCCGGGCGAATTCCCGGAAGCCGAGGTGCGGCTGATGCAGACCTTGGCGGCGCAATCGGTGCTGGCGATCCAGAACGCCGGCCTGTTCCGCGAGATCGCCGACAAGAGCGAGCAACTGGCCTTGGCGAGCCAGCACAAATCGCAATTCCTCGCCAATATGAGCCACGAATTGCGCACCCCGCTGAATGCGATCCTCGGCTATTCCGAGCTGCTGGTCGACGGCATCTACGGCGAGGTGCCCGAACGGGCGATGGGCGTGCTCGAGCGGGTGCAGAACAACGGCCGGCACCTCCTGGCATTGATCAACGACGTTCTCGATCTGTCGAAGATCGAGGCCGGCCAGCTGGTGCTGACCCTTGAGGATTATGCGCTGCCCGATGTCGTGCAATCGGTGGTCAGCGCGACCGAAGGCTTGGCCACTACCAAGGGCCTCAAACTCAGCGCCGATGTCGCAGCGGGGCTGCCGACCGGCCACGGCGATGCGCGGCGGCTGTCGCAAGTCCTGCTGAACCTGGTCGGCAACGCGGTCAAATTCACCGATCAGGGCGAGGTCGCGATCGGCGCGATGGCGGAGAACGGCCATTTCGTGCTGACGGTGCGCGATACCGGCCCCGGCATCGCGCCCGGGGATCACGACAAGATCTTCGGCGAATTTCAGCAGGTCGACAACTCGAACACCCGCAAGAAGGGCGGCACCGGGCTGGGCCTGGCGATCTCGAAGCGCATGGTCGAGATGCAGGGCGGCTCGATCGCGGTCGAATCGGAACTCGGCCATGGCGCGACGTTTCGAGTGACGCTGCCGATCCGGGTCGAACACGCCGCCGATGAGCTGAGCGGCGAGCTGATGGGGGCGGCATGACAAAGCGCATTCTCGTCATCGAAGACACCGAGGACAACCGGCAGATCATCCGCGACCTGCTGACGAGCGCCGGCTATGAGATGATCGAGGCGGTGGACGGGCTGGAGGGCGTGACGACGGCCGAGCGCGAGCAGCCCGACCTGATCTTGATGGACATTCAACTACCGGGCATCGACGGCTACGAGGCGACCCGGCGGATCCGCGCGATTCCGGCTTTGGCGAAAGTGCCGATCATCGCGGTCACCTCCTATGCCCTGTCGGGCGATGAGGCGAAGACGCGGGCCGCCGGCTGCGACGGCTATGTCGCCAAACCCTTCAGCCCGCGCCAGCTCCTCGCCAAGGTGCGCGAGTTCCTGCCGTAAACGAACTAACTCTTCACCACGAAGGACACGAGGGATTCACGAAGGACACGAAGGATGACGGACGAGGAGCTCGGGCGCGCGATCATCGGCGCAGCCATGCGGGTACACTCGGTCGTCGGGCCGGGCCTGCTTGAAAGCGCGTACGAGACTTGCCTGCTTTACGAACTCGAGAAGCAAGTTATTCCCGTACGCAGACAGCTCATGGTCCCGATCCGCTATGAAGATTTGACGATCGACAATGGCTATCGGATCGATCTTCTCGTCGGCGGCCGGGTGATCGTCGAACTCAAGGCGGTCGAGGCGATCCTGCCGGTTCACCGCGGTCAACTGCTCAGTTACCTCCGCCTCGGCGGCTTCAGGCTCGGTTATCTATTGAATTTCCACGTCGCGCACATGCGTGACGGTATCGTGAGAATGCTCAACGGCTTCTGACCTTCGTGACCTTCGTGCATCCTTCGTGACCTTTGTGGTGAAGTATCCTTTTTAAGGTGAAGCGTTTTCCTTTTGGGATGTGACATGCGTGAGCCGCCGCTGATCCTCGTCGTCGACGACGTGCCGGACAATGTCGACATCCTGCAGATGCGGCTGGAAAGCCAGGGTTACGAGGTGATTACGGCCGGCGACGGCGAGGCGGCGCTGGCGATCGTGCGCGACAAGCTGCCGGACCTCGTATTGCTCGACATCATGATGCCGAAGCTCGACGGCATCGCGACGGTCAAGCAGCTGAAGGCCGACACGGACCTTCCCTTCATCCCGGTGATCCTGGTCACCGCCCGCGCCGACGCGAAGGACGTCATCGCCGGCCTCGAAGCGGGCGGCGACGATTATCTGACAAAGCCGGTCGATCAATCGGCGCTGATGGCGCGGGTGCGCGGCATGCTGCGCATCAAGGCGTTGCAGGATACGGTTCAGGAGCAGGCCCGCCGTCTCGCGGACCAGGCCGGCGAATTGGCGCTGTGGAACAAGGATCTGGAGGCACGGGTTCAGGCGCAGCTCGGCCAGATCGAGCGCATGGGGGCGTTGAAGCGGTTTCTCGCGCCGCAGCTCGCCGAATTGATCATCGCCCGCGGCGAGGAGCACATCCTCGAAACGCATCGCCGCGACATCGTGATCGTGTTCTGCGATCTGCGCGGCTTTACCTCGTTTGCCGAAACCGGCGAGCCGGAGGAGGTTCGCGACCTGCTGCGCGAGTACCACGCGGCGCTGGGGCCGATCGTCACCCGCTCGGAAGGCACGCTCGACCAGTTCTCGGGCGACGGCATCATGGTGTTCTTCAACGACCCCCTGCCCTGCCCCGACCCGGCCGAGCGCGCGGTACGCATGGCGATCGAGATGCGCGAGGCGGTGACGCAGCTGCAAGTCGACTGGCGCCGCCGCGGCCGTCAGATCGGCTTTGGCGTCGGGATCGCGCAGGGCTACGCGACTTTGGGGCAGATCGGCTTTGCCGACCGGATCCACTACACGGCGATCGGCACCGTGTGCAACCTCGCCTCCCGGCTCTGCGACCAGGCCCTGGACGGCCAGATCCTGGTCAGCCAGCGTATCGCCGCCGCCGCCGAAGGCATCGCCCCGCTGGAAGAGATCGGCGATGTCGCCCTGAAGGGCCTAAGCCAGGCGGTCGCCGTCTACAACGTGGCGCGGGCAACGTAAATCGAATCCCCTCCCCCGCTTGTGGGGGAGGGTTAGGGTGGGGGCTGAAAGCCGCACCAACGAATATGCCACATCCGAAAACCAATATGCGTGGCGGCAAGCAGGCCAGCCAACGCGCCAGAGCGCTACGGCGAAACGCTACGGATACCGAAAGGGCGCTTTGGCGGGTCCTCCGCGAGCGTCAATTGGGCTGGCGTTCTCGCCGGCAGTTCGTGATCGGGCCGTATATCGCCGATTTTGCCTGTCCTGAAGCGAGACTCGTGATCGAAGCAGATGGCAGCCACCATGCTGCGCCCGGCGATCATGATCGACGCGATGCCTTTCTCGAACGGACTGGTTGGCGTGTTCTCCGTTTCTGGGACAACGAAATTCTGGAAAACCGCGACGGCGTGTTGCAGCGGATCATCGAGACATTGGATGCACGGCGGAACATGGCACCGGGGCATAAGCCCCCACCCTAACCCTCCCCCGCAAGCGGGGGAGGGAATTACCATGATCACCCTCGCAGCGTGCCGCCGGTGGCCTTCTCGATTTGGGCGACAAGGCGCTTCGAGAACGCCTCGATCTCGGCATCGGTCAGGGTTGCTTCCTGAGGCTGCAACACAACGGAGATGGCCAGCGATTTCTTGCCCTCCGGCAGCCCCTTGCCTTCGTAGACGTCGAACAGGCGGATCTCGGTGACCAGTTTGCGGTCGACGCCGCGCGCGGCGCGCAGCAGGGTTTCGGCGGGCAGATCGCGATCGACGATAAAGGCAAAGTCGCGCTCGACCGGCTGGAATACCGAAAGCTTCAGCGGCGCCCGCGCCCGACCGGTGCGCGGCAACGGCACGGCGTCGAGAAACACCTCGAAGGCGGCGACCGGCCCCTTGACCTCGAAGGCGTCGAGCACATCGGGATGCAACTCGCCGAAATGGCCGAGCACGACGGGGCCGAGCCGCAACGTGCCGGCGCGGCCCGGATGATACCAGGCCGGCGGATCGGCCGAGGTTTGGATGTTGTCGGCCGGCGCGCCCATCGCCGCGAGGGCGGCCAGCGCATCGGCCTTCGCGAAATAGAGGTCGGGCTCGCGCGGCGGCTGCCGCCAATCGCGCGGGCCGAGCCGGCCGGCGCGCAACCCGGCGGCGACAGTCATCTGCCCCTCGGGCGTGTCGTCGCGATAGGCGGGACCAAGCTCGAACAGCGCGACATCGGGAAAGCCCCGATCGGCGTTGCGTCGCGCCGCCTCGACCAGCCCCGGCAAGGCCGAGGGACGCATCGCGTCAAGATCGGCGCTGATCGGGTTGACGAGGTGCAATTCCGGCTTCGCGCCCCCGAACAGCTCGGCCATGCGCTCGGAGATGAACGAGAAGGTCACCGCCTCGACGAGACCGCGGCTCGCCAGGGTGCGGCGGACCAGCTCGACGCGGCGGCGACGCGCATCGATCGCCGGGCGCGAGATAACCGTGTCGCGCGGCAACGGCACCGCCGGGATTTCGTCGTAGCCCTTGACCCGCAATATCTCCTCGACGAGATCAGCTTCGCCCTCGATGTCGCCCCGCCACGAGGGCGGCGTCACGCGCAGGCTGCCGTCATGCTCGGCGGTTTCGGCGATGGTGCAGCCGAGCGCCACGAGGATCGCGGTGCTCTCGTCCGGCGGGACATGCAGCCCGCCGAGGCCGGACAGCCGCTCCGGGCGCAGCCTGTATTCGCGCTGCCACTCCGGCACCGCGCCGGCGACCACGATTTCCGACGCCTCGCCGCCGCACAATTCGAGGATCAATCGGGTGGCGATTTCGAGGCCCGGGCCGACAAAGGCCGGGTCGACGCCGCGCTCGAAGCGGTAGCGCGCGTCGCTGATGATTTCGAGCCGCCGGCCGGTGGCAGCGGTGCGGATCGGGTCGAACAACGCCGCCTCGACGAACAATTCGGTCGTCGCCTCGGTGCAGCCGGTCGCCTCGCCGCCGATCACGCCGCCGAGGCTCTGCACCCCGGCTGCGTCGGCGATCGCGGTGATCTCCGGGTCGAGCTCGTATTCGCGGCCGTTCAGCGCCAGCAGCTTCTCGCCGGGGCGCGCGAAGCGCACGGTCAGATCGCCCCTGAGCTTGCCGGCATCAAAGACATGCAAGGGCCGGTTCAGATCGAAGGTCAGGAAATTGGTGAGGTCGACCAGGGCCGAAATCGGCCTGAGGCCGATCGCTTCGAGCCGGTCGCGCAGCCAGCGCGGGCTCGGCCCGTTCTTCAAGCCGCGGATATACCGGCCGAGAAACAACGGGCAGGCGGTGCAGTCCTCGATATGGACCGCGATCGGCGACGGGTAGCGGCCCTCGACCGGCGTCGTGTCGAGCGGGGTCAGCTCACCCATCGCGGCCGCCGCGAGGTCGCGGGCGATGCCGCGCACGCCGAGGCAATCGGCGCGGTTCGGCGTCACCTTGATGTCGATGACCGGATCGTCGAGGCCGAGCAGGCTCGCATAGGGGGTGCCGACCGCCGCGTCGGCCGGCAATTCGATGATGCCGGAATGATCGTCGCCGAGCGCCAGCTCGGCCGCCGACATCAGCATGCCATGCGAGGCGATTCCGCGGATCGTCGATTCCTGCAGCTGTGTCCCGGTCTTCGGGATCGTCACGCCGGCCGGTCCAAATACGCCCTTCATGCCGGCGCGGGCGTTTGGCGCGCCGCACACGACCTGTACCTCGCCGTTGCCCGAGTCGACGCGGCAAACGCGCAGCCGGTCGGCGTTGGGATGCGGCTCGGCAGCAGTGACGCGCGCGACGACAAAGCCGTCGAGCGCCGCGGCCCGGTCCGCGATCCCTTCGACATCGTGGCCGAGCATGACCAGCCGCTCGACGAGGGTGCCGAGCGGGGCGCTCGTCGCGAGATGCGTCTTGAGCCAGGACAGCGTCGTCTTCATGCCGCGCCCCCGGCGAGCGGGCCGCGCACCGGCGAGGGGATGTCGAGCGGCAGAAAGCCGTAATGGCGCAGCCAGCGCAGATCCGAATCGTACATCGTGCGCAGATCGGGGATGCCGTATTTCAGCATCGCGACCCGCTCGATCCCCATCCCGAAGGCAAGGCCCTGATATTCGGCCGGATCGATGCCGCAATTGCGCAAGACCTGCGGATGCACCATGCCGCTGCCGAGGATTTCGAGCCAATCGCCGCCGGGGCCGATCCTTAATTCGCCGCCCTGGCGCGAGCAGCCGATATCGACCTCCGCCGAAGGTTCGGTGAACGGGAAATAGCTCGGGCGGAACCGCACCGGCAAATCGTCGATCGCGAAAAAGGCGCGGCAGAACTCGATCAGGCAGCCCTTCAGATGGCCCATATGGGTCGCGCGGTCGATGACGAGGCCCTCGACCTGGTGGAACATCGGCGAGTGCGTCGCGTCGTGGTCGGCCCGGAAGGTCCGGCCCGGCACGATGATCCGCAGCGGCGGCTTCTGCGCCAGCATCGTGCGGATCTGCACCGGCGATGTGTGGGTGCGCAGCACGAGGCGCGAGCCATCCGGCCGAGGCGGCAGGTAGAAGGTGTCGTGCTCCTGGCGGGCCGGGTGCTCGGGAGGAATGTTGAGGGCGGTGAAGTTGTAGAAATCGTCCTCGATATGCGGCCCCTCGGCGACGACGAAACCCATCTCGCCGAAGATCGCGACGATCTCGTCGATCGTCTGGCTGATCGGGTGGATGCGGCCAGCATCAACGCCAATTGGGTCGCCGGCCGGCACCGGCAGGGTGACATCGGCGCGCTCGCCGGCGAGGCGCTCGGCGCGCGCGGCGCGGCCGAGCCGTTCGCCGGCCTCGGCGAGCGCGGCGCTGATCTCGTCCTTCGCGGTGTTCAGGGCGGCGCCGGCTTCGCGCCTCGCCTCGGGCGCAAGCGTTCCCAGCCCGCGCATCAACTCGGTCAGGCGGCC
>Ga0210400_10000676_pt1 | contig 36657 bp, 54 predicted proteins | sample IncBWH26MmetaG_FD_155456 | JGI IMG/M metagenome (GOLD analysis project Ga0210400, IMG submission 155456) | Forest soil microbial communities from Barre Woods Harvard Forest LTER site, Petersham, Massachusetts, United States - Inc-BW-H-26-M | ecosystem: Environmental > Terrestrial > Soil >... | reverse complement strand
GCCCAGCTATCATCTCGCTTTAGAATACAGGTAGGCACCATAGATTCGCCGTCAAGTCCTGTGCCAGGAACAGTATTTGAACCAGGGCAGTTATTTTCTGCGGGATCACAGATATTCACGGTATATCAAACGGGAACTCCTGCAGATATGCTCGCAACAGGAGTGGGCACAGGAACATACAATACAACTACCGGTGCATTTGTTCTTTCTGGGACAGGCCTTGCAGGATCAACGCCTATTTACTTTTATCCCGCACAGCCAGTAATGGGGTTAATCCGCTATGAAGTTGATGATTCAACTGCTGACCCTACCTTTGCATTTGATACACAGTTTGCCTATACATTTACGAGTGGTGCATGGGCTGGATTAGGTACCGCAGTTTCTTTGGGATCTACTGATGGTTCAGGAGATGCATCGGGAACAGTTTCTGGATCACAAGGAACCATTGGACAAACATTTACCATCGGAACTCAAATATTTACTGTTACAGCATCGAGCGGTGCACTTACTACAACAGGTGCAGGATCAGGAACATTTAACACCTCAACAGGTGTGTATTCATTTACTGGTGCAGCCGCGACAACAGCAATCACATGGAATAGCCTCGGGGCATTTACCGGGGACGATTCTCAGTTCTTCTGGGGCGCGAATTGGCGCGGAGCCCTTGCAAGCGATCGTATACTCTTTGTAGTGAACAACAACGCAGCCGATGGGATTAAATATTATAGCGCTTCATTGGGAGCATGGACTACCATGACCCCTCAAGTACTTTCAACACCAACATATCTCTTCACCGCACTTATACTTGTTATTTACAAGGGATATATGGTTGCTTTGAATACCACAGAAGGTGCCGATGTTGGTTCTGCTGTGCAGTACACTAATCGTGCTCGTTGGGCTCGATACGGCAATCCTATTCCTGGCAGTGGTGGAGATGCCAATATATGGAGAAGTGATGTTGCGGGAAATGGAAACTTTATTGAAGCGGCAACATCTGAAGCTATCGTTTCTTGTGGCTTTATAAAAGATCAATTAATTGTTTATTTTGAGCGATCAACCTGGACCCTTAAGCAAACAAATAACTATGCACAGCCATTCAGTTGGTACAAGGTCAACACGGAACTTGGCGCAGAATCTACCTTTTCAGCGGTTCCTTTTGATAAGGTTCTTCTTGGTATTGGGTCAACAGGAATTCATGCATGTACTGGTACCAATGTGGATCGTATTGATGAAAAAATACCTGACACCGTATGGGATATTCACACCGGCGCAAATGAAGTTGATCGGGTAATAGGTATTCGTGATTACTATGCCGAGCAGGTATATTGGACCTTTCCTACCGCAACAACTAACTCATACAGCTCTACCTATCCAAATAAAGTACTGGTATACAATTATAAATCAGGATCGTGGGCGTTTAATGACGATTCAATAACTATGTTTGGATATTATTATCCCGCAACACAATCAGCAGTTACCTGGGCAGATACTGAGATACTGTGGAATGATGAGGGAGTATATTGGTCTGCGGGTGCAACCCAGCCATTGAGTCAGGTTATCATAGCGGGAAACCAGGAAGGATTTACCTTTATAGTAGACCCCGATTTATCTGTTAATGCATCGGTCTTACAAATAACTAATATCACTCTTGTGGGGAGTGAGGTCAGTGTTAACTGTATCAACCACAATCTCAATGTTGCTGGCGTATATTCAGGTGATTATGTAGCTCTTGAAAACCTTAATGGACTAACAGGGACGTTTACTGGTCAGTATCCCGTGATATCAATTACCGATGCGAACAATTTTCTTATCATTGCAGATGATATCTATGCCGCCCTTAATGGTGGCGATGTATATACCGGTGGCGGAACGATGGCGCGCGTGTCTATTATAAACTTGCTCACCAAGCAGTTTAACTTTTATGTGCAAGAAGACAGAAATTGCTATGTGCAGAAGGTTGATTGCCTTGTGGGCAGAACATCAAGTGGCGAAATAACAGTTGACTATCAGGTATCTTCCGGAACAAATGGCACCATACCAAGCTCTATTGCCAATGGCGCAATTGTTGGCAATAACATACTTGAAACTACTCCGTACGACTTATACCCACTTGAACAACAACAGGCACGATTATGGCACCCGGTCTACTTCCAATCAGACGGCACCTCTACTCAATTGAGGTTCTATCTATCAGCTGAACAGATGCTTGAGGGCGCCATTACTTCAAGTGATTTCCAGCTGCACGGTATGTTGTATTATGTAATTCGCACGAGCTCAAGACTGCAATAAGGATCAACGATGCCAAATACAATTCAAGATTTTGGACTCTATGTACCAAGCACTGCTATCTTCGATTTAGACGCCATTTCTGACGTTAATTTAAATAGCCCCGAGTTTCGGGATATCTTAGTGCGTTTGTATCAGAATGTGAATGATATAAACACCGCACTTAATCTCAAAGATAGTGGGTATTTCTTAACCACTGAATTCAATACATCTAAACTGCTTTTCAATACATCAAATGATTTTAATAATCTAAGGCCTATCTATAGAACTGTTGTTAATTTTGGCGCACTTCCGGCGTCGGGAACAACATCGGTAGCGCATGGTATTTCTGGCATTGGATCAACCTATATATTCACCAGTATTATTACTGCTGCAACTAATCCCACAACACCATCGTTTATACCGGTTCCGTATAGTAGTGCGACATCTGTGGTATCAAATTTGGAAATCACGGTTGATTCTACTAATGTAAATATAACAACAGGTGGTACTGATTATAGTGCGTACACCACAACTCTAGTATTTCTAGAGTATGTAAAATTCTTATAGGAGATAATATGGCAAAGAAATGGTCATGGAGTAAGTTCTGGGGAAATGTAGGCAAGGGCGCCGCGACAGGTGCTGCGGGTGGAGCTATAACAGGCGCAGGAACTGGGCTTGCTACCACAGGGGGCGCACTCTCTTTGCCAGCTGCTGGAGTCGGAGCACTTTTGGGGGGTGCTGGTGGAGGTATAGCAGGAGCATTTGAGAACGCTTACGAAGATGATACAACCAGTGGGACTCCTGGCCAAACTGGATCAGGTGGGGATGACTTTAGTTTTCAGAAATGGTTATTCGATACCCCTGAGGGGCAACAAGCTATCAGTAGGTTTTCACCAGAGCAACGGCAAGCATTAAGTGATGCATTAAAATCGGGAAGGAATAGGATTAATAATCCATCCCAAGGATTTGAGCCGATTCGCCAGAATGCACTTAATACATTCAATCAGCGCATAGTGCCATCATTAACACATCAATTTAGTGCAAGTGGAAGTAATGCACCCTCATCGGGAACATTATTATCACAACTTTCCGGAGCTGGGGCAGATTTAAGTTCGGACCTTGCGTCACTTGAATCACAATTTGGACAAAGAAATACTGAGCTTGGACTTAAAGAGCTTGGCCTTGGGCTCTCGCCTCAATATGATCAAGGAATAAGTCAACAAGGTGGCCAAAGTAATTACAAGAAGATAATTGATGTTCTTCAAGATCAATTCCAAAATTATCTTGCTGGAAGAAATAAGCAATCACAACCTGGGGTCAGTGCACAAATAACAAATCCACAACCACAACAACCCCAACAACAAAAACAATACTTTGGTATTAGTCCTAAGGTGCAACCGAAGCAATATTTTGGTATAACCAATCCAAAAGGAATGTAAAATGGCACGTAGTTTTATATCTCAACTTGGCCAGCAAACCGCTGAGCACGCCCTTGATAAACTTCACAGGGTTGCTCAGTCAAAAGCAGCTGATCTTGAGATGAAGCCCAAGAGAGACACACTCAACAAGTTCTTTCCTGAAGAAGTTTCAAACTTAATACTTCAACTTCCTGAACGAGACCAATGGTCAGCCATACAGCAACTGGCTCAAGGCTATGGCCATGAAGGAGGCGGCAATCAAGATCAAGGGTTAGAGCAAATAAAGCAACAAGGACAACTTGGACCACAAGGATCACAGGCAATTGATCAACAGCTTCAAGGGGCAATGGGTAGAGAATCAAATGGATTACCATTGGCTCAGCAGGTTCAGCAACCAGCAGTTGGCAATCAAGAGTTCAATAATCAGCAAGTAGGCCAAGGTCAACAAAGGCAAAAAAGACCAACACTTGGTGAAGCACTTGGTGGTGGAAAAGGTGGAGAAAGTAAAGAAGAAGCAAAATCTGCCCATACATATGTCAATGAAGTAAGAAATAGAAACAAAAAGGCCAAGGAAATAAAGAACCTTCTTGGCAAGATGTACAAGTATCATAAGTCAGGCAAGTTAAGTGGCCCACTCAAGGCATCTCTTATTGATTTTGCAAAAGTAAAGGGTTATGGGCCAAATCTAAGTTGGTTGCTATCAAAAGAATCGCAGGGATTTAACAAGATTGGTGTCTCATTTCTTAAGTACGCAAAAGACTATCTTGGATCTAAAATGACTGAAAAAGAGGCCTACTCATTTCTTGAACAATTTCCCTCATTGATAAACACAAAAGAAGGCCGTGATGAAATATTTGAAATATGGAAAGACATGCTTGCATCTGATTTTGAAGAAGAAAATGCGGTTGAATCAATAATCAAAAACAATGGCGGCAAGATTCCCTCAAATATTCGCGGAATAGTCAGTGAATTGGGTTCCAAGAAAAACAAAAATACTAGCGAAGGATTCTAATGGCTATAGCTCGTACATTGCTTGGCGGATTGGTTAAGGCTACTACTCGTGGTGGTATATCTGAAGAACAGCTTGAACAACTTGAAGCCCAACATGAGGCTTTTCTGAAAAAAATAGGCCACAAGAAAACAAAGGGGGAAGAATCTCTTCGTGGATTTAGGCCTGAGCAAGGTGGGCTTGGAAACTTTATTCGCAAAAACCTTGGATACTCACAAGAAGATATAGAGCCACAAGGTCCAGCCGAAGAGGTATTACAAGGTGCAATTGGCGCCATACCCGGCTATCTTATGGGAAGAGCTGGCGGAGCTAAAGAGTCAATTGGTAGGGCTGCCACCCGTATAGGTGCTGGCCAAGTTGCTTCAACAGCCTTAAAAGGTGCTGGGGCCCCAGAATGGGCTCAAGGGTTAGGCCATATTGCCGGTGAAGGTTTGGGTGCTCATGCCAATGATAGATATAGGCAATTCAAAGCAAATAAAGAAACTGGAAAGAAGTTTGAACCAACAAAACAGCATGGCCACGATTTATATGATGATGCAATAAAATCTCTTTCCAATGACAAGAGAAAAGAAAGAGGCCTTGATGTTGAAAGAGGTACAGCAAGGTCAGTTGAGTCATTTTTAAAAAGAGTTAAGAATCTTTGGAAGACAGAATCAGATAAGGGAGCTATTGATAAAGCTGAAAAAATAGCAGATACAATTGCTGCCAATATTGATTCAAAAGGCAATATAGATATAGAAAATTGTTGGGAAAATGTCAAATCTATTGGCAGGCAATACAGAGATAAAAGAACCACAGAAAGTGAAAAGGTATATATAAGGGAAGCTCAGGATGCCCTTAAGCAGGTATTAAAAGATCATTCTGCTATAAATCCTAAGTTTGGAGAAAAACTAGAAGATGCCAATTCTTTCCATACCTATAGAAAGACAAATAATATAATCAGAGAAAGACTTAATGACCCAGGTTGGTTTTTAAAGAAGGCTCGATATACCGGCATACCACAAGCACTAGACCTTCTTGAAACAGTTGGTAGGACTGCGCTTAATCGTCCAGCTCGTAATTATTACAAGAAAATGGGTGAAGCTATACTCAATGATCAAAAATCTGATGCGCGCAGATATGCTATTCAGTTCAATAACGCATTTGAAAGGCAACAATCTAAGGAGGCAGAAAATGACCCAGAGAAGCTATCGGTTGATGAGTTTTTCAAATAAATAGTATTACTTGCCTTTTCCCAGAACCTCTTGTTGGAGTGCAAAAAATAAAGGTATTGGAGAGAAGAATATTACTACCTTAATCCAATAAGGAAAAACTTCGGCAAATAGATGTAGAATTGTGTACATAATTATTCTTTCGTAAAATCATGATGTATATACTATAATTATGATATAATTCTACTCTTTGTCAATTTCTTCAGCGTTATCGGCTGTCTTTCTCAAATACTGATATATCGCTTTGTGCATCATCAAACTCATAGATATTCCCCGCATTGCCGCTGTTGCTTTGAGCTTCGCGTGCAAATCCTCATGCAATTGGAATACAAATGTTTTCTGTCTCAATGACTTGGTGTCATACAATCTATCATTCTTCATACAATCCCCTTTTTTAAAGATTCTTATATAAATATATCAGAATGTATCTCTTGTGTATTGTTCGCAACCCCCGCATCTGCTTCTCTGTGGTTAAAGACAAACTTTAACTTCTTAAAGGAGAAGTAATGGCAGTTAACAATATATTAAGACGTCAGTCGTACACGCGCGATGGCAGTGGTTTATATGGAATATTTCCAGAACCGCTCTTAATGCAAACGAGTCCTGGTACAACTGATAAGGCACTTGTTGGGCAAGTATGGATCAATGAAGCACTTAATGCAGTATTCACGCTTACCTCTATTTCAGGTGGTGAATATATATGGACACCTTCAGGTGGTGGTGCGGGAACATTTACTTCGCTTACGGTTACTCCTGGCCCTATTTCACTTACGGGTACAACCACTATTAACACTTCAGGCGCAGCCGCCACTTCAATAGGCACTGGTGGCACAGGTGCAGTAAACATTGGCAATACTACTGGCCACACAACAGTTACAGGACTATTGACTACGGGCGCACTTACCACGGTAGGCGCTGTATCAATGAACGCATCTGGCGCAGCAACTACTACCATAGGAACGGGTGGAACAGGTGCAGTTAATATTGGTAATGCGACCGGAAATACTTCAATTACAGGTGTACTTACGGTAAGTACTAATATATTTACGACAAATGGTTCTATTAGCGCAGGAACAACGACTGCATCAGCTGCTTCAAATAACATTCAATTTCTGAAAAGCAGAACTGGTGGCGTTATCACGACTGGTGATACACTTGGCAACATTATTTTTGCGGGATATGACGGTACGCAGTACACGACTGGTGCAAGCATTTCTGCGGTATCAAATGGTACCATTGCAAGTACCCGGGTAGCAGCAAGCTTACAATTCTCTACACATCCTGATTCAGCAGCAGCAAGTCCAACACTCCGTGCGTCTATTAGCTCTGCGGGGAACGTAGTTATCGCTGCACCAGATTCAGGTGTGGGCCTGACTGTTTCAGGTGGTGGCGCTGCGGTAACTGTCGGCAATCTCACCGTTCTTGATGGTAACGTGGTTCTTGGAACTGCGGCAACAATGCTTACACTTCCTGGACCAGTAAATATTATGACTGGTGCCGGTGCGCCCGCTTCAGGGCTCGCGGTCAATGTCGGAGATATGTACATAAACACAGGCGCCTCAACAACAACAACTCGACTCTATATTGCGACTGGTGCTGGAGCCTGGACCTACTTCACAAGCAATGCTTAATAATTGAATAAGACAACCTAGACCCCCGGTTCTCGATGGCTGGGGGTTTAATTTAAAGAAGGAGAAGAAGATGGAACAAAGAGTTATAAGTACTTTCAGAAAAGCTATTGAAACACGTGAATATGTGATGTCATTTCCACAAGATGCACACATTCAGGAGATGTGGGACTTTGTGCAAGAAATTGCCAATCATCTCATTGAAGTGAATAAAAGAAATATGGCACTACAGGAGCAGAATGCTGAAGTATCAGGAGAGCAAGAAAAATCAGTAGAGCCAGTAAGTGAAGTTGTTACCCCTGAAATAGTAGGGGCGTAATATGTCTGTAAAAACAAGCGCAACCTGGGATGCGCTCAGAACCTTAGCATATGGAAGTATATCAGGTACGTATGCTGCCCTCGGAACTGCAATATTATTTCCAGTAGTTAATATGAAAATATACAACGGAACTAATGCGTTGCTGACGTTTTCATTTGATTCTATTACTGACAACTTCGTTATTCCGGCCCTTTCTGCGGCGGTTTGGGATATTGCTTCAAATAGAGTTGCATCAGGTGAAGACCTTTCGCTTAAGGCAAATACCACTGTCTATGTTAAAGGCTCTCCGGGAAGTGGTTCAGTATATCTTGAAGTAATTTATGCATCATAGGAGATAGTATGTATGTACTTTCACAGAGAATGCGATGGGAACCCCTCAGAACAGAAGTATATGAAGATATTTCGAGCACTTACACACCACTGGGCACTGCCCTTGAGAATCCTGCTCGTATCATAAAAGTAGTTAATACTACTGATGTTACTATTACCATTTCAACTGATGCTATTAACGACATGGATGTTGTGCCATCGGGCAGCTTCTTTTTGTATGACATTTCTACTAACAAAACTGAACAGAGCACATTGTTTGTGGATCAAGGCACTGTCTTTTACGTTAAAGGGTCTCCTTCAAGTGGTGCGGTTTATCTCGTGGTAATTTACGCAGCTTCATACTAGAAAGGGCACAATATGTCTCAGGCAGGTAATTTTATCATAGCAGGCGGCCCTGGTTCGGGAACAGTTACTTCGCTCACTGCGGGAACTGGTATAACTCTTACGCCAAGCCCTATAACAACAACCGGGTCAATTGCCTTAACAATCCCCGTATCTATTGCAGATGGCGGCACTAACGCTACCTCTATGACCACTACCGATGGTGTGGTGTATTATGATGGTACAAGATTAGTTACCACGGCTGTAGGTACATCAACATACGTACTAACCAGCAATGGTGCAGGAATGGCGCCGTCATTTCAGGCAGCATCCGGCGGCGGAATTGTAACACTTGATGGTGATGCTGGCTCAGCAACGGGAACGACGGTAACCATATCCGGTGGTACTACAGGACTTACAACAACCGCATCTGCTGCAACTGTTGACCTTACGGGTACCCTTACTGTTGGCCATGGAGGCACAGGGGCGGCAACATTTACATCACATGGCGTTCTTCTTGGAAACACAACAAGTGCTATTACAGCAACTGCTGCGGGAACTACAGGTCAGATATTAACTGGTGTTACGGGCTCAGCTCCTACATGGCAATCACCCGCTGCAAGTTCTATAACGATAACTGGTGACAGTGGTGGTGGTTTAACGGGAAATAGTTTCACATTTACTGGTGGAACAACGGGACTTACGTTTGCAGGAGCAACTGCTACCGAAACACTCGGAGGCACACTTGTCGTTGCCAATGGTGGCACGGGTGATGCTTCATTTACTGCATATGCACCAATTTGCGGAGGAACCACGACAACGGGAGTTCTGCAAAGTGCATCAACAGGTATAAGTAATTCTGGATACGTTTTAACCAGTACTGGCTCTACCTCGTTGCCCACGTGGCAGGCCTCTGGCGGTGGAGGCGGCGGAATAACAAGTGTAGGTGCTGACACGGGAACTGCGGTCACTGGAACAACTGTTTCTATTTTGGCACAAGGGCCAACTATTGGTGCGGGCGCTACCATGCAGTTTCTTATCGATGGAAGCAATCCGACATATATACAATTGCGAACCAGTGATAATAGTTACAACACTATAATCGGCGAATCCACCGGCTCATTTCCTTCACCGGGCAACCAAAATACGGGTCTTGGTTATGATGTTATGCCTAGTTCTAATAGTTCAAGTAGAGATAATTCTGCCGTGGGCTATAATGCTATGGCCTCACTGACCTCAGGCATGTACAATTGCGCCTTTGGCAGTGAGAGTCTCGAGCAATTAAGTAGCGGTACAAATAATGTGTCCATTGGATACCAAGCTATGGAAAATGCAACCACAGCCGTTACTGACAATATCGCAATTGGAAGTGCCGCACTCAATCAATCATTGAGCGCGACGCAGAACGTTTCAATTGGTTCCAATACTATGATTGGAGGGGGATCTCCTGCGGGAAACGTAGCAATTGGTTACAATGCCCTTTCTGTTGGCGCTTCATCAAATAACGTAGCTATTGGAGTAAATGCTGGAGCTGCGGTTGGTGCTAATGATAATGTAATAATTGGAGCAAATGGTGGCGGTGGTGCTGCTGGGCTTAATTATGGAACAGATAACACACTCATTGGGACAAATGCAGGGAATTCATTTAATGGCACTGAAAGCTCAAATATTCTCATTGGTTCGGGAGTTGCGGGACAGAATAGCACTAACAACGTCTGTTATATAGGTAATGGAACTGGCACAGGAACTGGTCAATTAAATCAGACCTTTATTGCGGGGGTTGCGGGTATAACTACTGGTGTTGCTGATGCGATACCTGTCTTAGTTTCTGCATCTACTGATCAATTTGGTACCATAACTTCCTCTATTAAGTTCAAAGACAATGTGCAGGACATGGGCGCAAGCTCTGATTTCATCATGTCTCTTCGTCCAGTGATCTTCAACTATAAGGCTGACGCTAAAAAATCAAATCAATATGGGTTAATAGCTGAAGAAGTACATGAAATTATGCCAAGCTTTACGGTAAATGACCGTAAAGGTGAATTGTTAACGGTTAAATATCATGAGCTACCAATACTACTCCTCAATGAGATTAAAAAACTACGATCAGAGCTCAATGATCTTAAATTAAAGACGGGAGTTAATTAATGTCACAAATAACCCAATTTTCACAACTTACCACTATCCCAGTACCTGTTCCAAGTGGAGGCACCGGTGATGTCACACTTCTTAATCATGCGGTTCTTCTTGGCGCTGGAACCAGTCCAATCAATACAACCGCAGTCGGAGCAACAGGAACTGTACTAATCGGTAATACCGCTGCCGATCCGTCATGGTCTGCAACTCCTACCGTCACTTCAATGACTGTATCTAATGCACCCGTTGCTACCACAGATGCTGCAAATAAAGCATATGTTGATGCAGCAAATATAGGTTTACAATATGTAAATTTAGTTCTTACTTCAGCTCAAATTAAAGCACTTGTTGGAACTCCTATAGCGGTTATAGCGGCTCCGGGTCCCGGAAATATGATCTCATTAATAAGCTCAGTGGTTAAGATGAATTATGGGGGGAGCAATGTATTCGTCGCCAGTTCCGGTCAAATTATCAATCTTACCTATGGGGTAGGTGGCGCAGTTATCTATAGCGGATTTCTAAATAATGCACATATTGTAGCCTCCTCAAGTCAAACAGGCATGTTGACAAGTGTTAATATAAGTGGTGCATCTAATACATATGAGAATTTTGCAGTTTATGCGGTCAATAACTCATCAACAAATATATCGGGTAATGCAGCGGGCGATAATACGATAAACATTTCACTTGTGTATAAGATCTTAACAATATAGGTGAAGCTATGAACAATAATGCATGGGGTGGTGGGACTATAGGCACCAATTATCGTGGTAATAGAGCACAAAGCCCCGTAAACGTAACGTATAACGATAGGGCTCCTACAATATATGACACACAGAATGTTGTTGTAGGGGATGAATGGGTTGATACCACCACTGACTATATATACAAGCTTATTGCGCTTGCTCAGACCTCTTTGTCTCAGGGATTTATTCTTGCTACCTGGGAGCTACTTGCCGGTTCTGGCGGAGGTAATTTAGATCAAATTGATACTGATTCTGGAAATGCTACGCCTACCGCAGGAGTTATAACCCTAGCTGGTGGAAGCAATATTAATACATCAGGTACGGGTAGTACTGCAACGATTAATTTAGACAGCTCTCCGTCTATTTCGGGGTCATTTACCGCAGGGACTGGCATATCAACCACTTCTGGTGGAATTGTCGCAGTTGCGGGAAATATCAGCGCTACCGCAGGAAATATTAATGCAACGCTTGGCTCTATGAGTGCGGGCACTACTATTACTGCGGGAACTGGCATATCAACAAGCACGGGTAATATCACCGCTCTTGCGGGCAGCCTGTCTCTTCCTGCGACGAATACTGCGGGGACTCAAGGTGTAATATTCTTTAATGCATCTAGGTTTGTGAGCCAATATGGAACAAATAATACCTTTGTTGGCCAAAACTCAGGAAACAGTTCACTCACTACTGCTTCCTCAGCGAATAACTCGGGATTTGGCTTAGGTGCACTTGCGGGATTAACCACATCCCCTAAAAATTGTGCGGCTGGCGCGGTCTCACTCAATGCACTTTCCACCGGTTCTGGACTCAATACTGCAATGGGCTACGGATCTCTGAGCTTTATAACCTCAGGAACAAATAATGTTTCAATTGGTCAATCATCCGGCGCTAATTATGCGAGCTCCGAGTCAAACAATATTCTCATTGGATATAAATTAGGAACACTCGGTGAGAGCGGTGTTACTCGTATTGGCAACACAGGAACAACGACACAATGCTTTATAGATGGTATTGCTTCTGTTTCGGTGGCAAATACTAATATGGTTACTATTAATACCTCTACGGGGCAACTGGGATCAACAGCAGTTCCAAGTGGTGGGTTAGTATTAATTCAGAAGAAAACTGCCACGGCGCAAGCATCACTTGCCTTCACTACCGGAATTAGTTCTACCTATCCCAATTATTTATTTGTGGGAGACTCAATAACCGATGCGTCTGCTTCAACTACGGTGATCGCAATTCAGCTATCAATTGATGGTGGCGCTACTTATATATCGACGGCATATGTTGGTAGTGGCATTACCACTGGAATGGGTGTGGGAGGCATAACCGATTCAACGGCTACTGCTGGATTCAATAGTACGCTATATAATCTTACTTCAGGTGTGGGCATTATATCCTGTGGTGGAACCTATACCATTTATGATACTTCGGGGCCGACTGCTCAAACACAGGTGAGCGCAGGAGCATATACCGTTGCAGGTCAAGCGGTTAATGCTTTCAGGGTTGTAACTTCAGATGCAACATCATTTTCAGGAAACTTCACTCTCTATGGATTGTTACCATAAAAAATCTACTCCTACTCTTCTCTTCTTGGTACCCTGTATAGCGCTATACAGGGTATTTTATTACCGTTGTTGCTCGCGTATTATTTCGGTGATCTTTAAAAGGGGATCTTCTTGTTTATATTTAAATAACCTAAGGCACTCTTCCATAAACTCTTTTCTTGGAAGAAAGTCATAGAATGCGCACTCAAGGACTGAGCCTGCGCGCTCCCAATGAGGACGCTCTTCGTCTTGGCTCATTTGTATATACACTTCTTTTGCGGTGTCTTCATTAAACACCCATTGGGTAAGATATGGTTCGAAATCATAAGATGATGGTCGTGTATATTTTATCAGTGGTAGTATCGGTTGAGACTGCATTACAATTTACCTCGATTTTTTAAACACTGCTGATTCTAATTTACTTAACCTCTTGATAACATCTTCAAAAGTTTCTGCATCATCACTTATATAGCTTTCAAGATAGGATACTTCCTGTCCAAGGTATTGATTTTCATTCCTGAGAGAATTATAGGCAATACCAAGAACTATGAGCGCTCCTGAGAGTGACATGATAACTATTGCGGTTGCATAGGGGTGGGCTTTATTTTTATTTTCCATCTTCTTCGATCTTTTTTATGTCGTATATTCGTTGCAAAACAGTGAGAAATACATTTTCAGGAAGTTCATCAAGTGATTCAATTTGGTGTTTATCCATTATATCTTGAGCTAGTCTTGAATGCCCTCTCAGTACGGTATTGAGTTGATTGTACTGTTGGTTGGTGATAGCGGCCTCTCGTCGTCCCTTTTCTCTCACTCTCACTTCTTTTGGCTTGCTCAGATCATCAAGCAAAGTAGTTTCTGCTTGCATTTCACCATTGTCATCCCACAAATAAGGATCATGTGAACTTGGTGCAATTCCCAGCAACCGTACTGCATGCTGTCGAGCTCTGAACTCATAGATGGTTCCTGTTTCCTTGTCTGTCTTTCCACTTACTATTCTTGCCCATGAACTTATCCACTGACCACTTTCATGCATGATAGTTGTCTTCAGGATTGCGGCACCACTTCCCGTATCCATGAGTTCATCATGCTGAAAGAATGCCAGTGCATTTATTGAAAGGGGCTCTCTCACTGCTGCTAAAATAGCCTCAAGGTTCGCATATTTTTCCCCTTTATATGTTTGGTTTGGCCTCAGTGGTTTGTATGCACCTTGAGCCTTTGCCATCGCTAATGCTATGTGATTGATCTCTGTACTTCTGTACTGACTCTCCATTCTTTCCCCTTATGAGTACTTCAATCTCATTTAGTAGTGTTTCATATGTCCTTAGGGTCCCTCGTGCTTCTTCGATGGCGCACCCTTATTCGCCATTAATGCACCGCATTTGGATCGATTATTGATGTATTTTCATTGGCCTTGATATTTGCCTCGCGCCATTCTTGGTGTTTATGTGATATCTGAAGGAGATCCTTCGAGCGTACGGAAATAAAGTTTGCAATTGGTTCCATGTCTGCCCTGAAGATCATTTCCATATTTATTGCAAGCTCTTCTGCTTGTTTAAGTTCGTCGCCCTTGAGTATTTTTCCTGCATATTTTTTCAGCTCATCATTCGTGCGGTAGTAGTTTTGATGTGCAGTTCTCAATACTTCATCAAGTTCTTGTATTAAAGAAAGTGATCTATTAAGTGGTAGGTCGCTCATCTCTTCTCCTTAGATATTTTTACTAAATACAACAAATAACAGTGTAAAGAGGATTGTAGTAACTGCCAAAATACACGTCACAACCTCTACAATATTACCCAATGAAGTATAGATAGATTCTGGCATTGCAATCTCCTTAAGAATTCTCTTTAACAAATGCTAATACATCATTAAATTGTCTCCAAGGAATATCAGATAATTTGCTTATATTCCACTTAGCCAATATTTTTACTGCAAGCTCTTTGTTGCCATTGAGCTGCACCTTCAGGAATCCTTGCTGCTTTTCACTGATATAGGGACTTTTCTTTTCTTCCACTACTTCTGACTGTCCAAACAATGCACGCGCGGCATGTGGCTCTTGTGAGCTCTGTGGTGCATGGTCTTTCCATCCATCATGATCAGCAGGGTCATCACTTGAGCACAAGCCAAGAAGTCCCATGGCATCATATCTGCGATGATAGGTATCAGAGCCACCCCAAACTTGATCTGGTGATTGAGCTTGAGGATTGGTGTGGATCAATGATAACGACTTCAACCACTGTTTGCTCTCTCGGTGAAATAGCATTGATTCTAGCGCTTCTTTATTGTCTTCTGATATAAGTTTTCGTTGTATAAGCGTCAGTTTAAACTCAGAGCATCGCTTGTGTATCTCAAAGAGTATGTTATCAAGTTTTGCATAGGTTGCATTGCGCGCTCCCTTTGCATCTTTTTCTATGGTAACTCCATGCTTATCATGACATGCGGCGATAGCATCCATGATCTTATCTATCTCAGGTGATTGTAGTTCAAACATTGTCTTCCTTTGTGTTTAGCCAACTCTCTGTTTTTACCCATTCATTTCCATCGTATATCCACCATACGATATTCTTACATCCACGTATTTCCAAATCAAGGAGGGTGAGGACTCTTCTTTCTTCTGTTTTTAATAGCTCAAGCCCTTTGCATCCCTTTTCATGTTCGGTGTACATATCTCCAGTGGTTATATTCATTTTTTTATCCTTAGTTGTAATGTATGTAGATAATAAGAGCATGGCTATTAAGAGAGATATGCCCTGGTGTTTTTTAAAAATCATTTCTTTTCTTTATGGGGACGCATGTACTGCATATCCCTATTCCATCTCCACTCCAATAACCCTTGTTTGCTCCATTTAACTCAGCATTGCACCGTTGGCAGAGGGGATTATCATCAAGAACCAATGTTTTTTTGGGATATAGCCCGGAGTCGTCTCCTACATAATAATTCTTTCCTCTTCGCCTCAAGTTTGGATAATACTTTTGGGTGGCATGAGTCAATTCCTTATAGGTGATATTGGTCATTTTAACACTTTCAATTTCACTTAGAAGGCCAGGATTCCTACTAAATGTATATTCAAGATAGGGCATAAATGCTGCTATTGGTGCCCATAGTGAGACAGTATAGAACTTAGATTGATGAAGATATTGGTTGCCACGAGATTTCTTTATAATAATCCCACAAAAGAACTTAGACTTGTATAAGGATACCCACCCTTCATCGGGACCAAGATATCGAGCAAAGCAGAGGCTCTCTCTGTCTCCTATATACTTCCCACCAATAACCACACAAATTTGTTGCTCATTGGGCAGCCGCTTCATCACATCTATCCACTGAATATTCATATTTTTATTCCCAATATATGAGTGCAATCATTATCAGGGGCACTAAGTATCAGTATTGATTTATCTTTTGCCCATCTGAATACACATTCATCTTCACTGACGAGGGTTCCGTATTTGCCCGCATCCCAAATTGTTAGCCTGTGCTCGGTAGAACGTGAGTATTTTATTTCTCTTTCGAGTAGCCTTCACCCATGAATGCAGGCTGTTTCCATGCAGTTTTTATAGCCAAAATAAATAAATACAGCGAGTGAAGAAAGGAATGCTAGTAAAATAATACAGCCCCATTTAAATATTCTGCTATCGTCCATGACAATTGCCCCTAACTATGTCTACTATATCCATACCCTTAAACTCACTTACACTATGCAGATCTACACTATATCCACAGATTGAGCACTGGATTATTTCTTGTTCTTTTCCCAAAATCTCTCCATCTCCAATATTCCCAAGAGATAGCCAATGATGAGGGACGCAAGAGGACATAACACATGAAATATTTGCATTAAAGTTGTTGGTTGATTATCAAACATATCAGTCCTCTCTATCCTGGCACCTACAATCAATATCTACATCGGGATTGATGTTTTTAAAGCATCCTTGTACGTGATGCGGCCCCTCCTGTAGGGCTATATACCTATTCCAGTATGGTTGGAGTGCTAATTCAAAGCAGGGCGCGTAGTACTTCAAATTCAATATTCTTTCTATGTATTTATTGCAATTATCCTTTGCAATATTGGGATCTCTCCACAAGAGATAAAACTCTTTTTCAAGTAATACACAAAGAAATTGATGCGCTTTTTCGTAGCTATTCATTTGTGAATCCACCCTCTTTATATTCTTCATATTGTGACTGGAATTTCAACTCAGCTTCAACTTCTCTTTCTTCTGCGCATATCTTGCATCCCCGCTTAACGCCTTCAATCCAATCAATAAAGGAATGCATTTTGCCCATCGCCTCCAAATAGAGCCGTGCCTGAATTGCCATACTCACTGCGACGCGGAATGCATGCTGCTTGTCGGAGCTTAATCTGAGGAGGAACAGCTCAAGCTTTTTCATTTCAAATTCATATCTTTCATGATGTAAAATTGTATTTTGATCTTCCATATTGTACTCCGGTGTTGCTTAACTAATGTTTTACTATCATAACAAATAAACAAAAGATTGCAAGTAATGAATAAAGTTGTATAATATTGTATAGTAATAAGGTGAGGAAGTATGAAGCATTAAGGGGAGTATAATGAAAGAGATCACTGAAAAAGAACGCAAGGTCATGCAGGAGTTACGGATGAAGGAATTTACATTGAATTTAAAGGAGCGATTTCATGCAATTATGCTGCGGGATCCACGCAATATGCAGGAGATTGCTCGTGAGATGGAAGTATCGCGGGATTTGATAGTGAGTTTTATTACTGGTGCGCGCAAGACTTCATATAAATCGTTGTGTGTACTGGAAGATTGGATTGCAAAAGAAGAAAAGAGATTAAGTATATGTTAATAAGTTGTATAGGCTACACCGCACTAGCGCTTCTTGTGGGATTTCTGATTAGTCGTATTTGGGTTATCCAAGAGAAGCTTGTGGCTATTGAGCGATCGCACAGTGAGATATCTGATGCGCATGAGTATTACATAAGGATTGTCCGGGAGATCACACGACTATTGGAATCACAAGCTAAGGACGTCAAACGGTTAATGGAAGAAAAGAAATAAAAGGGAACTAATTATGTCTACAAGGGAATCATTTAATGAATATGTGGAAGTGATCAGAAAAGGATTGTCTGAGAGTAAAAGATCAGATGTTGATCAATACAAGATGGCCATTATCATGTGTGCACAGATGAAGGTATTTATTGATCAGTGTGGCCTAGAAGATAAGCTTATGATCTTCTTAGATGAATTAAATAAGCACATTAAACAATAAAGGAGTGTGCAAATATTATACACACCCCCATTTCATTCATCCTTGCTGAATTTTACCCTCTACGTTAACTATAGATGTAAACAAGGAATCACGAATTTAGATATTTTGCATTTCAAAATGATTAGAGTCCACTAGGTGGGGGAAATCACCACCCCAGCGATGACGTGGGTCAAGGGATTTCCAGTAGGTACCAAACTGTTGGTATGAATCTTTGTCGGTAAGGTATTCTTCGCCCTTAAACAAATTAAGGTCTATGGCCAACCGTATGCAATGAAGGCTATCGGCAATACCGGTGCCCTTTTGCACATCGATGAGTGCTTGCTCAGGGGTTCTGTATGCTTCTCCAAAGGTGCAGGCGTATCCTTGTGCATAGATATAAGTAATAAGCTTGCTGGCATTGAGAGAAAATAATTGTTGCTTTTGCGAGAGGGTCTGCATAATGAAGCATCCTTTGCGTTTTCATTGATTAATTTTTGATTCCGAAGTAGCATTGGCTACATTCGACTCAAATTAAAAAATAGAAACCCTGATTAGTGCCCAGAGTTTCTAAATTTTTATTCGAAGGTCCAACCAACCTATGAAAGATAACACACATGAAATATCAAGCTGAGTATAAACTCCGAAAGATAGCACATGGGCTCGAGAATAAGTGAATTACGAGACTTCATTAAAAACCAAGGACCTAGCTACAGTCGTTTGGTTACGGGTTTAGCTAATCCAGATTGTAATTATCAACCTGAAAACCCTAATCCACTCGAGCATATCGAATTACCGATAATTTCAACAAATCCAGGAGATTTTAGTATATGAGATCTCGTACGACATTGCAAGACTTTCATAAAATAGATCCGCAAGTATGTCAAGAAATCAGAGATGATCTTCTTGGATATGTTGAAAAATTCACTGCGCGTAAGCGTATACTTTTGAATCATTTACTTAAGTTTAAGCTTGCGGGCAAACCGATATATATACGGCAGGATACACTTGCACATAGAGCAGGGTATAAAAGTCGTGAGCATGTTAATAGAACACTTAAAGAGTTTGAAGAGGTTGGATTTATAGCATCCAATTATCGCCATAAAACATCATGTATGTATCAAGTTGCGTCCTATTTTATGGACCCTCAAATACGGGCACAATTAGCCCCTTATTTTCATGCACTTTTTATATTTCCCCTTGCGCTATTAACAGGCTCTGGCTCGAGTATTAAAGAAAATGTCACACAAACTAATTCTATACAGTATTTTTTAAATACTACTTACTACTTACACTCTAAACTAAACACAAGTGACTCTAACGCGAGTGTGCGCGCGAGAGAACGGGTGCAAAAAACGGAGAACCGAGTGCAAACACTGATACCGGACTATGTGGAAGACATTCAGAGCCCTGTGCTCACCGTTCAGCAGAAGATGCAGCTTGCGCAGTACACCAAGGACACTATTCGTTATGGGCTGATACAGTTGCAGCGCCAGAGAGACATACAATCACCGGTAGGTTACTTGCTGGGAGTTTGCAGGAAGCATGCAGCTCGTGATGGCAGTCCTCAACTGACGCCGAGAAGTGCTGGTGGGTTAAAAGAAAGAGAAGTGAAGATACAAGTGGACTCGTTTGAGTATCGACAAAAGAAGAGTCTTGCTCGTGTGTTGGGTGTGAAGGGTGATTCTGAAGAAGCTCAGCAAGCAATACTCAATGATCCACGCCCTTATAGCGAAGTATTGAAAGTGTACACCTATCGCACAAGATGGCTGGATAATATCAAGGCTCACCGTGAAGGACTCAAGTTACCATGGGCAACGGTGGGTATTGAAGAGCCACGTCTTGGGCAAGATTGCAGTGACTCTATTAATCACGAGTCGTTCGAATTCCAAAAAGGGGAACCTGAGCCACAACCACTCCCTTTAAGCACTCTCCCCACAACACAGCGGGAGTACTTGGCACAGGTAGCGGGAAGACAGCTTGCCATCGGGGGATTAACTATCACTCCTCCTGTGGGACCTCGACGGATCTCTGAAATTGTGCCAAAATTAGTGAGTGAAGTAGTTGCGCCCGCCCCCAAAACGGCGGAGTTCGAAGACACATACATCCCGGAATCCACAACGAGGATTGAATTAGACGAATCAAAACCAGGAGAGTGGTATAATGAGTCTGAATGGGAAGAAATATTCACGTAGCGTTGAAATTCAAGGGGAAGAGGAAGTTGTCACGGTGCAATATAGAATTCCTCGAGATGCCCCGACGTATATGATACCTGAGGACCCCGTGTCTTGGGCCCGTGCAGTACCGTCAAGGGTGCATGGTATGTGGGATTCACAGAAGAAGTTGAAGATGCATCTTGGATTGTTTATACAAAGAGCGCATCAAGGAAGGCCACTCTATCAAGGGCCACTTTTATTGGATATCAAGTTTTGTTTTCCATTCAATCAGCAAATGAAGAAAGATCCTGCTCGGTGGGAAGACAGCTGGTATTACTACCGCCCCGATGCGGATAATTGCTGCAAGCTCATTCTCGATACCTGTAATACCGTACTTTATGATGACGACAAAACCACGGTGACCGTGCTGATTAGTAAGGTGTATTCTCAGAACCCCCGCACAGAGTTTAGAGTAGTGGAGTTAAAATGAACAAGTTGTCAAAAAGCAAAACAGTTAAACATAACAAAGTCCCCATTGAAAGGGAAAAAGAGGACAGTTCTCCAAAGATAATCGATTTTTACACTGATATGATGTACTTCAAGCAGGTGCCGGTGGCGATAGGTTTTCTCAAGAGATTGGCACTGGATTGGGTGGAGTGGGCGAAGCTTGATGACTCTCTGCGAATGTCAGATTTTTATCTTGAGAGAAATATAACAGAAAAAACGATGCACCGGTGGATGGAGAAGCATGACTTTATGCGTGAGGCACATGCCTTTGTGAAAGCACGTATAGCATCACGTCGAGATAAAGGGGCTATTACCCGTAAGTATGATGCAAGTTATATCGATAAGCACCAAACGCAATATGATGCAGATTGGCGCAAAGAGTTTGAGTGGCGTGCGAAGATAGGTGATGAGGGTAAAGAGGGCTCAGGGACATTTATATTGCAGATGGTGCAGGCACCATCTAGCCCAGAGGTACCAGAGAGGAATAAGGAGTGAACAAGAAAGTACTTATCCTACTTCTTTTACTACTTACCACTTTAAGCACTGCACACCAGCGGACAACTGCTATCGATTGGAGCTCTTCTGTTGACTGGACAGGTATAGAAATCTTCAACTTGCGCGATCTACAAAACCCCTATACACCACCACTACAACCACAACCAACTGAGCTCATAGTTCCAGTGATTACCGTCTACCGAGATCCCATGGTAATGGTTCGTCGTTCTCATAGTAGATTCTGTTCTTTTAAGAAGCGATGCTGCGTAGTCATCATTATTCTGTTTATAGGTGGGGTGACTTACATCGTTGAGCGAGCATTATGAGCAAGATCACCTACGTCAAATCAATTACTAGATCGATCGAATGGCAATATTTTAATTTTGATTCTGATAATTTCAGGGGAGCTTTTATTTGATTATTACACTTATCTTTTTGGTTATAGTTTGCGCGAGTGTGGTCGCTATGATAATTGACAGATATGAAATATAAGGAGGAGTGAGTATGAGTTTAATTGAGTGGTTTAATGGGTTTCGTCAGAACAAGAGGTTTGAGTTTGAAAATAAAGAGTTAAGGAGAGAGTTAGGTGAGTTGAAGGCTTCTCGTGAAAAATTATTAAATGATACTGCTGAATTTCGTATGAAGCACGCGAAGATATTGGGAACATATGCAAAGAAGATAGAAGAGAGAGATGAGAAGATGGCGTCATTTACCGATGAAATTAATCGATTGAAAAAACTTATTGAATTGAATAGAGAGCGCAATCCGGTATCCACTGGAACTCCGCCTGTTAAGCCACCAGAAGCTACAGAAGATAAGAAGAAGGTTCCTCGTGGAAAAGGTAATGATCGGAGCGCGGAGTAAGAAAAGCTTGACGCCCCATGTGGTGAGCGTGTTAGGGTTAATAATTAGGACTTACTACTAAGGAGCTCGTATGTTATTAATCCTTCCCGTTATTATCATTTGTTTGTTGGTGTGGAGAGTGTGTTGTGCATTAGAAGATCCATCCTTCTATACTAATATTGGCAGTGAACTGTTTTGCGCGTTATGCGTATTACTGCTCTTGCCGCTTATTATGCTGATAGGTGGAGCGTTCTACCTATATTGGTTGCTTAACCATTTTTAGGGTAATGAGTGGCGTTAAATAAAGAGATTAGTGGTACACTTATTTTAGATTAACAACTACTACACCAAAGGAGATTGTTATGATGAACAAAGTTTCCACCATTCTTTTCAGCACTCTTACACTTTTCACTTTACAACTTACTGCCGCAGCAAATCAAAGAAGATATAGCTACCCGCAGAGCCGACATCAGGCATCAAGCGAAGCTCACTCAAGAAGGCATCTACGAAGTCACTGGCTCAAAAAAAAAGACACAAACTTTGAGAGCATACAAGAACTCTTAGATAAGAATGGCTTGAGTAAAGTGAATGGTAAGTTTATATATAGTCGTCGCGCACTCATGTGTGTATTAGCAGAAAGAAGATTGAGGTAAGAGGGGTTATAAAGTGAAGTGGATTAGCGTTAAAGATAGATTGCCAGATCAAACTATAGCATCCTATTTTGTTTTTGATCGATATTATGGTCATTGTATTAATGATTGGAGTAATGTATGTATTTGCGAGTACACAAAATCTCCCTATAAAAATGGAGATAAGTGCAAGTGTGGCAAGTGGTATAGAGAATGCACTTTATGCCAAACTCTCAATAGAAACTATATACCATCGAAGACTTGTGGTATATCTGCGGAAATTAATCAGTGCTCTTGGAAATTCATTTATTATTGTCCTGGGGAATTTCGTGGTGATGATACTTGTTATGGACTTACTTCGATAACCCACTGGATGCCATTACCACCAAATCCAGATAAAGAAGAAGGTATAATAAGTGAATAATCTAGATGTAGAAAGTATAATCACATTAGACAAGTTTTTATTAAGACCCTACCAAGAACCCATATGGGATGCAATTGAGAATAAAGGCTATAGAAAAGTAATAGTGGTCCTCCCCAGACGCGCCGGTAAGGACATCACTTTATGGAATCTCGCCATTAGACAATGCCTGCGCAGGATATGCCTGGTGCACTATGTTTTACCTACCTACGGCCAAGCAAACAGAGCAATATTCTCCGCAATCAGTTCTACGGGGGAAAGGTTTATAGACTATATACCCCCCAAACTTATAAAGAGTATCAACACTTCAGAGATGAAGGTTGTGTTCAAGAACAACTCTGTATTGCAATGCGTGGCAGGCGATACGCATAACGTCTCAATTCGGGGTACGAACCCCTATATGGTAATCCTATCTGAATATGCATATATGGATGGGGATGTTTATAATACAGTTAGTCCTATTTTGGCGGGTAATGGGGGCGTCGTGATTATGGCATCGACCCCGTATGGAAAAAATCACTTTTGGCAGCAATACACTATCGCCAAAGAGATGCCCGATTGGTTTGTATATCGAAAGACCAGCGAGGAAACTAATCATATAAATGAGGATGACCTTGAGTCAGAGAAAAAAAGGATGAGCCCTGAGTTATTTGAACAAGAATACATGTGTTCTTTTGAGCGTGGACAAAATGGAGCAGTATTTGGTACGTGCCTTGAAGATATTAAGAAGCGCGGCCAGATTACTCATATCATGTATGAACCAGGACTTCTGGTGCATTGTGCTATTGATATTGGAGTTAATGATCAAACGACTATTATATGGTTTCAGACTGCAGGTGATGGTGCAGTAATTAGAATTATAGACTGTTATTCAAATAGAAACCTTGGTCTTGATCATTATGTGGAGATATTGCAGAAGAAGCCATATTGGGGTCGTATGGGTAAATTCTTTGCACCACACGATCTTGCAGTGCGCGAATGGGGTGGTGGTGCAGTTACTCGTTACGAGAAGGCACGACAACTTGGTATAACCTTCACCATACTTCAACAGATTGACATACAAGATTCAATTGAAAACACTATGACTCACTTTCCTAAATTCTGGATAGACCAGGTTAATTGTAAATCACTCGTTGATGCCATTGAAAACTATTACAAAGAATGGGATGAGCAAAAGCGAACGTATGGCCGTGAACCAGTGCACAACTGGGCAAGTGACTACTGTTTTGTTGGATCTACTCCCATATTGACGCGTAACGGAATGCGTCAGATAATAGATGTTAAAGATGGTGACGAAGTCTTAACTCTAAAGGGGTGGTCAAAGTGCAGCAAGTCGTACATGACAAGAAAAAATGCGAATCTTGTGGAAGTGAAATTCGAAGACGGTACGAAGGTGAAATGTACGCCGGATCATTTATTCATGATGAACAACGAGTGGATATCCGCAGACAAGTTACAGAAGGGTTCCATGATCCGATCATCCTTGATAAGTGGATCCAATACTTCGATGGGAAAATCTACAGATTATATCAAAACTCAATCTACTTCTGTTCATTTAGCATCCTCATGCATCGAGCTGTATGGGAAAGAGCTTTCGGAGAGATACCACCAGGGTGTCATATCCATCACATCGATAGGAATGTGGCCAATAATAGCCTGGAGAACTTGTTATGTTTGGCTGCGGAAGACCATAGAAAGATTCCAAAAATCAGAAACCCCGGAATCTCTGATGCCTGTCGACAAGGTGCAATTAAATGGCATGGATCAGAAGAAGGAAGAGGGTGGCACAGAGAGCAAGCGACTCGACTCAAGTCTTGGGATAGTTGGAAAAAAGAGACAAGAAATTGTGGGTACTGCAAAAAAGAATTCGAGGCAATCATTAGAAGCAGCAGCCTTACAGTTGGCATGGCACTACTTGTGTGTTGATCTACCACGGGTAGAATCCGTAGAAAGCTTGAGAGAACTTGAGGATGTTTATTGTATAAATGTTCCAGGTGTAGGTCATTTTTCACTTTCAAATGGGGCTATTGTTAAAAACTGCGATGCTCTCAGGTATATGGCTCAAGCTATACACTTAACATCAAAGGGCATTACATCAGAAGAGTTTGATAAGAAAAGAATGGAAGCGCTGATGGGCAGGCAGCCAAACTTGCCATATCCTTTCAACCAACCAAATACGAGCAATAGAAAGACTGGGTATCTATGATAATAATAAATGACGTTATTATTGTTTTTAGTCTTTTATGGAAATAAGAATGAAGTTTATTATTGATTTATTTATAGAAGATGATGGTTTCGGTGAGAAACAACTTGATTGTGGAAATGAAGTGGCCGAGGAGACTAATTTTCTCGGCGGTATTCTCTTGTGCTGCTTGAAGCATAAAGAAGAATATATAAAAAATGGAGATATCGAGATAGTTTAATATTTGCACCGATTAATCAAGCAAGTGGCGGAAATAGAAAGACTCGTCAGTGGTGATAACAAGAAAGACTCTTATTATCGAAAAGATGGAAAAATGATAATAAGAGTCTTGTTTAGTTATCTTGGTTATTTCTTAAATATCCGTTTATCTTTTTTGGGTATCACGTCATTCTCATTAAGATTGATGAGTGAGTACCGCTTTTGAAGCTTTATGTAGAGCACCATTATTGCAATTATGGCCGTAAGGGATATGCCTGCGATGATAGCCGGCTTCCTCAATGATTTGCTTTTATGGAAGAGAGTTTGAGTTGGTGTGGCAATCATGAGACATGAAATAAGCAGGAGTGTTTTTTTAAAAGATATAGTTGTCATAATAAATCTCCTTATAATTTGCTCAGCGCGTCTGCATCCTCTACCCTAGCATCACATATAGTTTCGAGAGAATCCACAAGTATCAAGGAGAACTTAGTAATGCTAGTGAAGCCCCTATCAAGATTGCCTGAGTCAGTAGTCTCACGCGAAGCCAAACGAGGAGAGCGTGGAGCATTTGTCGGTGACTATGGTGATATTAAAAAGAAAATAGATGCATGTTACCTTGCCAATCAGACTTTATGGATGTCCCACCAAATTGAAGCAACGATAGACAGCCGCCTTGAGGCAGGAGAAGTAGCTAATAATCTCGATACCAATTCATCGCCACAGTTTTACAATGGAAGCAGGGACCCTGTTAACTGTAATAGAGTTCGACCAATGTGCGCCATGGTTTCTGGTAAGCAACGACAACAGCGGAAGTCTCTTATTGTCGCTCCGCTTGAAAATGGTGATCAACTTACCGCAGATCAGATGACCAAAGTATTAATGCATATACATAAGAATAATCAGTTCGATGATATCTTTTCAGAGGCATTCCATCAAGGTGCCTGCATTACCGGTATGAACCTAATACAAGCGTACCTCGACTTCACTGACGACCCTATATTTGGTGATATTAAATATAAAAATCTTACCTATAACCAGTTCTTCATTGATCCATATTTCCGCGATAAATCACTATCAGACTGCAATTTTGTCTGGATACGCTCGTATCTCACGCACTCTGCAGCGGCGGCACTCATGCCTCAGTTCGCTGATGAGATTATGGGTCTTCCTGGTAATCCTACGGGTGCAGGTCGCGATGGACGGTTTATGTACATGCCGCAGTCTTATGGAGTGGCAGGACAAAACCTCTTAGCTTACGATGAGTATTATTATCGTGATTTTAGAACGAGAGAAATACTCATTGATAAAGAATCGGGCATGTGGCGGGAGATTACTAAAGAACAGATGGAAACACATGACTTTGATTTCATGATGGCTAATTATCCACAGCTTGAAGTACAAACTCAAACTATACCTACGGTTCGCTTGGCAATCCTCATACAAGATAGAGTATTCTATGACGGTCAGAACCCTTTCGGAATCGATTGTTTCAATTTCGTACCGGTCATTGGGTACTACAATCCGATGATGCCGTACTACTACAGTAGGATACAGGGCATCTGTAGATCGTTACGGAGTCCACAAGCAATGCTCAACCGACGTATTATGCTTTCCTCTGATCTTCTTGAGTCTGTCGCGAACTCTGGCTATATATTTAAGGTTGGTTCAGTCGTTGATATCAAGCATCTCTTTCAAACAGGTCAGGGCAGAATCATCCCGTTAAAAGATGAAGCGCAGATGAGTGATATTGTGCCGATACAGCCACCACATATTGATACCTCTATGTTTACCCAGATGGATGTGTTTTCAAATGAAATGCACAAGGTCTCCGGGATTACTGAGGAAAACATGGGTTACACGGTGGATGAGAATGCCTCAGGGTTCAAGACAGCGATACGTCAGATTGCAGGAAGTATTGCACTTCAGCCATTGTTTGATAATGCAGATTTCTCCTTAAAGGCAATTGGTGAACTCAGTGTAAAGATGTTTACCGCTAACTATGGCCCTATGAAAATCAGGATGATACTTGAAGGACAGGAGCCAACTCCGCAGTTCCACAATAAAGCATTTGGTAAGTATCACTGTATGGTACAAGAAGGCTACGGTACTGATAGCCAGAAACAACTACAATTTGCACAGCTTTTTGAACTTAAACAAGCGGGTATTGATATACCAAACAAAGCACTGATTGAAGCAGCGTCCATCCAGAACAAAACTGAACTCATACAAATGATGGAACAAAGAGAACAGATGCAGATGCAAATGCAGCAGATGCAAATGCAAATGCAAATGCAACAAGGTCAAGCACAGGTTGAACTTACGAAAGCACGCTCGGTGGCAGATCAAGGGCTTGGGCTTGAGCGTATTAGTCGGGTTGAGGAAAATAAGGCGCTTGCCGTTGAACGTCGTGCGCAAGCTCAAAGAGATGAGGCTTCTGCTGAGCGGGAACATGAACAAGCATTGCTTAACTTTGTCCGGGCAACAAAAGAACTGCAAGGATTGGATATAGAACAGTTGCATCGAATGGCTGAAATATCTAAGATGCTCAAAGAGTTAGATCAGCCTGTAGAGAATAATGGTAGTTTGAGTTCTCGGCTTTCTGTTCAATAGGGTCGCGTACCTAAAGGAGATGATATGCAATTTCTTATGTTATTAGAGTCTATATCTAAGGTGATAACGGCAGATAATATTGATTCAGTGGTTACGCTTGTTGAAAAGCTCGCATCACTTGCAGAATCAATTTATACACCGCCGGCAGTTACGCCACCAACTACGCCACCTTCTGCGTGAATAAGATTTAAACTGAATCCTCTAAGTAGAGGTATTATTAACCTTGCGACGAAGATATTTCGGTTCGCAGTACATAAAGGAGCTCGCCAATGGCAGCCAAAAGACACCATCACAAAATGATGGCATATTCAAAAGAAGATCACAGTGCAATGCGCTATGAGCGCAAACCGATGCATAAAGCTGAATATTCTCATGGTTTATCTCGGTATGATGGTGCTGAAAGCATGCGTCATATGGACCGCGGAATGATCCATGCAGATTGGAGTCAGCCAGCATTGGTTCCACAAGGTACGATGAATAAAGATTGGCCTCGTGTGGATTACGGCATTCAAGATGCGCCACCAATGTTATTCTCTGGTGTTAATCGTCAGATGAGCAATGAATCATCTACCGCTCGTCGTGAACGCAGCCGTCGTAAATTCTAGGATATAGGGATTATTATGGCAGCAGTTGCAACCATACGACCAAATATCAAGCTGATGAAGATTGCATATAAAGCGCTCAAGACACCTAAGCAATTGCAGCAGGAGCATAAAAAGCCCACTGAAAAGCAAACGAATAGCTGGCGAAGAGACTCTCTATACAGTCAGTAATATTACTCGATGGAGGGGGGCCAGGGTCCATGACCTAAAACCCCCCTTTTTTAAGACACTTGTATCAGACACTTGTGTCACAGGAGATACTATGAAAAATATGATGTGCAAAAAATGCAAATCAATGAAATGCAAATGTAAAAAGGCGTAATATGGCCGCTAAGAAAAAAGCATCACCTAAAAAGTGGATACAAAAAGCCATTAAACATCCCGGTGCTCTTCATGAAGAACTTCATGTACCCAAAGGCAAGAAGATACCAGCTGCTCAATTAAAAAAAGCTGCTAAATCTAAAGGCATAGAGGGTAAAAGAGCACGCTTAGCTGAAACCCTTAAGGGCCTTCGTAAGAAGAAAGGTAAATAATGCCTTACGCTAAAAAATCTGATTCTAAGAAGAAGAAGAAAGCAGTTATGAAGGAGCGCATGGAAGCCTTTAAAGAGGGCAAAATGCATTCTGGAAAAAAAACTGGCCCGGTCGTGACTAATCCAAAGCAAGCAATTGCGATAGGGCTTTCGATGTCTGGTCAGTCGAACAAAAAATCACCCAAAAAGAAGAAGAGTAAAAAGAAAAAATAACGAGACTGTTATCGCTTACTGCTCGTTTACTCCGGCCCCCGTGATGCTCCGCGGGGGTTTTTTGTGCTAATCTTGTAGTCAACTACTCAATCAGCACAACTTATGTTATGATCACTCCGCTTTACGATTGTTGTAGCGGCACTCATAGAGAAGATATGTGTATTTTCCTTGATACATGTACATCAAGCACTTCCTGGGACAATTTACTTTGTCCCAGGTTTTTTTTGTGGTAATCTGCCCCGGAGATGAGAGTAGAGTGAGTATGGGGTAGTAATGAAGCAATCAGTAGAAGCGAGCTGGGGTCAGATAACTGATGAGATCCAGCATGATGCTATTAATATAAATCAATATATTTGGAATCAGATACAATTAAAGGCCTATGAAACATCTGAACTTGAAGCATTCAGAAATAAAGACTTTTATCTTGTGCCAATAATCAGAAGAAACAAGCTTACGGGAAAACTGGAGATTCCTCCGTTAATTATTACCCGCCACTCTTGTCCCACCCCCGTTTACAACCAGCACGTATTTATCTATGACCATACCAAGAAGCAGGTTACATGGATGTGGACCATACCCACTCAATACAAACACTTGCACTACTTACAGAACTCAAAGGAACTGCTCTTAGATCCATTGCAACGACAGCAAGTTGAGCTCTGTATAGCATATGAAAGTGGACAACTTCTTGATCAAGTAAAAAGAATAAATAAAGAACATGGCCCAAATCAAAATATGGTCATGAGACCCAAGGAGAGTAGTTATGATGGATGACAATACAACCGTGGACAATTCGTCGACAGTTGAGCAAGTAGCAGCGCCAGTCGAAGCAAAACCAGCAGAATCAACTGAGGCGATACATAATGTTAAGTATGAAGATAATATGCGGATACTCAGAGAACGTGCACTAGCGGCTGAGAAAAAAGCAAAAGAACTTGAAAAGAGAATACAAGAGCGAGAACAGTATTCGCCACCAGAATACAGTGAACCAAGGCAGCCAAGTATTGCGCCACAGGTAGACGAAGAATTGAGTATTGGTGATGAAGAACTCATTGAGGGTAAACATCTTAAGAGATATATAGGTAATGTTACGAAGAAGTATGACCGTGAGCTTCAGCAGATCAAAGCACAAACCAATATTGATACTGCTGAGAGAACCCTGCGCTCTCGTTATCCTGATGCGGATGTGGTGCTCAGTGAGGATAACGTTAATAACTTTAAGACACTCTATCCGGAGGAATATTCATCGGTCATATCAAATCCTGATGTGTATGCTCGTATGAAGAGTGCTTATACAAATATTGTTAACTTTGGCATTGCTGATCGTAAGCAACCAAATAGAGATGTCGATCGTCGTATGGAAGATAATAAGTTAAAGCCGCGCGCAGCTGCTGCTTCTCCATCCACCGCAGGAGATACCCCCCTTTCTCGTGTAGGTGACTTTGAACGCAGAGTACTTACTGAAGATATGAAAGAAAGAATTCGCCAGAATCTTGCACGATCTAAAGAAGAAATAAAGTACAGAAGAGAATAATACCCAAGTTTCCTTTCTACATACCAAGGCGTGCTCCTCCTTGGTGTTCTTGATCCCCCGACGCTCAATCGGGGGACTTGAGACTGATTTTGTATTGTATTTTGTTTGTGGTAACATCCCTCTGACGTAGGTATCAATGATACCCGCAGCATCGTCAGCTGTAGCGTATTGAGCGTCGCATGCTCATCGGGGTACGAGGTGTTCGCCGAGCCAGGGACGTAAGATAGAAATATCTATGAAGCCCCGTCCTCCTTCAATTACTGTTCACCTATATTTATCCACGGGCACGATTGTGTCGAAACACACGTGTTTTATTGGAGTATCTCGATGGCATTAACTACGCAAACTCAATTGCCGCCGTTAGTACAACAATCTGTGCATGACACCATGTTGTCTATCAAGACACCTGACCTCATTCATAATGTTGCTGCTCAACGTTCGGTATTACGCTCAAGAGAAGGTACCACATTAAGGTACTATCGTTATGATAGATTACCAACAGCTCCTGTTCCTTTAACTGGTGCTGAAGTTCCGGCGATATCACCTTCAAGAATCGATATTGACGCAACTGTTTCTTTCTATGGCCAATTCATGGCATTGAATCAAACAATCACATTGCAAAACCAAGATGCAGTTTTGACAAATATGGCAGAATTGCTTGGTCTATCGATGAGAATGACCGAAGATCAACTAACGAGAGACATGTTGGCAGCCACTGCTAGCGTGTACTACTGTAGTGGTGGTAACAATGGTGATGATCCATCAAATATTTCACTTTCTGACATTACTGCGGTAACTACCCAACTTCAAACTAATGATGCGTGGATGATATTGCGTAATCAACGCGGTGAAGATAGATTCGGTAAACTTTGTGCCGAATTAAAATTTTCTCTGATTGACTTGGAAGCCGTAGCGTAAGAGCCGGTGACAGGGGCGAACCCGCAAGGGACGCTGAGAGACTAAGTGAGAAAACACCGAAAGGTGATGCGATAGTCCGAACTCTGGAGGAAACCCAGAGAGGGAGGAATAACAAGACTCCCCGCCATTTAAATACAAATGGTCACAAAAGTAACAGATTAACCCAAAGACAGGGCCTCTACGTGATGCATACATAGCCATGTGTCACACAGATATATCAGGACAGCTTGAATCACTTAATGGATTCTTGCCTAAATGGAATTATCCAAATCCTGATGCAGCTACATTGCCTTCAGAATGGGGCGCGGTTAATAACGTTCGCTTCTTAACTAGTTCCGTGGGCAGTATATCTCCTTACGCATCTGGTATGGGTAACAATGTATACAACATATTCATTCAAGGTCTTGAAGCACTTGGTGTAGTAGAACAAGATAACTTCTCTGCGCGTATTTTATACCGCGGACCTGAGTTCTCTGACGCATTATTCCAAAACTGGACATTGGGTTGGACGATGGCACAAGTTCCTCGAATCTTGCAAGATTTATGGATTATTAACATGCGTACAACGCTTGCATAAGGAGAGACTATGTCAGTATTATTTTCAGGTACATTTAGTGGCCGTTTTGTTTCGACTGGCGCTGCAACATTCATACCATTGCCTTCTGGTGTTGATTGGATGGTTGTTACCAATGAAACAGTTTCTTATGCATCTGGCGCAGGAAGCGGAGCCAAGTTTGAATGGGTTAACGGGGACACCGTAGGCCGCGGAACAATTTATACAAAAGAATCAACAATTGGTGCGTTAGTTCCAAGTCAAATAGCAGTCGCTTCAGGCTTCTATTTCATGGATACAACTATTCCTACATTTGGTGTGCTTAATAACGGTTCAACTGCTATTACTGCAATATCAACTGCAACACCTCCGGTTGTTACTACGGGCTCAACTGCCGGTATGGCAACAGGAAACATTGTTCGTTTATACGATGTTACCGGTGCAAATCAGTTAAATGGATATGATTTCTCAATCACCGTTCTTAGCAGTACGACATTCAGTCTTACTAATATGTCAACGTTGGGCGCAGCTGCTACTGCAGGTAACTTCCGCGTTATCAGCCCTGCTTACTTCTATCCACCCGAACGAGATATCACCAACATACAACTATCAAGTGTGGGCACAGTTCCTGCGGGCACAACTCGTATTACGATGGGCGTAAGTAACGTTCTCTACACGGTTGGCCAGCGCGTTAATATCATCGTTCCATCAACAGTATGGGGCACGATAGAGCTTAATAACGTTAACGGTACGATCGTTGCAGTTGGAATCGCTGATGCGAATGGTTCAACGAATACTATCGATATTAACGTTAACTCAGCAAGCTTCACGACATTTACATTCCCAGTTACTGGCGGTCCAAGCTTTAGCCCTGCACAAGTTATTCCTTTGGGAGAAACAACCGCACAAGCTATTGCTTCAGGAGTAAATGTTATTGGTGATGCAACTATCAATACAGGACAACGAGGAATGTTACTTCAAGCAGGAGCATCAAGCCCAGCTGGTGTATCAACCAACGTTATTACCTGGATTGCGGGTAAATCATTTAACCAATAAATCAAAAGAGTCCGTGAATTTTCGTCACGGACTGAAATGAATAGAATGATCACTGAACCCGTGAATTTTCGTCACGGGTTCAAGTAAGAGTCATAGAAATAAAGGAGAGAAAGATGTCGAGAAAAAATTCAGATACCCGTACATATAACAATGGTCGTATTGATAACTTTGCCCATATGGACATGGGTATCAGAAAAGATCGTACCGAGCTTAAAAAAGAACTTGAACGTCGTCGAGCACGAGACAATGAGTTAGTTGTGATTAAGTTTAAGAATCTTGAGACACCTGGCGGAGTACTTCGCTTCTCATATAAGAGATATGCGCAAGACCCGTGGGAGAAGTACGAGTTCTTTGATGGTGAAGTATATCAAGTAAAACGCGGCGTCAGAGACCATATTGCTAAAGGTTGTTACAGCCTTGTATACCAACCACTTACCGGCATGGAAGGCCAGTTCGCGGTTCAGGCTGGTATGCATAATGAGTATTCAAAAAAAGCGATGACTGCATCTAAAAAGTTATACCGATTCCAGGCTCTCGGTCTCGATTATATGGATGACTTTGATGATATTGCACCTGAAATAACACAAGTATCCCTTTCGGTTGATAATAAAACCAAGTAGGTAATAAATATGTCTATCGATCCTCGTTTCAATTCTGTTGAATACCCTATCTACCAACCTGCTCTGCGATTTATATTGTCTATCACACAAACAGACCCGATTGTAATCACTACCACGTTTGATGGTACTACTTCAGGGGATAATCAGTATGAAACAGGATTGATAGTCCAATTATTGATACCACGAGGATTTGGAATGATTGCACTTAATGAATTTACAGGGCCAATAACTGTCTTAACCTCAAGCACATTCTCCATGGATGTGAGTGCAATCAACTTAGATCCTTTTGTCATACCGGCAATCCAACCGGGTAATTTTGGTACTGTCGCACAAGTAGTTCCGGTTGGTGAAGTAACTTCAAGCGTTGCTCAATCTACCAAAAACGTATTGCCCTACACTTAGGAGATATTATGGCCACGCCTACCGTTGCAAGTTCTTCACTGAGCACTATACAAACAAAGGTCCGTCGATTAACGCGGAGCCCCTCAGAGAACTCTCTTTCAACCGCTGATCTTAATCAATATATAAACACATTCGTCTTATATGACTTTGCACAACATGTAAGGCTCTATAATTTGCGCTCTACGCTTACTTTTTATACGCAGCCCAATGTTGATGTGTATGAGACAGAAAGTACCGATGTAAACGATCCTCTGTATGATTTTAAAAACAGGGTGGTAGCAATACATCCCCAGGTATTCATAGCGGGTGTTCCGGTATTCTACACGCAAGACCGTGATTACTTTTATGGAACCTATCCAATATACAACTTTATCGATAATCAAGCGGCACTCGCCGATGGAACAACGGGACCATTTACTGGCACTCTCACTACACTTCCCTTGCTACAAAACAATGTGATATTTTCAACGATAACCACCAACAATACTGCAATGACACTGGTAGATTATCCCCAAAATGGTGAATCTGGATTACTCGGCTATGCCAATACTGCTCCGACTGCCCTTGCAAACTTTGGTTCTATTAACTACTTAACCGGCGTGTTTTCGGTAACATTTCCCGCAGCAACAACTGACGGCAATGTAATAACTGCCACCACAGTTCCCTATCAAGCAGGCAAACCAACAGCAATCCTTTTCTATGATCAAAAATTCACCATTAGGCCGGTTCCTGATATCGCTTACTCAGTGACCATGCAAGTAGATATATTGCCAACTGAATTATTAGCATCAAGTCAGGCTCCCGATATATCTCAATGGTGGCAATATATTGCGTTTTCTACCGCGAAGAAAATATTTGAGGACAGAATGGATTATGACAGTATTAACCTTCTAATGCCATCAATAAAAGAGCAAGAGGGTCTTGTTATTTCTGCAACTTCAACAGTTATGGCAAATGAAAGAAGTAAAACGATCTACCACAATGAAGGTAGTCGTGGTTTAGGTTTTGGCTGGGGCTCTGTCGGTTGGCCTTATTAGGGAGATATCATGTTAAATAACGTTCCACTATCAACTCAAAGCCTTGGGCAAACTCAATCACTTATCCAGGCAAACTTTTCTACTATAAATACCGCATTTGGTATTAACCATGTGACGTACAATGATGGGTCTGGTAACCAGGGAAAGCACAACTTAGTTGATTTTCCAGTTCAGGGTTCTGTTCCTACATTTGCAACAGGTGATACCGGTTTTTACAATCTCAATTATGCAACTACTTCAACAAATGAAACATATATACACAAGATTACCGGCGCAACAACGGCAGATATCCCTTTTACTGCTTCAGTGTTAAGTGCCAATGCCACCCCCACAGCACTCTCCGCGGGATGGACCTATTTACCCTCAGGACTTCTTCTTAAGTGGGGACCCAGTCAGAATGGTAATGGGCTAACTAATGTGGTGGTAAATGGTTCCGGAAATGGCCCTGATTTTACTTTTATGATCGTTGCCTTTCCTATTGTTGAAGCATCATCAACAAGCGATTCAAATAGCTTTGTGCGACTCGTAGCGGGATGGTCTATACCCGCCAATAACTACTTTCAGGTTTATTGCTCCGCTCGTACATCAACAGGTGCTGGTTCATGTGGGTTCACTTGGTGGGCGATAGGGTATTAACATGGCATACGACAGATTTCTCATAGCACCCATGGAGGGTGGCCTTCAGAATGATTTAAAGCCGTGGTTAATTCCGGACGATGCATTCGAAGAGATGGATAATTGTTATATCTATCGAGGGAGGGTGCGTAAGCGATTTGGTTCACGATTAATGAATGGAGATGTGAGCCAAACAATTGCCCAGCTATCATCTCGCTTGAGAATACAGGTAGGCACCATAGATTCGCCGTCAAGTCCTGTGCCAGGAACAGTATTTGAACCAGGGCAGTTATTTTCTGCGGGATCACAGATATTCACGGTATATCAAACGGGAACTCCTGCAGCTATGCTC
>Ga0210400_10000675_pt1 | contig 36659 bp, 36 predicted proteins | sample IncBWH26MmetaG_FD_155456 | JGI IMG/M metagenome (GOLD analysis project Ga0210400, IMG submission 155456) | Forest soil microbial communities from Barre Woods Harvard Forest LTER site, Petersham, Massachusetts, United States - Inc-BW-H-26-M | ecosystem: Environmental > Terrestrial > Soil >... | reverse complement strand
GGATGCGGAGCCTGAGTGCTTGTAAGGGCAGGAAGGCGAGCATAGCCCGAGCGGATTCAGGCATGAGGGCCGCCGGTTGGCAGAGGCTTGAGCGGTTGGGTGCGGTAGATACCGGATATCGACTGCGGGCGCGAGGCGTTGCCTCGCGATTGGAAGTCCAGAAAATGACCAAAGACCACAAACCCGCCCACAAGCGGTTTTGCCGCATTCTTGCGAATGCGCTGAAAATCCCTGATTTTCACTGGATTTTGATTGGTCGGGGAGAGAGGATTTGAACCTCCGACCCCCTGGTCCCGAACCGGGTTTCAAGGGATTTGAATTTTTGAAGCAAAGGCAAGGGGGGAAGGGGGTTTAGAAATTACTCGGATTCCTCATGCAGATAGCTCGTTTGCAAGCGTTTGTGATCTTTTTGCAATCGGAAACTTTAAGTGTCACAAATTTACCTACGATCCACTCAATGATCAGGCGCTCCGTAGAACACACGGGACAGCGCGCAATAGCGGTAAACCTGTAGGCAGCCTAGATGTGCTTTTACTTTTTTGTTCCTTCCGCAACACTAACCCTAGCGTCGTCAGACACGCTTCTCCGACCCTGAACATATAGCCGATAAAATAAATGGATAAAGACCGCGCCCGTCAGTACAAGATATCCATAATAAATGATTATCTGTGGCAGTGTATCAAACGTGAAGTGACGAAAAATTACATATTCAACAAGCGTCGGAACAACTGTGAGAGTAGCAGTATACGTCATGTACTTGGGAAAGGCTACATCGGTCAGACCAAGTGCATAGCCAATCGCATCAACGAAGAAATATCCAAACAGCCGGGCAACAGTCAACAGAGCACGCTCATTGGCTTTTGTCAGAATATCAATCTGAGCCATCGCACGTGTACCCACGAGCTTCCGCACAATTGGCCGACCAAAAATACGAGCAATCCAGAAATTTGTCACGGCACTCACCATTGTCACGCTGTACAGCAACACTACTGCTTTAGGATATCCATATAGACGAATCGCCACTAACATCACGGGAGTAGAAGATAAAAAAGATAATATCTGAGTGGCAAGAATGCAGATACCCAGAAACACTATGCCCCACGGCCCAAGAACAGTAGAAATATATTGAAGTTGATCTTGATTTATTTTTGTTGAAGCATAAAATATTAGCAACAGAAGTGTTGCGAATAGACATAGACCTAGTATATGTTTTGCTCTATTAGACATTTGATACAAATTTAGGGCTTGCTAGTTGCGTGCACGACCAATTGATATGTAAAGATGGATACGCCTACCATCGTCGGTATAAATATCTTCCAACATACGTCGCCCCACGGAACAAAATGAATACCTCTAATACTTGCAATTCCTTGGCGGATTTTTTGCACTTTGTCTAGCTGATCTAAGATGTCTTTCCGATCCCCGTTAGAGCATGTTTTCAGTTTATCAAAAAACTGTTTTTCAACCACAGATATAGTATCAAGTGCTGCCGATCTTGCCGATAATAGCGATTGCCAAATCGCCATCTCTGTGCCGATAATCAGCACCACAGCTACAACTGTTTGGAGCGTGGCGGCAGCCAACAGCCACGGACTTGGACCATATTGAATGTAAAGTCCAATAACAAACATTGCGGGAACTATGCCAATGCAGCCGAGCGAACATGCATATGCAGAAAGCCAACGAAGACGATGTGCCGCAAATAAATCAACCGTTTCGCATCTAATATTCAATATAAGAAAATATGTCCAAAGCCAGGCAGGGAGTCCAAATCCAAATACTAAACCTGCTACAATACACAGACCATCCATATAAAATGTAGTGAGTTTTGGTGCGACACGTGGTATGACCTCACATAGCCATTCGGCTCCTGCTGCCGCTAGTAAAATACTAAAAATCCAATGCGGAAACCGATCTACAGCAGATCGGATCGCCGTATCCACCTGAACATCAGAGACGAAAGCTGGTTGAACTTCTTCGAGCGCTCGTGGCAGTTGTTGCCGTGTCCAGCGCATCGCAACAAAGCCGAGTATACTACCTACAGTTAGCGAAACCGTTGGAGCTGACAAAATATTTCTATAGCTTTTATCATGCCAAGCAACAAGCAGCCCTATCGCAGTTAAAACACTTGATACTACGATGATATAAACGGGAGAGAGTGTATCAACTGCCCGAAATAAAAAATGTGATCTGGTATATGCTGTAAATGCGTCTTTCTTCATAAATGTTTTAGTTATTGGGGTTGTTCACTCCAACTGGAGTGTTGGTTCTATTTTCAAGCAGCGCCGGCAAGCAACATTGTGGTTATTCCGGCGATCTTTGGTAGCGTACCGTCGGTGTTGAGGCGCTGAACTGCAGATCTCCATTCCTCCCAGTCATATCTACCTTTAAAAAGCATTTGCTGTTTTGTTGCAAGGCCAGATATAGTCTTTTTTGTTTCATTGTTTTCATCAATTAATTCGAAAAGTAGGGAAGCTGTGGCTGAACCCCTTCCTTTATCGAGTGCGTTCAGGGTTGATTCAAGGAATCTACTACTGAGATCCAGGGTATCCGTATATGCCGATGTTGAAACAATCGCTGCTAATATTTCATCAAGAGTCACTTCAGCAGAATTAAGGGTGAAACCCGCCGCCCTCAACCGTTCCATTGTGGTTGCTATCAAATATGTGCTTCGCGCGTGACACCAATCATCTTTCCAGTCTCGAATATCGTCGAGTAGTTGAAAAGCATTCAAAAGATTATGGAGAGCAACTGAGTAGGACTCGATGTCCCGATCACGACCATGCATGTGAAGGAGCACGACCGCCCATATTTTGAGGGTTGACATTTTCTTATAAATTTGTGAGGGGTCTTGTGGGGAATACGGACCCGATCCAAATACCTCTTCGTTGACCGCTGTAATAGCTTCATCAAACAAACCGATGATGGTAGAGGAGTGTACGAGGACAGTGGGCACAAGAGCGTAGAGTTTGGTTATGCTTCGATGAAAGCAAAGCTGAGATGCCAATGCAAGCTGTTGCGGAGTCGCTATATCTGGCTCGTCAAGAAAGTCGTCAAGAAATAAAGTATATAAATGGAGCAGTAGCCAAGCGTGAGCCACGGCCTCGACGTCTGGCGTGATTTTTATATCAAATAGATCAGCCACCATCCAAGGGATCGTAGCAGCACTAGCTCCTCGGTCAATACGGGTCTCATAATGATGCAGTAACAGTTCAGAAAGAGGTGCTGGCAATGAGCGAAGTTCACTCAACAGGTATGAATGAGCACGAGCGCTATGGGTCGGAAACAGATCGAGAGATAAAACAGTCGATTCGGTTCGTTTCGGTAAGAAAAGGACAGGCGCGGTCATAATTCCTCCCAGGAGATGTGCAAAGTGTCAGAAGCGTAACTACCTACCCCAAGGGTTCGATTCCGGTGGATCTAAGTACGGCAGCAATATTCGAGACATTTCCCATGAGCGTGCGAAATACTAAAGCGTTTAGGGGAAAGCGCTTTAATTATGTGGTACCCGAAGAATTTTGACAAGTAAAAATATAGTGCGTCCCAATATTGGAATAACGCACCAAAATGGGCGGTATTTGAGTTATTTGCGAGTAAAGCCGTTTGGTAGTTCTCAGTGAAATTCCCTGGTTGGCGATATATGTGTCGCGAGCAGCCCAGACCATCTGTCGCAAATCTTGGCAACGCGTCGCAGCCCTTGGAAGTATTCAGTCCAAAATCCTTGAATGGCATTCCAACGGGCGTGCCCAAATTGCCGTACTCATCGCTTCGCAGCAAGCCCAAATAGAGAGTCTGTCGGTCAATGCTTCCGCTGATATCGGAAGATCACAATGTGGCTGGCACTGACTTTTGTGTCGCAGCCAAGAAAGCTCCGAAGGGTAAGTAATGCCAAAAAAGTGCTCCTCACTTTCAGGTGGTTTTGTTGTTCTCCTCCGCAAACACCCAAAGTACCAGCCCAAACATCAACGCCTTGTTATTCTTGCAAGAAACCTTAGAGTTAACGGGCACAATAGAATCAAAAAAGCCTGCCGTTTCCGGCAGGCTAGGTTAGTTTGTGGCCTCAAGGATTTTCTTGGCCTTTTGCAGCTTATCAAGCTGCTTTTCCTCCTTTTCCAATTCTTTGCGCATCTTGGCGACGCGCTGTTCTTGTTTCTCGATTAAGGACAGCATACTTTCTGCTGCATCCTTCTTGACCCAGGGTTTCCTTTTTGCCTCACTGGAATCAGTGGTGCTATCTTGCGTCCCGCCGGACTCTCCGGCAGCGCCTTTTTTCTGAGCCGTCATTTGTTTCCTCCTGTCTTTTCACTTTTGTTTTTGTATTCGGCGATCTCCCACAAGACCAAGAGCCTTGCACTGATTGACCTGATTTGTTCTTCCAGGCCGATCATTGCTCCGAGCGCCACCAGATAGTCGCCCTGGTCAAGTGCTTTCAATCCCTCAGTACATCTCTGTTGAACATCTGAGAGAACTTTTCGGACAGCGCCGGTGATGATGGCAGTTACACCGTCCGGTTCACTGCCCATCGTGTTCGTCACCGGCAGCAGGTTCCTTTTCCTGCTGTTCTGGCTCTTCCTGTGATTTCTTGGTTTCAGCCTCAGCAGCCTTATTGCACTGGCTACAAGCTTCGGCGCTCTTTGCTTTGTGTCGGGTTTTCTGCTCTACAATTCTTGAGTCCACGCCGTCATCGGCATGGAGCTGGTCTGCAAACCCTACTACCTGGTCAGCAGGCAGGTTGTGGGCAGCGGGTTTAAACGATTGGCTTTGGGCGTCAAAAGACAACACGAGTCGTAGGCCTTTTTCAGGCATTGTTTTTCTCCTATTTGTTTTAGGGATTTGAAACAGAATTCGGAAAGAATTACTGGAGCATCGCTGCTGTTTGGAGGGATTCAATCATCGGCGACTGGACCGTCGCCGCTGGAGTTGCTGTGAGTGTTTGCCTGTGCTGGCTAGTCCACACTTCGAGTTTGGCGATTGCTTCCCTCAAGAGAGGTAGTTCAATCTGGCTGTAGAGGTCATTGGTGTCTTCGTTCCTGCTGTGGCCCATCAACTCCATGCGCACATCTTTTATAATTCCAGCTTCAATCAGCCGGGAATTGAAGGTTGTGCGCAGGTCTTTGAACCGAAAGCGGCGGATTTCCGATTTCTTGATTGCTGTCCTCCAGGCGGTCTTAAGCGAAAAGATCGGCTTATCACCAAAGGTGAAGATCAAGCCTCGGCTTTTTCTCTCAGCGTTGAGCAGTTCAAAGAGCCTATTTGTTAAGGGCATCTCGCGTGATTCGCCCTCAGCAGTTTTCGATTTGGTGACGACTAGCACCTTTCGGAAAAAATCTATGTCCTGCCAGTCCTGCGCCAGAATCTCGCCCCTGCGCATTCCAGTGTCTGCGGCCGCTATGATGATTTTCTTCAAGTGCGGAGCAGCGACAGAAAGAAGTAGGTCTTCTTCCTGAATGCTTAGGATCGGACGTTTGACCCTGCGGGCGCGGGAAAGCCTGGATCGCGCAAGAGGATTGGAGGCAAGTATCCGCTCTTCAACTGCCCAGAACAGAACGTGCCTTAAGACTTCCACGTCGCGGTTGATCGTCGTATCACTGAGTTTCTTTTGCTTGTGCCGATGCTTCCTGTACCTGATGATTTCATTTTTCGTAATTTCGCCAATTGGCATTTCTGCAAAATACGGCAAGAATGCTTTTGAGCGTTCAATGTGAAAGGGCTTAACTTCGCTGTCTGCAAGAAACCGCGCGAACAGATGGCCAAAGGTCATTTCAGGGTCAAGTTCAGGGGGTCTGGATTTCTTAAGCTCCAGTTCGATCTTGTGTTTGCGGTCAAAACTTTCCGCTGCGCGGATCTTGCCGGTTCCTGTGGATTTGGCGTACCTGATGCCGCCTTGCCAGATATAACTCCAGTACACGCCCCCACGCTTGTAAAGGCTCATCGGTTCCTCCTTAGGGTTTTCGGTTGGGTTTAGGCTCGGGTAGGTCTGCCCGAGGCTCTGGGCGTTAAAGCGCCTATATATATGAGTGATTTCGATATTGCCCAAAGCCTAATACCTGGGCTCTCTTACGCTCTTCCATGCCGGCGGCGCCTGAGCCACCGGACCAACAAGAGCGGCACATACATCCAAAGCATCCAGACAAGGCCAAGAACGAGTCCAAACAGCATCGGAATCAGAAGATCAGAGGGGTTGGTTAGAAGTCTGCTCGCAAAGTAAGCGGCGTAAAGTAAGGAGATAAAGACCAGGGCAACACCCGGAAGCAAACCAAAGAGAAACAGAATTGGCTTGAACCAAAACGGCACCTTTTCCTGCGGGATGCTCAAGTCCCTAGAACCACACTTGGAGCAGGCCTCTGCGCCTCTTGGGTTCGGGTGCAGTCTCGGACAAAGCTTGATGTTGTAACTGCGCCCGCAAAAGTTGCAAAAAACAGGCTGGCCGGAAGTTAACCGGCCGCAGTGGTAACAAATCCGCATAGTGCTTTTAGGTTAATGATTGTGTTTGTTTTCCATCCGGCCTGTGCCAGATGGACGACCAGAACCCTTGCTCCTGCATACCTTTAAGCGTTGTGAAGTAAAAGAGTTTCTGGGTGATTTTTGTGGTGTGCAAGCGGAGCGAATGCATCCGCTTTTCCGAAGTGGTAACGACAGCGACAGCAAAGCGCGGCTTTTGAAAAATGCGCTCAAACTCGCCTGTGGCAGCAAGGCTTAAATATTCATTAATTTTTTTGTTCCAAACCGGAAGGCCTTCTGTGCCCAGATCGACCTCAAGGAACATTGGTCGCACTGTTTCATTTGAATGAATCTCAAAATATGCATCAGGAATGATTGGAGAGCTAGGTGAGATTGCCTCGGTAAAAGTGCGCCAGTTCTGCACTGATGCGCCGTTTGCTCGATTCTGAAAATGGGCAGCGCAGTAAACCTGGTTGATTGCAAGCTGGTGGGCAACAAACTTGTCTCCGATCAAAAATGAATCTGACGGACGCTGGATGGCATTTGATGGGACGCCGATCAGCTCTGATCCTTTCTTCGACAGACAGTAGATTGCTTTCTTGCCCCCAAGCTGACTGACGAAGAAAAATCGCTTAAGAAATCCTGCCTGCCGAAGTTTCAGCAACCGGGCATTGACTCGCGTGGTCGAATTAAACCCTGAAATAACACACGCCTGCGGCCGGTCTACAATGCGCAGAGTTGAAAGCGCATGCAAGAGCCGAAGGTCGCGTTTCTGCACAATAACGTGCAGCGGTTTAGTCCCACTGGTCGAGGCTTTTTGAATTTGTTTGGCTTGGAATTCTGGCATTGATTTCATCTTCGATTTGGTCGCGTAGTTTTCCAAAGCGCTCGATTGATCTTCGGGTGAGGTCGGATGGATCAACGGCAGGCCGCTTGATATTTGGCACCGCCACTTCTTGCCGAAATTCTCCAAACTTGCCGATCAGTCGGCGGTGCTCAAGGGTCACAAGGCGGCGCGTTAGGGACTTTTCGCCGTCAAGTACACGGGCCATAAATGGGGCATCCTCTGCTGAAAGCTGGAAGCAAAGATTAGTGCCGACTGAGAACAGTGCTGATTTCATTTCAGGCGTAAACTGATTTAAAAATTGGTTGGCACTGACCACAGACACTGAAAATTTTCTGGCCTCAGAAAGCAAAGCCTCAAATGATCCATCAGCCGCAACTAGGTTGGGCAACTCGTCCGCGTAAATGGTGAAAAGACTCCTGCTGCTCCTGCCAAAGATCGCATTCTTGAGTTTGGTCAGGAAAAGCCCAGCAAAGGTCAGGGCATTATCGCCGAGGCTACCCTTTCGTAAACTCAGGAGTATCCAAAATCCCTGGTCCATTGCCTCCCGAAGTGAAAGCGATTTTTGCTGGCCGATGATATGCCGGATGGAAGGATCAACAGAGAAACCACTTACTTTGTTTAAGACTGCCTCACGCATGACTGATTGCATGGCCTCAGATGCCCTGGTGTACCGGTCTTCAAAGAATCTTTTCACTTCCTGATTCTTAACTTTCCGAAGCAGCATCAGGCGGTATGCTGAATTCGTCAGCAGCGGGGAGATTTCAAGCAGCGTCAGATTATTTTCAGAAAGCACCCACAGGCAATTGCGAAGAAGCTCTTCAGTGCGAGCGCCAAAATGATCAAGGCTCCAGCGAACTCTAAGCAAGTTGACCATTTCTGAAATCTGAACTGCCCGGCTTTGGCTCTCCTGGCAGTCGATCAGGTTAAGGCCGACTGCGTACTTCGGGTCAGCCGGATCGATGACCAGTAGGCGATAACTTAAGTCCTTGCCGGTTTTCCTCTCTTCGTTAGCGATGACTGAAAGCACAAATGGGGCGAGATCGCCATGCAGGTCAATGCAGATAAAGCCATTCCCTGAGGCGATGTCCTGGGACATGAGATACCGAAGCAAACTGCTTTTGCCGGTGCCGGTCTTGCCGAGAATCGCGATGTGTTCTTTTCGCTGATGCTCCGGGATTACAATTTCCTTCCTAGTTACTCGTCCGTCTGTAATCCGAAAGCCGAGGCGCAGCCCTTTTAATTTCCTCCTTCCAAACAGGCTGCGTGGAATCCTGATAATGATCTTTTCGATAAAGGACAATTTGTGATGAGTTAATAATTTCTGATCAGCAGTTCGGTGTAGCGCCTGCCGGAATGCTTTTGCAGGGAGTAGTAAAGCTCTATTTCCTGGGTCGTGTAATTTGCAAAGAGGTTTCGGATAAAGGGAGTATCGTTGATCGACAGCAGAAACTTGCCTTTAAGTGTCCCCAGGCAAGAAGCCAATCTTTTGAAATCGTCTTCTGAGAAATTGTGGTTATAGAACTTGGTGCCATGGTACGGAGGGTCGAGATAAAAGAAAGTGGTCGGGCGGTCGTACTTTGCAATCACCTGTTCATAGGGCAGACATTCAATCTGGACATCTTGCAGGCGCTTATACGTTTCCGTAATCATCGCAGGTATGCGCCCAGGCCTGAACGTTGGGTGCTTGGTGATGTGGACGGCAAAACTCTGCCTTGCAATCCTTCCCCCAAACGAACATTTTTGCAAGAAGAAATATCTGGAAGCGCGCCGGATGTCAGTGAGGCTTTCTGGCGGGGTCTTTGCCAGGGTCTGATAGACCTTTCGGCTGAGGAGCGTAAAGCGCAGGCAGCGCAGCAATTCCTCGTGGTGGGACTGGCAGACCCGGTAAAAATTTACCAGCTCGCCGTCAAGGTCATTTAGCACTTCCACTTCGGACGGCTCTTTTCGGAATAGCACCTGCGCGCCCCCGGCGAACCCTTCAACATATGTTTTGTATTTCGGGAAAATGGAAATGATTTGGTCTGCAATGCGGTTCTTGCCGCCAACGTAGCTTAGGGGGCCTTTCATGGATTCAAATGTTTAATGGTCAACTCATGATTTGCTTTTGTTGCCAGCAGCCGCTCAGTTTGGAAATAGAGGCCCAGTGCCGCGGCATCGAGGGGCACATTTGACCCCCGGTAGGTTGCAAACTGAGGGTAAAGGGCGGTGATGATTTTTCTCAGCTCGCCCTTTGTCCGGATCGCTGGACTTGCAAACGCACTTAGCACTTCAGATTTCTGGGCGGTGAGTACCGGAATGCCCAGGCCATGCAAGAGGTCTGTTGTAAAGCGCGCCAGCCTAGCCGTTCTATGTTTATCTTCAGGCCCAAAAGCCTCAAGCGCGGCCGAATCAATTTTGAAATGGCCAAGTGTCCAGTTTACAAATGCAGTGATACTTGAGCAGGCTTGCTCATAATTGCTTGAAAGGGAGCGGGCTTCCCAGAAGGAAAGTGTCTGGCCGGTCAGTATTGCTGATGCGATCCCGCGCCTCGTAATCTGAAACGCAGCTATTTTTGAATTCATTGTTGCGTGTGGGTTAATTCTCTTAGGGAGGCAAGGAAGTGCTCGCCTGAACCGCCATTTGCTTTTGTCTTTTTGTAACAGACAACCAAGATGTGTGGCGGGTAATGCTCAATGAGCAGCAGATAATTCTTCAGGTTGCCGGTGTCGCTAAGCCCCTGGGCAATTTGCAGGGCCAGGAACTGATTCAAGTTCTTGGGCGTAAATCGTCCCTGCGACTGGGCTAGGGTATCGAGTATTTGGGGCATGTTTTTATATGGTTAATAATTTGTGGGTGGCTTTCAGTTTCAGCTCGCGGTGCAGCGCTGGATAGAGGTCTTCAAGTTTTGCTTGGTAGATAATCGAAAGGGTCGCTGCGACTTCGAGCGGAGGAAGCAGTATTCCCCGTTCGTACTTCGAGAGCATCTTTGGCGATCTGCCAAGCAAAGCGGCGACGCGCTTTTGGGAGAGCCTGCGGGTCCGGCGGACTGATGAAAGATTGTTCTGGCATCTTTTGTGCTGCATTCTTTTTCTCCTACAAATTCAATTTATGACACATTGAAAAAACGGCAAAGAGGGAATAATCGCCTCACAGTTCTTATTTTCACAAGCATTGAAGACAAGCTGTGAATTATTGACACTTATGCACTGGATGAGAACTCCTGGGAGAGTTTTTCCTGGCCGTGACCGCCTTACTGGGATTCAGCCCATCTTGTACTGTGGTCGGTATGGCATTTCAAAGAGACCAAATCAATGAGCAGCCAGAGGAATTGGCGTATGACTCGCGGGTGCTTGCTATGCTGCGCAATCTGTATCCCGATGCGACAGACCAAGAGTTAATCGAGGGCAAACAAAACCTTGAGGATTATCTCGATCTGGCCTGGGGGATTGCCGAGCGCTTGGAGCGCGAAGACCATACGCGACCTTTTGACAGCATGTCAGAAAATTCCTACGATGAGAGCAAAGGTCGAATCCATTTTAACAACCCGTCATTAAATAAATCTTAAAAGTTGTGAAAACGTATTTTGCGTATATCCGTGTCTCCACTGATAAGCAGGGGGAGCAGGGAGTTTCTTTGCAAGAGCAAAGAGAAATAATCCAGCGGTATGCGTCCCATAAAAGCCTTGAGATTTCCCGATGGTTTCAGGAAACAGAGACCGCTTCAAAAATTGGACGGCCAGTCTTTAATGAGATGTTGACTCTTCTTAAAGCGGGCCAGGCTTCCGGCGTGGTCATCCACAAAGTTGATCGTAGTGCCAGGAACCGATGGGACTGGGCTGAAATCGCGGCACTTGCAGAATCTGGAGTGGATATTCATTTTGCTACTGAGTCGTTAGACCTCAATACTCTCGGTGGAATGCTATCTGCTGATATTCAGGCAGCAATGGCCAGTTACTACAGCCGGAACCTGCGCGAAGAAGTTAAAAAGGGATACTATGGGCGGTTGAAGCAGGGACTCTGCCCTTACCCAGCGCCGCTTGGCTATCTTAATAACGGCAAAGGAAAGCCCAAGACGATTGATCCGCTGCAAGGTCCCATCGTAAGGCAGGCTTTTGAACTTTACGCCAGCGGGCGTTACAGCCTACGTCAGTTGACGAAAATGCTTTACGAAATGGGCATGAGGACTCGCGCAACTCCCAAGAAGCCAGGGGGACTCACGGTCAGTTGCAACAGCATTGCCGGAATGCTTTCGAATCCGTTCTATGCTGGTGAGATCCACATCCAGAAGACTGACCGGACATTTGCCGGTATTCATGATCCGCTCATACCGAAGCGTCTGTTCGACAAAGTGCAGCAGGTTAAGTCAGGCAGATATGTTCGCCAGATTCGAGTTCATAGTTTCATATTCAGTCGCATGATTGAATGCGTAATTTGTGGCCGCTCTTTGATAGCAGAGATGCAGAAAGGGCACGTCTATTACCGCTGCCATCAACGTCACAAGACCATCCTCAAGGAGAAGTTGATCGAAAAGCGGTTTGCGAAGGTGTTTAAAAAGCTCAAACTGCTGCCAGAGGAAGAAGCCTTAATTGACGTGATGCTTGAAAAGAAAAGACAGAACTGGACTTCTGACGCAAAGCAACAATTGAAATCTGAAGAGCTAAGGCTCGCAGCGCTCCGCGGCCGAATAGACCGACTGACCGATGCATACCTCGATGGCATACTAGACAAAGAACAATTTGAGAAAAAGAAAACAGCGCTCATGCTGGAGCGCCGTGAGGCTGAAAAACGTTTTGCTGATATTCAGGCCGGAGACACATCTTATCTGGAACGCTGGACCAAAATTGTCGAACTCATTAAAACCGCATATCCATTATATAAACGCGGATTGTTCGACGAAAAGCGCCGAATGGTCAATAAGGTGATGTCGAACCGAGTTGCAAACGGCAAACGACTTGATTTTACAGTGCGATTTCCATTTTCTAAGATCGCAAAACGGAATGATGACCAGTTTGGTGGTCCGCTGCGTGGAGCAAGTCGAACCTGGGAGGAAATCTTCGAGAAGATTGGCGACCATATCAGAACATCAGAATCAGATCAGGACGCCGTAATGTAAGACAGAAATATGCCATGCCCAGAGCCGTTGGAGCGTAAATGGGACAAGAAAAGCATCTGGAACTCATCAGGCCAGGGGACTTACATAGTGCTGGAGAAGCAGTGCCCTGTATGCGTAACACAATTGACCCGCCTAAAACGGCGGGTCAATTATTGCCAGGGCTGTTATCGAGTTATTTGTTTGGGTGTTTTTCGGTTTGTTGTTCCTTTCTGTTTCCTCAAATGCTGCCTGTGGCGTTTTGCCTCTAAGAGAATATCGTTTGGGTCTTTTTTGCTCTTTTCATATTCCAGCCGGAGTTTCTCATAACAGCGGCTGCTGTCGAGTTCCCTCTGGTTAATGATTTCTGAGAGTTCGTGGTTGACCAGAGACCGCATTTCTTCAAGCATTACTTGGTAATACCGCAACTGGTCGCGGCGGAAGAAAGTGAAACCTGTTAAATGCTCAAGGCTGTCAATGGTCTGCTCAAATGAGCGGTTTAGTTCAGCGACAGCGTGGTATGCCGGATATCTGACCGGCTGGAGTTGTGGTCCTTTGACCTTCATAACAGGCCTCTATGCCGGTAAGCTGACAGGCTAAATAAATATTTAAATGATCGGACAGAGAATCTGCTTGATGTATTCTCCGGTTGAGGATTAAATCGCAAACCAACCTGGAATGCTCTAGGTTGCGTTCGAGGGATTACAGATTTAGAGTCAATTGCAGCCATCGTTGCCTCTCCAGTAGGCACTTGGTTAGGGACCGCTCGGTGTAACAGCACCGGGCGCGTCCCGTTTGGTTAATGAGATGTCCTGACAAATTACCAATCAGAACGACAGTCGTGAAAAACGAAAATCTTCTTCTCGCGAATCCTCTGCCCCAAGTACACCGAGCAAGCTTCATGGCAAACCCAACTCAGGAAACAGCGGCGGCACCGAGTAGCCGACCAGCTTTATATCCCTCGGCGTCCTGACGATGTACATCGTTATGACCAGCTCGCTTCCAACAACCAGTTCCTGCTTGAGCACCTGAAGCGTTGTATCCGGGAGCAGTTGCTCATAACTTCCCAGCACTTGTCGGTCAATGAACGTTCCGTCTTTTCTAATCGTGAATGCTTGCGAAGAAACAGCCCTGGGACGCAAAGGGTTGAATCGGGCAGTGTTTTCATAAAGGACTGTGAGCCGTTCCTGCACTGGCACATTGCCGTAAGGAAGGCCGCCACGGTCAAGCGAGTAATGCACGACCATCTCTGCGCCATAGAATTTGTCAGAGCTTTGGGGGCTTTCATAAAGAGAGGTTCCTGCCGCGTACTCATAAGGCTGGCCATTGAAAATTGTCGGCTTGTCGGTCTTGAGGCTCAATTTCAGATCACCATTTTCAATTTCAGTTTCGCAGGCTGCCAGGGCTTTGAACCCGTGATCGTATTTGGAAAGAACGGTTTGGATTTTTGTAACATTTGTTCCGGCTGGCTTAAAGGGGACATCGATTACCAGTTGGTTGAGCAAGCTGGTCGGCACTGAATAGAACTCATAGTCGCCGCTTGGCTTAGAGACAATGACAAAAGCCCCAACTGCGGCTGACCGGCAGTTCTCGCGGAGATAGAGAATTTGCAGGAATGTCTTGCTGGGCAAACGGCCTGCCTCACGGTCTGGGCTTCGGTACTGGACGTCAGCGAGCGGTTCAGAAAAATCCAGCAGTGGCCCAAATCCCGAATGCCCAATTTTCTTTTCATCAGTTGGGTCGTTAGAGCAAAGCAGCGTCAACTGCTCCTGGAACTGTATGCCCCTGCGGTCCCGAGACCCGATCAGATCGTAAATTACCGGTTTAAGCGATCCAGCCCCATCTTGTCGTTTGAGGATTTCTGCAACCATCGGAATGCTCTCTGACCAATTTTTGATTAAGTCCTGTTGGCGGCTGTCCATTGCTTCCCCGTTTGCGACCACAACCGTCTTTAAGAAAGTGGCTCTGACCCGAAAATCCTGGTCTGGGCTTACGAGGTCAATTGATCCTGAAGTGACCTTTTCAAGCCCAACGCCATTAAGAGTCAGGCGGCCAACTCTCTTGACCAGGCTGAGCTTTGGCAGACTTCCAAAAGGTTGACCGCTCTCTTGGTTGAACTCAATTTGAACGCGGTTCGCATCCTGGCAATGCTCGGAGACTTCCGGTTCGACTGTGCTGATGGCAGGCACATTGATATTGCCGTGATTTGTCCTTTGAGCGTAGCTGGGAGGAGACCAGTTGGCGACTGCCAGGGCGAGTAATAAAATTGGCCTTTCCTTCCGCATACGGCGACTGTTCCGTTCCCTTGAGCCTTCTTAGGGGTATCTCCCTATAAATAGCCTTCCTATAAGTGGTAGACTGGCCGGAGAGCATACACGGACAATTCCGTGAATGCAAGAGGTCCAGAAGAAACTCGGAAAGAAAATCGCGGAATTACGCAAAAAGCGAGGATTTTCCCAGGAAGACTTTGCCCACGAGTGCGGATTTCACAGGAGTTACATGGGAGCTGTGGAACGGGGTGAGAAGAATATTACGATCCAAATGGTGGAGCGGGTTGCGAAAACCCTGAAGATTTCCCTTGCGGAGTTGTTCAAGGGCATCTAACGCCAATGGTTCGCCGTTCAGGTCACGCAGTCAATATATTTTGTTTCATCTTGGAAAATTACTGCTAACCTGGCGAACAGCTCGACCACACTTTCTATGACTTCCTCCCGAAACTGACTCTCAGCTCCGCACTGCCTTGTGGGATGCGATGCTGGATGCCGACCTGAATGTCTGCTATTGCGGTTCCTCAGAAAATCCTCTGGACTGGCAGAGTGCGCTCAATCATTAAGGCTCTCTAATGAGCCCCCGCCATTTGCTAGTCGCTACACTATTTATTTGACAGCAATTTATATAGGATCATAATGAGTTAAATAATCCAGAGTACCTTTTGTGAGAATTTTACAGCTAAGAATTGAAAACTTTCGGTCTTTCAAAGACGAAACTATTTGCTTCGACAACTACACCTGTTTTGTTGGACCGAATGGCGCAGGAAAATCAACCATACTGACGGCGCTCAATATCTTTTTTCGAGAAACGGAAAATGTGTCAACAAATCTCGTGGAACTCAGCCGCGAGGATTTTCATCAATGTAATACTTCAAAGCCTGTCAGAATCACGGTGACTTTTGATGATCTGAATGACGAAGCGAAACAAGAACTACACGATTACGTCCGGCAAGACATGTTGATCGTGTCTTCGGTTGCTGAATGGAGCGAAAAGACACAAACCGCCCCTGTGCTCCAATTTGGAGAGCGCCTTGGAATTGAAGCTTTCAGGAGATACTTCGATCTTGACAAGAGTGGAGCTAAAGCGGCAGATCTGAAAGAGTTTTACTCAAAGAGTTTAAAACAAGCCTTTGCAGACTTGCCAGCCGCGACGACAAAGCCGCAGATGGAGGAGGCTCTTCACAACTATGAGGTTGCACATCCTGATCTGTGTGTCCTGATACCAAGTGCAGATCAGTTTTACGGAGTCTCGAGAGGCGCAAACAAGATTGAGAAATACCTGCAATGGGTTTATGTGCCCGCAGTGAAAGATGCATCTGCCGAACAAGTTGAAACGAAAAATTCTGCTATTGGCAAGCTCTTGGCGCGCCGCGTCCATTCTCAACTAAAACTTGATGAACCGGTGAATGTTCTTAAGAGTGAAGTGCTGCAAAAATACGAGAAATTGCTGGAAGAGAATGAGCAAGGACTCAAAGCATTGGCGGATTCCCTAAATAAGCGTTTCCATGAATGGGCGCACGATCATGCATCGCTTGATCTTCAGTGGCAGGATCAGGAAAGGGCAGTTACGATTGCGAAACCTACCGCTGAGGTAAAAGCGACCGAAGGTTTATTCAAGGGAGATTTGGCCCGGTTTGGACATGGGTTGCAGAGATCGTTCATCTTTGCTCTTCTGCAGGAGCTTTCGGAACATGCGAATACAGGCCCCCGCTTGGTGCTTGGCTGCGAAGAACCTGAGCTTTATCAGCATCCACCGCAGGCGCGCCACCTGGCTACGGTACTTCAGAAATTAAGTACGCAGAATGCCGAAGTATTGATTTGCACTCATAGCCCATATTTCGTTTCCGGCAAGAGTTTTGAAAGCGTCAGACTGGCCGCGAAGGACGGAAATGGTTGTGTATCTATAAAGCAAGCAACATTTGATGACATTTCTCAAATACTTGCGAAGGTGACTGGAGCTGCACCGGCGAAGCCCGGTGGAATGGCTGCGAAGATTGAACAGGAAATGGAAAGCCCTATCAATGAGATGTTTTTTGCTTCATTGCGAGTGTTTGTAGAAGGGCTTGAAGATGTTGGCTATATCAGTTCATATTTGAGTCTCCTTGACAAATGGGACGACTTTCGTAGCCTGGGCGGTCATCTCATTCCCGTGCATGGCAAGAATCATCTTATTCAAGCGTTGGCTATAGCCAATAGGTTTGAACTGCCATATTTTGTTGTCTTTGATTGCGACGGCGATACGCCTGCAGATGATCCTGCTGACCCAAAGAAGCAGACTGGACGGCGTACTATGCATGAAAGAGAGAACTTGGCGATCTTCCAATTGGCGGGCCTAAAGAAACCGGTTGCGTTTCCTGACAAAATCGTGATGAGTAGCGACCTTTGCTCTTGGCCAACAGAGTTAGGTGACGTGATAGACGAAGAGATCGGTAAAGATAATCTCATGAAGATTGAACAAAAGGTTAGAGAAAGTCGCGGAATCAACGTACCAAACATGGGAAAAAATGGCCTGTTTATCGGCTATGTAATGGCTGAGGCATGGGAGCAGGGGTTGAAATCCAAAACTTTGATCGCTCTTTGTGAGGCAATCCTGACCCTTGGTAAGTCGCTACGTAGCATCCCTAACGAAGCAAAAGACATCGTAGCAACCTCTACAGCAGCATAAATATTTCCACTGGTGCGCGGCACCTGTGGGCCATGCGGAGTCCCGGATTTCGCGGGTGTGTCGGCAAAGTCTGGAAGGGGAAGAAGAGGTTTGGAATAGCACATCCCTCGGTCGGCTGTTTGGGCTTATGATTCTGGCGCAATCAACCTCTCGCCACACCCGGAGCCTGGGCCTGCCAAATTGAAAAAAGTGAATCGTAAGTTGCTCGCCATACACCCAGAAGATTATGATATCGATTTGAAGATTGGTGACCAACGGTGGTGGCAAAATGACACTTAGGGACGTGGTGCACGCGGAAGCCGATGGAGTTTCATCTCCGGTGATTCCTTCTTCCGATCCAAATTCGTCTTCTGCTCCGGCAACTGGAGCAGTTTCCGCGCCAGCTCCGGCAAAGGAACCTACGCCTTCCCCTGTCCCACAGATAGTTCCCTGGCATGTATTTTTGGGAACGGCAAAGAATCAAGAGATAAGGGAAAGATTTGCGCAGGAAGTAGCGCTGATTTTAGAGTCCGAGAATGTCAGCGACTATTGCTGCCTTGGGTTGATTGAGCCTCAAGATAGCATTACAAATGGCGATTTAGATGCTATTTTCGGAGCGCTATCGACCGGAAACGCGAATCACAACAAGAATGTCTTACTGTTCTTGTTGTGCCCTGGAGGCTCTATAGAGCCAGCGTTTCAAATCAGCAAAATATGCAAAGCCTTCTCTCGGGAGCGATTCATTGCGGTGGTTCCCAGACAGGCCAAGTCTGCTGCTACTTTGATCGCGATTGGAGCTGATGAAATTCACATGGGTCCACTCGGCCAGCTAGGACCAATAGACCCCCAATTGGGTGGATTGCCGGCGCTCGGAGTAAGTCAAGCGCTGGATACGATTGCCTCTGTTGCCGAAAAGCACCCAGGGAGTGCGGAAATGTTTGCTCGGTATCTGCAGCGAATGCTGACTGTTGAACAGGTCGGCTATTGTGACCGAATCAGTGAATCTGCGGTCCAGTACGCGGAAAGGCTCTTATCGACGAAGCCACAACTCACCAAAAAAGCCGCTGCGATTGCGAAAGAGCTTGTATACGAGTACAAAGATCATAACTTCGTTATTGATATCGAAGAGGCCAGAAAACATCTTGGGGCTGACTGGATCAAAACGGATACTGCAGAGGTTAGAGCGGCCGAACGAATATACTCTCTCTTCGAGAGTGTTGGATTTATTTTAGAATTTGCTCAATCCAGGCGGTTATACATAATGGGATCTTTGACCGACCCCTCCGCGATTCGAATAGTGAAGAACAAGAACTAAACGCACTCTGTAGATCGTCACCTTTGAGGATATGGCAGTAGGCGGCAAACGGCGCAGCTTCAAATTCATTGAATCTGCGCCGATTAAGGCTTTTGCAAGCCTTTGAAACTAAAAAACTTCTCCCCCTTGCCTTTGCTTCAAAAATTCAAATCCCTTGAAACCCGGTTCGGGACCAGGAGGTCGGAGACCACCTGGGTCAAACCATGCGGAAGCCGGGTTTCAGGTTTTTGTGCAAAGGCTGAAGGGGGAGAAGGGTTGGAAAATACATCCCCTCGGTCGGCTGATTATTGGCCATTGTAGCAGCCGACCTCCCGCCACGCCCGGAGCCATTTATGTTTAGAAAGAAAATTGTAAGCCGCAGCAACCTCGGCCCCAACTGCCCATAGTGATTCACGGACTAGATTACAGCCTCTTGCGAACACAGTTTGTAACAATAGTTGCAGTTTGGTCATAACGGCCACCTTTCCTCTTCTGATTGATTTGGTTATTGATTCTGCTCCGTGACAAAGAAACATCAGGAGCACATAAGCAAATATCAGATGGGCAGGGGAGCCGAGTGCTGTGAAGCGTTCCGCGAGGAACTGTTCAGAATATCACGAGTTAACAAAGACCAGGAACCAAGACAGTTTTTCAGGACTCATACGTAGATTCCGAAAGGCGAATCAGTAGGCGGCAAACGGCGCATCTTCAAATCCTTTGAATCTGCGCCGATCAAGGCTTTTGCAAGCCTTTGAAAACAAGAAGCTTCTCCCCTTGCCTTTGCTTCAAAAATTCAAATCCCTTGAAATGCGGTTCGGGACCAGGAGGTCGGAGACCACCTGGGTCGGCCATGCGGTGTCCGGGTTTCTGATTTGTCGCAAAGTCTGAAGGGGGAGAGGTCGCTTGGAGGAACCCATCCCCTCGGTCGGCTACTTGGCTTACCGCCAAGTAGCCGACCTCCCGCCATGCCCGAAGCCGACTTTGCATTACTGGACAACTAACCCCTAAACTGTCTTCCCATTTTGGGGTCGTTGACCGAAACTTCGCCAACGATCTATTGCGTTCTGAGAATAAATGGATATACTTTCATTTCCTGTCACTTACAACTTCAGCGCACTTCGGTAGCTTGAGCAGCACATAACCAAGCTGCCAAGAGGAGACTTCCGATGCCACAGCCAGACAAACCCGCGAGTTATATTCACCCGACCTTTGCCCCTACATATTATGAGTTGTTGCACGCCCGTCGAATGAACCGAGAGGAACTTCTGCTGGATCGGACGGGCGGTATACCATCAAGCGCTGTTTTCTTTTGGGATACGAATAAGAATCAGCTTATCAATCCAATCAATTTGATTCCTGACCAAAATATCAAATCCGCCAATTATCTGCTCCAGGCGGATCTGTATAGTTTTCATTCCTCCAAATCAGATATGCAAACTCATTTTGGCGGCAATTCAAACAACGTACAGATTGATTTTCGGGCAAAAGCGACACAATCGGGTGAGGACTATCTGTGGATCGTCACTGCGGGATTGAATATTGCCGACCAATTTTTGGGTGGGAAGGATCAGCAATCGATAAGTCTGTCGAACAGTGCTAACCAACTGACAAATTTCTCTTCGCAAGACCAAATCGTCATTGCAGATGGCGAGGTATCACTATGGATTGGTCTGAACGTTCATAAGAAAGACGGCTGGTGGGATACATTTCTTAAAGCTATTCACATGATCACGAACTCGCCTTTGTTTGCGCTCGTCCCAATGGCAAAACTGGCATCTGAGGCTGTTGATGCTGTGACGCAGATGACACAACAAATCGAGAAGCAAAACCACTTGACGACAATACTGCAAGGCAATCGGTTGGATTTCCGGTTATATGACGGAACATCACAAAACCCATTCTGCTTGAAGCCAGGCTTCTGGGTGATAATGAATTACGATCAAGCGAAGAAGTATATCGATTACACCGATAAGGAAAACATTAAGAAAGGCGTGATCCTCGACATAGGAAGCCAACAATATGATGTGATTGATACAACTGCAAATAATGATCCAATTGATGTGACGTACGCCGTTGCGAGGTTCAAGTTGCCACCGAAGAGCGGCTCGTAACTGGTGAAGGTCAAAGAAGTACTTTCTTGTTTATGTCAAAGCTGTAGGCGGCAAGCGGCGCAGGTTTAAATTCTTTGAATCTGCGCCGAGAAAGATTTTTGCAAGTCTCTCATTCCAAACCCCTTCTCCCCCTTGCCTTTGCTTCAAAAATTCAAATCCCTTGAAACCCGGTTCGGGACCAGGGGGTCGGAGACCACCTGGGTCAGCCATGAGGAGTTCCGGATTTTGCAGTTTTTGGCAAAGACTGAAAGGGGAGAAGGGACTTGGAAAACACAGCCCTCGGTCGACTGCTTGGAGTTAAAGCTTGGCAGCCGACCTCCCGCCACGCCCGGAGCCGTCCTGCCAGCCACATTTGGGGTTCAAAGCATTCATAAAAGCTGAACAAGTATGGTGGCAGGTTTCCCAGAACATGGTATACAGTGATTGACCGTGAACGCTAATTGGCAACAGGTGTTTTTCCTAATTTCTGCGGCTGCTGGTGTGTTGTCATTCGTGATCGGAGTGTACCAACTCAGACGTCAGCAACCCCACAGGCTGGCTGCTAAGGCGTTTATGGCACTTGGCATATTGGTCGGCCTCGCTATCGTCGTCATATATTGTTTTGGTGGGGTAGCGAATTCGTCAGGTACGGCCAACTCCTCTGAATTGGTCCGGAAGCAGTACAAATACTTCAAAACACTCACTATAGAAGGAGATGTGACAGCCCTGGCTTTCACGCAATATGGGAGACTACTGGTAATTGGTACCGGAGATGGACGCATCCTGGTCTGGGATACTTCTTCCCACGAGATTGTGAACTCTATTGCCGCTCACAGCAAGGAAGTCGCCAATCTCTCATTCAGCGCTGATGGCCAGTTCCTTGCATCTGCAAGTTCAGATCAAACGGTGAAAATCTGGCACTTTCCGACTGGCGTGCCAGAAGCGATTTTGAAACAGGAAAACTCATACAAATTTAAAATTCCAATTGCGTTCAGCCCCAACCGACAACTGCTCGCGGTTGGAGGTTATGAAACTATGGCTCTGTATAGGCTGGATCAGATGGATTCAATAAGAATCGCTTCTGACAAAAAGATGGCTAGTCCCAATACGGGCTTTTCTTCAGCAATTATGTTCACTCCGGATGGAACGTTTTGCGCTCTAGTTGGTCAAAATGCGCTTATTTCGGTGTGGAATACGGATGATTGGACAATGCATCGCATAATCAAGGCGCATTCTGAAATAAAACACATCTCGATCAGTCCGGCGGGCTTACTTGCCTCAACTGGAGATGACAAAGCAATCACGCTATGGAACTTGGCAACGGGGGAACCTCAACGTACTTTGACACATCATGGTGAATCATATTCAGCGCTCGCGTTCAATGGGGAAATCTTGGCAGCAGCGGTCGATAAGAAGGTGTCGCTCTGGGACGTGCACACTGGAGATCTACTTGAAGATGATGAGAGTGGGCAAGATTACTTTGGTATTTCAAGACTGGTTTTTAGCTCCGACAATGGGAAGTTCCTCGCGGCGGGAGGACATGGGTATGTTGCCCTTTTCACTCGCGAAGCGACAAGATAAGCTAGCAACGGCTGCCGGTGCTTCACATAAGCCTCTGGATTCAGACGTAAGGCGAGAGAGTAGGCGGTAAACGGCGCATCTTCAAATTCCTTGAATCTGCGCCGATGAAGGCTCCTGCAAGCCTTTGAAACGAAACCCCTTCTCCCCCTTGCCTTTGCTTCAAAAATTCAAATCCCTAAGCCCCCAGTTCGGGACCAGGGGGTCGGCCATGCGGAACCCCGAACCGGTCCGGAAAGTCCTGTAGCCGTCGACCGTCTACAATTGCAGATATTTGTTGCATGATCGGGACAGCAGATACTGTCTATCATTTCGCCCTGTCATCGAAGCAAAAAAGGTGAAGACCCTGGCTTCCCTAGCGCGGGAAGTTGGGGGAAACCTTCACCGCTTCGCTCTGTGCGCTATGCCGGTTGCTATGCGCGCCGATGAGGAGTAGCCACTGGTAGCAGTCAAGATTGCCGAAAAGAAAATGCGATATGAAATGATGGCGGAGATCTCCCTGGACTGCGCTCGTGAACTCGCGCGTGTGTTGGCGGGCCCTTTCAAATTCTTGCAGCAGTTCTTCGGCTGGCCACCGCAACGTCGGCAACGAGTGTGCCGGTGACTGCTCCCGTTTCACCACTGTCCCAACTTGCCTGATCACTTCACCATCGTCCATCGCACATCGCCTGGAAAGATCAGGAGGTTCTTGCAAAAGTTTGTCAATGGCACTCACCAGGCGCTTCTCCACCACAACCAGGTGCTCCACATTCTCGGCAATCGACCAGCGTCTCGGCTCTGGGCGGTGCAAAAGCTGATCTCGCGTTAGCCCGTGCAGGACGCAAATAAGGCGTTCGCGAGTCTGATCAAGTTGTTTTACAGCAAGCTCTCGTTCGGCTGACGTCATGGTGTTTTTTCATCCTCCAACATTGGCAACTGCCTGAATAACGCTAAGTTTTTGGCGTTGACTAGAGTATAAGTCTAGAGTATAACTCTAGATCAGTGAACAGCACCAGCGATAAAATTCTTGCCGCCGCTCTCTCCGTTTTCACTGAACGGGGATACGAGACTGCCACCATCCATGAGATACGGTCTCGCGCCGGGGTGAGCAACGGCAGCCTATTCCATTTCTTTCCCACCAAGCAGGACATCGCCGGCGCTCTGTTCGCGGCAGGCATTGCCGGCTATCAGCAGAGCATGGCCGAAACCCTGCGGCTTTATGAGGCCGATGCTGAAGGAGGAATCCGGGCTGTAGTGCGATTTCACCTCAAGTGGATCGAATCTCATGGGAATCTCGCGCCCTTTGTGTTCGATCGTGGTCGACTGGATTGGAGTCCAGACTACGGCGCCACCATACAGACAGCCAATGGTTCTTTGCAGGAGGTGGTGGGCCGCTGGGCCCAACCTCACATTAGTGGCGGGCGCCTAAAGGCGATGCCCCCTGCCACTTTTTTTGCCTGCCTGATCGGGCCGGCGCAGATGGTTTGCCGATATTGGCTTGCCGGTAAGAGCGAGGCAGTACCGAGCCAATGGGCATCGGTCCTGGAGGAGGCCGCCTGGACGGCACTCGCGCAGCCCCCGGACCTGGATGAACTGCCTGAGGTATATCCGTCGCTCCAATGTCTCGCCTGGACAGCACACAGTTGGATGCAGTCATGAGAACACCGAGAGCTGCCGGCGGCATTCGCTGCGAACAGATTACGCTTTTCGAGCGAATTCACTGGTATCGAGAAGTCGGCATAACGGACCTGATGCTGCACGGGCTGACACAATCGTTCCGGATTGCTTCCGGATCACGGCAACTCAGAAATCATGTATCAGACTCACGCGGCTAGCTAATCTAAGTGGAATAATCGGCGTTAATGCTCACGTATTCCGCCGTCAGGTCGCATGAGAGAAATTCCAGATTGGCCTTGCCCGCTCCCAGGGCGATCCTGATTTCGTAGTCTGGCTGCGACATGTATTGATGGGCGCGCTCCTGATCAAAATTGCAGCCTGTGCCTTTGCGGCAGATTTGCTGGTCGCCTAGATAAATGCTGATTTTGCCGGGATCCACTGTCACACCGGAGCGGCCTATGGCAGCCAGGATTCTTCCCCAATTGGGGTCGGCTCCGGCCCACGCGGTTTTCACCAAGGGCGACGTGCCTATGGTGCCGGCGATCTTTCGGGCCTCGGCGGTGTTGCGGGCCTGCTCGATCTTCAGGCGAACCACGTGCTTGACGCCTTCTCCATCGGCAACGATCTGGTGGGCCAGAGACGCACAGATATTCAAGAGCGCCCACTCAAATTCCTTGCGGACTTGCTTGAGCTGTACCTTGCTTTGGCCGCTGGCCAGGAGTAACACAGTGTCATTGGTGGAGGTGTCGCCATCGATCGAGATATTGTTGAAGCTGTGTTCCACGGCGGTCTTCAGCATCTGCTGCAACTCGCGTGGAGTGGCGCTGACGTCGGTGAAAAGATAGACCAGCATGGTCGCCATGTTGGGGTGGATCATGCCTGCGCCTTTGGCCACTCCCACCAGGTTGATCCTGGCGCCTTTGTGGGACAGCTCTGCGGTGGCCAGCTTGGAACGGGTGTCGGTGGTCAGAATGGTATTGGCAAAGGCCGTGAGCGGGGCGGCTCCGGGCTGGGCGGTTGCTACCAGATTGGGAATTGCAGCGACGAGTTTTTCCGTCGGCAGAGGGACGCCAATAATTCCTGTAGAAGAAGGGAAGACATGGCTTGGTTTCGACTGGATGGCCCGCGCCACCTCCTTGCAGACGGTCCTGGCTGCCTTGATGCCCGGTGCGCCCGTGGCGCAATTCGCGTTTCCGGCGTTCACAATCAGTGCGTGGACCTTGCCATTGGAATTGCGGAGGTTTTCGCGTCCCACGGTTACCGGTGCTGCGACCACCTGGTTGCGCGTAAACATTGCGGCGGCTGAGGCGCCCTGCGGCGCTAAAGCCAGGGCCAGATCGGGCCTGCCGCTGGCTTTGATACCGGCGGTGCAAGAAGAGAAGAGAAAGCCTTCGGGGACGTGGAGATTGGGGGTACTCATTTTTTAGTGTTCGCTCCAGCATGTTGGAAATCGGGTGATCGGGTGATCGGGACATCGGGTGATCTAAAACCAATACCACGAACTGTTGAAGTTGTCTTGTGTGATGTTTCCTGTGCAAGAGTCTTATAGGCTCAAACCTGGAGCCTCACCAGGGGGATTGAGATATGGGTCTCGCGGTACATGCCGGAATTTGAGGGAAGCGGGCCGCGCACCATGGCGATCTCGTCACAGGCGTAGAGGCTGGGACAGTGCAGGCAATCCTTGTAAATCTTGTCCGGAAGCTCTTCGCGGCGGGCTACGCTGAAGCCCATCAGCGCAAAGAAATCTGGGATGCGGGTAAACAGGCAGACGCAGGTCACGCTCTGGCGTTCGGCTTCGCGCAGTAGCGCTTCCACCAGTTGTCTTCCGGCTCCTTGCTTCTTGGCGGAAGGCTCGACGGCGATGGAGCGAATTTCCGCCAGGTGCATTCCGTAGAGATGCAGCGCGCCGCAGCCGATGATCTTGCCCTGGTCTTCCTCCACGGCCACCACAAAATCGCGGACGTTTTCGCACAGTTCAGGGATGGTGCGGGGCAGAAGAGTGCCCTCCTGGGCATAGGGCTGAATGATGGCGTGGATATGCTCCACATCCGGCAGGACTGCGTTACGCGTATGCACTCTCGGTTTCCTGTAAAGAAGTCAATTTCTGGCGCGCTATTTTCAGCGCCTGCTCCACGCGATGCGGGGCCGTGCCGCCCGGCACATCGTGGCAGGCAAGCACAGCTTCAATGTTCAAATGGTCGTAGATATCGGCGCCGAAGGCGGGGCTGAACTCCTGCAAATCCGCCAGTGAAAGCTCCTGCAGTTCGCATTTTTTTTCCACGCAGCGCTGCACAGCATGGGCCACGATTTCGTGGGCCTGCCGAAAGGGAACTTTGCGATTGACAAGATAGGTAGCGGCGGCCAGCGAGTTCATGAAGCCGTACTCGCAGGCGCAGCGCATGCGGTCGAAGTTGAACCCAACCTGGCGCATGAATCCGGTGGCGATCTCCAGGCAATAGCCCACCGTGGATGCCGCTTCAAAAAGCGGCTCCTGGGTCTCCTGCATGTCCTTGTTATAAGCCAGAGGGAGGCCCTTGACTGCGACCAGCAAAGCCATCTGGTTGCCCATGACCCGGGCCGCTTTGCCCCTGATCAACTCCAGCGCATCCGGATTCTGTTTCTGGGGCATGGCGCTGCTGCCGGTGGCATAGGCCTCCGGCAGGGAGATGAACCCATATTCCTGGGTGGCAAACAAGATGAACTCTTCAGCCCAACGGCTGAGGTGGACCGCCAGCAGCGAGAGCGCGTTAACGAACTCAATGGCAAAATCGCGGTCGCTGGTGGCATCCATGCTGTTGAGCGTGGGACGGTCAAATTCCAGTTGCCGGCTAACCAACATGCGATCCAGCGCCAGGGTTGCGCCGGCAACCGCGCCGGAACCGAGAGGACATTCATTCAGCCGCCGGCGGCAATCATGCAACCGGGTAAGGTCGCGGAGAAACATCTGAAAGTAAGCCATGAGCCAGTGCGCCACCAGGACCGGCTCGGCCCTCTGAAGATGGGTGTAGGCAGGCATAACGGCGGCTTCCGCTTGTTCCGCCCTGACCAGGAATGCCTCCAGGAAATCCACGAGGATGGCATGAAGATCATCAATCGTCTCGCGGACGAAAAGCCGCAGATCGGTGGCGATCTGTTCGTTGCGGCTGCGCCCGGCGTGCAGCTTCAGGCCGGTTTCGCCCATGCCCGTTTCACCGAGGATACTTACCAGTTGTTTCTCTACAAAGTGGTGAACGTCTTCGGCTTCGTCATCCTTAAAGAAGTTGGGCTCGGCCTCTCCACGTTGCGCAATCTCGTCCAGCGCGGTCAGGATGTGGTCCCATTCCTCGGCGGAGAGCACACCGGCTGCGCCGAGTGCCTGCGCATGGGCGCGACTGGCCGCCAGTTCATAGAGCAGCAGCTTCTGGTCGAATGGAAACGACCTCTGCCACTGCTCGAACTGTGGATCAAGCGGCCTCCGAAACCGGCCGGACCACATTTTCACTTCGTGACCTCCTGGCGAATGCGGGCACGCGTGCGGGCCGGCAGGCCAAGGATGCGAATGAAACCGGCAGCGTCCTTCTGGTCATAGCTTTCGCTCATGGTGAAGGACGACAGATCGGTGCGGTAGAGCGAGAACTCCGATTCGCGTCCGGCGATTGAGATGTTGCCTTTGTAGAGCTTGAGTGTGACCTTTCCGCTAATCTCTTTCTGGGTCTCGCTCACAAAGGCGTCCAGGGCCTCGCGGAGAGGAGTGAACCACAGGCCGAAATAGACCAGCTCGGCATACTTGAGCGCAATGTGCTGCTTGAAGTGCATGACTTCGCGGTCCAGGCAAAGGGCCTCAAGCTCGCGATGGGCGGTAAGCAGCAGCGTTCCACCGGGAGTCTCGTAGCATCCACGGGACTTGATGCCGACAAAACGGTTTTCCACCAGATCAATGCGTCCAATGGCATTGCGTCCGCCAATCTCGTTCAACAGCTCAACCAGCGAAACCGGGTCGAGCTTTTGTCCATCGACAGAGACCGGATTTCCGGCGTCAAAGCCAATGGTCACAGTCTCTTCGCGGTCCGGGGCTTCCTGCGGCGAACGCGTCATTTGCCAGGTGGAGTCATAGGGGGCGTTGGCGGCGTCTTCCAACTCGCCGCCTTCATGGCTCAGGTGCCAGATGTTGCGGTCACGGCTGTGGATCTTGGCGCGGCTGGCGGCCACGGGAATGCCGCGCTGCTCCGCGTAGTCGAGACAATCCTCGCGCGACTTCAGGGTCCATTCCCGCCAGGGCGCAATGACCTTCAATTCCGGGGCCAGCGCCTGAAATGCGTGCTCAAACCGTACTTGGTCGTTGCCCTTGCCGGTGCAGCCATGGGCAACAGCGCTTGCGCCTTCCCGCAGCGCAACGGCTACCTGATGCTTGGCAATTACGGGGCGCGCGAGAGATGTACCCAGCAGGTACTTGTGCTCGTACACCGCTCCGGCCCGCAGCGCCGGAAAGACGTACTCGGTCAGGAATTCGTCGCGAAGGTCCACGACACTCACTTTGGAGGCGCCGGTCTTGTGGGCCTTCTCTACTACTGCGTCAATGTCATCGCCCTGGCCGACATCGGCAATCATGGCGATCACCTCGCAGTTGTAGTTCTCCTTGAGCCAGGGAATGATGATGGAGGTATCGAGGCCTCCGGAATACGCCAGCACAATTTTTTCACGCATGATTGCTCCTTGAAGCGGGCCGGCGGATTCCCCCGCCCAGCAGTAAAAGTAGGATGGCCTTTTGCACGTGCATCCGGTTTTCAGCCTGGTCAAAGACCACCGACCGGGGCGAATCTATCACGCTGGTTGCCACTTCCTCTTCGCGATGTGCCGGAAGGCAGTGCATAAAGACGGCATGGTGCGCAGCGTGGGCAAAGAGCTCGTCGTTCACCTGGTAAGGGGCAAAGATGGTCTTCCGCTCCACCGCTTCCGCTTCGCAGCCCATGCTGGTCCACACGTCGGTATAAACAGCGTCCGCGCCACTTACCGCGGCCAGAGGATCGTGGGTGAGCGTGATTTGCGCACCCGTGGTGGCCGCAATGCCAAGCGCAGCCGCCGTGATCCGCGGATCAGGAGCGTAGCCTTCCGGCGTGGCAATGGATATCTTGCCGCCCATGCTGGCTGCAGCCAGCATCAGTGAGTGGGCCACGTTGTTGCCATCGCCCACGTAGGCAACGTGCAGCTGGCTCACGTCCCCGAATTTCTCCTGGAGCGTAAAGAAGTCGGCAAAAGCCTGGCAGGGATGCTCCAGGTCGCTCAGGGCATTGATGACCGGGATGCAGGAGTTCTGGGCAATCTCCACCACCGTATCGTGCTCAAAGGTGCGGACCACCACGGCATCCACCCAGCGCTCGACGTTGTGGGCAATGTCGCGCAGAGTTTCGCGGTCTTTCATGCGGGAGCGGGTCTGGTCCACAAAGAAGGTGGCGCCTCCCAGGCTGGCCATGCCGGCCTCAAAGGTCAGGCGGGTGCGCAACGACGCCTTCTCAAAGAAGAGCACCAGTTGCTTGCCCGTCAGAGCGGCGCGGAAGTCCGCAGGGCGGTGCTTGATGATGTTGGTGAGCTCAAACAGGGACTTGATCTCTTCCGGTGAAAAATCCTGCACCGAAACCAGATCGCGGCAGGCCCTGGGTTGTTCCAGCGGCGCGTTCAGCGCGGCGTAATCGTAGATTCTTGCTCCCATCATTTGTTCCTCCGTGCTGCCGCGCTTGGCATTGGGGCGGTGCTCTTCTCGAGCACCTGCTCCAATTCGTGGATGGCAGTATCCACATGTTGTTTCTTGATAATGTAGGGCGGCAGGAAGCGAACCACGGTTTCGTCTGTGCGGTTCAGAATCACGCCGCGCTCCAGCATTTGTTTCACAATTGTTTTTGCCAGATCGGCGGATTCCAGCTCCACGCCGATCATGAGCCCCAGGCCGCGGACTTCATGAATTACCTCATATTTATGTTTCAGACCGTTCAAGGCTTGTAGCAGGTACTTCCCAACTTCCTGCACATGCTTGAGCACCTTCCCCCGGTCAAGAAGAGTTACCAGTTGCAGCGCCACGGCGCAGGCCAGCGGCCCTCCGCCAAAGGTGGTGCCGTGCATTCCGGGATGAATACATTGCGCAACTCTTTCACTCACCAGCAGAGCGCCCAACGGAAGTCCGCCGGCAATGGGCTTGGCTATCGTTACCAGGTCGGGCTGAATGCCGTAGTGCTGATAGGCAAACCAGCGTCCGGTGCGGCCCAGCCCGCTCTGGATCTCATCGGCAATCAGCAGGGCGTTGTGCTTGCGCGCCAGCCGGCGGGCGGCCTCGGCGAACTCCTGGCTGACCGGCCTAATGCCGCCTTCTCCCTGAACAAACTCAAAGCCGATGGCGCACACGGTCTCATCGAAGTTGCGCCCCAGATCTTCTACGTCGTTGAACTTCACGAATTGCACGCCGGGTACGCCGGGAGCAAATGGAGCGCGGTATTTTTCCTTGTGGGTGGTGGCCAGCGCGCCAAAGGTGCGTCCATGGAAGGCATGCTCCAGGGCCAGGATGCGCCACTTGGGTTCCTTGCCGTTGGATGAATTTCCGCTGGCGTAAGCGCGCGCTACTTTCAGCGCGCCTTCCCAGGCCTCAGTGCCGCTGTTGGTGAAGAAGGCGCGGTCCAGACCGGAGATCTTGGTAAGAACAGCCGCCAGCTTCCCCTGATACTCGTGGTAGAAGAGGTTCGACGTGTGGACCAGAAGCTTCGACTGCTGCGCAATCGTCTTGGTAAGCGCCGGATGGGCGTAGCCCAAGGCGTTCACGCCGATACCGCTCAGCAGGTCGAGATAACGGCGGCCCTTGTCGTCGTAGACGTATACGCCCCGCCCTTTGCGCAGTAGTACCGGATAGCGCTCATAGGTTGAAAGCAGCAGCTTGGATTCCAGTTTGCTTACCTGCTCCAGGTTCACGCTACCGATACCTCCGTTCCAAATTCGATCTTGGAAAAATAAAACTCCGGCAAGATCTCAACTTCCGCCGCCGGCAGGATGCGCACTCGGTTCACGCCCTGGAGCAGCGCCTGCTTGCACGCCTCGAGCTTGGGAAGCATGCCGCCAAAAATCACCGACTGCTGCGTGAGCTCCGAGGCCCGGTCGAGATTGAGCCAGCGGATGACCAACCCATCAGCGTCTTTCACGCCCGAGACATCGGTGAGAAAGATCAGGGCGTGAGCATGACAGGCCACAGCGCACGCGGATGCCATCTGGTCGGCATTCACGTTGTAGTACTGGCCGTCATGGCCCAGCGCCACGCTGGAGATTACCGGCACTGAGCCTTGCTGCCAGATGGTCTCGATCCAGCGCGGATCCACGGACGAGATTTCGCCGACGTAACCAAGGTCGTGGCCGTTCGGGGTCTTCTTGCGGGCGCGGAAGGCCATACCATCTCCTCCGCAAAGCCCCATGGCCGGCTGCTGGATGCTGCCCAGAGCGGCAACCAGCTTCTTGTTCATGTGCCCGGCCAGAACCATCACGGCGAAGTCCCGGGTCTCGGCGTCGGTAACGCGCAGGCCATCAATAAATTCGCTGGTCTTTCCAACCTGGGTCAATATACGAGTGAGGGCTGTGCCGCCGCCATGCACCACTGCCACCTGGTGTTCCGAGGCCAACTGCTTTATAGCCTGGGCGGCGCGATGGAGCAGCTCCGGGTTGTCCAGGGTAACGCCACCGAGTTTCACCACGATCTTCATCTCAGTCCCTCCTCTTCATCCCATCCGAACATCAGGTTCATGTTCTGTACAGCTTGCCCGGCAGCGCCTTTCATCAGGTTGTCGAGACAGGAAACCATCACCATGCGTCGCCGCTCCGGCGACAGCGTGAAACCGATATCGCAATAATTTGTATGCAGCGAGTATTGAATCTGCGGCAACTGGCCGTGGGCGAAGATCCGCACCCAGGGAGAGCCGGCATAAAATTCGCGCATGAGGTTTTCAATAGACTGGCTTTCCATGGCCGTGTTCAGCCGCACATAAATCGTGGAGAGAATCCCGCGCGGAATCGGCAGCAGGTGGGGCGTAAACACCAACTGCTCCGGAGTCAGTCCAAGTTGCTCCAGGATTTCTCCAGTGTGGCGGTGCGAAAAAACGGAATACGCAGAGAGGTTTTCGGCGACCTCCACAAAGTGGGTTTTCTGCGTAGGCTGCTTTCCGGCTCCGGAGACCCCCGATTTGGAATCGCAGATTACACCGTACGAAAGATCCAACAGGCCGGCGCGCACCAGTGGCGCCAGCGCCAGAATGATGGAGGTGGCATAGCATCCTGCATTGGCGACCAGCGACGCCTGTTTCAATTCGCCACGATGCAATTCAGGAATTCCATACACGGCTTTTTGCGTGAGCTCGTTGGCCAGTTGAGGATCGTTGTCGTGAAACTTGTAGATATCGCGGTAGGCGGGAGTGTTGATTCTCCATGCGCCGCTCAGGTCCACGACCTGCACACCCTGGCGAAGGGCTTCCGGCGTCCATTCGCGGGAGACCTCATGGGGTGTGGCGAGAAACAAGACGTCCACGCCTTTTTTCCGCAACGCTTCCCACGAAAACGATTCCAGTGGATATCCACCATTGCCGCTGACGTGAGGATAGACGTGGTCCAGTTGCGCAGGGTTCTTGCCTTCGCCCTCGCGGGTGAAGAGCGCCGGCTTCTTCACCAGAGGATGGCGCAGGAGAAGCCGCGCCAGCTCAAATCCGGCGTAGCCGGTGGCTCCAACAATCGCGGGTTGAACGGTGGCGGGCATCAGGCGCGCAACGCCTCCAGCCGCTCTTGCAGGGCCTTGGCGCTCTTGTTGTCAGAGCTGATGATCAGCAGGGTGTCATCGCCGGCCACGGTGCCCACAATTTCTTCCCATGCTTCGCCGTCAACCGCTACGGCCACCGACTGGGCGCTGCCGGCAACGGTCTTCACCACCAAAAGGTTCTGGGCTCTGCGTACATCACGCACAAATTCACGCACGACCCGGGAGACAGCAGGCAGGGGCTCGGCAGGAGCCTCGCCGTTCGGCAAAACGTAGCCGTCCGGGGTCTTTACCACCCTCAACTCGTTCAGGTCGCGCGAAAGAGTAGCCTGCGTCACCTCAAAGCCGCGCCGGGAGAGCAACTTACGAAGCTCCTGCTGGCTGGGCAGCGGCCCCTGATGTGCGAGTTCGACGATCTCTTGCTGGCGCGTGAGCTTTGACATAACAAATACCAGAACGAATAATTATGCATTCAAATGTATAATTATGCATTCTGAATGTCAATACCAAAATGAAAAAAACTTAAGAATTTCCAGCCGCTCCCAGGAGGAGATTCCGGGATGGCTATAAACAGGCTGATTGCTACCGCGTACTCAAGAATTGTGGGAGATTTTCGGCTGCGCTTCCGGTGGCGCGGGCCAGGCTCAGTTTGGCGAGGTTGTGGGCAAACAGGCTGTTGATGTAGTCGAGATCGGCCACCGCCCGCGACTCCTGTGCCTGCACCAGCTCCAGGTTGTCGCTCACGCCAGCCTCGAATTTTTGCTTGGTCAGCTCCAGGGTTTCCTGGGTGACCTGGATGTTACGCTTGGATACCTCTACCTGACTTGTAGCAGCTTCCAGATCCAGATAGGCGTTGCGCACTTCGGCTTCAATCTGTCTTTTAAGATCGTCCAACTCGGCACGACGCTGGTTCAAAGACGCATTGGCCTGCTCGATGTCTCCTTCGGTCCGTCCCCCTTGCCAGAGTTGCACACGCAGCGTTCCGGTCAGGGAAAACGTCCCATGCGACTGCGCGGGGTTGACTCCGATCACTCCGTAGTCGCCCGCCAGCGACAATGAAGGCAGTCTTTCCGCGCGCGCCGCAGAAACCGTGTGCTGGGCGGCCCGGATCTGCCGCTCCGATGCCTTCAGGTCCGCTCTCTGGGCGTACGCCAGCTTCAAGGCCTCATCCACGTCCTGCGAGGGCGCGGCTGCAAACGGGACATCGTCGGAGAGTTCGTAGTGGTTGTTCGGAGGCAATCCGGTCAGGCGCGCCAGATTGATCTTCTGCTTGGCCAGATCATTCTGCAGCGATGCCAGGCGCTGTTTCTGGGTCAGCATCTGTACCTCGCTGCGATCGACGTCAACCTGGGCCATCAACCCAACCTTGCGCTGCTGCAAGGTCTGCTCATAGAGAGCCTTCGCGGTTTCGAGCTGGGCCTGCGCGGAGCGAACGCGCGCTCCGGCGGCGATGACCTGCAGGTAAGCGCCACCCACCGCCAGCACTACAAGTTCCCGTGCATCGCGCAGCGAGAGCCGGTCAGCGTTCACGATTTCGGAGGAAGAACGGTAGTTGTTCCAGGCAGTCAGGTCAACCACGGTCTGGGAAAGGCGCGCACGCAAGTCAAAGAAGTTAAAAGGACCAACAATGCTGGGAATGCCGAAACCGGGAACCGGGGACGTGACACGCACGCCATTGGCTCGCAAATTAAGCTGCTCCACGGTTTCCGCAAGGCTTCCGGTAACGTTGGGAAGCAGAGCGCTTCTGGCAACTCGGCTTTGACCGTGGGCCTGCTGAACCAATTGGGACAGGCCCACAGAGCCGAGATTAAATCGCAACCCGCGCTGCACGGCCTCCTGCAGGGACAACCTTCCCGAAAACGGCGTCCCGCTCACGCTGCCCGAAAAGGGCCCCTGCACCTGGACGCTCGGGTTAATCGTATTCACGCTGGTGGTTGTTCCCGGGACGGCCGACTCGGTGGTGGCTACCGATCCACTCTGGGCTGAGCGTCCGGAGAGCGGCAGCTGGGTAGCTGTGGTGCCTTGCGAACTGGCCGCCGGAGTCCCGAGTTGCGGCCACGCATGGGGTGGTGCGAAAGCCAGCATCAAGAAGAACGTGGCAATGAGCGTGCCGGTGCTGATATGAGGCGCCGATGGTGGATGAATTCGCATTTTTCCCGACTAACCTTTCTCTCAACTAAGTTGTTTCCTGAATCGCCAGACACTGAGCGTAACCAGCGCGACGGTGAAGGCAAGCAGGCCCAGAAAATTAGGCCAGAGCGTGCCGATTCCGCTGCCCTTCAACATGCTGGCCCTCACGATTACAGCGAAGTGGTGAATGGGATTGACGACCGTGAATGGCTGCAACCACTTTGGCATGGCCTCGATCGGGTTGAGTGCTCCCGAGAGCGAATTCAGCGGAGGATTGATAAAAAAGCCAGTGAGTTGCGCCTGCAGCGCGGACTTGCTGAAGGTCGCAAGGACCGTCCCCAGACTGATGCCGGACAGGATGCAGAGAGCCCCGGCGCACACCACCATGGGCAGACTGCCGCGAAAGGGAATATGGAAGACCACCCTCAGAACACCCAGGGCCAGGAACATCATCAAACTCAGCAAGACGAACAAGGGAACGATTTTGGCGATAATAATTTCCGAGGTAGTCGCTGGAGACATCAGAAGCTGCTCAATGGTCCCGGCTTCGCGTTCCCGCGCCATGGCCGCCGCCGAGATCAACGAGCTGTTCAACAGCAAGAGCAGGCCAAAGACGCCGGTTGCGATGAACCAGGAGTCGACCAACCCAGGGTTATAAAGAAAGGCCGGCGATAGCTGCACCTGGCCCCGGCGGGCCATGTTTGATGCTGCGCCGTTTGACGCTGCGACCGGCTGCGTGCTGGCGCGGATGCCCTGGGCCCGGAGACCGACAGCGTAGCTCTGAATCACGCCTTCCGCATAGCCTCGGCTGATGGTGGCGGTATTGGCATTCATGGCATTCAAGAGAAACTGCACGGTCGTGGTCCTGCCCCGGCGCAAGTCCCGTGCATAGTCATAGGGCAGCACCACTCCAGCATCGATCTTGCCCTGACTTACCGCATCTCCGAGCTGGCTCACCGAGGAGTAGTACGCAGCCAGGCGAAAGCTCCTGCTTTCCGTGAGCAGGGAAATTAACTCCCGGCTTTCGGGGCTCTTGCTGTCATCCACCACTCCCAGACGCAGGTTGGAGACTGTGGCACTCAGGGCAAAACCGAACAGCGTGAGCTGCAGCACCGGCGGAAGGATGAGGGAGATGGCCAGCCGGCGATCATGACGGATCTGGCGAAACTCCTTGAGCACCAATGCCCGCATCCGCGGATCGAAAAGTAACGCGAACAGTTTTTTCATAACGTCACACTTTCAACTGCATGCGCCGCATGCCGCGCCACGCGAGCACGAAAAAGATAGCGCCGGTAACGCCGATAACGATTTCGTTCAGCCACAGCGCGGGCCAACCTCCTCCCTGGAGGAGAGCATCACGGACGATCTCGATGTAGTAGCGGCCCCAGACAAAATTTGAGAGCCAGCGCAGGCCTGCCGGTATGTTTTCGATCGGATACAGAAGACCGGACAGAAGAAAAACCAGCAGAAACCCGCCGAGAGCCACGGCCTGCAGCGCGCCCGCCTGGCTGGGAATCCGCGATCCCACCATGGTGCCGAAAGAGGCCACGCAGAAGGTGTAGAGCACAGTAGCGACAATGAACGGAGTCGGGTCACCCACAAAAGTCAGGCCGAAATAGGTGAACAGCAATATCAGCATAAGAGAGCATTCGCCCAGAGCCACAGCCATGAAAGCCAGCACCTTGCCCAGCAGGAACTCAAAAGCGGAGATACTGGAGACATAGACCTGGAGAATGGTCTTCTGCTCGCCCTCTTTGGCCATCGCCAGCGCGGCCAGCAGCGGCGGGAACATGGAGACGCCGAGCACAAAAACTCCCGGACCATAAAACTTCTTCGACGAGAGCCCCGGGTTGAACCAGAGCCGCATAGCCGTTTGAATGGGTGGCGCATTGGCCGCGGCATTCAAACTGCTGTTGTAAGCGCGGGTGATCTGCGTGGCATAACCGGACGCCA
>Ga0210400_10000674_pt1 | contig 36667 bp, 36 predicted proteins | sample IncBWH26MmetaG_FD_155456 | JGI IMG/M metagenome (GOLD analysis project Ga0210400, IMG submission 155456) | Forest soil microbial communities from Barre Woods Harvard Forest LTER site, Petersham, Massachusetts, United States - Inc-BW-H-26-M | ecosystem: Environmental > Terrestrial > Soil >... | reverse complement strand
CTTCAGTAATTACCTTTTTAGCCTTCGAGGCAGCCGGCTTCTTGGAGTTGCGAACTACTGTTCCGAGGGGTTGCTCCGTTCCCGTGCCTGTCGGTTCCGGCACTGCAGGAGCCACGGGCGTAGGTTGCTGGGCAAAACAAGCCGAAACGAGGAGCGCCAGAATGCTCCATCGGCGCACGCTTCGCTGAAATCCGACGAGTATAGAAGGAAAGATAGGCACGCCGAATCGTATCTGCGGCCTAAAATGGAGGAAAGATGACCAAAGTTACAGGGAAAAGTGCCCGTTCGTTCTGGCAGTGAAAACCTCTAAGCTGTTGAAAATAAGTCCTGCACCATGACCCTACCAGCCGTTCCGCTCCCGCAGCGAAGTAATATGAGCGACGTGATGCCGTCCGTGCCAGGCATACATCGCCAGGTTTTTCTCCAGACTCACCAATCCCATTTCCGGGTGCCGAAAACTTCGCTTCCAGTCTTCTGATTGCAATGAGCGCAATAAACGCACCCAGCGATCATGTAGAGAATCCAGTAAAGTCAACGAAACATCTACGGGCGTGACGGTCGTATCTTGCAGCCGCGCCCAACGGTCTTCCGCATAGACCTTGATAGTCGGTTCGTCCTCCGTAAGCGCCAGCTTAAAGCGAATATAAGCATTGAGATGGCTGTCAGGGACGTGGTGCGCGACTTGGCGCACGGTCCAGCCTTCGGGACGGTAGGGCGTGTCCAGTTGCGAATCCGAAAGTCCGCCTATGGATGCGCGCAGCCTTGAGGGTGCCTGGGCGATCTCATCGATGTACATATGTTTCTGACTTTCAGAGGGTGGGGCGTCGTATTGAAACTTGCCGACAGGATAGCGTAGGTCCGTCATTGGGTTCTCCGGGTCGATAGTGCTGACTCAAAGATGATTGACAGGATGGAATGGCGCAAAAACATTGATCTCGTTGTGCCGGCACGCTCCCTTCGGATCGACGGCTGCCGTCAACGAAGCGCCCGAACCGGTAGTGGCTAAAACTCGCGGACTATCCCCCGAACCCGCTCAGTTAACAACAACTCCTAGGGTATCCACGCTCCTGACCCCATTCCCTCCGGCTTCGCATTTCGGTTCCCGGTGCCCCAAGATTTGTGCATCCAAGCATTGGTTTATAGGCTAAACTCGCACTTCTGGGTGAGTTAGGCGGTTCTAGGGTAGCCTTGACGCTTGGATCCGCCGAAAAGTACAGCAGGTTCCTCCACGCGGAATGACAAGGGGCGCTGGAGGCTTCAAAAACAAGAGGGGAACTTATGCCATCGTCGGTCTGGTCTGGACACTTAACTTTCGGTCTGATCTCCATGCCTGTGCGGCTCTTTTCGGGCGCGCGCAGTAGCGGAATATCCTTCAACATGCTGCATCGTCCCGACAAGCAGCGGGTGAAGCAGCAATATATTTGCCCGCTGGAGAATGTTGTCGTTGACCGCAGCGACATCGTCAAGGGCTACGAGTTCCGCAAGGACGAATACATCATCATCGAGCCGGACGAGATCAAAAAGATCGAGCCCCAGACCGCAAAGACCATGGAGATTCTGGAGTTCGTGAAAGCCGGCGATGTCGATCCAGTTTATTTCGAGTCGTCTTATTACATGATGCCGGAGGAAGCCGGGCGGCGGCCGTACGCGCTGCTGACCAAGGCCCTCGAAGAGAGCGAATACGTCGCCATCGCCAAGATCACGATGCACAACCGCGAGTACACGGTTTTCCTGCGCCCACACGAAGGCGGATTGATGCTGCACACGATGTACTACGCGGAAGAAGTAAAGAAGGTGGAAGGCTTCGGCGCCCCTGACGTGGAGTTGAAGGAAGCCGAAGTAAAAGTAGCCCACCAGCTAATCGAGGCGCTTGCTGATGAGTGGGACCCGGAAAAATACAAAGACAGCTTTCAGGAAAATCTGAAGAAACTGATCGAGACCAAACTGGAAGGCGGGGAAGTGGCCGAGGTTGAGAAGCCGAAGAAGCTGGCTCCGGTGGTAGACCTCATGGCCGCTCTCAAACAAAGTCTGGCGCAGATGGAAGGCAAAAAGAAACCCGCAGCGACGGCCAAAGACGAGGCGCCAGAGGCTGCGGCTGCAGGCAAGTCTCGACGCAGCCGGTAGCAGCTCCACAGAGACGGTAGTTTTGCTACGGCTTGTCTGGGAAACTCGTGAGCCGCTTCAGGAGAACCGAGTGGGACGATCCAACTCACGCCGTCGTCCGCGCATCCGAGAAGTGGGGCACCGAGGCCCGTGATCCAATTCCCACGCCCTGCGCGGTTGACTGGCGCAGATCGAATCCAACCATTAGAATGTGAAATTCCTCGCAGATGGAAATGATTTCTCCTTTGGGGTGCTGATGAGTTTTCGACGCGCGGGCCGGTTGACGGCCTTGTGGCTTCTCATATTGTTGTGCCTGTCTTGTGGCCAGGTCTACCGGCCAGTGGTGATTCCGTGCTCGGTCGGCGGCGGAATTTCTGGCTGCCCGGCTGAGAATCCTCCGATACCGGGGAATTTCCACGCCGTTTTTGGCATCACTGCCAACGTGCCGAAAAACCCTGCCGGGGCAGTTCAGATCGACGTTGCCGGCGATACTATCCTTGCTGAAACTCCCACATCCGACACCAGCGCGCCGAACTTGGGGGACAATCCGACTCACGCCGCCATCACTCCAAACATGTCCAAGATATTCGTCGCGAGTGCGGGAAGTGTCCTGGCGGGCGGAATGGATATCGTCTCTTCAATCACTCCCGTTTTTCAGTTCTCCGCTAGCACGGGATTTGGCCCGGTTACGACAACCATCTTGCCAACGGGATCGCAGCCGGTCTTCCTGAACTCAACTCAGTCCACCGCAATGTATGTAGCGAACTTTGGCACGAATTCAGTCAGTGCTATAGATGCCAACACCAACGCGGTGACAAATACGGTCACCGTAGGGACGAACCCTATTGCCCTGGCCGAGACGCCGAACGGCCTCAAGCTCTATGTCGCCAACCAGGGAACGAATCAGGCGAGCAGCTCCGTCAGCAGCTTGAACACAATAGATCTATCCTCGAATCTAGTAATTGGTTTCACCGGAACGAATCCCGTGTGGGCGGTGGCCCGCGGCGACAGTCAGAAGGTCTATATCCTCACGCAAGGCGACGGGCAGTTAGTTACGATCGATACGGCTACCGACACGGTTACAAGCGCGCTGCCTGTGGGGATCGGCGCAAACTTTATTTCTTACGACCCGCACCTGAACCGTCTGTATGTGACTAACCCTGTGACGGGTACAGTTTATGTTTTTTCCGATACGGGAGGTCTTTCTACTGCGGGGGTGCCCAACGACACGCCGGTCCAATTGGCCGCGATCTCTTTTCCGTTGAGCTCGTCGCCCTGTTCGGTTGCGGGATGCTCGCCCGTAGCTCCTACATCGGTGACCGCTCTTCCCGACGGCAGCCGCTTTTACGTGGCCAGCTATCAGACCGCCACAGCTTGTCCTGACCTAGTCATCGGGGCGTCCTCTCCTTGTGTGGTCCCAACCGTCGCCGTATTCGACGCGAACAGCCTGGCTCTGAAGTCCACGCTGACGCTGCTGACGTGGGCCCCGCCCTGCACGCCGAATCAGACGAATCCATGTGCGACTGGACCATTCGCGACGAGTCAATACGCGGTGCCGCCGGTTTCTACTTGTGCTTCGCCCGTTTTTCCCGCGCTGTATTCTCCGGCCTCGAATCCGCCCACAACGCGATTCCGGGTCTTCACCACTTCTTCCAGCGACAGCACCCGCGTCTATGTCAGCATGTGCGACGCCGGCGCGATTGCGGTAATCAATACGACGAACAGCAACATCGACAACACGGGCGGAAGCGGCACTCCAGCCGACACCGTCGTCACCGACCTTCCGGCCGCGTTCAGCGCGGGGGCGATCCAGCCGAACGGCCTGCCGCCGAATCAGAATCCTATTTTCATGTTGAGTGGACAGTAGCGGCTGCCCGCGGGAATCAAAGCGATAAGAACAATCCAAGCGGTCTGCGAAGGATTGGTGGCGGCTAGCTTCCTGCTGCTACTTCCTCTTTTTCCTTCGCGAGCTCTCTCGCCGCGTAATGCGAGTCGACGTATTCGTCCAGTATCCCGATGAACTCTGCCACAATGCGATCGCCCTTGAGCGTGGTGAACAGGCGTCCATCCACGTAAACCGGAGCCTTCGGTTCCTCAAACGTTCCCGGCAAGGAGATTCCTATATTGGCGTGCTTTGATTCGCCAGGGCCATTGACTACGCAGCCCATGACCGCGAGCTTCATTTCTTCCACGCCGACGTAGCGGCCTTTCCAGCTTGGCATTTGTTCGCGCAGATAACTCTGAATCTGCTCCGCCATCTCCTGAAAGAAAGTGCTTGTGGTGCGTCCGCAGCCGGGGCAGGCCGTAACTTGCGGAGTGAAGCTGCGAATCCCCATGGACTGCAGAATCTGCTGCGCCACGCGGACTTCTTCGGTGCGGTCGCCTCCAGGCGCGGGCGTCAGAGAAACTCGAATTGTATCCCCAATACCTTCCTGCAGCACCACTCCCATGGCGGCACTCGATGCCACCACGCCTTTGGCTCCCATGCCAGCTTCCGTCAGGCCAAGGTGCAGCGGATAATTGCAGCGCGCGGCCAAGGCGCGGTAAACGTCGATCAGGTCCTGTACGCCGCTTACCTTGGCGCTCAAGATGATCTGGTCGGAACGCAGGCCGAACTTCTGCGCCAGATCGGCGGAGTTCAGCGCGCTCACGACCATCGCTTCCATGGTGACTTCCCGCGCATCTTTGGGCTCGGCCAGCAGCGAGTTCTCATCCATCATTTTCGTCAACAGCACTTGATCGAGCGAGCCCCAATTTACGCCAATGCGCACCGGCTTCTGGTATTTCACCGCGACTTCAATCATGGTACGGAAATTCGAGTCCCCGGTCCGCCCAATGCTGGCGTTTCCGGGATTGATCCGGTACTTCGCCAAATCGCGCGCGCACTCGGGATACTTGGTCAGCAGGACGTGCCCGTTGTAGTGAAAGTCGCCAATGATGGGCACGCGTATGCCTTGCTTATCGAGTTCCTCGACAATTCGCGGAACCGCGGCGGCGGCTTCTTCGTTGTTGACCGTGACTCGCACCAGCTCAGACCCGGCACGAGCCAGGGCGGCGCACTGCTGCACGGTCGAAGGGATATCTGCTGTGTCGGTATTGGTCATCGACTGCACCACGATCGGTGCATCCGAGCCAACGCGTACGCCGCCGACGACGGCGGTAACAGTCTTTCTACGGGGAATCATAGCCATGGAAGCAATATTTTACCACGTGGAAACACGGGGAACTGGAATCATCCGTGACACAGCTAGGGCACAATCGCGCATTCCTAATGGCGCTCACCGTGAGGCCCAGACCCGGCCAACAAGGAGTGCTAAAGAATTTTGCAACATTAAGCCTCCACCTCTCACCTAATGCTCAAAATGTTCAAATCAGTATCGGATAAGAGACTATGCGGCATCACCGTATTCTGGCGACTTCGCTTTTAACCCCAACGGTGTCTGGCGCAGGCGGCAACGCGCCGCAGTGGCCCAGTTATCGAGGAACCTCTCAATTCGTTGGCACCAGTTCGGATGGACGCGTGGCTGTATACGTCGACCCCACGCTGGGCGCTCCAGCGTTGCAAAATGCACAAGATCTTACGAACGATGCGACGCGAATCTGCACCGCCAACGACGCGATTTTCGGCACAACCGGAGGGACTGTCAGCGTGATCATCTTCGCCCTTGGCGGAGCCACCGATGGCACCGGCGGCGCCGATCATGGGGGCTGCGATTACCAAACGGGCAACGCCATCGAGGTGTGCGCGTCTTTCGGCAACTCGGCTCGAGTGTCGGCTCTGTTTGAAGCAGAGTTGAGCGAGTGTTCCATGGGGGGAAACCTGTGCGGCGTCAGCACGGGAGAAGCTTTGTCGCGATGGTGCGCGGCGCAGATCAGCAATAACGCTCTTTCGGATTTTGCGACCGCACCGCAATGGGTGCAGGATGGGATGCCAGATTTCGTCGATCAGACCGATCCCACAGATCAGAACGCCGACAGCATCGGCTGCGGAATGGCTTTTCTTTCATGGCTGCTGAGTCAGGGATATGGGTTGGACAAAATTGCGCAGGGCATGGCTACCCTGGGTGATTCGGGAACATTGGCTCAGCTCTATTCGAACCTGACTTCAGGCGCAGCCAGCAGCGCTTGGTCTGCCTTCCAGAACGCTGTCAAAGCTCTGCCGAATGGGGTCGCCAATGATGACCCGTTTGGAACCAGAGGATAGTCTGAGGACTGCCGTTACGGCAGCCTCTCCATCAATCCCGGCAGCGTCTTCATCAAATCGTTGTAGATGACCATCACGGCGAACAGCACCAGGAAAACAAACGCGGCCTGGTAGACGCGCTCTTTGATGCGGATACTGACGTCGCGCCGCATGAGTCCTTCAATCAGCAGGAATAGAATCACGCCGCCGTCTAGAATCGGGATGGGAAGCAGGTTGAAGATACCCAGGTTCAGGCTGATCCCTGCCGTAAGCTCCATCAGCGGAGTCCATCCTTTTTGCTGCGCCGCGTAGCCCGCCTCCTGGGCGATGCCGATCGGGCCTGACACCATGCGTAGTGAAGCCTTGCCTTGGACCAACTTCTTGGCCAGCTCCAGCAGCAGCAGCGAATACTTTTTATTCTGATCCAGGGAAAGCGCGAACGCCTGGGCAAAAGGCAACGTCGTGACCTTCGTCTCCTCCTTGTTCATGAACCCAAGACGGTAGCGCTGTTCCTTTGGGTCCTCCGTCTTGTCAAGTAGAGGCTGGAGGTGAAAGCTCAAGGTCTGGTTGCTACGAAGGACCGTAAGATCGACCGGCTTATCCTTGGTCTGCTGCAGGCGCTCGATCATTTGGTCAATCGAGTCCAACGGTTTTCCATCCATGGCCACTATCCGGTCGTCTTCTTGCAGTCCAGCTTTGGCTGCAGGCTTGCCCGCCTCCAATTGGCCAATAATCACGGGCAAGGCCGGGTACCATCCAGCAGAACCAACCCGTGAAGTCGTAACGGCTTTCGGTTTAATGGTTGTTTCGAAAACCCTGTCTCCGCGTTGAATAGTCACCGCGACCGGTTGGTTCGGGCTGATCATCACGCGCGGATGCACCTGCTCCCATGTGGGATTGGCGATGCCGTCAATCTTCACAATGCGGTCGCCAGGCTGGATGCCAGCCTCGGCCGCCGCGGAATCCGCCTTCACGCCATCGATCACCGCCGCCTTGTCCATGTACACCGGGTATTCGTAATGCACCATGTAAACGACCGTGAGCAGGAAGATTGCCAGCACAATGTTCATGGTCGGCCCGGCAATCGCGATCAGAAAGCGGTGCCAGCGGGAGTGGGACATGAACTCGGCAGGGTCGCCTGTCCTCTCGTCCATGGGATTCTCGCCGCTCATCTTCACGTAACCGCCCAATGGAATGGCGTTAATGCGATAGTCGGTCTCCCCTTTGCGGAAGCCGATCAGCCGCTTGCCGAAGCCAATGGCGAACTGCTCCACGCGCACACCCAGCAACTTGGCCACCGCGTAGTGACCAAATTCGTGGATCAAAATCATGAAGCCCAGCACCACAGCGACGGCAACGATGGAGATAAGGAAATCAGACATAAAAGAGGTACGTAACAGCTCCCGTGTTAGATTCAATTAAACCGCAGTTGTTGCGCCCGGTCGAACAGTTTTTTTCGCAATTCCCAAAACCAGCTCTTGTGCATAGCGGCGGGCGTTCGTGTCCGCTTCAAGAACCGCTGCGATCGTCGCCAGATGCCCCAAATCAGATGCCGAAACCGTGTCTTCGATGATCCTGGGAATTTCGTCGAACCCGATGTCGCCAGCAAGAAATGCCGCCACCGCGACCTCATCGGCTGCGTTCAGTGCAACCGTCTTCGCCCCGCCTGCTTCCGCCGCCTCGTAAGCCAAACGCAGACAAGGGAATTTACTCATGTCCGGAGGGCAAAAGTCGAGATGACGCAAGTTCTGCACCGGAAAGCGCATGTCCGACTCAATCCGCTCCGGATAGGTCAAGGCATACAAAATCGGTAACCGCATATCGGTCACCGAAAACTGAGCAAGTATGCTGCCATCGATAAACTCAACGAAAGAATGGATCGTTGACTGCGGATGGACAATTACTTCCACCTTTGCCGGCGGGATGTGAAACAATCTGCACGCCTCAATCACCTCGAAACCCTTGTTCATCAACGTCGCAGAGTCGATCGTGATCCGCTTACCCATTTTCCACGTCGGATGATTCAGCGCTTGCTCCACGGTGATGGAACTGAATTGGGACCCTGGCGTGTTCAGAAAGGGTCCGCCCGAGGCCGTGAGCCAGATGCGCTCCACCTCCTCCATCCGCCCACCGCGCAGACACTGATGCACGGCGTTGTGCTCGCTGTCGATCGGCAGCAGCGGTTTTCCCTGACGGCGCGCCTCGGCTGTGATCAACTCACCCGCCGCGACCAGACATTCTTTGTTGGCCACGCCGACAATCTTTCCCGCCTTTACCGCTTCGTAAGTTGCCTCAAGCCCAGCTACGCCAACGATAGCGCTTACCACGAAGTCGGCGTCGGGATGAGTCGCTACGCTCACCGTCCCGGCGTTTCCGTAGACGATTTCAATCTCTTTCAGTCCGGCCTGCTTCAGGCGCGCGCCCAAAACATCGGCATCAGCCTCCGCGGCCATTGAAATCACTTTGGGGCGCCACTTCCGCGCCTGCTCGAACGCCGCTTCCAGATTCGCCCCAGCAGCCAGCGCCACGACCTGAAAGCGATCCGGATAGGATTCGGCCACGTTCAGCGTGCTACAGCCGATGGATCCCGTCGAGCCTAGGATGGCGATGCGTTTCATCTATGTTGTCAGTTACTTTGCAAACATTGCCGCATAGTGATCAATCCACTCGCGTTGCTGATCCGTCTCGGGTACCGCAACTCCTCGAGCAAAGGAAACTTTATCTACAGCCGCTCCTGGGCTCATTCCGCTGGTCACCAGAAGACAAGCCGCTACCAATCCGCTCCGCCCAACGCCCTGGCGGCAATGCACGAGCACGTTGTGGCCGCTAGCCAAAATACGATTCACTCTTTCCAAAATGTCTGTCAGCTTCGCTTCGGACTTCGGAACTTGGCGGTCAGGGATAGGAAAGGCCAGGAATTCCAATCCTTGAGAATGCGCTTCATCTCGCTCTGAGTGGAGATCCAAGTCTTTCTCCTCGTCCGGTTCGAGAAGAGACAACACTGTATCAACACCAGCTCGCTTCCAATCCGAGATTTCATCGCGCAACCAGTCTCCTCCGCGCGGACGAGCTGCCAACGCTATCTTCCCCGGCCATCGGTCTTGAAGCCAATAAATTCCGGTCGGCATTCGCTACGGTTATACTTTTGTGACAACATCCCGCGGAAGGCTGTCCATGTCCACACCTCGCCCACGCAGAATGTGAATCCGGTGATGTCCATCCAGTATAGTTCCGTCCGGCCGGGTTTTCAGGCAGTCCCGGCCCGCCAGAAGAGATGCCTTTAGTTCATCGGTCGGAAACGTACTCATCTTTGCGAGCTTCCCTGCGTTGAGAGAACCATTCGGATGCAGCGGCTTCAGGGGAGGGAACGGCTTTGAATCCGCCATCGCTTTGGTGCGACCGTCACATCATGGCGCGCCAAACCGCATAGTACCACAGCACGGGCGCGGCAAACAGCAGCGCATCGATGCGATCCAGCATGCCACCGTGGCCCGGTAGAATCGTGCCTGAGTCCTTTACTCCAGCTCCGCGTTTGATCAGAGACTCGACCAGGTCGCCCAACTGCGCCGCAAGATTCAGCGCGATCGTCAGCAAGATGATCGGCCACATCTCGGGCTTCTCTAATCCGAAAATTCCATCCCGGCGTTGGATCAGCCCCATACGTAACAGGAACGAGCTGACCTGCAAAGCGTGACTGAACAGCAAGCTTCCAACAAGCAGGCTCGCCGCCAGCGATGCCGCGGCGCCTTCCCATGTTTTCTTCGGACTGATTCGCGGCGCCATGAGGTTTCGCCCGAGTGAGCGGCCAACGAAGTAGGCAAAAATATCTCCCGCCCAAACCACGACGAGAAGATAGAGCAGCAGAAACGCCCCCGCTGCTAGCTGGCGAAGCTGCACCAGCATGGCCATGGGCAATGCAATGTAGGCGAAAGCGAAGGCAGACGCAGCCGCGGCTGGATATGCACCGTTCATCTGCGTCCGTCGCATGGCGATAGTCAGAAACACAAATGGAGCGATGGCGGATGCAAATGCTAATCCTAAGACGAATTTCAGCGCAGCTAGTTGGGGCGTCTCCGCTGCCGCGCTTATTGCCAGCAAAAGGAATAACAATCCGACAAAAATATAAGTCGGAAAGCGCAGCGGTTCCACGCCATGGGATTCCGTGAGCTTCAGAAATTCCTGCACTGTAATCAGCGCCACGGCCGCCGCCACCACCGCGAGCACCGGAACCGGCGCTCGCAGCACCAGCGCCACAACAATCGGAATCAGCACAACCGCAGTCGCGATGCGCTTCAGCAAGGAGGTTTGTCCATCTTCCCTAACTTTGTCATTCCGAATCGGGCTGCAAGCCCGGTGAGGAAACTGCTGTTGAACTGTCCGCAAACGGGATACTGAGAGCCTTACCGTTGAACCTTCACGGGCGACCCGGGGTGCTCATGCGCGACCCCGTTCAGCCCGCCGTAGCGCCGCTCCCGTTTTTGATACTCCGAGAGGGCCTCCAGCAAGTGCACGCCTCGAAAATCCGGCCACAAGGTCGGGGTCACATAAATCTCGGCGTAGGCCAGCTGCCAAAGCAGGAAATTACTCAACCGCATCTCACCCGAGGTTCGGACCACCAGATCGGGATCGGGTAGATCCCGCGTATAAAGATGCCGGCCCACGGTGTCTTCGTCGATCAGCAGGTGCTCGATGCCACCGTTCTGCGTCGCCGCCTTCACCATCGAACGGAACGCGTCCACCATCTCGCTCCGCGCACTGTAGTTCAGTGCCAGCGTGAGTACCGTGCCAGTGTTCTGCGAGGTGCTGCCACGCGCCCATTCCATACGCTGCTGCACATCATCCGGCAGTTGCTGTTGCCGTCCAATATATTCCAGACGGATGTTGTTCTCGTTGAGAGTCGGAACTTCCGCCTTCAGATAGCGGCTGAGCAGGCGCATCAGAAAATCCACTTCGCTCTTGGGCCGCTTCTTCCAGTTTTCTTCGGAGAACGCATACAGCGTGAGTGCCTGAATGCCGACGCGCGCCGCCGTTTCCACCGTCGAGCGGACCGCCGCGACCCCGGCGCGATGCCCAGCCACGCGCGGCATGTGGCGCCGTTTTGCCCAGCGCCCGTTGCCATCCATGATGATCGCGATGTGTTTTGGGAGCCGCTCTGGATCAAGCTGCCGGTAGACTTCCGTTTCTTTTCGATCCAGCCCGGCGGGAACTTTGTGCTGCAAAGTGATCCCCTTCGGTAAGAGGCTAACACGGCGGGAAGGGCAGAGGCAATGACGGCAAAGTGCGTGACGGCATAGTGCGCCGACAGCCCCCGCCAGGCCCAGTCCGGGCTCTCACGCGAAAGGCAGGAAAGAACAACTCACACCGTCCAGTCGTGGCTAAGTGCCGGCGCGTGAATACTCTCCTCGAAATACGACATTCCAGCTTTCTCCGTTGTCGGTCGACTTCTCCCAGATTTGTTCAACTTTGTTCTGGGATCGACGCAGTACGCTTACTCGATTCAACACAGTCTCCCCTTTTGGTCCGCGACTCGTGCCTTGGAACTCGGCGGAACCCGAAGAAATTTTGCCGCGGGTGAAGACGTGAACTCGTCCCTGATTGTCGGCAAACAGTCCGTACCAGCTCCTGTCGTCAGCACTGTATGCGAACGTATTCTGGCCGGAGTGACCCTTGCCGCCATCCCAGTTTTCGACCACCAGACACTGATCGAGCGAAAGAGTCACCTTGCTGGTGGCATTCGGCCCGGTGCCTGGAGCCGCTACGATCCATGTGCCGAGCCAGTAATCCAGTTGCCGGCTCTCTGGGTTTGTGGCACAGCTTTCCGCGTTGGTCGCGCCCAAAGAGCTTGCCGCGACACAGACTCCAAATGTGGCCAGAAACAGAAGTTTCCTGCAGTGCATCAAACCGTGGACCACCATTGCAGAAGTCATGAGCTGTACTCTCCTACTCAATCGCCAGTTAACCACTTGCGGCCATTGCGTACTTTCGATATTGTGACAAATTATGTCGCCAAAGCGCCAAACCAGTTTCCTCGATCTCACCGGCGACAATAACTCCGAGATCACCACTCTCGCGCACGATTATTCTCCCGGACACGCCATCCCTCTGCATTTTCACAATCGAGATCAGCTCGTTTATGCATCTCGAGGGGTAATGACGGTTCGGACTCGGGACGGCACCTGGGTCGTCCCGCCGTATCGTGCAGTCTGGATACCCGCTTCCATTCCTCACACGATCACGATGTCAGGGGCCGTGGCGATGAGAACTCTTTACCTGAAGCCGCGAACAACGGAAACCCTGCCTCGAGACTGCTGCGTGATCAACGTGACGCCGCTGTTGAAAGAGCTCATTCTCCATGCGTGTGCGCTCGGTACGCTGAAAAAGACGAAGAAACGGCAGCAACATCTGATCGCGGTGATTGTCAGCCAATTGGAAGTGGTTCAAATGGTCGCGTTACAGCTTCCGCACTTGTCGGATCCGCGAGCTGCGCGAGTCACGGATCTGCTTATAGCCGACCCCAGTGACCGTCGAACACTCGCTCAAATCTCCCTGTTAAGTGGGGCAAGCAAGAGAACGGTTGAGAGGCTGTTCCGCGAAGAGACTGGCATGACCTTCGGCAAGTGGAGGCAACAACTTCGTCTAATGCAAGCGATGCGCCTGCTGGCAGAAGGAGCGAAGGTCACGCACGCGGCTCTGGACTCCGGCTACAGCACCCCGAGCGCATTCATCGCGATGTTCAGGAAAGTTTTAGGAACCACACCGACCTCTTACTTCAAATTGCCAGGAAGAGGCTTAGCTGCCTCATAGCTCGACAGGCACTTGGGCGAACGAGCGGCGCGTGATCAGGACTATTCACCAGCCCCCGTCGCCCTACTTCGACTCTTCCGGCACAATCTTCAACCCCAGCTTCTCGGTATGCCTGAGCACCGTAAGCGAACAGCTTGCTCCGACGCGGACGTCGGCCAGCACGCGATGCAGATCGTCCACTCCAGCGATCGGATGCCCTTCCAGCGCGATGATAACGTCGCCATCGCGGAGCCCCGCCCGCTTCGCCGGACTATTTTCTTCTACCGACAAAACCAATGCGCCCGATTCTTTCGCCAGATCATAAAACCGCACCACGCGGCGATGTACCGGCACGGTCTGCGCTGAGACGCCGATGTAGCTGCGGCGGATGCGTCCATCGCGCAGCAGGCGGCTGGCCACGAACTTCGCGGTATTGATCCCGATGGCGAAACAAATTCCCTGCGCCGGCAAAATCGTCGCTGTATTCACGCCGACGACTCGGCCTGCAGAGTCGACCAGCGGCCCGCCGGAGTTTCCTGGGTTGAGTGCCGCGTCGGTCTGAATGACGTCGTCAATCAGCCGCCCAGAATAGGACCGCAGCGAACGTCCTAGCGCACTCACCACTCCTGCCGTCACCGTGGACTGAAATCCGTACGGGCTGCCGAGTGCGACGACGAGTTGTCCCACGCGAAGCTGTTGCGAGTCGCCGAGCGCGACGGCGGTTAGGCCAGGCTCGTCGACACGAATCACTGCAAGATCGCTGGCCGGGTCGTCGCCGATTGCGCTTGCAGGCATTCGCCGTCCGTCGGCCAATGTGACCTCAATGCGTCGCGCATCGTGGACGACGTGGCTGTTGGTGAGAATCAGGCCATCTGGAGTGAATACAAATCCCGATCCTCCGCCGCGCCGTTCGCGCGCCTCGCCAGAGCGAGTAAGGCCCGCAGCTTGGTGAACCTCAATATTCACCACCGACGGGCTGGCGCGCCCGACCGCACCCGTGACCGCGCGCGAGTAGGCATCGAGCAGCGAATCATCAGAGGCTGCCGTAACTTCGCCCGAAACTCGATGCTGAGTTTCTTCCCATCCAGACGCGTCTTGTTGATTCACAGCCGCAGGGTAGGCGTTAAAGACAGAAAAACTATTTCCAGCTTCTTCCGGACTCATGCTGGATAGATGTGAATCGATCTATTTGGGATTCACGGGCGGTTATTTGAAAAACCAGACAAAAAACCGGGACCAAGAACTTGGTCCCGGCATTGAGTTGGCTGGTTGCCCGGATTAAATTGAGGCGTTTAGCAGGCGTGAAGGAGCCGCCGTTAAGCGGCGACTGGGAGCCTGCTGCCGAAATCCTGAGCCGCGTGGTTTGCGGCGAAGGATCTCTCCCCTACGCCGTCCTTCTTGGCCGAATCGTCAAATCCCGCACCTGGGTCAGAATGCTGGACATCTGCATCCCGTTCAGTTGCGAGACAAAGGGCAGGATCTCTGCGATGAACTGATCTTTCACCAGTTCGCTGATCTCGTCCTGACGGCTCTTTTCTCCGCCGCTGAGCAACTCCGGCACGGTCACCTCCAGTGCGCGCGCCAGCCGCTCCAGGGAAGACAGCGTGGGCGTAGCTTTCTCGTTCTCAATTTTAGAAACGTACGTCCGCGGCACGGACATGCGCCCCGCAAGTTGGCGCTGGCTGAGTCCGCTGCGCAGGCGCAGCGAGCGGATCGATGTGGCCAGGTTAAGATGCCCCCGCCCGGTGCCGTGCATGGGCATCATTACGGGCGGCGCAAGCACCACCGGTTCGGGCTCTGGTTCCTCGTCCAGGGACGAGTGGCAGCGCCGGCAATTGTTATTGACCGTACGGAATTGAACCAGCAGGCAATGATCGCAACGGACGACTTCCCTAGAATCTACCGGGGCAAGAGTCGTAGCCATCGGGTTGTGGGAGTGCCAGAGCGGGCTACTCCTTTACAGAGCAACCGAAATAAAACCTGGGGGAGAGTTTTCGGGTGCAGGGACAATCTGCGGCACAATGCCTGTGGAAGTCAAGGTTAAAATGCAGAAGGCCGTGATTTTCAGCGGATAGAATTGACACGATGCGGCGAAAACGCCGCCGATGACAAGGGCAAATGCATGATTGATCGCGAAGCGGCATGGGGGTTACTAACTGAGTTCACTCAATCCGAAAGTTTGCGCAAGCACGCATTGGCGGTGGAAGCCTGCATGCGAGCCTGCGCGAGAAAGTTCGGAGGAAGTCATGGACGGGAAGCCGGCGACGAACGGGGATTGGGTCTTGAACGGGAAGGGCACGAGTTCACTCGTGCCGGTACGGCGACTTCTTCGCTTGGGGCTTTAGCCCCTGAGGGAACGTTGGAGGAAGACCTCTGGGGCATCGTCGGCCTCATTCACGACTTTGACTACGAAAAATATCCTAGCCTCGAAGACCATCCCTACAAAGGCAACGAGATTCTGAAGCAGCGCGGATGGCCCGACGTGATCACGCGAGCCATCATGTCGCACGCCGAGTACACCGGCGTGACGCGCGATACGCCGATGGAGAAAGCACTCTTCGCCTGCGACGAGCTTGCCGGATTCATCACTGCGGTAGCCCTGATCAAGCCGGGAAAATCCTTGGTCGAGGTCGACACCAAGTCAGTTCGAAAAAGAATGAAGGACAAAGCCTTCGCCCGCAAAGTGAACCGCGACGACATCGTGAACGGCGCTGCGGCACTGGGTGTGGATCTGGATGAGCACATTGCCTTCTGCATCGAGGCGCTGCGGGGGATTGCTGGGGATCTGGGATTGGATGGGAGCGCTGGGCGGGGCGCGTAGCTGGGGCAAAGGTTGGAGGCACAGGGGATTGAGGTAAATTTCGCGGAATCCGCAAACGAGCGAATTCAGACATAAAGACCTTTTAGGTTGGGCCAGCCCCTCACACTATCTCAGATCGTTTGGAGCGATCAGCAGTTCGTTAAGAAGCCATGCTGGGGTTGTTCCCGCTCCGCTTAAGACGTTGACACTGCTGCTCGCATTAGCTGTGACGTATAGTTCGTTTGTGAGTACATCGTCCGCAATAGAGCTAGCGTCAGAGAGCGCGACAGTGTAGATCGCGTTAGTTTTACCATCGATGACGCTAAGGCCTGTGTTCGTGATGTAGATCTTGTCGCGGACCTGGTCTACCGCCACATTCCACTCCGATGTCACGGCGAGGGTCGTCGTTGCGCTCGTGTTCCCATCGATCACAGTGACGCCGCCAGTCGTTCCGGGACAGCCCACGTAGATCTTATTCGTTATAGAGTTAATGCCGATTCCGTTCGGATATGCACATGTGTTTACTTGGCTAGTGGCGTGCGTTGCGCCATTGATCACGGTCACGCTGCTGCTAAGCGTGTTGACAACGTAGATCAAATGGGTCGCGGAGTTTATCGCGAGCGCCGCCGGGTAACTTCCAACTGAAACAGTCTCAGTAGAGTTATTTTTGCCATTGATAAGTGTTACGGTATTACTGTCGCTGTTGGCAACAAAGATCGTGTTCGTGTTGTAATCGATTGCCACTGAGAGTGGTTGAATTCCTACCGGCACCGTCGTGGTGCTAAGGTTAACGCCATTCACGACGGTGACGCTTCCTGCACTGCTGCCTCCTACAAAATTGACGACGTAGATTGTGTTCGTATTAGGATTCACCGCCACAGCGTAGGCATTGCTGCCGCTGGGAGTTGAGACTAGCGTTACGGCGTTCGTTGCACCATTGATAACGGCAAGATGCGGGTTCACGCCGTCCACGGCATAGATGTAATTTGTGAACGGATTAATGGCAAGCGCCCCGTCCAATGCCTCCTGCTGGTTGGTGCCAAGAGAAATAGTTGTTGCGGCGTTAGTGACTCCGTCAATCTCTGTAACTTGATTTGTGGGCTCGCTAATGACGTAGACCTTGTCCGTAAACGGGTTCAGCGCGACCGCCTGCGGATAATTTGCCAGCGGTATGTTTACCTGCAGTGTTTGTGCCACAAGCGTGCAACCGAGTCCGAACACACAGATGGCAATGGTCACTTGGCGAGAGATCGACATGGAATGGCACTCCTCTGAGATGGGCCGAAACCGAGGGGATGTGTGATGGGCCCGAGTGAGACTTGCGGTGGGAGCGTAACACGGTTTAGAAAGCTACACAATGGCTATTTAGTTCCAAACCTATTCCTGGTGGGCGGGCTCGGTCCACTCTAGCAGGCGCCCTCGTTAAGAGCGAAAGGCTGTGGCAAGGTAATCCGGGGCGCCCGCCCACGCAGGCGAGTCTCGCACCGACGGACGCTTAACTTAACGCGGACGCAATCCTGCCACTAGTAATCAACTCCGCCAACCGCGCGAAGTCTTTGTACATAACTCGATCCTTGTCGACCGTGGGGCAAACCGACCGGATCGCTGTGTGTGCCGCTTGTCCTCGCTTTGAGCTTTTCAGCGGAGCCAAAAAGTCAATGGCCTGAGCCACGGCCATGGCTTCAATCGCCAGCACGTTCCGCGTGTTCTCGACGATGCGCTTCAGCTTGTTCGCCGCCGTCATGCCCATCGAAACAAAATCTTCCTTGTTCCCAGAAGTCGTAATCGAATCCACCGATGCGGGATGCGCTAGCACCTTATTCTCGCTGACCAGCGCCGCCGCCGTGACTTGCGCCATCATAAAACCTGAATTAAGCCCCGCTCCCTGGGCCAGAAACGGCGGCAAGCCTTCGCTGAGCGCGGGATTCACCAAGCGCTCGATTCTGCGCTCACTGATTCCAGCGAGTGCGCTCAAGGCAATCGCAAGAAAATCCAATGCAAACGCCAGTGGCTCGCCGTGAAAATTTCCTCCCGAAATCACATCGCCTTTAAAGCTGGCGGCGTCGGTGATGAACACCAGAGGATTATCCACGGCAGAGTTCGCTTCCGTTTCGAAAATCTGGCGGCAGTGCGCGAGTGTGTCGCGCACTGCGCCGTGGACCTGCGGGATGCAACGTAGGGAGTAGGCATCCTGCACGCGGCCGCAGGTGCGATGCGATTCCCGAATCTCGCTGCCTTCGAGCATCTTGCGCAAATTCGACGCCGTTTTTGTTTGTCCGGCATGGGGACGGGCCTGGTGAATCCGTGCGTCGAAAGCTGCGTCCGTGCCTTGAAGCGCGTCGCACGACAACCCACCCAATACGTCGGCGGAATCCACCAGCGTTTCGGCTGCGAGCAGAGCCAGCGTACCAACGGCCAACATGCCTTGCGTTCCGTTGATCAGAGAGATGGATTCTTTCGCTTCCAGCGCCAGAGGTTTGATCTGCGCTTTCTTCAGCGCATCGCCGCCGGAAATCCGAACGCCCGCCGCATCGAAACATTCACCCTCGCCAATCAACGCCAGCGCCAAATGCGCCAGAGGCGCCAAATCTCCGCTTGCGCCCACACTTCCCTGCGACGGAACGAATGGCGTCACCCCGCGGTTCAGCATTTCGCACAAGGTGTCGATCACGACTCCTCGCACTCCGGAATAACCTTTGGACAAGGAATTTGCGCGCAGCAGCATCATCGCGCGCGTCTCTGCGACCGAAAGCGGTTCACCCACTCCGACCGCGTGCGAGTGCACCAGATTCACTTGCAGTTCGCGAATTTGGTCGCCAACGATGCGCACATCGCTGAGCTTGCCGACGCCGGTCGTAATGGCGTAAGCCAGCTTGTTACTGGCGACAATCTCGTCGACAACCGCGCGCGCCCAATCGACCTTCTCGCGCGCGTCTGCCGCAAGCAGCACGGCACGCCGTTCGGCGGAAACTTCGCGCACCGATTCCAAAGTGAGATCGTTGCCGTTAATGTGAAGTGCGTTCAAGAAGTTTGTCCATCCTGTTTTCCAGCCGCCGCGCGAAAGGCGCGCAAATATTTCTCGGGGAGCGCGGCAATCTTCATTTCTGCATCGGTCACGATGTGAGTGGTTTCACCTTCCGCCAGCAGCAAGCCGTCGTCCGCGCGCCGTAATTCATAGCCAAAGTGGACCACCGAATCCCGCACGTTCAATAGTTGCGTGCGTACCAGAACTTCGTCGTCATAGTGAACCGGCGCCCGGTAGCGGCATTTGGCCTCGGCGACCGCGATGAAGCGTCCATCTTTGCTTTCCATATCGCGATACGAAAAACCCAGCTGGCGCAGCAGCTCGACGCGCCCCACTTCGAACCAAACGAAATGATTCGAGTGATACACCACGCCCATCTGATCGGTCTCGGCATAGCGCACACGCAGCCGGGTTTCATTCACTGCTTGTGCGTTTGCGCTCATTTCCCACTCCACACGGGCTTGCGCTTCTCAAGAAACGACGAGACTCCCTCGCGAAAGTCCGCCGTTGTGCGAATACGCGCATTGTCTTCAATGGCGTCGGCGATCTGAGTATCGAGCTGCTTGCCGATGAAGCCATTGATCAACTTTTTCGTGGCGCGCATGGAACTGGGACTATTCTCTGAGAGTTGAGCCGCGAGTTCCTTTGCGCGTGCGAGCAACCTGTCTGCCGGAACCACTTCATTGACCAGGCCATAGCGATTGGCTTCGGCCGCGTCAAACAAGCGCCCGGAAAGCAGAAGATCGCGCGCGACCTTGTGCCCAACTTGCCAGACGAGGATGGACGAAACGATCGCGGGCACAAAGCCAATGCGAACTTCCGTATACCCAAACTTCGCTTCCGGCACAGCCAGAGTAAAGTCGCACATGGTCGCGAGACCGGTCCCTCCGGCGATGGCCGCTCCATTCACTGCGGCGATTGTGGGTTTCGGAAAATCGTAGAGCTTGCGAAACATCCCCGCCATCGTTGCCGAATCGCGGACATTCTCCTCGTGAGTTTTGCCCAGCAAAGATTTCAATTCATCAAGGTCGAGTCCTGCGCAAAACGCCTTTCCCGCTCCAGTCAATAAAACGATTCCCGCGTCAGAAGCCTCAATCTCGTCGAGGGCCTTCTCCAGTTCGCCCACCAATTCGAAGCTGATGGCATTGCGCTTCTCGGGACGGTTCAGCGTAATGGTGGCGACGCCGGAATCATATGCGAGTTGGATGGTTTTGTAGTTCATATCAAGCAGAGTCGCTAGGGGTTAGTCATCGACGACAGAAGTCGTATATCTTGCGCCGATCTCCTCGGTCGCGCGCAGCAAGGTATCCAAAGGCTTAAGAGGCGGCAACTCTGCAGCCCGCGACCTCAAAGCCTCAATCATTTTTTCCGTTGCAATATTGCCGACTAGGGCATCTTGCGCAAACGGACAGCCGCCCAGCCCGCCAAGCGCGGAATCAAAGCGGCGACAGCCCGCGTCGTAAGCAGCGAGAATCTTTTTCTCAGCGTCTTCCGGACGGCTGTGCAGATGGACGCCAATCTCCAGATAGTCGTACTTCGTCATCACAGCGCCCACCAGTTCGCTGACCTGCTGTGGCGTAGCCATTCCGACCGTGTCAGCAAGAGAAATCATCTTCAGGTTGTCGACTTCCATGAGCGAGATGGCTTCGATCACTTCTTCAACGCTCCACTGATCTCCGTACGGATTGCCAAACGCCATCGAGATGTAGACGACAACGTCGAGCGCAGAATCGTCTGCTTTCTTCTGAATCTTTTCCAGTTCCTCAAGCGCGTCTTCCGCGGATTGATTCTGATTCTTGCGCAAGAACGTTTCCGAGATCGAGTAGGGAAATCCCAGTGTTTTCACGCCATGCGTCTCGATCGCCCTGTGGGCGCCCTTTTCATTTACCACGATGCCGATAATCTCCACGTCGTCAGGTGGATCCAGTTCCTTCAAGACTTCTTCCGAGTCCGCCATCTGCGGCACAGCCTTGGGCGACACGAACGAAACCGCGTCGATATGTTTGAATCCCGCGCTGATCAACGCCTGCAGGTAGGCCCGCTTGATATCGGGCGGAATCTGCCCCTTCAGTCCCTGCCAGGCATCTCGCGGACATTCGATCAGTTTGACGGTCTTCGACAAATCATTCACCACGGAGACACGGAGGCACGGAGGTATAAAGTTAGAGAACCTTTCGAACGATTCCGCCTCGGGTTGTGGCGGATCTCTCCTTGTCTCCGTAGTCGCTCACGTTTGCAGCACTCCCACCTTGAATTCCGCCACGTCCGGATTTAACGCCGCCGCTTCCAGAGCCTGAGTAATGGCGTCCCGGGTTTCGATGGGGTCGATGATTTTATCGATCCACAACCGCGCCGCGCCGTATCGCGGATCGGTCTGCTCGTCATAACTTCGCTTCGTCGACTCGTACAGTTCTTTCTTATCTTCTTCGCTCAGCTTCTTGCCGCCGCGCTCCAGTTGCTTCACCTTGATCTCGACCAAGGTCCCCGCCGCCGCATCTCCGCCCATCACCGCATAGCGCGCCGTCGGCCAGGCAAAAACAAAACGCGGATCGAACGCCTTCCCGCACATGGCATAGTGTCCCGCGCCGAACGAGCCTCCCACGATCACCGTGATCTTCGGCACCACGGAATTCGACACCGCGTTCACCATCTTCGCTCCCGCCTTGATGATGCCGCTCCACTCCGCATCGCGGCCCACCATGAAGCCGTTCACGTCGTGGAAGAAAACCAGCGGAATCAAGTTCTGGTTGCAGTCCATGATGAAACGGGCGGCCTTCTCGGCAGATTCGGTGTAGATGACGCCGCCAAACTCCATTCGTTTATGGCCTTCGTGATCGGTTTGGTGGGCATGCAATTTCTGATTCGCGACAATCCCCACGGAGAATCCACCGATGCGTCCATAACCGCAGATCAATGTCTTTCCGTATTCCGGCTTGTATTCGTCGAAGCGGCTCTCATCGAGAACGCGCGCCAGAATTTCCTTCATGTCGTAGGGCCGTGCGGGAGAGGAATCGTAAATACCGTAAATTTCCTCCGCAGCCAGCGCCGGTTCGATTGGTTTCTTGCGATCCCAGGGAGACTGGCGGCGGTATCCCCATTTTTCGACGATCGACCGGATACGTACGATGCAAGCTTCATCGTTCGGTTCGCGGAAATCCACGGTTCCGCTGATTTCGGAGTGCATCGCCGCCCCGCCCAGGTCTTCCGCCGACACCTTCTGTCCAATCGCCGACTGCACCAGCGCCGGACCGGCGAGAAACAGACCGCTGCCGTCGGTCATCAGAACGTGATCGCACATGACCGGCAGGTATCCGCCGCCTGCGACGCACATCCCCATGATGGCTGCGATCTGCGGAATACCCAACGCGGACATTACGGCATTATTGCGGAAGACGCGGCCAAAATCGTCGGTATCGGGAAAGACATCTTCCTGGAGCGGAAGGAACACGCCCGCCGAATCGACCAGATAAATCGTGGGAATATGATTCTCAATGGCGATGTTCTGCGCGCGAATTACTTTCTTCGACGTCATCGGAAAAAATGCGCCGGCTTTTACCGTTGCATCGTTCGCAATGATCATCACCATGCGGGTGTGGATTCGCGCCAGCCCGGTAATCACGCCGGCAGCGGGCGCCCCGCCCCACTCTTCGTACATGCCGTGCGCGGCGTAAATTCCCAGCTCGAAAAACGACTTCGGATCGGCCAGCAACTCGATGCGCTCCCGGGCCGTGAGCCTTCCCTTGGAGTGCTGGTTGTCGACGGATTTGGCGCCACCGCCCTCACAGATTTTCTCTCCCTCATTGCGCACCTGCGACATCAGGTCCGCAAGAAATCGCATGTTGGCCTCAAAACGGGCAGAAGTCGGATCAACTTTCGTCGTCAAGACGTTCAGCGCCGCAGGCGAGTGCTCTGGGAGGGTTTCGGTGCGATCAGCCATGATGAGTGCTTCGAACAGTTTACGGTATACCACTCCGGCGGAAACACGCAACGGACGCCGGGCCGCGCTTCCCCGCTCAGCGGTACATCACCGCTTCAGCATTTGTAGAGCCTGCGCTACCGGATCCGGTGCTACCGCCTCCACCAGTCCGATTTCAAGAGCACGCTGCGCGCCGATCTTTTCTGCTGCGACAAACATTTCAAGCGCGATGCTTTTGCCAATCAACCTGGGCAGCCGCTGAGTTCCGCCCCATCCCGTGATCAATCCCAAGGCCGCGCCGCGATGCCCAAAGACTGCGTTGGGTGCGGCAATCCGGCGGCTACATGAGAGCGCCAGATCCAGTCCACCGCCCATGCAATATCCCGAAACAGCGGCATACGTAGGGGCAGGAAATCGTTCGACGGCCAGCATCAGAGCTTGCCCCATCTTGGCGAACTCATAACCCGATGCTCCTCCGATCGCTGCGATCTCACGGATGTCGGCCCCCGCAGAGAAGAACTTTTGATTTCCGGTGATGATGAGCGGTTGCGGCGGCTTGCTGAAATCAGCAATTGCATCGATAAGGGCGGGCACGCAACCTGCCGTAAGGCGATTTGTGCCGTCGTCGGATTGCAACCGCAAGATGCGAATTCCATCTCGCTCGCCGGCATTGAACCAAGATCCAGACAAAAGGCGGAACCTTCAGAGCGATAGCCTTGATCTACGACCTCTTCACGTCGATCCACTCCGCCAGCCGGCACCCATCCTCTTCCAGCAGGAAGGCTCCCGCGCCAAAGCATTCGCCAAAAATACGATGCGACTCCGGATCGCGGGCGGCGCGGGAAATCCACTGCTTGCCAACCTGATATTGGGAAGCCGTAAACCACCTCTGCGGAAGAACCTCCACCAGCCCTGCCTGCAGATAAAATACAAAAAGTGCGAACGCGGGATCGTCATTCGATACAGCCTTGTAACTGGTCGGCACGATGAGTTCATCGACCGCCTGCATTTCTCTCGGCACGTTGATCTTGTGCATTCCAGGAGGCAGCGTTAGCGGCACCTCGAAATCCGTCAACGGCGGACTCGCCGAATAGATGCGGTCAGAAGATGGCTTGAACCATCCAGCAATTTCGGCAAGGTCGAACGCTTTAAGCTGATCCGGATCGAAACACGCCAACCGAATGCTGCGGCCCTCGGGACACCAGATTCCCAAGTACTGCGGCGAGACGAGAAACGGACGGCAGTAGGTGTTTAAGGCCAGCCGGGGTTTGTCCGGTTCCTGCTCCAACGACAGACTGACTAAATAAGCAACCGGGCCCTGGTCGCCGTGATGGGTCCAAACAAATCGTTGACCGGACTGGGATACGAACGCTGGAAACGTTTTCCAATACCACGGCGTGGGACCTACGGTTCGTTCGAGCTGTTGCCGGATGCTGGTTGCGTTTGGGACTGGCATGGAGGGAAGGATTCTGAGTGAAGCCAAGCTCTGAGTAATCGAGGATCTCAGAGCGCCACGCCCGCCCCCTTGACGTTCGCGCGTATGAATTTCACGATGTCATCCATGGCTGTCCCCGGCTGGAAAATCGCCGCTACTCCCTGTTTTTTCAGCGCGTCAATATCCTGATCAGGAATAATCCCGCCCACCAGCACCAGAACGTCATCCATTTTATTTTGCTTCAGCAAATCCATCACCCGGGGCACAATGGCATTGTGAGCTCCGGAAAGAATCGAAAGCCCGATCACCTGAACATCTTCCTGGAGTGACGCGCTTACGATCATCTCCGGCGTTTGGCGGAGGCCGGTGTAAATGACCTCCATGCCGGCATCGCGGAGGGCGCGAGCAATCACCTTGGCCCCGCGGTCGTGTCCGTCGAGCCCGGGCTTGGCCACCAGCACGCGGATTTTAAGATCGGCCATCGTTATTCATTTAAACACAGAGACCTGTGGCGCGCACAAAGCTGCTGCTTCGCGCCCTAAAGCGTTTTCGTATCCAGGCTTTTCCACAAATACCAACACGCAATGCTGCGATAGGGCTCCCAACACTTCGCGATTTTTTCCATCTGCGCTGGAGTCGGCAGCTTGATTTTCCGCTTGCGGCCCTTTTTTGCTGAGGCCGAGTTTTTTGCGGTCTTGGCTCGCCTCACATCGAGATAGTGCTTGAACATCGCCATGCGCACGCCAAAATCGCCGGTCGGCAGCACATTCTCGCGCTTGAGGGAAAACATCAAAAACATCTGCGCCGTCCATACTCCGATGCCTTTTACTTGCGTCAAATGTTCGATCACTTCCTGGTCTGGCAAACTCGGTAGTCTCGTGAAGTCAAGCGCACCGCTCGAGGTCTTGGTTGCTAAGTCCTTCAAGTACGTTGATTTCTGCTTGGACAATCCCACGGCGCGCAGTTGTTCATCGGTCAGCTTCAGGATGCCCTCGGGCAACACCGGTTCGCCCGCCAGGGCAGCAAAACGCTTGAAGATCGTTTCCGCTGCCTTGCCATTCAATTGCTGGTAGACGATCGCCTCCGCCAGGCTGTGAAACTCCGGCGGGCTGAACTGCAAACGGCAGGGTCCAATGCGCTCGATAATCGCCTGCATGACCGGGTCGATTTTCTTCAGATGAGTAACAGCTTTTCGCATCAATATGTCTCAGTTTTTCTTGGAGCAGCGTGAACCGCCAATATGGACTAGATAGACTGGCTGGAACGAGAATTGTAACCCGGAGAACGAAGACTATGACCGAGCGCTGGCTGGCGAGAGTTGGACTCAGATGCGGACGCTTCGGGCTTCCGTGGTGTCATGAGTCGGTTTGGTCCGATATATGGGAGACGTCCTATTACGTGATGCTCACTTCGGTGTAGGTTCCATACACTTCGCGAAGTGCCTCGCAAATCTCCCCAACAGTCGCGTACGCTCTCACCGCGTCAACAATATAAGGCATGGTGTTTGCTGCAGAAACGTTTCCGTTCGTGCCTGCTTTCGGTTCCTGTCCGCCCGCCTTCTTTAGCGCGTCGAGAGCCCGCCGCACTTCATCGTTGGACCGTCGTGCGCGTAGAGTTTTCAGTTTGGCACTTTGCTGCTTTGCGACGCTGTCGTCAATGTAAAGAATATGAGGCGATTCTTCCTCAATCACAAACTCGTTCACGCCAACCACAATCTTTTCCTTCGCCTCCGCGGCGCGCTGAAATTGATAGGACGCTTCGGCAATTTCCTTCTGCGGATAGCCTCGTTCGATAGCCCTTACCATGCCTCCCATGCCATCGAGTTTGCTGAAGTAATCGAACGCGCCGTTTTCCATTTGCAGGGTCAGGGCTTCCAGGAAATACGATCCCCCTAGCGGATCGACGGTCTGCGTCACTCCCGACTCAAAAGCAATGATCTGCTGTGTCCGCAGCGCAATGCGCGCGGCTTCTTCCGTAGGCAGCGCCAGCGCTTCGTCATAGGAGTCGCAATGCAGCGACTGTGTTCCTCCCAGCACTGCGGCCAGAGCCTGCAGCGCGACGCGGGCAATGTTGTTCATCGGTTGCTGCGCCGGGAGCGACACTCCCGCCGTCTGCGTATGAAAGCGCATCAGCCATGTGCGCTTGTTCTTGGCGCCGAAGCGCTCTTTCATCACCCGGCCCCATATCTTGCGGGCAGCGCGGTACTTGGCGATTTCTTCGAAGAAGTCATTGTGGGCGTTGAAGAAGAAACTCAGCCGTGGACCGAATTCATCCACATCGAGTCCGCGCCGCCGTGCCCACTCCACATACTCGATTCCGTCATACAGCGTGAATGCCAACTCCTGGAGCGCCGTCGAACCCGCCTCGCGAATGTGATAGCCGCTGATCGAGATGGTGTTAAAACGTGGAGTGAAAATAGATCCGAACTCGAACGTATCGATCACCAGCCGCATCGACGGTGCCGGCGGATAGATGTATTCTTTCTGTGCGATGTATTCCTTCAGTATGTCGTTCTGAATCGTGCCGGAAATTTTCTTCCAGTCCGCGCCCTGCTTCTCGGCTACAACCAGGTACATCGCCCACAGCACCGACGCGGGCGAATTGATCGTCATCGAGACCGTTGTTTTTTCAAGATCGATGCCACCAAAGAGAATTTCCATATCCTCGAGAGAATCGATCGCTACGCCGCATTTCCCAACTTCACCTTCGCTGGCGGGATGGTCGGAGTCGTAGCCCATCAGCGTGGGTAAGTCGAATGCGACGGAAAGTCCGCCTCCGCCGTGCTCCAGCAAATATTTGTAGCGCTGGTTGGTTTCCTCGGGGGATGCAAAACCCGAGAACTGCCGCATGGTGTAAAGCTTGCCGCGGTATCCAGTGGCATGAATGCCGCGTGTGAATGGCGGCGCGCCAGGGTAGCCAAGGTACTTTTCCTCGCTCCAGTCCTCGGGAAGGTCGGCCTGCGTGTAAAGACGGCGCACGGGGACGCCCGAAATTGTGGTGAACCGTGCGTGTCCGTGATCATCGAGATTCACGCCTGTGGGCGCGCCAATCGGGCGCTCAGGAGCTTTTTCCAGCGTAGGGGCTAGCGTTTCCTCCGCCCACTCTGTTTCCGCGGGGGAAGGGTGACGCTTCTCAAATACTTCGGCGATGGGACTTTCGGTAACTTGCGACTTGGGCGACTTTTTCTCCAGCATGAGAACCCCAGTAATCTATTGAGATCATAAGGAACCCCGCGCCCCCGGGCAAGGTGCAGGAGCGGGTTGGAACGACCGGTCGGTTGGACTTTCGCGACTACATCCGTTTGCGCGACAGTTCCCAAGCCTTGGCGTATTTCCAGGAGACATAGCCGGCATGATACATGTGCAGCAGCAGCCCCTCGCGGCCATCCAGAAATCCCAAACGAATAAAATAGTTGTAAAAGAACGTTGCCAGCGGGCGCAGAACGATATCGGCGAAGCTGAAGCTGGTGTGTCCTTTGGCGATCGCCAGTTTCGCTCCCAGCGATGAATAGCGGTTCATGTGGGAGAGGTAGAGGGTGAGGTTGGGATAGGTGTAGTGGATGAGTGCGTTGTGGAATTGCCGTGTTCTTCGCGCGTCCTGCGGTAGATCGGGTTTTAGTTCGCAGCGGTCGTGCGGGTCGTGCCCGGTGACGAATCCATGTCCGCGACGGAACAGGCGTAGTTTGGGATCGGGGTAGAAGCCGCCATGACGTATCCAGCGGCCCAGGAATAAATTTTTGCGTGGAAGTTTATAGCCAGTCACTGCGTCCGGGCTGGTAATGGCAGCGCGGATCTCCTCGGCCAGGGCAGGACTAACCTCCTCATCGGCGTCCAGCAGCAGTACCCAATCTTTCGTACATAGGTCGATCGCGTACTGTTTCTGCGCAACGTAGCCCCGCCACGGTTCAACGAGGACCCGGGCCCCGTATTCGCGCGCGATCTCGCACGTGCGGTCCTCCGAACCGGAATCGACAAGCACGATTTCGTCTGCCCATCGCACGCTAGCGAGGGTGCGGCCAATGTTAGCCTCTTCGTCCATCGCGGCGATGGCCACGGAAATTGTCATAAAGAGTTCTCTTACGAACTCAATTGCAACGAACCTTGATCAGGGCCGATCCCTAACCGACGATCGCTAACCGACGATCAAGACGCAATAGTCCTGCGCGCTGTGCGGCCGCGCACTTCGCTGAGCAGAAATACGCCCAGGATGAACAATTCCGGCTCGATCGGATGCCGGTACCTTGCGTGCGGAAACACGAAGTAATACACCGTCGGATAGGTTGCGATCAATCCCGCGAACAGCCATGCCCCCGGCCACCTCTGGCGTAGTGCGCGCACGGCTCCCCATATCACAAGCACCGACGACGCAAGAAAAAGCGAGCTGCGAAAATCCCACGGCGCGGTGCTGTCGGTAGGTCGTGGAACCCCATTCCAATAATAAAAAAACCGTTTCAGACTGATGACCAGAAATCGCTGCGGGTGCTCGCGTATCCAATCGAACGCCACTCTTCTGCAATCCGCCTCGTAAGCGATCTCTCCCATTTGTCGGAACCGGTCAAACTCCGACGGGTTAAGGTTGGGTTGCAGCGATGCGAACAGCATGCCATCGGAAAATTGATTATTGCCCAGCCGGAATTGCAATCCGAAATCGTCGCGGATAAAGACGAAGCGTCCAAAAACTTCGTAATTCCGCACCAGCCACGGCGAAAGGACAAGAAAGAATACGACTGAAGACAGCACCACGCCGCCCAGCGACGGGAGGCCGCGCCTGGATCTTCTCCACCAGATCCAAAGCCCGCAGAACGGAAGAAATGCGAGCATCGCGGGATTCGCCAAAGCTCCGACGCCCCACAAGATTCCAAATAGCATCCAGCCTCGCCAGTCCGGCCACTGCTCCATTTCAAGCGAGACCCAGAAAATCAATGCCAATATCAGCGGAGTGAATGTCGTGTCCCAGATCCAATGAATGGACCAGTACCAGACGTAAGGATTCAGCGCCCACGCGCGCGCGGACCATACCCCGACGCGCGCGCCAAAGCTGCGATGCGCAATCAGGAAAACCGGGATCGTCGTCAGCGCCGCAAACAGACTATTGATCGACAGCAAAACCCATGCGGAGGCGTAAGTGTAGACGCCAAAAATCTTGAAGACGCCGCCAATCAGGTAAGGATAGAGTGGCGGTTCCCAGGCGCTCAGGCCGGTGTTTCCTCCATAGGGGTTGCTGAAGCCTTCGCCAAGCGCAATCGACCGCCCGACCCGCCCCATCTCAAACCCGAAGCCGAAGTTATCTTCTCCCGGCCGGGTACGGAATTGCCGAAAAATTCCAATCGCCGCGATTTGCAGAACAAGAGAAAGCAGCACCATCCACAAGACGGATCGGGGGATGGCAGGAGGATCTGTTCGTTCCATCACGCGCGAGTTTATCAGGTCTCAATTGAGCGGGTTTCAGGGCCCTGGTCTTGCAGGCGCCTCAATTTACCCTTCGACTACTTGAATCCCCTGCTCGCGCATGCCATCTAGACTTCAGCAGGCGACCGGCTCTCTGGAGATGTTCCTTCTTCCAACTGTCGGCGATACTCGGCCGCATCGAAATGGCCCTGCGACGAGGCAATCAAGCCGTCGCGTCCTAAACGCCATCTCTCAAAGCCGCTAACCCGGACCCTGTGGCCGGTTCCTTCCGGCGCTGCATGCGTGCCGGTAAGTGTCCAGTGATACTCCACCTCGTCGCCGCGTACTCGAAGGTCTTCCATCAGCACCTGAAGATCCGGAAACGCGTTCATGAACGACTGCGCCACCCGGGTAATGGCCGCCCGTCCGACGGCCGGGGGATCGTCGTTCACGCGCAGGGATCCGTCCTGCGAGAAAAACGCGGCGACGCTTGCGGGATTCTGGCTGCACCACGCCGCAGTGTAACGCGCGGCGAAATCTCGTAAATCAAGCGCGTCGGGAATCATAGCCGGAAAATCGTACCACGGTCGGGTAGTGAAAGGTTGACGGCGATGCGGTTCTCCCCTAACACCCAGGGATCAAGACTCAACGCCCCAACACTCCGGATCGACACTCAACCTCCCTTTAAGGCTGCTGGCCCTGACCTTGCGGCGTAGGCGCCGACTCGGCTCCCGGTAACGTGTCTTGCGTCGGCCCAACATAGGGAACCCTGGGCAGGTGCGTGACTTGCCCGCGAGTTGCGTCGGCAACATCGATGCCAGAGTGATCGAGCAAAAGTCCCGTCGACCGGTCTAGTTCGATGCGCGACTTCTCGTAGGCCGCCTTGGCGGAGACAAGATTCGACTCCGCTGTCGTCAGCGTCGAGGCATCCTGCAGGATCGCAGTTTGCGTGGTGAGTCCTACCTTTAACTTTTGCTGATCCGCGTCGAGCGTCTGGCGCGCCAGGTCCACGGCGGATTGCGCAGCTTGCACCGCCACACGGTTCTGTTTCACGTCGAACTGCGCATTGCGCACTTCCACTCGCACTTGATTCTCAAGCTGGTGGAGTCGCACTTGGGCCTGTCGATACTCCAGTTCCGCGCGCACTTGGTTGGCTTGCGCCGCACGATTGCGCAGCGGAATACTCAGGCTCAGGCCAACGCCCCTGTCGGGCGCCGTTGAATTCACCAACTGGTTCAGCGTACCCCCATAGCCAACACTCGTCGCATTGCGAAACGGCGGGGGCCCCAAGGCCGGTGTGTAACAGAACTTACCCGAACTGGCTGAACACGCGGGCACGTTTGGATTGATGTCCCCGCCTACTCCCGATCCGCCGTAGTAAGCAAACGCATCCAGCGTGGGCAGCATGGCATTGCGGACTGCCTTGCTGCTCAGGTCGCGGGAGTTGAGATCGATACGCGACTCCGCCAGTTCCGCGCGATGCTGAAGCGCATCGTTAATCATGTCCTGGATCGGAGTCGCCGGCTCCTCCTGCGGAATGAACATGCCCGAAGTTGGAATCACATCGGCTTCGGCCAATACTGGATCTTCAATGCTCCGGCTGAGAGCGTTTTTCATCAGCAATTGCTGCAGTTGCAGGTTATTTTGCGCCACAATCAGATTCTGTTGTCCCGTTGCCACGGTGCTCTCGGCGCTAACCACTTGAATCGGCGGTGCAGTGCCGACCTGCGCCTGCCGCTTCGAATCCTCCAGAGCCTTCTGCGCGTACGTGAGCGATTCCTGCTGCACGCGCACGTTTTCAAAGGCAAAAACCAGGTCCCAATACATGTTTTCGATCTGGTCGACGGTGGTTATGACCTGCAGCCGGAATGCTACGTCTGAGATTTCCCGGTTGTTCTTGGCGATGCGGATGTAGCGCGTGTTGGCAAGCGAACCAAAACCCTGCAACAAGTTTTGCGTCAGCCTGAACTGAAAATTCGAGCTCAAGTCAGGAGTCAGCAGGCTCGTCGGATTGTTCGTAGTGACGTGGGTGTTGTTGAAGCCGGCAGTCACAGCCGTCCCCCACTGAAAGCCTTGCGTATAGGCAAAGTCAGAAGTGTAAGTATTCTGAGCGACGATGGGTACCGGACTGAAAACGCTGACAGACTCACTATTGTTTTTATCTAGCTGTAGCGTGCCAGTCAGGATCGGATCGAAGCTCGTGATCGGTGACCCGAGACCAAGAGTCGAACTCACAAGTCCGCTGGTTCCGGTTCCGGCGCCGCCCGCTGCCACAGTCGTGCCGCCGGTTCCTGAGCCCACTGTGCCACCCAGCCCGCCTACGCCGCCCCCCGGCGTGTTCTGCACGATTCCCGTATTGACGCCGAGAACATTGGCGCCCGATTTGGCGCGCAACAGGTCGGCCGCTGCGATGTTCAAATTGTAGCGGGCGATGTCGAGATCAAGATTATTCTCCAGCGCGAGCGCAACGGCGTCATCAATCGAAAGATAGATCCTGCCGTTGCGCATGAGCGAGTCAATGCGTGGCGAGTTCGCCAGGTCGGGCTGGGCCAGCTCTTTGGCCAGGTAGGGCTGGAGCAGATTTGGAAAGGCCGGGCGAGCCTTCGAGTAATCTTCCGCGTGTACCGCCTGGGGCCGCGCGGGAGCCGGCACGCTCTGGGGCGTGGGCGCAGCGGGAACATCCTGCGCTCGCAACGTAGGTTGCAGCAACACGCAGGCCAGCGCGGCGTTCCCCGTCACGACAATGAATCGTCGGTAAGACGCGATGATTCCGGCTAACGCAAAGGACATAGTTTTCTCCTTGGATAGGAAGGGTCGTGCATCATTTCAGAGACAAGATAGACTTCGAAATTTGGATGCGGAAAATACAAAAGCCGTCACTTCATCTTAGCGGCAGCGGGGTGAAGATGCGGAGGGAGATTGTAAAGAATTGTTGAAGAAACCCCGTCAAACGTCAGTTTCGGACGTCGGACCTCAGCCCTCTGCAAAGCAATGTGAAGGATAGAGGCCCGACGCTCTCGGGTCTATTGTGGCGTCGGCTGTGCCGCCGCCGGCAAGTCCTTGCGTGGGGCAATGTAGGGCACGTTCGGCATGCGCGTGACCTGCCCGCGGGCAGCATCGTCGATGCTGATGCCGTGATGATCCAGCAGGGTCCCGGTAGCCCGATCCAACTCGATGCGTGATTTCTCATAGGCCACGGTTGCATTCACCAGAGTGGACTCGGCAGTCGCCAATTGGCTCTGATATTGCAGAACGAGCGTATTCGTCGAAGTGCCGAACTGAAATTTCTTTTGCTCGGCATCCAGAGACTGCCGCGCCAGGTCCAAAGCGGCTCGGGCGGATTCCACGCTCGCTCGATTCTGTTGTACCGCGTATTGCGCATTGCGGATTTCGATCCCGACTTGATTCTCGATCTGCTGCAGCCGCATCTCCGCCTGGCGATACTCCAGCTCTGAACGTATCTGCACGGCCTGGGCCGCGCGGTTGCGAAGAGGGATGTTGAGCGATAGACCAACTCCTTTGTCGGGAGCGGTCGAGTTTATCAGTTGATTCCAAGTTCCCCCGATACTCGTGGCGCCGACAGCGGGGATCAGAACCTGATTGCTGTGGTCCGGGTTCGGGCCCGCACAAAATCCCAGTTGCCGCTGTTCCGCCGTTTGATCTGCGCAAAGGTTGGCCGGACTCTGCGCTCCCCCCAGCCCCGATCCCGCATAGTAGGCAAAAACATCCAACGTCGGCAGCAGAGCGCTCCTCACCGCCTTGTTACTGTAATCGCGGCTGTTCAGATCGATCCGCGATTCAACCAGCTCAGCGCGATGACGCAGCGCGTCTGTGATCAAATCTTCGGTGGGAATGATCTGTTCCTGTGCGGGCACGTCGATCGTCGAAGTGGGAATGACCTCGGCGGTAGCGAGTACCGGGTCTTTCAGAGTACGGGTCAAAGCGTTTTTCATCAGCAGTTGCTCTAACTGCAGATTGGTCTGGGCTTGCGTTACCAGTTGCTGGTCTTGCGCGACCGTGCTCTGGGCGCGCACCACTTCAATCGGAGCGAGGCTCCCGATCTCCACTTGTTTTTTTGTGTCCGAAAGCGTCTTTTGCGCAAACGCCAGTGACTCGTTTTGCACGCGGGCATTTTCGTAGGCGAAGACCAAGTCCCAGTAGATGTTCTCAATCTGATCAACCGAATCGATGATCTGTAGCCGGAAGGCTACATCAGAGAGTTCGCGGTTATTCTTTGCAATGTGAATGAAACGGGTATTCGACGGGAACCCGAACCCCTGCAGCAGATGTTGCGTCACTTGCACACGCAGCGCGGAGTTGATAACCGGGCTATAGGTATTGAAAGGTACATTGGAAGTGGTGCGGTTGTTGGTGAATCCAACTTGCAAATTGGTGCCCCAGTTAAAACCCTGGGTGTAGTTGAAGTTCACCGTTCCCGTATTCTGCGCGAGGATCGGCACTCCGTTGAATAAGCTGGACGATACGCTCTCAGCGTGATCCTCCTGCAGTGTGCCGGTGATGACCGGATCGAAGCTGGTGATTTGCGGTCCTTGGCCGAGCGTTGAACTAACCAGACCGTTCGTGCCCGCGCCAATTCCGCCCGCACCCAGACTGGTGCCTCCGGTCGATGCGCCCGCTGACGCACCAATACCCCCCACGCCGCCGCCGGGTGTGTTCTGGACCACTCCAGCATTGACGCCAAGAATGCTGGCTCCGGCTTGGGCGCGGAGGACGTCCGTATCGGCGATGTTCAAGTTGTAGCGGGAGATGGCGATATCCAGGTTATTCTCGAGCGCAAGCGCAATGGCGTCATTGAGCGAGAGATACAGCTTGCCATCGTGCATCAGAGAGTCGATGCGCGCCGTGTTAGCAAGATTTGGCGCTGACAGATGGCGCGGTGTATAGGGTCCAACCGGATTGGGGAAATGAGAAACCGGGGTCGTGTAGTTCAGGACAGGGACAGGCCGCGTTTCCGGCGAATTTTGCGGGATGGGCGCGGCGGGCGGTTCCTGAGCGTAGCCTGAGATCATCAGGGTCCCTAATAAAACGGCGGCCACAATCAATCGAAGGGTCGTTCTTTTGCATGCGAATAGCATCTACTCTTCTCCGTTCATCAGTAACGTGCAGCAAATGATTTGGAATTCACCCTAGCTAGACAACCAGAATAACTCGATACAGACCCTGCACAGACGTTAGTACGTAACTCCAGGCGCTGGGGTTCCTAAAAACGTTCCCTGAAATGATAAAGTGCTGGCGACGGCCGTGTTGCCCCATGCTGGCATCCAGCACTTGGCGATGAATTCACTTGGATGAAGCCTCGTCGCGGTTGGACTCGAAAGATCGCATGCGCAATCTCAGACTGATTCTCTCCTATGAAGGATCGGACTTCGCCGGCTGGCAGGTGCAACCCGATGCGGTGACCGTCCAGGGCACACTTGCCTCAGCCATTGGACGAATCACCGGAGAAAAGGTATTGCCGCAAGGCTCCGGAAGGACGGACGCCGGTGTCCATGCTATTGCACAGGTGGCCACATTTTCTACGCAATCTTCTGTACCGACAACGAATTTCGTGAAGGCACTGAACGATATTCTGCCGCCATCGATTCGAGTGATCGAGGCGCAGGAAGTGACTTCGGAATTTCATGCCCGCAAATCGGCTACTGGAAAAACCTATCGATACCGGATACACCGTGCCCCGATCTGTCCCCCGTTTCTGGCAAGATACGTGTGGCATTATCCCTATCCCTTGAATGAACAGGCGATTATACGTGCGGGCGCAATTGTCGAGGGCGAGCATGATTTCACTTCATTCGCCGCAGTCGACCCGGAGCGAGGGCGGGATGGCATGCCAGTCTCGAATGTGCGCCGCATTTTTTCTTCCCGATGGGAGCGGGACGGAGACGAGTTTACCTACACCGTGAAGGGATCGGGATTTCTTCATCACATGGTAAGGAATCTTGTGGGAACATTTATTCTGGTGGGCAAAGAAACGCTGAAGCCTGAGGACGTCACGCGTATCTTGGAATCGCGCGATCGCTCGGCGGCTGGGGCCACGGCACCGGCGAGCGGCCTGTATCTGGTGGGCGTGGAATACTGATAGTGAAGTCGCAAGACCAAGATCGGGAGATTGGAACGGCTCTTGAGTCATGCCTGCTGATCTTCAAATCGAGTTGCGGAAGATTTCGTCGGTGAATCCGGCGACGGGCGAAGTTTTGCGCGAGATCGAGTGCGCGAATGCCCGCGACGTCCAATCCGCCGTGACGAAGGCCCATGCCGCACAGCCGGCGTGGGCGGGAATCGGTGTACGCCACCGCATCGCGGCCTTGCGGGACTTTCAGCGCAGACTGCTCGAAAAGAAGTCTGACATCGCCGAAGCCGTCACGCGTGAGGCGGGCAAGCCCGTAGCTGAAGCTCTGGTCACCGAAGTCCTGATCGTCCTGGATGCGGCGCGGTTCCTGATCGATAACGCTTACCGCCTCCTCAACGACGAACCACTGCCCCACGGAAGCATTGCCACTAAGTTGAAAAGCGGGCGCTTGCTCCGTGAGCCCTACGGTGTAGTCGGAATTATTTCGCCGTGGAACTATCCCTTTTCGATTCCCGGTACTGAAAGCCTTGCTGCCCTGGTCGCGGGAAACGCCGTTGTCCTGAAGCCGTCGGAGCTCACCTCCCTCGTGGCTCTCGAACTGCGCTCGCTGCTGCGGGAAGCCGGCGTGCCGGAAGATGTTTTTCAAGTTGTCCTCGGCGACGGGGCGACCGGGGCGGCGCTGCTTCACGCCCAGATTGACAAGCTGGTTTTCACCGGTAGCGTAACCACCGGAAAGCGAATTGCGTCCGTTGCCGCCGAGCGGCTATTGCCAGTGGTACTCGAGTTAGGTGGCAAAGACCCCATGCTGGTGCTCGACGATGCCAACGTCGATGTTGCTTCGAGCGCTGCCGTCTGGGGAGCATTTGTGAATGCCGGCCAGACCTGTCTCTCGGTCGAGCGATGCTACGTGCATCACAGTTTGTACGAATCTTTTGCGCGCGCCTGAG
>Ga0210400_10000673_pt1 | contig 36745 bp, 32 predicted proteins | sample IncBWH26MmetaG_FD_155456 | JGI IMG/M metagenome (GOLD analysis project Ga0210400, IMG submission 155456) | Forest soil microbial communities from Barre Woods Harvard Forest LTER site, Petersham, Massachusetts, United States - Inc-BW-H-26-M | ecosystem: Environmental > Terrestrial > Soil >... | reverse complement strand
CGAACGCAACCGTCTCTTCGGCCTCGCCGCGCACCCCGATCGGAATCTGTTTAGCCACAGGCGATAATCCTCTCCAAAAGAAATGAGCCAACGATTCTATCGAATCGATGGCTCTATAGTCGTTGGGCACGACTCTACGCCCAGTGTCCTGACGGCTCTCGTCTTTTGAGACTACGCCGCCGCCAACGCCGTCCGGCGCGCTTCGACACCGTCGAGCGCCTTCCACAGCATGCGAGCTGCGTTTTCGGCTGCATACAGAGCCGCGTCGGCGGTCTCGGGATGAGCGGCGATGCGCTTTTCGAGCTGCTTGCGCCAGACTCGCGAATGGTAAACGTCGGCGGTGGCGTGCAGCGAAAAGTAGCCGCAGGTCTTGTCGTCGGCGCCGTACATCTCACGCAGGCCGCGCTCTTTCTCCTGTGCGATGCGCGGCACCTGCGACTCGTAGGTATAGAACGCCGCCAGCGCTTCCTCCGGCGAAGCATCGCTCGCTACCTGCTGAAAGTGGCGGATCAGCTGCCGAATTTCCGGCACGGGATTGTGCCACTCCAGATTGCGGCTCGATCCCATGCCTTCGGCAAAATCGAGCCAGAGATCAGAGTGGGGAACCGAGTCTCGTCCAGGCTCCCCGTCCACGCCCTTTTCGTCGCACAGGTTGGCCAGCACCGCACGCCGCAGTTCGCCTTCGTCGAGGCGCATGCCGAGGGCGGCCAGGTAGGAGGGAAATGCTTCTACGTGATGGTAGTAGTCCTGCGCATACTCGCGCAGATCGTCGCGCGTCAATTCGCCCGCCGACCACGCCTTGTAAAAAGGATGGCAGAGCAGGTCATACTTCGCGATGCGCGCGTCCAGTTTTTCGAAGAATTCCGCAGTATTCATGATGCCCCCTAGGCTGCTCGATTAGGACAGATTAATATACGGCAAAATGAGACGTCAGCCAGTGATGGAAATCACAATGTCCGCCAAGTTGCTAGAATAAAAGAAGAAAGAGTTGCAAGTATTTTCTGGAGTCTGGCCCCGTCGATCTGATGCCCTTCACCGAACAATTCGACGTAGTCGTAGTCGGCGCCGGCCATGCCGGATGCGAGGCTGCGATGGCCTCCGCTCGCATGGGCCTGAAGACCGCGCTGTACACCCTCAACGTCGACCTGATCGCGCAGATGTCGTGCAACCCCGCCATCGGCGGCATCGCCAAAGGCCATCTCGTCCGCGAAGTCGATGCCCTTGGCGGCATCATGGGCGAAATCACCGACGCGGTCGGCATCCAGTTCCGACTGCTGAATACTTCCCGCGGCCCGGCCGTATGGTCGCCGCGCGCCCAGTGCGACAAGCAGGCCTATCGCCTGAAGATGCGCGAGGTCCTGGACTCGCAGCCGAATCTGAAGATCAAGCAGGCGGAAGTGGCGGACCTGATCTTAGAGCCGGCTTCCGGCTTTCGGCTTCCGGCTTCCGGAGAACACAGTGAGCAGCATTCAGAACCCGGAAGCCGAGCGCCGGAAGCCGAAAGCCGTGTTTTAGGTATTCGCCTCCGCGACGGCCGCACCGTCGGCGCTTCGGCAGTCATCATCACCACCGGCACATTTCTCAACGGTCTGATCCACTGCGGCGAGCAGCAGTATCCCGCGGGACGTTCCGGCGAGCCCAACGCCGTCTTGCTGGGCGAAGCGCTGAAGAAGCTTGGCCTGCGCGGATGCCGCCTCAAAACCGGGACTCCTCCACGCCTCGACGGACGCACTATCGACTGGTCGCGCTTCGCGGAGCAGCCTGGAGACATCGATCCCACGCCGTTCAGCTTCCGCACCAAGCGGGTCGCGCACCACGATTCGCAGGTCCCCTGCTACATCGCCTACACCACGCCGGAGACGCATCGCATTATCCGCGAGAACGTTCATCGCTCGCCCATGTACAGCGGACAGATCCAATCGATCGGGCCGCGCTACTGCCCATCCATCGAAGACAAGATCGTCAAGTTTCCCGACAAGGAAATGCACCAGCTCTTCCTCGAACCCGAAGGCCTGACCACGCACGAGATCTACGTCAACGGCATGAGCACATCTCTGCCGGTCGAAGTCCAGCTCGAAATTCTGAAATCGATCCCCGGCCTCGAAAACGCCGACATGCTTCGCCCCGGCTACGCCATCGAGTACGACTCCATCGATCCTACCGAACTGGAGCGGACGCTCGAAACCCGCAAGATCACCGGCCTGTTCCTCGGCGGCCAGATCAACGGAACCTCCGGCTACGAAGAAGCCGCGTGCCAGGGCCTGATGGCCGGTATCAACGCGGCGCTGCAGGTGAAGCGCGAGCCGCCGCTGATTCTCGACCGCACCGAAGCCTACACCGCGATCCTGATCGACGACCTCATCTCGAAGGGCACAAACGAACCCTACCGCATGTTCACCTCGCGCGCCGAGTTTCGCCTGCACCTGCGCATCGACAACGCCGACCGCCGCCTGACCCCGCATGGTCGGCGCATCGGCCTGATCTCAGATGGCGCGTGGGCAGACTTTCAGGCGAAGCAAGAGCGCCTGGGAAAGATGAAGAAGTTGCTGGAAACAGCCAAGCTTACCAACGCGATGCTGGAGAAAGTCGTCGATCTACAAACAGCTTGTCATCCCGAGCAGAGTGAGGCGAAGCCGAACGCAGTCGAGGGACCTGCTGTTCTGCCGGGGAGCAGTTGGATGTCCGCAACCGGTCAGACGCTAGCGCAACTCCTGAAGCGCCCCGAAGTCACGATTGAACAACTGGCGCCAGTCCTCAGAAATCTCACGCCAGAGTTTTTCGAAAGAGATTCCTCTGTGTCTTCCCCTGTGTCCCCTGTGGTAAAGCTTTCCTCGGAAGTAAGAAACGAACTCAAGTCCGTCGAAACCGAAATCAAGTACGAAGGCTACCTGCTGCAGCAACAACGCGCCATGGAGCGTCTGAAGAAATCCGAGCAGCACTCGATCCCCGACTGGTTCGACTATTGCTCGGTCAGCGGCCTCTCGCGCGAGATGCAGGAAAAACTCACCCACGTCCGCCCGCGCACCATCGGCCAAGCCTCACGCATCCCCGGAGTCACGCCCGCGGCCGTCTCGCTGGTGAATGTCTTCATCGAGATCCAAGCCCGCCGCCGCGATCAGGCCGCCGCACTCTAAGCCCCGCTGCCGCTACAATGTCCTGAGCATGTTTGACGCAATATGATTGCCCATCTGCGCGGAAAGCTGCTGGCCAAGCATCCCAACCAGGCCATCGTCGAGACGGCCGGCGTGGGCTATGACGTGACCATCAGCGTGCCGACGTTCTCCGACCTGCCGGCGCTCGGCGCCGAGGTCGCGCTGCATGTCCATACGCACGTGCGCGAAGACCAAATCGCACTCTACGGATTCCTGCGTCCCTCGGAAAAATTATTGTTCGAGAAGCTGATCACCGTCAGCGGCATCGGCCCCAAGTTGGCCATCACCATCCTGAGCGGCATGGCCGCCGACGAAATGGTTCGAGCGATTCGCGGAAACGATGTCGTGCGCCTCACCCGTATCCCCGGTATCGGCAAGAAAACCGCCGAGCGCATGGTGCTGGAGCTCCGCGACAAATTGCCGGAAGCTGGACCGGCCACAGTCCCCGCCTCGCCGGCCATGAGCGCCACCGAAGAAGACGTGCTCTCAGCCCTGCTGAACCTGGGATACCAGCGCCCGGCTGCTGAGAAAGCCCTCGCGGTGGTCGCAAAAAATGGCAAGGCCGGATCCTTCGACGCCATGTTTCGCGACGCGCTGGCGGCGCTGTCGAAGTAGCGGCTACTTCCCGATGCAAAAAGTGCTGAAGATCAAGTTGAGGATATCGTCCGTCGTAGTCGCTCCCGTGATCGCGTCCAGCGGCCGCAGCGCGCTGTAGAGATCGAGCAGCAGCATCTCGTGCGGCACTTTCCCGGCCACGGCAGTCCTCGCTGCTTCCAGCGCAGTCAGCGAGTCCTGAATTAATCCTTGATGCCGCACGCTGGTCAGAAATCCAGACTCCGGCTGAACTCCCCCTTCGTCGCCAATATGCCGCAAGATCTCCGCGCGCAGTTCGCTAACCCCTTGCCCAGTCACCGCTGAAGTAAGAACTCTCCGGCCACTATCCCCTGACCCCTGACCACTGCTTCTCAAGTCGCACTTATTCCCAACCACAATCACCGGCCGCTTTTCCGCCTGCCGCAGCAACTCCGCGTCCTCCGCCGTCTCCCCCTGCGAGGCATCGAGCACCACCAGCACCAGGTCCGCATCCGCCAGCGCTTCCATCGATTTCCGAATGCCCATCGACTCGGCTTCGTCGAGAGCTTCGCGAATGCCCGCGGTATCGACTAGCTTGACCGGGATGCCGCCAATCGCCACCGTCTCGCTCACCAGATCCCGCGTCGTCCCCGGAGTCGCCGTCACGATCGCCCGCTCGCGCTCGACCAGCCGGTTGAACAAACTCGACTTGCCGACATTCGGACGCCCCACAATCGCCAGCGTCAATCCTTGATGCACGATTTTGCCGTAGGCGAAGGTCGCAGCCAGTTGCTCAAGTGGCGCCCGCACCTCAGCGATGCGATCGAGAATCACGGCATCCGCCATCACCGACACATCGTCCTCAGCAAAATCAATCCCCGCTTCGAGCGTCGCGATCAGTTCCACCAGCTTTTTCTTGATGGGCTGCAAACGCCGCGACAGCGCTCCCTCCAGCTGCTGCGCCGCCACTTTCGCCTGATACAACGTCTGCGAGTCGATCAGGTCGCGCACCGCCTCAGCCTGGGTCAGATCGATGCGCCCCTTCAGAAACGCGCGCATAGTGAACTCTCCGGGCTCCGCCAGCCGCGCTCCCGCCGCCACGCAAAGCTCCACAATATGCCGCAACACCACCGGAGAGCCGTGCGCGGAAATCTCAATGATGTCGTCGGTGGTATAAGAATGTGGCTTAGCGAAATAGGTGACGACGGCTTCGTCGATCCGCCGAGAGTCTTGCTCAACCGGTTGCCCCATCCTTCTTTCGCGTTCTTGGCGAAAGAGGATGGGGATGTTGACTCCCTCTCCGGCGACGAGCCTCTCGGGCTCGATCAGTTCTCCAAACACCGCCCGCCCCGCCTCCAGCCCGTGTTTCAGCCGCAGCATGGGCCCCACAATCTCCTGCGCCCGCGTCCCCGCCACCCGCACCACGCCAATCCCTCCGCGACCGGGCGGCGTAGCGATCGCTACGATAGTGTCATCCAGATTCATAGCAGCAGGTTCAAGCGCCGATTGTAACGGTTAAACTATTCGTTGGTCGTTAGTCGTCGGTCGTTGGCAAAACCAAGATCCGGGCGCCCCATTTCTCGCGCGGGAGTTTATTAGTAAGCCGCGCGAGAAGTGGGGACTTAGACAATCCCTCAGGAGCAAACAACTTTGTCCGTAGCAGACGAACTCTTAAAAGCCAACGAAGCCTTCGCGGCCAATTTCACCCTGGGCAAGCTCTCCGTGCGCCCAAAGCGCCACGTCGCAGTCCTCGCCTGCATGGATTCCCGCATCCTCTTCGAGCACTGCCTCGGCCTGCATCCCGGCGACGCCCACATGATCCGCAACGCCGGAGGCATCGCCACCACCGACGCCATCCGCTCCCTCATCGTCTCCCATCACCTGCTCGACACCCAGGAATTCATCATCATCAACCACACCGATTGCGGCCTGCTGAAAGTCCGCGAAGACGAACTGAAAGCCCGCCTCACCGAAAAAATGGGAACCACCTCAGCCGAGCCCGCGCACTTCCACGCCTTCGACGACCTGGAAGAAAATGTTCGACAGCAGATTCATCGCGTGAAATCACACCCGTGGATTCCGAAACATATTCCAGTGCGGGGATTTGTCTACGATGTAAGAACCGGAAGGCTGAAAGAAGTGGGAGGAAGGTGATTGTGTGGCGCGGGCACTCCTGCCCGTGAAATGCGGGACTCGGCAATGGCCATGGGGACAGCCGCCCTCGGTCGTCTGGCCGAGCATTGCCATTCCTAAGGGTTTGGCAGAATCACCGCTTGCCAACGATATGGAAGCTCTTGGTCTCGTCTGCCTTCGGGGATAGGGACAATAGCCATGAAGGCCGGAAGCCGAATGGCAATGCACGCCAATATGATCTCTTCGGTCGCGTCCACCAGGTTATTCCAAAACATCTCGACAAAATCCAACAACTCGACTCCATTCAGTCGTGGAAATCCAATGGCGACCTTCTGCCCCCTTGCTTGGTAAAGCATCCTGAGCGGTTCATGGGTCGTATCGTGGATAATTTTGTCTCGAATCTCCTGCAACCCAAGAGTCCAGCTTGTTCGGTCGCTTCGCAGAATGTCAATCAAGTGCGCTGACGGCTGGCCCGGATGCTTATCGAGGAACTTCTTTGCCTCCGCCTCGAAAGTGGTGTCCTTCTTGGCGTGAACGAAGCTCAAGTTATCGCCCGTCAGAATCTCCGCGGCAGTTCGTGAATGTGATCCACTAGACGGGTCATCTCTTTGCCCGAACAGATGATATAGTGCGGTCCGCGAGGAAGCGAAGAAGCTGTTGACAGCACGGTTGAGCGGTGGCTCAAAATCTTGAAGGACTGAAATAACGCCGCGACTTCCAGCCACCACGGCGTTGCCTTCGCTTATATCCTTCACGTGCTGTTCTATTAATCGCCAGAGCTCATGCCGAGCGTCGTTGGATTGCCGCATACATTCGAAAAGTAGCTTGTGAGCTGCATCGAACTCCGCACGGTCGCTAGAACTAAGGGCTGCAGCTTGTGACAGTTGGCTGATCTGGTGCATGGTCCGAAACATCCAAACACCATCTTCGGCGTCGCCCAGTGTTTTGAAGATCATCGTGGTCCCCAGTGCCGGGTTGTCAAGAAGCTCGGGGCCTATCATCACGCCGAAGGCTCCATACTACCGCGCCACCTTCTCAATCTCCGCCCGCAGCGCGTCATACGGCACTGCCCCCGGATGGTACCAGGCGACTTTCCCCGTCCGATCCAGCAGCACCAGCGTCGGCGTCGTCGACGCCCCATAAGTATCGAAGTTGTAAGCGCTGATCGGCACCGGCATATCCAGCAGCCCCGCGTAAAAACGATGCCGCACCGCATCGATATATTGCAGCTCGTCGCTCGGCGACGCATGCTCGACCTGCGCCGTATAACCATAACGCCGCGTCGGACCGATCACCTGCAATCCCTTGCCGGCAAATTCCGAACGCAGCTGCGTGATGATCGGCGCCTCGGCCTTGCAGTCCCCGCACCAGTGCGCCCAGAAAAACAGCAGCACCGGAGAACCCTTCAGCTGATCCGGCAGCGGCAACTTCGCTCCCAGAAATTCCGCGCCCTTGAGCTCCGGAGCAACTTTCCCGGTTAAAGCCAGCAGGTTCAGATTCTTCTGCAGCCGCGCTCGAATCGACGTGTTGCCATACGTCTGCAGCGCCGACTGCAACAGCGCAACCGCCTGCGTCCGCTGCCCACGCGCCGCCAGCACCTGCGACTGCACCTCCAGCGCCGCGCCCAGCGCGATCGGCAAATGTGGCTCAGCATCCAGCGTGCGCTTTTTCAGCAAGTCCGCGGCCTGTGCCTGTGTTTGCTTGGCATACGCCGCAGCCTTGTCATATTCGCGTTGCTCCAGTGCCGCTCGCCCCATCCACGAATACGCTTCCAGATATTCCGCCGTAACCCCCTGCTGCCCGCGATAAGAATTCAGCGCCGACTCCGCCGCCGAAAAATTATTCTGCACGAGCGCACCGCGCACGTCGTCGACAATCCCCGCCCACGCCGAAGCCGTGAGCAAAACTGAAACCAGCAGAATCCGCAAGCGCATTCCTACATGATGAATTGTTTGTTAAAAGGTCGCAAGTCGCGCCGATTGCCCCTTCCAACCCGCCCCCCATAACATCTCTCCCCACAATCGTTTAGCCATAGCCCACAGCAAATATGTAGCTTTTATAGGGCACTTTCTTTACAATTTAGCTGCGTTTGACTTTAGAGCTCCTTCGCAGTAAAAGCATCTCCGCTCAACCCAGCGAGTGACCTTCCTGCAAGCGACCCGAAAAGTTTCAGCGCTACATCAACAACAAAGGAATAAGCACCATCATGGAAACAGGAACAGTGAAGTGGTTTAACGACGCCAAGGGCTACGGTTTTATCAGCCGCCAGAACGGCGAAGATGTATTCGTACATTTTTCCGCCATTCAGGCCAGTGGTTTCCGCAGCCTGCAGGAAGGCCAGCAAGTTCAATTTGACGTAGTCAAAGGCCCTAAGGGCTGGCAAGCTGAGAACGTCAAAGGCGCCTAAACCCGCTTCGCACGCCACAATTCGCAAAGAGGGCGGCCAGCAATGGCCGCCCTTAGTTTTTGTGGGAGATTTTCATCGGACGCTTCTGATCAGGAAACTGTCGCCCTGAGGCGGGCGCACTTGTCCACCCTATCGAACAACTCCAATGCGTACCTATGTAATCATAGTGCCGAGGTAGCGATATGAACCTTCTGCGGCTTCTTCTTCTGGTGCAGATTGCGACGCCCTTAATTCCCAGCCAGACTGCGCCCGCTGGTCCCGCCAACCCTCCCGAGGCGCTTGTCCGGAACCTCTATGAACAGGTGATGGCCCGTCAGCCGGTCGGCATTCCGGAGGACGCAGACATGAAGATCCTCGCACCTTATCTCAGCAAAGCATTGCTTCACAAAATCGATTCATCCATCGCCTGCTTGGATGATTGGTATCGGCAGAATCCGGAGCCCCACTTAAAGCCAGAAATCGGATGGTTGGAACTTGGATATTTCTCAGGTGAAAACGAGCGGGCCTCACCACAGACTTACCTCATTGAGAAAACACAATCAGAGAAGGATGGCTCCTTTCGTGTATACGTGAGGCTTACTCGGGCATATCCGCAGGGGAGTCCTTCGATTTGGCGTATTGCGGCTGTCGTGATTCGGGAAAACGGTCACTTTGTCGTGAATGACGTCATCTACCTCAAGGACGAAGATTATGATGAAGGTCGGTTGTCGGAGGGTTTATCCGCAGGCTGCGATGGTCCCCGTTGGGTTGGGTTCGGCAACCAGCGAAACGACTTGAAGCAGCAAAAGTAAAAAGGCCCAACGGGCGACCGGGAATATTTCTCTTGTTAACAATAGTACGTTGCGATATAGTACTGTACGTACCATAGGAGGATATTCCATGATCCGTCCCGCCCTGGCTTTCCTTTTCCTTGTCGCAATCTCCGCCGCGCAAACCGCCAGCCCGCTCGCCCGCCACTACACCGAAGGCGAAAAACTCAGCTATCACATGAAAGGCGACAACGACGGCTGGACCTACGAAGTCCAGGCCAGTGGTGTCGTCAAGAAAGACGCAGCGGGACACTTCGTCGAAGAGTATGCGTGGTCTGATTTCAAATCGAACGCGTCCATGTCGCTCTCGCCCGAGAGCCTGAATTTCCGCCAACCGCTTTCTCTCGATCCCGCGATCACGCCATCCGTCCCCAATCTCGCCCAGGTCCAGCCCTTCCTGATCGGACCGATCACCGACCTGCTCACCTTCTACAGCGACCTCTGGCTCGCAATCGGCCAGAGCGATCTCAAGCGCGCCGGCAACCACGCCTACGTAAAATTCGGCGGACCATCCTCGTGGGCCGACGGAACCTACGTGATCCTCGGCGAAGACTCGATCGACTTCGACCTGACATTAAAAGAACTTGACGCCACAACTCAGACCGCGACCCTGCTGGTGCGCCACGTTCCTCCGGCGCAGCCGAAAGTAAAGCTGCCCGCTCCGTGGATGCAGACTCCTGTCGGTGACACACCCAATAATTTCGTTGACGTCAAAGGCAAGAACCCCGCCGGAAAATTCGTTGCCCAGGTCGGCAAGGAAACCTTCGACGTCGAAATCAAGATCAGCCTGAAAGACGGTAAAATTCTTTCCGCCACTCTCAACAACCTGGTGCAAACGCGCCAGCGCGAGTGCGCCGACGCCGAGTTCAAAGACTGCGGCGCACCCTCTCCGCATCAGATTCATCGCCAGATCGAGATTCATCTGGCGCCCTAAACGGTGCCCTAAATGACGCCCACAAAAATTCCCGCACTCGGTTACGCTCTGCTGGGCATGTTGCAGAAGCCATCTTCCGGCTACGACTTGCGCAAGGTTTTCTCGTCGACGTCGATGAAGAGCTACAGCGACAGTCCGGGCGCGATCTATCCCGCGCTGCGCCGGCTGGAGCGCGACGGACTCATCCGGGGCACGGTGGAAGAAAGCTCGGGCCTGCGCCGCCGCCAGATCTTTCGCCTCACCCCGAAAGGCGTTTCCGAACTCAAGCAATGGATCGCGTTACCCATTACCCGCGAAGACGTCGGCTCCAACCTGAAGACAATTATGCTGCGGTTCGCCTTCAGCGAAACCGCGATGGGAGCAGAGGCTTCCGTCGCAATGCTCAAATCGCTCGACTCAGCGCTGACACCCTACCTGCAGCATCTACGCGAACAGATGCAGGTGATGATGAGCCCCGCAGTGCCCATGTCCGCACGACTCTCCCTCGAATGTGGAATCCGCAGTTACGAATCCCTTTCTGAGTGGACGCACTACGCCCTGGCCACCTACGAGAAAGAAGGAAGAAAAAAATCAGGAGGCAAATCATGACCTTCGCAAAAGCATTCCCACGCGCCTGCTGGCGTTCGTCGCCATCGCCACGCGCTGCAACAAGCCGCCTTGGAAGTAGAAGGGGCTGAAGTCTGAAGCCGCACCCTACGGCTGCTGATTGCGCAACAGCACAACATTGGAGTCGATGTGTCCCCGGACCATCGCCAGCTTACTGCCATCGAATGACCAGTGAAAATCCAGAATGCTTTCCGACTTGAAGGAAGTAATCTGTCGCCCCGGCGAACCATCCAGCGGCTGCTGCCAAAGATTGTCGACGCCGTTTTCGTGGATGGTATACACCACCGCCTTGCCGTCAGGGGTGAAGCGCAGAATCATCATCATGGGAGCGCGTTCGAACTTTCGCTGCTGCACTACGCCGGTGTCGGTTGCGACCAGAGCCAGCATCAGTTCGTGATTTCCCGCATGGTTCACGGTTGCACTCGCAGCGGTCTTGCCATCGGGAGAAATGTCGTACAAGTTCTGCGGTAAATCCGTCACCTGCTGCGCCGCCCCGCCGTCAATCGGCACTCTCATCATGTGCGAGGCGGCGTAATCGAGGTAATAGACCCATTTTCCATCGCCGGAGCAAATCGGAAAGTGATCGTTCTTTCCGTTCGAAAGTTGCTTCAGGTTTCCCCCGGAGGAATCCGCGCGCCAAATCGTCGGGGTGCCCTTGCTGCTGAGCGGACCATGATCAAACACCACATAGCGGCCATCGCGACACGCCGAAGGGGCGCCGTCGGTCGAATCCGGCAAAGCCGCAAACACGCTGCGCGCGCCCGAGTCCGGGTCAGTCCAACGCAGTGTAAGCTCGCGGTCATCGATCAAACGGCCGTCGTGCGTCCAGGTGAAATTCGTGGAAACGCTTGTAGGACCAATCGCACGTACGTCCGCCCCACTCCCAGCCGCCGACATCACATCCAAACTCCACTGCCCCTGGCTGAGCACCGTACCCAGCACCTGCCCGCTGGACGCGACACTCACACCCTCATAAGTGTTGGTATCGCGTGTGACCGCACTCAACTTGCCATCCGGGTAGGAAACGAAGGCAATCTGCCGTCCTGGAGAGTTCGACGACCGATCCACGGTCAGAACCAGCAAGCCACGGCCATCCGGCATCCACGTGGACCAGCCCATGAAGTCGCTGGAACTCAAGAAGGGATGTTGCTCGCCGGTTCGAGCATCTACGGCCACCAATCCGGTAGCGTCCCCGGAGGTGGTTGCGTCGCACATGATCGTCCGGCCGTCGGGTGACCACGCAGGATCGGCCAGTTCCTGCGCCTTTGGGCCGCCGGTCAGCACTGTCTCTTCGCCGCTGTCGACCGTGTGCACAATCAACCGGTACTTGCCCGGCTCGGGATTGTCGTAGCGCATGAACGCCACTTTCCGGCCGTCGGGAGAAAACGTGATGTTCGAATCCACGTCGGCCGCCAACTTCTGCGGAGGACCACCGAGCAGGGGCGCACGATATAGAAACTTCAGCTCCGGCACTCCCGGATCGCTGCGCACGAAATAGAGATAATTGCTGTCGGGCGAAAAGCTCACGCCTCGATAGCGATACCAGACGTCGGCCGGAGGCTGTACCTGCGTCATGCTATCGGTGGGAACATTTCGCAGCCAGAGGCTCGCCAATCCCTTGTCGCTTTTCGCCCGCACCAGGCTCAGGATATATTTTCCATCCGGCGAAAGGGACGCGTAGACCGCGTCACCCGTCTCGGTCACCTTAGTTACAGAAAAGTTTTCGAAAGGCCGCGCGTGGCTGCGCGAGATCAGCGAGTAGACGCCATATCCCGCGGCTAACAGCACGACCAAGCCGAGCAAGGAAGCCACGCCGGTTCCGATCTTGTGGCGCCCCGCCGCCGCAACCACCGCGGAACTCGAGGCGGGCCGCGCCTCGCGGCTAGGCGCAGAAGAAGCAACCGGTGTCGCCGCGGGCGTGGCCGCAGCTGCTACGGTGCCCGACCCAGATGCGGCCGTCGTCTTCTTTCCCGACTCGACGTCGCGCTTCAGGCGTTTCAGATCGCCGCGCAGGTCGGCGGCGGACTGGTAGCGCAGGTCGCGATCTTTTTCCAGAAGCTTCTCAATAATTTCCTGCAGCTTGGGCGGCAGCGCCGCATTCAGCTGCAACGGCGAAACCGGATCGAGCTCCAGAATCGCGTGAAATACCACTGCCGACGTCGCCCCTGCAAACGGCAGCTTGCCGGTTGCCATCTGGTAGATCACCGTGCCCAGCGAAAACAGGTCGGTGCGCGTGTCGAGTTCTTCGCCGCGCGCCTGCTCGGGCGACATGTAAGCGATGGTGCCCACGGTCGCGCCCGGACTGGTCAGGTTCGCCGGGTGGGGTGAATCCTGCGTCGCCCCGATGGTTTCCATCGCCAGATCGGGGCGCGTGAGTTTGGCCAGACCGAAATCCAGTACCTTTACCTGTCCGCGCGGCGTAAGAAAAATGTTTGCGGGCTTGATATCGCGGTGGATGATCCCCTTGGCGTGAGCCGCGTCGAGTGCATCTGCGAGTTGAATGGCAATGTCGAGCAAAGGGCCGACTGGCAGCGCGCCGGAATAAAGTTTTTGGTCGAGGTTCTGGCCCTCGAGCAATTCCATAGCGATGAACGACTGCGCCTCCGCTCCTTGGCCCGATTTTTCGACCGCGTAGATGGTGCAGATGTTGGGATGATTCAGCGCGGAAGCGGTACGCGCCTCCAGCAGAAATCGGTCGAGCGCATTCTGGTCGTTGGAGAATTGCTGCGGCAAGAATTTCAGAGCAACCTTGCGCCCCAGGTTCAGGTCCTCCGCCTCGTAGACCACACCCATCCCGCCGCTGCCGACCTGGCCGGTGATGCGATAGTGCAGGATGGTCTGGTTGATCATTGTTGGTCGTTGGTGGTTAGTCGTTAGTCGTTTATCACGCGCTGAGAGTCGAGAGCGTTAATCTTAGATGCGATGCCGGAGTCGGTCAACGCGGGCGTGGATGCGGGCAAGGTCCAGTAACCGGTCACCGTTCCAGAATGTCTTTGTTCACATTCAGTCCAACCTTTTTCGGCTGGCTGGGAAGAATCACGTCGGTACTGCGAGAAGAATTGCCGATCGCTCCGATCTGGCCGATGCGAATCCAGCCTTTGCCGAAGTCGGCGAACACGGGAACGATCATGGCGAAGTGATCGTCGACTTCGCTCTGCGTGATGGTCATGTGCACTTTCGCTTTGCCGCCATCCTGCGGAACGACCTGGTAGTCGAAGTGGTAGCGCGGGACTTGTGTGCCGTAAACCCACTCGTCAAAGAACCAGTCCAGCCGGCCATTTTTTTGCAGATCCATCAGCTTAGTCATGTGTTTTTCGGCGATGGCCTTGAATGACTCGGTGGTGGCGGCATGATCGCGATGGGTTTCCACAAAGTCATGCATCATATCGATAAATGCCTTGTCTTTGTCGTCCATGTCGTACATCAGCGAGCGCAGCATCTGCAGAACGTAGGCGCCCTTGGGATAAGTAAGGTTCTGGTAGGCCAGTACGCTGCGCGGAGAAACCAGGCGCTCGCCCATCCAGAGCGGGCCGGAGTCGTTGGGCGAGTTGCCGAAATTATTGCTCTCCAAAATGCGTTTGCGCAGGCGCTCCCAGAATTCTATGTAATCGGGCCGCCAGTTCCCCCCCATGGCTTGCTGCAGAAAAAGCCCTGCGGAAAATTCGGCAAACCCTTCCGATAGCCACTGGTCGTGGTAGGACGCCCAGCCCACGGCGTGCCCCCACCATTGGTGGGAGACCTCGTGCGGGGTTACTTCCTGGACGAAGCCGCTGAATTTGGAGTCGATGGTTCCGAACATCATCCAGCGCTGGGTCGAATCGGTGTAAGCGGAAATCGGAAGATATACCAGGTTAGGCCAGGATTGCCCGAAATTGAAATTCGGCTGCTCGGTAACCGAAATCGTATCGTACGGGATTTTGCCGAAGTAAAAGCTGCACAACTGCAACTGGGCGCGGGTTTGCTCAAGCGCATACTTGGTCATGGCGTGCGGGGCCAGGGACTGCAGCGCACGCGACCGGCGCAGGCTGTCGGGCAACTCAGTGATGTAGTATCCCGAAATCTTGTAGCCGGTAATGTCGTCCTGAATGTCAAGCTTCTGGTAATCGCCGTAGTTGAATCCCGCGACCGCCACCGGAATCGGCGTTACCCAATGACTAACGGCCAGATCCTGCTCAACCGATTCTTCTTTGAGCGCGCCCACGCTGATGACTTTGAAATGCTTCGGAACGCGGAACGTCAGATCGTAGAGAGTCTTCTCGCCGAATCCGTTCAAGTTCGGGTACCAGGAGGTGCGGGCGCCGACATAGAAAAACCCTTCTCCGGCTTGTTCTAAGACCTTATCGCCGGCGTACTCCACATGGATAGAAAGTTCCTTGCCGAGCGGCGGCGCCTGGGGAAGAACGACGTAAAACGAGCCGTCGTCTTTGCGGCTCTCCTGAATGAAATAAAGATCCTGCCCTTGCTCGTCGCTGACCCGGCCGACGCGAAGGTTCGGCAACAGGCCAAACTTCATCACTCGCTCGCCCGCGATCAAAGGCTCGAACGCGATGTTTGCGGCGCTGAACAAGTGGCCGTTTTTTGCGATGACAGTCTCAATCTTGTAACTGTGCGTGGCAAAAAGGCGGCGATCCTCGCCGGAGTTCGCGGTGTGACGGACATATTCCGCCTTCAAATGCGCCAGATACCATACGCCATCGTCCAGGCTTTCGGGATCGTAGTTGACGAGGGCGACCTCTTCCGGTGAATCGAGTTGGGGCAGGGCGCCCACGCGATTGCGCACAAAAAAGCGGAGGTCCTTGTGCTTTTTGCCGCGAACGTAGGCGTTGAAAAATACAGGATGCGCCGGGTTGTAAACCGCGGCCAGCAGGTCGGCATCGACGTTGTCCATGGTCTCGCCGTGCAGCAGATACTCGGTAAAGCCCAGGGGACGTTCATTACGCCGGCGCATTTTTTCGCGCCAGTTGCGCAGCACAACCGGGGCTTCGGTCGAGGGTTCGGTTTGCTCTCCCAGTCCGGGCAGAAAAGACGTGCTGCTTTTTCCGGTGAAGCGAAAGACCACTTCGGTGAAGTCTTCATTGAACTCTTCAGCTCCGGTGCGCCGCTTCAGTTCGCGGGCGTCGAGCGGAATCACCGGCTTCAGGTTGAAATGTCCTTCGCCGAGGAAGATTGCGCCGGTAACGATTCCATCCACCGGGCTCAGAAACGTGAGAGTGCCCTTCTCAAAGTGGAAGGTCGCGGCGTCGCAAGTCAAGGTGAAATTGTCGAAGCGAAACGTCTTGCCAAGTCCAACTCCGCGGAGTTGTTTGTAAACAGGATCGGAATTGGCGAAGGCCGCGCTTTTTCCGGTAACCGAAATTTCCACCTCCTGTTTGGCGATGACCAGCGCGAGATTCAGTTGCACCGCGGCCTGCAACTCCACCGTCTTGACCAGAGGCTCGAAGCCTTGCTGTGCGACCCGCACGGAATAGGTTCCGGGTTTCAGCTCGGGCGATAGAAATTTGCCGGTCGCGTCCGCCGAGAGAACGATCGGCTGGGTGAGATCTCCTCCGGTGATCTCGATACGCGCTCCGGCAACGACGGCGCCAGAAGGGTCCTGCACGGTTCCGGAAATGGTTTGCGAGTGCAGCCACGTCGGTGCGATCAGACCCACGACCAACAGCGCGATCCTCACACTGGAAGAGAACCGCAGATGGCGCGCATCAACAGGGCGGCGCATGACCGCAACTATAGCAACATTTGGGTCCTCTGGCGCAGATTCTACGAAATCACACACATCACGTTCCCCAAGCACTGCGCTTATGGTTTATGCTAAGTCGTTTGCCACTGGCTGGCTGAGGGGGGAAGCAAGTGAGCCGATCTCAGGTAGGGATTCGTCTGTCGCTGTGCTGCATCGTTTTTCTATCCGCAACCGCGGGCTGGACGCAGGTTCCAGAAAACACTTACCAGGAATTGCACTGGCGGATGATCGGTCCGTTCCGTGGCGGGCGCACGCGCGCGGCCGCCGGCGTTCCCAGCCAGCCGAACGTGTTTTACGTCGCGCAGGTCAACGGGGGGGTGTGGAAGACGGACGACTACGGGCGCACCTGGAATCCGATCTTCGATCACGAGTCCACACAATCGATCGGCGCCATCGCGGTTGCGCCCTCCGACCCCAACATCATTTATGTCGGCAGCGGCGAGGGACTGCATCGCCCCGATCTTTCCGTCGGCAACGGCATTTACAAATCCACCGACGCCGGGAAAACCTGGACCCATCTCGGCCTGGTCGATGGCCAACAGATTCCCGCTCTGGCGGTTGACCCGCGCGATCCCAACCGAGTTTTCGCTGCCGTGCTGGGCCATCCTTACGAGCCCAGCGAGGAGCGCGGCATTTATCGCTCAACCGACGGCGGTCAGAGCTGGCAGCGCGTGATTTCGAAAGACGAAAATACCGGCGGCTCCGATGTGGTGATCGATCCCGCAAATCCCGACGTAGTGTATGCCTCGATGTGGGAGGCTCGCGAAGGACCGTGGGAGGACAACAACGAAGTCAACGGCACGGGTGGTGGACTGTTTAAATCCACCGACGGCGGCGCGACTTGGCATCCGCTGACGAATGGCCTGCCGAAAGATCTCTCGCAAATTTATGTGGCGATCGCTCCCAGCGATCCGCGCCGCCTCTACGCGACTCTCTCCCAAGCGTCGGGGAAACTGGGCGTCTACCGCTCGGACGATGCCGGCGATTCCTGGACGCAGATCACCACCGACCCGCGCCCTGCGGGACGCATCGGCGGCGGCGATCTTTCCATTCCGAAGGTTGATCCTAAAAATCCCGACCTGCTCTACGTGGTCAGCACGGTCACGATGCGATCGAGCGACGGCGGCAAGACGTGGTCAGGATTTCGCGGCGCGCCCGGCGGCGACGATTACCAGAACCTGTGGATCAATCCCAACAACGGCAACATTATTCTGATCGTCAGCGATCAGGGCGCGATCGTCACTGTGAACGGCGGCGCGAGTTGGAGTTCCTGGTACAACCAGCCCACGGCGCAGCTTTACCACGCGATCGCCGACAATTCTTTTCCATATCGCGTGTGTGCGGGACAACAGGAAAGCGGTTCGGTCTGCATCTCCAGCCGTGGCAACGACGGCGCCATCACCTACCGCGAGTGGCATCCTGTGGGGGTGATTGAGTACGGATACGCTGCCCCCGATCCGCTTGACCCGGACATTATTTATGGCGGCGGTCGAACTGAAGTTTCCAAGTTTCATTTTTCCACCGGCCAGGTGCAGAATGTCACGCCGATTCCGTTGCGTAACCCGAAGTATCGCGCCAACCGCACCGAGCCGCTGATGTTTTCTCCGCTGGATCCGCACCTTCTCTATTACGCGACGAATTTTCTGTTCAAGACCACCGATGGCGGAAATTCCTGGCAGACCATCAGTGGAGATCTGACGCGAGAGAACCCCGGCGTGCCCGCCAGCGTGGGCACATTGGTTCCCAAGGGCGCAGAAAAGCAGCGGGGCGTTATCTACGCCCTTGCGCCGTCGTTCAAGGCAATCGATACGCTGTGGGCGGGCACCGACGACGGCCTGCTTTGGATCACGCATGACGGCGGAAAAAATTGGGCCGACATCACGCCGAAAGAAATCACCGCGTGGAGCAAAGTCACGCAGATTTCGGCCTCGCACTTCGACGAGCAGACGGCTTACGCATCCGTCAGCCGCTTCCGCATCGGCGACACCCATCCTTACCTCTATCGCACGCACGATGGCGGCAAGAGTTGGAAGCAGATCACAGCCGGCCTGCCTGACTTCGGCCCCGTCGATACGGTGCGCGAAGATCCGGTCCGCAAGGGCCTGTTATTCGCCGGAACGGAAAACTCGGTCTGGGTTTCGTTCGATGACGGCGACCACTGGCAGGCGCTGCAACTGAATCTGCCGCATACCTCGATGCGCGATCTTTGGATTCATGACGACGACTTGATCGTGGCCACGCATGGCCGCGGCTTCTGGATTCTCGATGACATCACGCCGCTGCGCGAGGCTTCGGCGGCGATTGCGAACGGAGTACATCTGTTCAGCCCTGCGCCTGCTTACCGCGTGCAACGCGACACCTACACCGACACCCCGCTTCCGCCCGACGAACCGATGGCGGCGAATCCGCCGGACGGCGCAATCTTTGACTACTATTTGCCCGCAGCAGCAAGCACGGTCACGCTTGAGGTTTTGGATGCGCAAGGGCATCTCGTTCGGAAGTTCACCAACACCGACAAACCCGACATCACCGAAGAAGAGTTACAGAAGCAGTTGATCCCCTTGTACTGGGTGCGCAAGCAGCGGCAACTCTCGGCTGCCGCAGGCATGCACCGCTTCGTGTGGGGTCTGCACTATGCGGCGCCGACAGCAACGCGGCATGACTATCCCATCTCTGCGATTCCGCATGACACGCCACGCCTGCCTCTGGGCCCGACGGTTCTGCCCGGCTCCTACATGGTCCGGCTTACGGTTGATGGAAAAACTTCCAGCGCGCCTCTGACGATCAAGATGGACCCTCGCGTCAAGGCTGCGGCCGCGGCGCTTGAGAAGAAATTCCAGGCGGAGACGCAACTCGCGTCGATCATGACCGAATCTGCTCAGGCGCTGATCCAGGCTGGATCGATTCGTACCCAAATCGAAAAGGTAAGCGCGTCAGCAACCGCTTCGGCCAAGGATTCCATCGAAGGTTTCGAGAAAAAGCTCACGGCTCTGCTGGGTGCGCCCGGCGGATTCTTTGCGCCACCATCGGCTGAAGTTACTCTCGGCCGCCTTAACGGTGAAGCCGCCACTTTGTACGGACAACTGTGGTCAGTGGATGCCGAACCAACGGCTTCGCAAATGGAAGCTCTGTCGGCGACCGAACATGAAAGCGCCGACGTTCTGAAGCGCTGGAGTGAATTCAAGAAAACCGATGTGCCTGCGCTCAACCGCGTGCTCCGCGAATCCAAAGTTCCCGAAGTCCAGTTGGAGGCGGACTTGCATCCGGAAGAGCCGCAGGTCGACGAAGAGTAGCGACCGCGAGGAACGATTCGCGAGACGAGCTTGGCGCACAACGTTTGGCGCACAACGCTAGAGTTCTTCTACCGCCCGCTGCAACTGCGCCGCAATCTCCTGCGGATCAGTGCCCGGCGGAAATTTCACGGGCTGTCCAATTCGCACGCTGATCTTCCACGGCGCCGCGAATCTTTTGCCCGCCTGTTTCACTTCAAACAGGCGATCGATGCGCATGGGCAGAACCGGGATGCCCAGATTCCCCGCCAGCAGCCCGATTCCGGCGCGGAACGGATTCATCTTTCCATCGGTCGTATGGCGTCCCTCGGGAAAGACCAGGATGCTGTAGCCGCGATCGACCGCTTCCCCGGCGTAGGCGAAGCTGCGCCGGAATCCGGCCTCGCGCGGCAGCGGAAATAAATTCAGCAACGTCACTCCGAGTATCCACTGCACGCGGTCATAAATCCGCGCGAAGAATCCGCGATCGGGCGCGGGCGACCGCAACGCTTCGAGCGCTTCTCCGCCGGTTGCCGTAGCCACGCGATGCCGCAGGCGCGGCGGAAGCGCGGTCAAAATAAATCCTGCGTCCACATCTGCCACGTGATTCGAAACCAGGAGCAGCGGTCCGCTTACGCCGCGCAGACGTTCGCGGCCTTCGATCCGCGGCCAGCCTAACAACACAATCGCCGGACGCATCAACAGATAATGCGCCGCCAGACGCAGCCACGTGACCGGCCAGCGCAGCACCCAACCGGGATAGTGATACGCCGCGCCCGGCGCCGCATCTCCGCGCAGCATGCGCTCCAGATCTCGCACTGTGCGCACCGCGCTGAAGCGGGTTTCGCTGAGGTCGACCTGATAGCGATCCTCGAGCGTGCTGAGTAATTCCACGCGGTCCAGCGAACTCAGTCCCAGGTCGGAATCCAGACTCGCGTCCTCGCGCAGCGGACCCACGGAACGCCCCGTAACCCGAGCAATCAACTCCGCCAGCGGCCGGTTCTTGCCGCCCTCAGCGTGCCGCTCGACCAACTGCGCCTGCGCGACTTCCCGAATAACGTTGCGCCGCGGCTTCTGCGTGTTGGTGCGAGGAAAATCCTGCTCCGGCCACTCCACCCACATCCGCATTCGCTGATATTCGGCCAGCGATTCATTCGCCCGCTGCACCACGGCTTCGAGTTTCACTTCTTCCTGCCTCCGGTCCGGCCCCCGATCGCCGCGCAGAATCACCACCGCGCACGGCTCCGCGTTTCCGCCACGCTCCATACCCACCACGACACAGTCCTTCACTTCCGGTTGGCGGCGCAGCGCAGCCTCAAGATCTTCGGGATACACATTCGTCCCGCCCGGTGTGACGATCACTTCCTTCCTCCGCCCCTTGAAATAAAGATTCCCAGCTTCGTCAAGCGCGCCGATGTCGCCGGTGCGATACCAACCCTGCGCATCCGAAATATGTTCCTCCGAGACGGTCTGCGCTCCGCGCCCGTCCCAGTAGCCTAAAGCCACGCCCCCACCACGTACCAGAATTTCGCCGTCATCCGCGAGTTTTACTTCGCGTCCGGGCAGCACTTTTCCAATCGATCCCTTGCCCAGCCGGAAGGGATGATTCACGCTGATCAGCGATGTCGTCTCCGTCAGTCCATACCCTTGGATGACCGCGTAACCCAACCGCCCCCAGAACTCCTCGGTTTCGGCGTCGAGCGCCGCGCCGCCCGAAATGAATGCCAGGAACTTCCAGCCAAACTGCCGGCGAATTTTGCGGAAGGTCCACCAGCGCCGCAGGAAGTGTTTCTTCTCCACCGAGTGAAACCGCCGCTCGAATGACTCGTGCTGTCCTCGTTCTTCGAGATCGCGCTCAATTTTCTGCTGCAACGACTGCAGCACGCGCGGCACGCTCACCAGCACCGACACGCACTCCCGGCGAATCGTGTTCACCACTTCGGAAGGTTTCAAATCGTCCTGAAAGATCACCGTCGCGCCGAGCAGCGGAGGCAGGAACATCCCCAGAAACTGCCCAAACACGTGACTGAGCGGCATCAGGTTCAAGAAGCGCAGGGGATGCACGAAGCGATCGTATTTCAGATACGCGCGAATCTCCTGCTCCAGAGGCGCGATATTCGACAGCACATTCCCATGTGTAATCACTACGCCCTTGGGCTCAGCGGTTGTTCCCGAAGTAAAAACAATTTGCAGAATGTCGCCACGCCCGAGATCAACGGCCGGCCGAACGTCTGCTTTGGGGCCTAGCGACTCCGGTAGATCTTCGAGATTCAGGCTGGCGATGGAAAATCCCGCGGCCGAGCACTCCTGCATATGCCGACGCGACCCCACCAGCAGTTTGGCCGAGACCTGCTGAAAAACTCGGATGGCAAAATCGGCCGCCGAGCCGTCGTCCATGGGGACCACGACCACGCCGCTCAGCGCGCACCCAAAAAACACCGCCACCCACTCGGCGCAGTTCTCGCCCCACAGCATCACCCGGTCGCCCTTGACGATCCCGCGGGCTTGCAGCTTGCGGGCAAAGCCGAAGGCCATCTCCAGAATCTCGCCGTAGGTAAAGGATTCCGTTCGGTATCCACGGCGCTGACCGTAAGCGCGTTCCTGCCGGTGGGCTTGAAAATGGTGCGAGAAAAACTCCGCAATCGTTTCGGCCATGATTCGCAAGAGAGGTGCTGAAAACACAAGTCTAGCGGAACCACCCGCCCGAACCGCGCCGGGCAGGACAGTTCTCAAACTGCCCCATCTGCCCGGTCATGCACGAATTTTCTCTAGCGCGCGCAGGCGCGGCTCGAAAGGGCGGTGGGCCAGACTAAGAACTTGCCCTATTCCTCCGATTGTGCGAAATAGTAAGGATGCGCTACCACCGAATCTGTACGCTGATTATTTGCCTGCTGGCGACCTCGACCCTCCGTTTGCCGGCGCAGGACAAATCGGACGCCGCCACCGTTCGCGCCCTGGAAATGAAGTGGACCGAATCCTACAAGCAGCGCAGCATTGATATTCTCTCTTCCCTGCTCGCCGATGACTTCACGATCACCATCGAAGACGGCAACGTCTATAGCAAGGCGGGCTACATCAGCCACAGCGCCGATCCGTCCACTCATGTGAAGGTCGCCGAGCTGTCGGAACTGAAGGTTCGTATGCACGGTGACACCGCCATTGTCACCGGCGCATATCACGAGAAAGGTGATTCCAACGGCAAGCCCTACGAATACCATGACCGGCTCACCGATGTCTGGATGAAAGTCGGCGGTAAGTGGCAGGTAGTAGCCTCGCACTACAGCGTTCCCTCGAAGCAGTAGGAGTACACCCGCAAATTCACGGCATCAAGAAGCGTCGGGACAGGAATGCTCAAGGACCTGTTCCCGCCCCACTCCGAGCGCATCGGCCACGCGGTTAATGTAGTTGAACCAAGATGCAATCAGCGTGATCTGCAGAATCCCGCGATCATCGAATCCCGCGGCCCGCAGTCCGGCGATATCGTCTTTCCAGACCTTGGTGGCATCCTTGGTGAGCTTCACCACATAGTCGAGCATCACGCGATCCTGATCCGAGATCGGCGCGGTGGTGTAGTCCTTCGTCAGCGCCTCGACCAGTGCCCCATCCAATGTCACTCTACGCAGAAACTCTGCGTGGGACTCGATTCAATACACGCACCGGTTGGTAATCGAGACCATGGTCGCAATCATCTCGTGCTGCCGCCGCTCCAGCGGCAACTCCGGCGACATCAGCGCCCCGAAGGTGCTGAAGGCGTGATACAGCGCGTCGGGAATCAGCGTGTGCGAGCCCACGATCGACGATGCCCCCGAAGGATCGGGATGGACCGGCTCGGCATACTCCTTGGGATAAAACAGCTTCTCGCCCTCAATGGCCTGGCGAAGTTTTTCGTCAGCATCGCTCAGTGGCACGGTTCGAATCCAGGTCATCGGTGTCGTTGTCCCCCGTCACTCCGTTCACCCACAATTTTCATGTTCGGAAACATACCTCAACCGTCTGTAGTCGCCCCATAGCACATTCATACTACGTCCGATTTTTCAGGGAGGAGTGTTCTCCTCGTCACCGGTGGGTCACACGTAGGTGGGGGTCACACGTAGCTATGCGCCCTGGCTACACCAAGGCGTTCGTGTCTTTGCGCCGCCGCGTAGAAAAGACCAGTCCCAATAACTGTGGAGCAGTCAAGCGAGATAAGACGCCACCGGCGCCTTATCTCGCCTCTGTTTGAACCTGATTGGGTAAACCGGATCGGGCTCTAGTGGTGGTGCCCGCCGCCGTGCGAACCACCCCGATATCCGGGGAGAGCGTGTTCACCCTTCCCTTCATGGCCGGCATCGCCTACGTTGCCTCGCCCATCCCGCGCTTCGTTTCCCCGGAAGTGGTTGAAGCGCTCCGACCCGCGCTCCGGCAACGGTCCAACGTAACCGTGATGAGGATCATAGCGGTTGTCGACGTGTCCGTAAAACTCGTGACGACCGTGAAACCAGGGGCCAGCTCCAAGAAACACCCCGCCCACAAACCAATCGGGCCCATAGTAGCCGTATGGAGCACAGTCATACGGGGCGTAGTCGAAATACCCGTAAGGACACACGGGAGCCGGTCCGATGTTTACGCCGACGCTCACCTGGGCCGGCGCCACAGGGGTACAGCATAAAAGGGCAGTTGTGAGGACTGCGAAAGCAAGCGCATTGACTTTGAACATGATCTCTCTCCTTGATTCGTTCAGAGTTTCAAGCTGGACAACTGAGGGCCAGCATAATACCCAGGGATTAGTACCGGCAAGTCGGGCCTGCAGAAACGGATCTCGCCCTTGGCATCGAGTCGTACCGGATTTAGGGCTTTTCGGATGTGACCTAACCGACGGGACTAGTGGCGTTCTTTTTTTTCCGTCGGAGTCACACTCCCCCCTATTCCCTTGGTAACTCGTTCGTACACTCCCTTTTGGTAACCCTTGGTAACCATGCGGTTCGTGACGTCCAGACGTACAATTGGCCTTGTCCGGTGGGTCCATCTTCCGATTCGTGAGGTGACCCTCGGCGCAGCATCCGGGAGCCCCGAACGTTCGGCGGGTCCCGCATCGACAGTTTGTATTCAAGACCAGGCTCTGGAGTTCGCACTCTTATGGCATTGTTCGGCTTCAACAAGCAGAAGGTTCTGGCCAGCGCGGAGAAGTATGTCCAGCAGGGCAAGCTGCAGAATGCCATCGCTGAGTATGAAAAGGTCCTGAAGAACGATACCAAGGACCTGACGGTCACCAACACCGTGGGCGACCTCTACTCCCGCCTCGGCGAAACTTCCAAAGCCACCGAATGCTTCAAGACGGTCGGCGATGCCTATGCCAGCCAGGGCTTCACGGTCAAGGCCATCGCGATGTACAAGAAGATCTGCAAGCTCCAGCCCTCACTCGAGAGCTTGCTGAAGCTGGCGGAACTCTATAGTCAACAGGGCCTGTTCAACGACGCGCGCGCCCAGTACCTGCAGGTCGCGGAAGAATTCCTGAAGTCGAGCCAGCTCGACAATGCGGTCCGCATCTTTCAGAAGATTGTGGAGATGGACCCGGAGAACAGCGGGATTCGGGTTCGCCTGGCGGAAGTGTATCTTCGCCTGAATAAGAAAACGGAAGCCTGGCAGATTTTCTCCGCCGCCGCCGAAAGCCTGCGCGCCAAGGGCTCGCTCAGCGGCGCCGAAGAAATCCTGCAGCGCATGCTGAAGCTCGATCCGGGCAACACTTATGCCCTGCTCATGCAGGGCAAGAACATGATGGAGTCCGGCGATGCCGCCGCCGCCGTTGCAACCCTGCAGAAGGTCGCCGACATTGATTCCCATCCTGACGGATTGCGCGATCTGCTCAAAGCTTACCTGCAGGCTGGACAACTCTCCGAAGCCGGAACCATCGCCAACAAGCTGCTGACCGTACACAACGATCTGCACGCCATCTCGAGTTTCGCCGATGCCCTTATGCAGGCCGGTCAGTATGAGACTGCGCTCCAGGTCTTCGACCAGCACGCCGAACGCCTGCTGGCGGAAAATTCGGACAAAGTGCTCGAGTCCCTGCACACCATCATCGGGCACGTGCGCGATAATCCCGATTCCCTGCAGAAGCTGCTCGACCTGTTTCACAAAGCCGGGGAAAACACCCACGTCAGCGAGGTCTATGAACTGCTGGCTCATGCCAGCGTGCAGTCCGGCGACTTGCCCCGGGCTCGCGATCTTTACCAGAAGCTGGCGACCGTTGAGCCCCAGAACGCACTGCACATGCAGAATTACCATCAGGTGGTGGGTCAACTCGGCGGCACTTCCGGAAGCAAGCTTATTACTCCGGACGAAGCCGTCGTCCTGATCGACGATCTGGAGGCGACTGCGCCTTCGATTCACCAGCACTATACTGACGAGATTGCGCTGGCCGTCCGCTCCGCGCTCACAGACGCTGAACTCTTCATCTCTTACAACATGCCGGCCAAGGCGCTCGGACCTCTGGTCGGGGCTCTGCCGCTCGCGCCCAACGATCTTCGCGTCAATCAGCGCCTCGCCGCCCTGCACACCCGCGCCGGACGCTTCGCCGAAGCCGCGCTCTGCTGCCGGACCCTGCAGAACGTTTACTCGGAAGCCGAACATCCCGAAGAAGCCACGCGCTACGGAGAATTGGCCGACCGCTACGAGGAACGCTCTTCGGTTTCGGTTCCGGTCGCATCTCCCGAAGACGAACACATTTTCCTGGACGCGCCCGCACCGGCTCAGCCGAAACCGGGTCAAGCCAAACCGGTTCAAACCAAACAAGCTCAAGGCAAAGGCGCCGCATCGCATCCGGTTCAAGAGCCCGAGAGCGACCTACCGGAATTCGCCGTCGAAGAAGTGCCAGCCGAAGACACGGTCGAAGAAGAGGCAACCCCGGTGGCGCAGGCCGCTTCGCCCTGGCCCACGGCCGCCGAACCTGAGTTTGCCGTGGTTGACGAGTCCTCCGCAGCCCCAGAGGAACCAGCGTCCGCGTCAGGTGAAATCGATCTTTCTTCGGAATGGGATGACTCCCTCTCCGTCGAAGCCGATGCCCCGGCGGCATCGGAAGTCGAAGCATCCGGCGATCAAGAAGCTCCGGACACGAGCAAAGCCGACGAGACCGTCGAAGAGATTCGTTTCTATCTCGGTCACGGCATGCCTGCGCAGGCCATGGCCGCCCTCGCCAAACTGCAGACCCTGACCACCGATGTGGCCATGGTTGCCGACCTTCGCGCCGAAGTCGAAGCCGCCAGTCAGGCCGCCACCGAACAAGACAGCCCGGCTGCGGCTGCGGCCGCGACCGAGCCCGTGATTGAAGAACTTACCTCCGACGATATTCCGACCCTGGAAGTCACCGTCGATGAGACGCCTGTCGAGGAAGCTCCCGCGGTTGATGAACCTGTGGCCGTCGAGCCGGAGCCTGCGATCGAAGAGATTCCAATCGTGGCGGAAGCCGCGGTTGAGCGCGCGCCTGAACCTGTGGTTCATGTTTCCGTGGTGAATGTCCCCGCGCCCGTTGTACCTGCGCCTGTCGTTCACGCACCGGCTGCTCACGCACCGGTTGTTCACGCCCCGGTCGTACATGCGCCGGTCGTATACGCACCCCCGGCCGCGCCGATCGCGCCCGCGGTTGCTGCAACACCGGCCCCGGTTCTGGGCGAGTTCGTTGCCGATATCGAAGCCTCCCTCGGGGAAGACTTCCTCAGGTCCGCTCCAATTGTGCAGTCCGCGCCCGCACCGCCGGTTCCCGCGCCCGTGGCTCCAAGAGCAATTCCGCCGATGGCTGCGAGCGCTGCCGCTTCGGCCTCACCTGCGAATCACGTCGCGCCTTCCGCGCCGGCCATTACGCCGACGGCCATGGCTTCCGTCGCCTGGCACGCGCCGGTCGCCGATGTTCCCAGGCCGCCTGCCGTTCCCGCTCCTGCCGCCAAAGCATCTCCGTTTGGCGAGGAAGCTGGCGTCGATCTCGCCGAAATGTTTGGCGAGCTCAAAAAGGATCTCGACGCGGACATTGCTTCCGCCGACGAAGATCCCGAAACTCATTACAATCTCGGCATCGCCTTCCGCGAAATGGGCCTGCTCGATGAGGCCATCGGAGAACTTCAGAAAGCCTGCCAGTCCTTCGATCAAGGCCATCCTTTCCCGCAGATCATGCAGGCCTACACCTGGCTGGCCCAGTGCTTCCTCGAAAAAGGTGTGCCCGAAGCCGCCATCCGCTGGTATGACAAGGCTCTCAACGTTCCCACCATCGATGGCGAAACCCGCGTCGCGCTGCACTACGAACTCGCTTCCGCCTACGAAACCGCTGGCGATAAGCCCTCTGCTCTCAAGCACTTCATGAACGTTTACGGCACCAACATCGACTATCGCGACGTGGCCGAGCGTATTAAGGCCCTGAAGTCGTAGAATAGCCGGATGGCTTTTGTCCCCAATTTCCTCTGCCCGACCGGCAAGATCAGTCTCCGTGTGAGTCGTGACGCACGTTGCCGAGCGCTCCGCCGTGATCTCCGTGTAGTCTCTTTGTGCTGCCGGAGCTGCCCCACATGAGCGATCTGACCCCCTTATCCAGTCCTCCGACCAACGCACCCAAATCCACGCCGCCGCGACCGGACCCCAATGCCTCACTTCTCGACGCGCCTCTCGACGTCGAGACGCGCCCCTCAGACGGCCCCATCCAGGTCTGGATGCATCGCATCTCCGTCTTTCTTTTCGTATTGATCAGCGCCGTAGCCGGCGTGTTGCTCATCATTCTGCCGTGGACGCCGGAGTGGACGGACAACTACCTGCTGCTCTCGTTCCCCGCGCTCCGCGACGTGATTTCCAACGGCTTTTTCCGCGGACTGTGCAGTGGCCTGGGCTTGCTCGATATCTGGATCGGTTTCTGGGAAGCGCTGCACTATCACGAGCAGCAGTAAGCATTGGAAATGCCTGCACGACCGTGGAAGAGCGGCGCTTTAGCGCCGCGTCAGTGAGATCAAAAATGCCGGGGCTTCAGACCCCGCGGCACAGTGCTGGTATCCTGATAACCTGAGACTCGGTCCCTGAATTCCAGAACACGAGCATCTATGACTGACCATCTCGAATCCGCGCCGGTAGCGTACCAGAACGAACCCTTCCTCGACAGCCCCGACGGCCGCATCCTCCGCATCCTGGCCGAATATCAGGAGCCCCTGGCACGCTTCCGCCGCGAGCAGATTCAGGACACCGTCGTCTTCTTCGGCTCCGCCCGCTTCCACGGACACGACACAGCCGCAGCCGCGCTCGCCGCGCTCAAGAAAGATCAGGCCGGTACTCCGCCCGCGCAACTCGAAAAAGATCTGAAACGCGCCCAGGCCGCCGTCGACATGGCCCGCTACTACGAAGACGCCCGCAAACTCGCGCACATGTTGACCGAGTGGTCGATCCAGATTCCCGCTCGCCGCCGCCGCTTCGTGGTCACCACTGGCGGAGGCCCCGGCATCATGGAAGCCGCCAACCTCGGCGCCCACGAAGCCGGAGGAAAAACCATCGGCCTCAACATCCAGCTCCCCTTCGAACAGAGCCCCAACCAGTACATCACGCCCGCGCTGAACTTTCAGTTTCACTATTTCTTCATGCGGAAATTCTGGTTCGCCTACCTCGCCAAAGGCCTGGTGATTTTCCCCGGCGGCTTCGGCACCATGGACGAACTCTTCGAAATCCTCACCCTCGCGCAAACCGACAAGCTCGCCAAGAAAATTCTGGTCGTCATTTACGGCAGCGAATACTGGAACCGCATCCTCAACTTCCAGGCCTTCATCGACGCCGGCACCATTTCGCCCGACGACCTGAATCAGTTCAAAATCGTCGACACCCCCGAAGCCGCCTTCGAATTCCTGCGCGACGGACTCAGCAAGTACCACCTCGGCGGCACGCCAAAAAAAGAAGGCGAAGCCCTGCCGGAAATCGCGAAGACGAGACCATAGCACCGGAGCCTACCCAGAGTCGATTGTCATTCCGACCGCAGCCGGAGCGAACGCGACGGCAACGGAGGAATCTGCTGTTGCGTTAAACTGCCAAGCAGATGCCGCCCCGCTGCCTGCTCTACTACATCACCGACCGCACCGCGTTCGCAGCCGACGAACCCATGCGCCGCCGACGCCTGCTAGAAAAAATCACCGAAGCCTCCCGCGCCGGCGTCGACTACATCCAACTCCGCGAAAAAGATCTCCCCTCCCGCGACCTGGAATCCCTGGCCCGCGAAGCCGTCCGCGCCATTCGCGAAGCACTGCCCACTGACCACCATCCACTGTCCACTGCTCTTCTAATCAACTCCCGCACCGACGTCGCGCTCGCAGTCAAAGCCGACGGCGTCCACCTGCGAAGCGACGACATCTCCCCCCAAGAAGTGAAAACAATCTGGAAAAAATGTGGCGCGGGCGCCCCCGCCCGCGTCTCGCAACCAGCGCCGCTGATCGCAGTCTCCTGTCACTCCCCTGCAGAAGTAAGCGTAGCCGCGACCGGCGCGAATCTCGCCGTCTTCGCCCCGGTCTTCGAAAAAAAAGACACGAACCCCGCCGGCTTCGAAGCGCTTCGCCAAGCCTGCGAAAATAAAATCCCAGTCCTGGCCCTGGGCGGAATCACACTGTCAAACGCCCACTCCTGCCTCGCCGCGGGAGCCGCCGGCATCGCCGCCATCCGCCTCTTCCAGGAAAACGACATCGGTGAAGTCGTGAAACGATTGCGCAATCCCTAGGCTTCCTCTGTGTCCTCCGTGTCCCTCTGTGGTAAAGCCTTTGCTCTTGCTAGACTGAAGATCAAATGACGGCAACGCCCACCCAACTCGCGGCCGGTACGCCGCTCGAACCCGCACTCGTCCAGATTCCCGCGGCATGGTTCCTGATGGGCTCCAACTCCGGCCAGGACTGCGAACGCCCCATCCATCGCGTCTGGGTCGACGCCTTCCACCTCGCCGCCACCCAAGTGACCAACGCCGAATACGCCCGCTTTCTCAGCGCCACTGGCGCATCGCAGCCCCCATTCTGGCAAGATGCAAACTTCAACCATCCCCAGCAGCCCGTCGCCGGAATCTCATGGCATGAGGCCACGCACTACTGCGAATGGTTAAGTTCGCAAACCGCCCGCGCCTACCGCCTGCCCACCGAAGCTGAATGGGAACTCGCCGCCCGCGGCGGTCTAGAACAAAAACAATTCCCCTGGGGTGATGCTCCGCCGCTGTCTCTCCCCGACTACGCCACGCGCTGGCTGACCGGACCCGAGCCCGTCGCCCGCTACGTCCCCAACGCCTTCGGACTTTTCGACATCGGCGACAACGTCCACGAATGGTGCAGCGACTGGTACGACCCGCATTACTACGCCGTCTCGCCGGAACGCAACCCACGCGGCCCTGAGCACAGCCCGATGAAGCCCGCACGCAAATCCTCCCGCGGTGGCTCATGGCGCCATCAAATCAAAATCTCCCGCTGCTCCGCCCGCTCCAGCATCCCCCCGGAATTCCAATACGCCGATTACGGATTCCGAGTCGCGTGTAGTAAGTGAACGCGATGGCCGCGCTGCGTGACTTATATACTCTTGTCATTCCGAACCGGGCAAACGCCCGGTGAGGAACCTGCTGTTTGCCGGCATCTTCTGAGAACGCGGGGGCAAGCACAAATGTTCCGCACCGACCTTCTGAAAGCCAAACGCATCCTCATCACCGGCGGCGGCACCGGCCTCGGCAAAGGCATGGCCGCCCGCTTCCTCGAACTCGGCGCCACGGTCCACATCTGCGGCCGCCGCGAAGCAGTCTTGGAGCAAACCGCCGTCGAACTCACGCCCAAAGGCGCGATCCACGCCATTCCCTGTGACGTCCGCAATCTCGATGCCGTCGAAGCCATGATCGATTCCATCTGGAGCGAAGCCCCGCTCGACATCCTGGTCAACAACGCCGCCGGAAACTTCATCGCCCGCACTGAAGAGCTTTCTCCCGGCGCGTGGAACTCCGTCATCGGCATCGTGCTCATGGGCACGCTGAATTGCACCATGGCCTGCGGACGCCGCTGGCTCGCCGACAAACATCCCGGCACCGTCCTCAGCATCTCCGCCACCTACGCTCCGGTAGGCTCGGCCTATGTCGTCCCCTCCGCCGTTTCGAAAGCGGGAGTCGAAGCGCTCACCCGCAGCCTGGCCGTCGAATGGGGCAACCGCGGCATCCGCATGAACGCCATTGCGCCCGGCCCCATCCCCACGCAAGGCGCATTCTCACGCTTGTTGCCGCGACCAGAACTCGAGACCCTGGCTCTCGACCGCAATCCCCTCCACCGCTTCGGCACGGTTGAAGAACTCGCGAATCTCGCCGCGTTTCTGGTGAGCGACGGCTCCGCCTACATCAACGGCGAAGTAATCCGCATGGACGGCGGCGAATTCCTGCAAGGTGCCGGCGAATTCAGCAATCTGGGAAGAGTTCTGACAGAAGAAGATTGGGCGGCGATCAAACCCCCAAAGAAAAAATAGAAACTCGTTGCGCTCGCCCTCTTAACGATTTGTCATTCCGACCGGAGCCGGAGCGCTCAGCGACGGCGGAGTGGAGGAACCTGCTGCTGTGTTTTTAAGAATACTTCGCGCGCTGGTCGACTACCGCTGATCCTTCGACGGCATCACAATCGCCTTCAACACCAGGTTAACGATACTCAACACAATCGCTCCAATGAATGCTGCGGCGAACCCACGCACATAAAATCCTGACACCAACTTCGCAGCCAATTCCAGCATGAGGGCGTTGATCACAAACCAGAAAACCCCCAGCGTCACGACCGTCAGCGGAAACGTAATAATCTTCAGCACAACTCCCAACGTCGCGTTGATGAGCCCAATGGCCAGCGCCGCAATCAGCGCGGCCGTCGCTCCCCGGACCGAAATCCCGATCCCCAACTGCGCCACAATCCACACCGCCACCGCACTCAACACCCAATTCAAAAGCATCCGCATTCTGGTTTCCTCAAACAGAACTATAAGCGCTGTTACAAGATTTTGTCATTCCGGGCGCTGCCGGAGCGAATGCGACGACGACGAGGAATCTCCTGTTCCACGTGTCCGCGGGTCACGCTAACCATAAAAATAACGCGCCGTCCCCCATCGCGCGCCCCATACGATACACTCATCAATTCGACTTCCAGGAGGATTTTCCCATGCCCGACCCCGCACTCAGCGGCTCCGAATTCAAAAAGCAACTCCGCGCCGGACAGCCAAAAATGGGCCTGTTCCTCAACGCCCACAGCCCCACCGTCGCCGAGCAACTGGCGCACAGCGGATACGACTGGCTCCTGGTCGACAGCCAGCACGGCCCCATGGGCTACGAAAAACTTTCCGCGATGCTGAGCGGCATCGCCAACGGCGGCGCAAAATCTCTCGTCCGCGTCGGCGGATACGACGACCGTCCCGGAATCCAGCAGTCGCTCGACATGGGCGCCGACGGCGTCCTCGTCCCCTACATCAACACCGCCGAAGAAGCGCGCATCGCCGTAAGCTGCATGAAATATCCCACCGTCGGCACGCGCTCCGTCTACTTTCCGCAACGCAGCATGAACAAAGCGGGACTCCTCGGCTACGCGGGCAATTTCAACAATGACGGCATCGTCGCCCTGCAAGTCGAGACCGCTTCATGCATTGAGAACATCGCCGAAATCGCCGCCGTTCCCGGTGTCGACATTCTCTTCCTCGGCCAGAACGATCTCTGCATGTCGATGGGCCTCTACAACAAATACGAGTTCCCCCACATGTACACCTCGCCCGAACTCGACGCCGCCACGAAAACACTGATCGAGCACGCTCGAAAAAACAACGTAATCCTCGGCCTCTTCCTGTTCGGAACGTCGCGGGTAGGAGAGTTTCTGGAGAAGGGCTTCACCTTCATCAGCATCGGCAACGACCTCCACCACGTCCTCACCCAAGCCGGAGCCTACGTAGCCGACATGGAAAAAATGGCTCAAGAAAAAGGCAAGCCCTGGAAGCGCCGCGCGACAGCCCTATTCTAAATAAAATCGAGCGTGCCCCACCCTTGTCGCGTTGTGTGCGACAGGGTGCGGATTTTGACTCCGTTTCCTCTGCGTTCCCCAGTGTCCTCTGTGTTTAACGCTCTTCCACCTTCCGTCCACCGTACTCCCATGAATTAGAATCACACTCTGGACAACCCCGTGCTCCTGACCGAAATCGAAACCCGCGTCCTCGGCGCCCTGATTGAAAAAGACATCACCACCCCCGACTACTACCCGCTCTCCCTCAACGCCCTGGTCAACGCCTGCAATCAAAAAAACAATCGCGACCCGGTGATGACGCTCGACGAATCCGCAGTCCGCGACGCCCTCGCCACCTTGCAAGAAAAGCGCATGGCCGGCCCCGCCACCGGCGCCGACAGCCGCGTCACCAAATTCGAACACCGTCTGCAGGAAGTCTTCAACTTCGACCGCCGCGAAATCGCCATCCTCTGCGTCTTGCTTCTCCGTGGCCCGCAAACTCCCGGCGAACTCCGCAGCCGCACCGACCGCATGTACCACTTCGAAGCTCTCGAAGACGTGATCTCGACTCTCGACCGCCTGGCCCACCGCGAACCTGCGCTGGCGGCGATCCTCCCCCGCCAACCCGGCACCAAAGAATCCCGCTACACGCACTTATTTTCCGGCGCACCACCAATGTCTGATGCCGGAGAAAATGTCAGTGTGGCGCGCGCGCCCTCACCCGCGACTGCCGGAGCAAATTCAACCGCCGATCGTCTAGCAATGCTGGAAGAAGAAGTTGCCCGCCTCCGCGAAGAACTCGCCGAAGTCCAGCAACAACTAGCCACCTTCCGCAAGCAATTCGAATAACTCCTCGAGTCAAGCCCCACAGGGGCGAAACAGTGTAGCCCAGCGCTTCAGCGCTGGGTCCGCCGTAAAAAACCAGCAAGTCCCGAAGGGACGGAACATTTTCCGCGCCCCAACCGTACAATTATTCAGACAGTAAAAGAAAAAAGGAGGTCTCCGCCATGTTCACATTCCTGCTCTGGTGCATCCTCTTCGTCCTCTGCTGGCCGCTCGCGCTTCTGGCCCTGATTGCCTATCCCTTCGTCTGGCTGATCCTGCTCCCGTTCCGCATCGTCGGCGTAGCTGTCCACGGCGTGCTCGAAATTATCTTCCTGGCCATCACGCTCCCCTTCCGCCTGCTGGCTGCCCCATTCCGGATTTAATTCCTCTTGTCATCCTGAGCGAGGATTGGTCTTTGCGCCTTAGCGCAAAGACCAACCGCAGTCGAAGGATCCCTACCTTGCACGACGCGCCAGACTTTCCCGCCAGCCCCCACTTGGTATAGCCTCATACCAACGACAGCCACCACTCAGGGAGGGACCATGCATCGTCGCGAATTCCTCATTCGCTCCACCACCGCCGCTGGAGCAGTCTGGCTCTCATCCAAATCCATCCTCAACGCTATCGCCGAACAAACCCTCTCTACGAAATTCTCCGCCTCCGACACCGTCACCCTCGGCAGCACCGGCATCAAGACCAGTCGCCTCGCCATGGGCACCGGCACCGTTGGCTCCGAGCATCACTCGCATCAAACCGCGCTCGGCGTCAAAGGTCTCTCCGATCTTCTGCTTAACGGATACGACCACGGCCTGCGCTTCTTCGATGCCGCCGACTCCTATGGAAGCCATCCTCACGTCGCCGAGGCGCTCAAGCACGTGCAGCGCGACAAAGTCACCGTGCTTACAAAATCCTGGGCACGCGATGCCGCCACCATGCGCGCCGATCTCGACCGCTTCCGCCGCGAACTCGGAACCGACTACCTCGATGTCTGCCTGATGCACTGCGTCACCGAAGCTGACTGGACCGACCGCTACCGCGGCGCCATGGACGTGCTCTCCGAGGCCACGGAAAAAGGAACCATCCGCGCTCACGGCTGCTCCTGCCACACCATCGAAGCCCTGCGCGCCGCTTCGAAGTCTCCATGGGTCGAGATCGATCTGGCCCGCATCAATCCCATCGGCGCCATCATGGACGCCGATCCCGCAACTGTGGTTGGAGTTCTAAAAGAAATGAAGACAGCAGGGAAGGCAGTAGTAGGGATGAAGATTCTAGGCCAAGGCGCGCTGCGCACCCGTCAGGACGAAGCCATCAAGTTCGCGCTCTCCGTGGGCGTGCTAGACGCCTTCACCATCGGCGCCGAAAGCAAACAAGAACAAGAAGACCTAATCCGCCGCATCGCCGCCGCGTAAGGTTTTCAGAAAAGATAAAAAGAAAAGGTAGGTGCCCGCGAGACGTGAGAATTGTTTGGGAAGTTTTTCGACTCGCCGAATTCGGTTCCCTAACTCTCCATCACCTTCAACTCCGGACTCACAATCAACCGCGCCTCTGTCGCGCGCTGCACATCCTCGGCCGTCAGCCCCGGCGCAATCTCCTCCAGAACCAGCCCATCGCGAGTCACCCGGATGTACGCCATCTCCGTCGCAATCGTATCGACGACGTTCACCCCAGTTAACGGCAGCGTACACTTCTTCAAAATCTTCGGAACCCCTTCGCGCGTCGTATGCTCCATCGCCACCACCACGCGCCGCGCACTCGCCACCAGGTCCATCGCCCCGCCCATCCCCTTCACCATTTTTCCCGGGATCATCCAGTTCGCCAGGCTCCCGGTCTCATCCACTTCCATCGCGCCCAGCACGCTCAAATCAATATGCCCACCGCGAATCATGGCAAACGAATCCGCGCTTGAAAAATAAGAAGTCCCCGGCATCTCGCTGACCGTTTCCTTACCCGCGTTGATGAGATCAGGATCCTCCGTCCCCTCCACCGGATAGGGCCCAATCCCCAGCATCCCATTCTCCGACTGCAGCGTGACTTCCATCCCCGCTGGCACATGATTGGCAATCAGGGTAGGCATGCCGATCCCCAGGTTCACATAAAACCCATCACGCAACTCCCGCGCGATCCGCCTCACAATCCGCTCGCGCTTGTCGACATCTTTGCCAGGCTTATTCATATCGGTCGTCGGTCGTTGGTCGTTGGCCATAATCCAGAAACTCTGTCATCCTGTCTCTAACGACGTGATGCCCTGTCAAGCGTTTTGTGGCGACACTTCGGCGCGGACGCCGAAGGCTGCGCCATTTCGCTCTCGCAGAACGTTTTTGATGTCCAGACCAAGCTCGTCA
>Ga0210400_10000671_pt1 | contig 36788 bp, 24 predicted proteins | sample IncBWH26MmetaG_FD_155456 | JGI IMG/M metagenome (GOLD analysis project Ga0210400, IMG submission 155456) | Forest soil microbial communities from Barre Woods Harvard Forest LTER site, Petersham, Massachusetts, United States - Inc-BW-H-26-M | ecosystem: Environmental > Terrestrial > Soil >... | reverse complement strand
TTTGCGCTAGAAGCCAGTCGGGCGCAGCCCACGGCTCACATAAATCAAATGAGCAGCCGGGGTTGCAAACTAAGTGACATCCGGCTTTAGCCGCTGAGGCACCGTTCTTCTGTCCGCGCTCTGTTAAACCTGGTGTAAAAAGCTGGTGGGCTACACTATTTCTGAACACGCTATAGTTCGATAAAACGTCATCCGGCAATATTAGATATTCACTTTCGGAATTCTTTGGATGCTCGCATCGGCTTTGGATCACGCAGCTCTTGCGAAATCACGCCGCGCCGCCTGCTCTTGGAATGAAAGGGCAATGTACCAAGCCGATTGTGGGACACTACCTAATGGATATAAAGAATCTTGAGTTATAGAAAATATATCTTGCCAACGCACAAGCTTCTCGGTTATAAAATCCAGCAAGTACTTTAAGAACTGCTAAACTGATAGCTTCTCAGGGCTTCCCACTCCAGGCTCCTGCAAGTTGTCCCATTATTAAGGATCGCTAATCCTATCCTTGCCTGATTAGGATAGAAACAGGTATACGGCTGAACTGCGTCTTCTCAAGTCGCGGTCAATCCGGCGCCATGCAGTGTCTTGGCATCTCGCCGCAATCCAAATGTGGAATCTCGATCTCGCGGGGAGAAATGCCATGCAGGCAGGTAGTCAACCCAGTCGGAAGCCGTGTTTAGGGAAGTGGTCTAATTATTCCATCCGCAATTTTGCCCTGGCAGTCGGGCTGATTTTGCCTCTTGTTTCAGTTCCAAGTTTTGCACAATCATATAGCTACAGGCGCGCGATCACCATAGACCATACCAAGATTCCGAACACTGACCAAACCAACTTTCCTGTGCTGATATCGGGAACCTATAGCTATCTGGCAACCGTGGCCAATGGCGGTAAGGTGCAAAACGCCAATGGGTTTGACATCATTTTTACAAGCGATGTAGCTGGAAATACCAAGCTGGACCACGAGATCGAGAGCTATAGCCCAGCCACGGGAGCCATCAACTTCTGGGTGCGCATCCCTGCGTTGTCCCATACCACCGATACGGTGATTTACCTGCAATATGGAAACAGCACCATCGTCACCAGCCAGGAAAACAAGAGCGGAGTGTGGTCCAACAGCTTCGTTTCCGTGCAGCATTTGGCGGGGAACTCCAATGATAGCTTGGGTCTCAACAACGGCACTGATACGTCCATGTCTTACGGCACCACGGCAGGTATGATCGGGCAGGGTGGCTCGTTCTCCGGCAGCGGATACATCAGCGACGGGACTTCTACGGCCTTTGCGCTCACCCCAGGGAGCATGACTTTCTCGGCGTGGGTCAACGGGACATCTTTCGCCAATACTTATTCCGCCGTAGAAAGCCGGGACAATTCAAGCCAGAATTTCCATCACGCGCTTCTGGTCAAGAGTAGTGGCAAGCTTGCGGTCTACCTGACTTCCGTCAATTACGATGGCACAGGATCGCATACGCTTTCAACCGGGACCTGGTACCACGTGGCTTATAGCTACGACGGCTCGACGCTCACCGGCTATGTCAATGGGGCCCTGGATGGCTCCGGGAGCGGGCCTGGCCAAGGCGGCGTCTCGAATGAAACCGAATGGTTGGGTAATTCGTTTTTCTCCGGCAGGATCTTCAATGGGAAGATGGACGAGGTACGATTCGCAAATGTCGCCCGCTCCGCTGATTGGCTGGCCACCGAGTACAACAACCAGAATTCGCCGTCCACGTTCTATGGGTTGGGTCTGGAGAACACGGTCAGCATCAGCATTAGCCCCAATTCAGGCGCTCTTTACGCGGGACAAACCCAGCAGTTCACCGCCAATGTCATCAACGCGATCAATCCTTCGGTCACGTGGTCGGTTACGCCGTCCGGAATTGGCAGCATCAACAGCACAGGGCTGTATACGGCGCCGGCTTCCATCGCTACCCAACAGACCGTGACCGTTACGGCCACGAGCGTGGCCGACAATACCAAGAGTGCCTCGGCTACGGTCACCTTGTACCCGCCCATCGTGGTCAGTATTGCGCCAACCACTGCGGGCCTCACGCTTTCCCAGAAACAGCAGTTCACCGCCAACGTAGTCAACACCAGTAATACGGCGGTGACCTGGTCGAGCAGTCCTGCGGGTGTGGGCAGCCTCGATGGCACGGGATTGTATACCGCACCGTCTGTTATCAGCGCGCAGCAAACCATCACGGTGACCGCGACCAGTGTTGCCGATGGCAGCAAAGCAGCATCGGCCACTGTGACGCTTTCTCCGGAGTCGAGTGTTTACGGGTTCCGCCGCGCGATCACCATTGACCACACCAAGATCCCGAACAGCGACCAGAGTAACTTCCCCGTATTGATTTCGGGAACTTACAGCTACCTGGCAACCGTGGCCAACGGCGGCAAGGTGCAGAGTGCAAACGGCTACGACATCATCTTTACGAACGATGCCGTGGGCTCAACCAAACTGGACCACGAAATCGAAAGCTACAACGCGTCCACGGGGGCGATCAGCTTCTGGGTGCGCGTTCCCACGCTCTCCCATACGGCAGACACAGTGATTTATGTGCAGTACGGGAGCACTGCGGTCACCACCAGCCAGGAGAACAGGACAAGCGTTTGGGACAGCAATTATCAGATGGTCTTGCACCTGGGCGAGTCGGCATCGCCCTACAAGGACTCCACCAGCAATGCCTTCAGCAGCAACAGCGGAGTGTCTCCCGCGCTTGCCCCCGGCAAGATCGGCCAAGGGCAGTCTTTCGATGGCACATCGCAATACATCGGTTACTCGCAGGCACAGAGTCCGAATCCCGCTGGCAGCATTACCCTGGAAACGTGGATCAAGACCAGCGACACTACGTCGAAGGGAATGTTGGGAAAATGGGGAAGCGATGGCTCCACCAATGCAGATCAATCGTACTTGCTGTACTACAATGCCGGTCGCCCGCACGGGTTGCTCAATTCCACCGACAGTACAGATGTAGACCTTGCAGGTACAGCTGCCATCAATGACTCCAACTGGCACCATGTTGTGGTCACGGCGCTGCCCGTGGGCAACATCTATATCTATACGGATGGCATCCAGAGCGGATTCCTGAATAACGCTCACGCCTTGCTGGCCACCACCATCGACCGCTTCACGGTGGGGCCGACAAGTGGTTCTCTGGATGAAGTAAGGATTTCCAATTCGGTGCGCTCCGCCGATTGGATCGCCGCCGAATACAACAACCAGAACTCGCCCTCCACGTTTTACTCGCTGGGTCTGGAAAACACTGTCGGGATTGCCATCAGCCCCGCGACAGCTATCCTATTGGCGGGACAGACCCAGCAGTTCACCGCCACAGTCACAAATTCGCCCAACACGTCAGCAAACTGGTCAATTGCTCCCGCCGGCATCGGCAGCATTGATGGCTCCGGGCTTTACACTGCTCCGGCTACTATTGCCACACCGCAAACGGTAACGGTCACCGCCACCAGCGGAGCGGATGGCACGAAGACCGCCTCGGCCACCTTAACCTTGAGTGCAGCTCCAGCGATCGCCAGTCTCACGCCGGCCAGCGGCAGTGTCGGTACTACGGTCGTGGTTAGCGGCTCCAACTTCAGCGCCACGCAAGGCAGTGGGACAGTCACTTTCAACGGGACCGCGGCGGTGGCGAGTTTGTGGAGCAACACCAGCATCACCGTTGCCGTACCTTCGGGAGCAACCAATGGAAATGTAGTGGTCACAGCCCAGGGCCTGGCCAGCAATGCCAGTCCCTTCGCAGTAACGGCTGGGCCAATCATCAGTGGGCTTACTCCAGCCAGCGGGGCGGTTGGCTCCACTGTCACCATTTCCGGGTTAGGATTGGCACTAACCCAGGGCAGTCCCACAGTGGTTTTCAATGGCACGGCCGCCTCGGTGATTTCTTTCAGCGCTACCAGCATCAGCGTAATCGTGCCTGCGGGAGCGACTAGCGGAAGCGTAGTGGTCACAGTGGGCGGTACGCCCAGCAATGGCGTAAGTTTCACGGTTACGTCTTTGCCGAACATAAGCGGCCTCACGCCCGGCAGCGGTGCTGTCGGTTCGAGCGTAACCATTGCCGGGTCGAATTTCGGAGCAACCCAGGGAAGCGGGAACGTTACTTTCAACGGCGTTGCCGCCTCGGTAAGCTCCTGGAGTAATGCCAGCATCGTCGTGGGCGTCCCTGTGGGGGCGACCACCGGTAATGTAGTGGTAACGGCCGCAGGCGGGTCGATAAGTAATGGCGTGTCTTTCACCGTGACCTCCGCCAACCCAAATGTCCTGACTGGGCCGGTTACCTACACTTACGACCAACTGGGCCGCTTGGCCACCGTGGTTGCAGCTACCGGCGACTCGGTCACCTACAACTATGACGCACTGGGCAACATTCTTTCGATCACCCGCTCTACCACCGCCAAGCCAACCATAACTTCACTCAATCCGCAGTCGGGCACGGTGGGAACACAGGTAACGGTTACCGGCACAAACTTCACTGCCACCGCAGCGCAGGACCTTGTCCAATTCGGGGGGATCAGCGCAACCATCACTTCGGCTACAACCACCCAGTTAGTGGTTACGGTGCCGGCGGGCGCCACGACTGGCTTGGTCTCGGTGATTTCGCCGGCCGGTTCCGCCAGCAGTTCAAGTCCGTTCGTTGTAAGCAATGGAGATCTGCCCCGCATCGATTCATTTACTCCCGCCATCGCCACTGTCGGAAGTTCGGTGTCAATTGCCGGAGGAAATTTCAATCTCAATTCGCAGTATGACAAGGTATCGGTGAGCGGGGTTTCTGCTGCTGCGCCAACCGCAGTGACTTCCACCAGCATGACCGTAATTGTGCCGGCCGCCGGTTCCGGGCCCATCTCGCTGACCACGCCCGCAGGCACAGCCAGCAGCGCAAGTGACCTGATCATCCCGCCATCCGGTTACTCGGCCGGCCAAGTGGTCTTCACCAGTCGCATAACCCTGAGTACGGGAGGCACACCGGTGACGGTCCCAATCTCATCACAGGGGATTGGGATGGTGTTGTTCACTGGAACAGCCAATCACAGCCTCAGCATGAGCGTTAGATCCAATACGTTCGGCACAAGCTGTATCTTGCAGTTGTACAGGCCGGATAACACGGCAACGGGTCCGGCCTATCCCTGTGCTGGCTCCAATTACCTTGACGCACAAGCTCTTCCGGTCTCAGGGACGTACACCCTGCTGGTTGATCCTAAAGGGGCGACTGGAGCTATCGCTCTGACGTTGTATGACTCGAACAACATTGTGGGCCCAGTCCCCACCGATGGGACCCCATTCACAGTCACCACGACTACCCCTGGCCAGAAGGCGAGGCTGCCCTTTACCCCACCAGCCTCAGTCAACCAGCAGCAGATTACATTGCTGGTCGACAACGATACCTATCCTATGTACAACGGACTGGAAGGGCTCACAATCCAAGTCCTTGCTCCGCTTCAAAACGTAGCTCCAGGGGTTGCTCCGGGCGGTGTGGTGACTACGTTCGTGCCCACGCCGGAATCATCGCCCATATCGTTCATGGACGATATGAGGTACTGCTTCAACGGTGTGGTGTCCCCACCGTGTCCAGACGTTCAGTACTTCGCTGTGCCCGCAGCCGGCACGTCTACGCTCTTGATCAGTCCCACCGGGCCGGTGACTGGCCAGGTCAGGGTGAGGCTGTTTGCATTTAGCGATCAGAATGTTGCCACCACGCTCGGCAATGCCAACACTCCGGCAATTCCTATCTCATTGACCAGTCCCGGGCAGAACGCACGGATTACCTTCCCCGTGGACACTACCACTCAGCAGAAACTCACCTTCGGTTTCAGTAACGGCAACTTCGGCGGGATGACCGGACAGTTTCCCGGCGGCATCCATATGATGGTGATGGATCCCTCCGGCCATGTCATGGGAGGTGGTCCCTTCAACGGCCCAATTTTCTCGTACGCCCCAGGCGCCACCTCGGGGTTCGCGAATTTCAATTCTACCGGTTCAGATCTTGGTTTCCCCGCCAGTGGGATGTATACCCTCTGGGTGGATGGAGTCAACGACACGACCGGTTCGCTCAACCTCAACGTGTATGACGCTACCACCATCAATTTGACGGTGGCGGCTGATGGCAGCAGCCACGCCATTCCCACCAATGCGCCCGGACAGAACACCAATTTGAATTTTCCGGTAACTCAGGGACAACGAATTTTTGGCGTGCTCACGAATGTTACAGGCTATCCCACCAGCGGCCCTGGAAACCTGGTACAGCTTGCGGACCCAGCAGCCCAGACCTATCCGGGATCGCAAGTTGGTTCCAGCATCTTCCTCAGTGCTGCTGACTCAACACCCCGTGTGATGGGAAGCAGTGGCACCGCCCAGATCAGGATTCGTCCTTTGGGCGCGGATACGGGATCGGCCACAGTGCAGGTGTACACGGTCCCACCGGATGTCAGCGGGACCATGACTGTGGGAGGCGGCCCGGTTACGGTGACCACCACCACGCCGGGACAGAAGGCGGGCCTTGCCTTCCCCTTCACTGGCAGCGGCAATCACAACGTAACGGTGACCATGACCAATGGAACTTATCCCGCCGGTGGCTGCAACTTGACGATTATCCTGTCGACTGGACCGGCCTGGACCCAGACCGTGGATTGTAGCGGCGCCGCCAACAGTTGGACTTTCAGTTTATTTGCTCCCGGCAACTACGTCCTCGCGATTGATCCCCAATTGGCCGCGGTGGGCAGTGCAACGTTTGCCATAACGCTACAGTGATCAGGAGAAGAGCCATGCAAAAGACAAAAAAAATACTGTTGATAATCGCGGCTGTTCTGATTTCCTGCTTTGCATCGGCAAGCGCGAGGCCGCAGTCGGCGCCTTTCTCAGGTCAGTCGAGCACCTTGCTGTCGGATGGTCGTGTCCTGCTGCTGGGCGGCTTCGACTCCCATGGCGTGGCGGTGAACGACTCGCTCCTGGTAAACGTTTCTGATAAAGCGGCGCAGAAGTTGGAGGCGGGCCTGAATTTTGCCCGCGCCGGACACAGCGCCACAGTGCTGCCCGATGGCACAGTCTTTATCTTCGGCGGCCTGGGAACTGATGGCCAGGTCGTCTCTGCGGCTGAATTGTTTGATCCCGCGACGCAGAAGTTTTCCCCACTGGCCGATGTGTTGGCCGTCCCCCGGGCCTTTCATACCGCCACCCTGCTGAGCGATGGCCAGCTGTTGCTGGCCGGAGGAGTTCTGGCGGCGGGCGAGTTTCCTGATGATGTCCAGCTCTGGGATTTCCGTACCCGGCAGGCACTGAGCCATCATGCGCTGCTCTCCATTCCCCGCGAAGGGCATGCGGCGGTCTTGCTGGCCGATGGCAATGTTCGTATTTCCGGCGGCACTGACCGGTTTGGCCGTCCGGTAAAGAATGACGAGATCTATGACCGGACCAGCAAGCGTTTTCGCTTCGCCAACAGCGCTGATCCCGAATTGGGGCAGTCCGAGACGCGTGCCGTCCAGATTGCCGAATCTATTCCTGAAGATAGGTCCACGGGTGTTTCCATTCAGGCATTCATCGCTCTTCGCTTTACCCGGCTCCTGAATGTCACCCTGGCGAACGGCGGCAATTTCGTTTTGGTGGCGCCCAACAATGCGGCCATTGAAGCCAAGGTCACGGCGGCCGAGCGTGGCCGGCTGGTCTTTGTGCTTCCTGTGGCCCCTCTGCAAACCGGGACCACCTATACTTTGCGGATCAAAGGCGCTGCTGATGCGGAGGGCGCCGAACTGGCCGAGACTTCGATCACCTTCACCACAGAAGGCCAGCCAGCCACCAGTGGCGATATGGATGGCGCTGGCGCCGGAGTAGGCGGTGCAAATACCATCGCCACCTTCCAGCAGCTGCCTCCTTTGCAGGCCGCTCCCGGCGAGACCGCACTGGCCGGTCAGGTGCTCAGCCTGAATGGGCGTCCGCTGGAGCATGTGACTCTGGAAATGGATGGCCAGAAGACCCGGACCGATGACACGGGCCGCTTCTTGCTGAAAGACCTCAAGCCTGGCCATCATGTGCTATGGATTGACGGCGCTACCGCCAATCACGGGAATACAACCTACGGTCTTTATCAGGTGGGCGTCACCATTTCGGACAAGAAGACCAACGTCCTGAACTACACCATCTGGATGACCAGGCTGGATACGGCCAACGTAGTCAGGATTCCATCACCGACCACCAGCGAAACGGTCATTACCAATCCTAATCTGCCGGGATTGGAGTTACACCTGCCAGCCGGCACAGTGATCACCGATCGGTTTGGCAAGGTGGTGCATGAGATAGGCATCACTGCCATCCCCATAGAACAACCCCCCTTCCCGCTGCCGGGCGGCGTTCGGGTGCCCATCTATTTCACTGTCCAGCCGGGAGGGGCCTACATAAAAGTCCTCAATCCCGGCACTGGCCCTAAGGGAGGGCGGCTCATCTATCCCAACGCCTTCAACCTGAGCCCGGGTACGGGCTTTGATTTCTGGAATTACGATGCCGATGTGAAAGGCTGGTTCATCTATGGGCACGGCAAGGTCAGCCCCAATGCCCGCCAGGTCATTCCTGATCCGGGAGTGGTGATCTACGAGTTCACCGGGGCCATGGTGGGCAGCGGCGGGGCCGCTACTAAGCAAGGTTGTCCTGCGAATTGGAAGAACCTTTGGGGCCTCCTCTCGTGCCCGAGCGCTGGTGATCCGGTCAGCCTGGCGACCGGGGAGTTCGTCTACGACAAGGCCGATCTGGTCCTGGCCGACACTATCCCAATTAACTTTAGCCGGACTCACTTGAGTGATGACAGCTTCTCGCGTTCTTTCGGCATCGGCGCTACCGACTCCTATGACGTTTTCCTCGTGGGCGATACCGCCCCCTACACTTTTCAGGAGTTAGTCCTCCCGGATGGCGGGCGGGTGCGCTTTGACCGCATCTCGGCCGGGACCGATTTCGGCGATGCTGTTTATGTCCATGCCAGTGCCCAGGACGCGTTCTATGGTGCCACCCTGGTCTGGAACGGCGCCAACTGGACGATCAAGATGAAAGATGGCAGCAGCATGGTCTTTCCCGAAGCCTTCGGCGTGACCAATCCCTTCTGCGAGGCTGTCATCCAGATCACGGACCGCTACGGCAACACCGTGCACATTGATCGCACCGCCAAGTCGACTGCGCCCACCGGCTGTAATCTGGCCAAGATCACCTCGCCCAACGGTCGCTTCATCACTTTTGTCACGGACTCGCAGGGGCGGATTACCCAGGCCCAGGACAATAGTGGTCGCACCGTAAAGTATGCCTATGATCCCGTGGGCAGGCTCTCAACTGTGACCAATGTGGGCAACGGGGTCACCACCTACACCTACGACGATCAGAACCGCATGCTCACGATTAAAGACGCGCGGGGCATCGTCTACCTCACCAATCAGTATGACTCCGCCGGCCGGGTCATCTTGCAGACCTCAGCCGACAATGGCACCTACCGGTTTAACTGGACGCCCACTTCGAACACCAGCCAGGTCCATATTTTCGAAGCGGGCATTGGCTTCACCGGGAGCGCACAGATCCTGGTCCTTTCCGGCTGTTGGGGCGCAAACGGTTTCAGCCGCTCCCGTTCCGGTTGTCAGACCGGCTATAAGCCCCTGGTGGCCCAGGTGGATGTGACCGATCCGCGCGGCTACGTGCGGCGGGTCACGTTTAGTCCGACCGGCTACATGACCAGTGATACGCATGCGCTGGGCCAGCCGGAAGCGCAGACTGTCACCTATCAGTATTTTCCTGACAACCTGCTCCAGTCAACGACCGATCCCCTGGGTCACGTCACCACCTACAGCTACGATGCCTTTGGAAACGTGACCAGCTTGACCCGTCTGTCGGGAACGCCGAATGCGGTCACCACTAATTTCACCTATGAACCGCAGTTCCAGCACTTGGCCAGCGTGACCGACCCGTTAGGTCACACCACGTCACAAAGTTACGACTCCTCTGGGAACCTGGCCACCGCCACCGATGCCTTGGGGCACCAAAGCACCTTCACCTACGATAGCGCTGGCCGGATGCTGACTGCGGCGGACCCGTTCAGCAACATCACGCGGCTCGCCTACAGCGGGGGGGACGGCGCCAGCATCACGGATCCGCTGGGCAATGTCACAACGCAATCGGTGGATGCTCTCGGCCGCGTAACTTCAGTCACCGATGCCCTGGGGCAGATCACGCGTTCTCAGTACGATGTGCTCAACCAGGTCTCGCAGATCACCGACCCGGCGCAGAACGTCTCCTTCTTTACCTACGATCCTAACGGGAACCCGCTGACCATTACGGACACCAGGCACAACATCACCACCTATACCTACGACAACATGGACCGGCGAGCCACCCGCACCGATCCTTTGCTGCGCAACGATAGTTTCACTTACGACAAGAACGGAAACCCCGCCTCGGTGACAGACCGCAAAGGCCAGGTCACGGCCTTTACCTACGACGGCCTGAACCGGGTCACCAACGTCTGCTTTAACCAGGTGATCAATGGCGGCATTACCACCTGTGACAGCACCATTGGCTATCAATACGATCTTCCTAACCGCCGCACCATCATCACCGATTCGCTGAGCGGAGTGATTACCAGGACCTTCGATGATATGGGCCGCCTGGTGAGCGAGACCACGCCCAAGGGTACCGTGAGTTATGGCTACGATGCCGCCAGCCGCCTGACCACCATGACCGTGGCCGGCCAGCCGCAGGTGACCTATACCTACGATGCTGCCAACCGGCTGACCACCATCTCTAAAGGCAGCCAGTTTGTGCAGTTTGGTTACGATGCCGGTTCGCGCCGCAGCAGCGTGACCTTGGCCAATGGCGTGGTGGCCAGCTATAGCTACGACAATGCCTCGCGCCTTACCGGTATTTCCTACCAGTTTGGCTCCAATGTTTTGGGCAACCTGACCTACACCTACGATGCCCTGGGAAGGCGTACGGGCGTGGGTGGCAGTCTGGCTCGCACCACCTTGCCTCCAGTCTGGAACGCCACCTACGATGCTGCCAACCAGTTGGTGAACTGGAATGGCGCGGCCATCTCCTACGACCCCAATGGCAGGCTGGTCAGCGATGGGCCCAACACCTACACCTGGGACTCGCGTCATCAGCTTGCCGGCATCTCCGGCGCGGTCACTGCCGCTTTTAGCTACGATGCTGCTGGACGGCGTGTCTCTAAAACCATAGGCGCGCAGAATACCGGCTTCTTCTACAACGGCGGGGCCATCGCTCAGGAACTGAACGGGAGCACGGTAACCGCCAACCTGTGGAACGGGGGCAGCAGCTATTTCCAGCGTAGTGATGCTTCGGGCAACGTAGTTCCTCTGGTAGATGGCATGGGCAGCGTCCTGGCCTTGGCCGACTCCAGCGGTAACCTGAGTACGCAATATTCCTATGATCCATTCGGCGGCACAGTGGCTTCGGGCAGTGCCAGCGGCAATCCCAGCCAGTACATCAACGCCGAAAACGATAGCACCGGTTTGTACTACATGCACGCCCGGTATTACAGCCCCGGCATGCATCGCTTTGTCAGTGAAGACCCGCTGGGTTTTGCTGGCGGCAGCTTCAATCTGCACGCCTACAGCTTCAATGCTCCCACCAATTACAAGGATCCAAGCGGCAGGAGTCCGTGTGCAGTGGTGGGCCTGGGTGCGGCCATCGGATACACCAGCTATCAAATCTACAACGAACTTGCCGGCAGGTATTCCACCTATGGCCCTGGGTGGGGCGGCGCCTGGAACGGCGTTAAGCATACGGTCGAATGGGGACTCGGAGGTACGGCTGCATGTCAGCTTGCCATGGCGGGAGCTGGCGCTATCGGCGGTCTGTCAGAGGGGCTGATTGAGTTAGATATTGGTACCGGAACCAAAGTTACAGAAGAGGGTCTTGATACAGTCATCGCACATCTGGAAGCCATAGGCGAGGGGGAAGGAATCGCTGCACCAGAACAGGCAATGGTTGACCTGCTGACCGAAGCACAGCAATCAAGCAACTTTGTCTATGGGACATTAGAGAATTTTTATCAGCACGAGTTGTTTGAATCGGGCATCATGGAGGAAATGGGGTTACCATACTCTCCCAATGAATTTGTTGCATTTGCCCACGAGCTCACAGTCGATGCGCTTGGAAAGAGTTCGGTGGAGCTGTTCACTCAAGGGGTCGTCGAATCCTTGCCGCGGTATTTAGGATCGGCATACAGGGCTTTTTGGGGAATACACTAATCTGGCTGCAGTTGACCACGAAGACGCGAAGTTCATGAGGAGTTAGTACATGATAATCGGTCCGTTAGATAGAGGAATAAGGAAAGTAAGGGTATGGCAAAATGAGATGCCTTACACAATTGCTCCGGGTGAAATTCTGAGAACAAGCATCTCACCGACCGGTACCCCCAGTATTGATTATGAGATCTCTGTAGCGGTGGAAATGTCACTATTTGCAAGTCCGCGTCTCCAATACGGACTGCTAGGTGCAAACTATAAACCGGAAAAATCAGGTGATTTACTGATCTCGGTTTTTGTATCTGAGTCCTTAGAGAATCCATTTACAGAGTCAATCGCCTGGAAGAGAGACCGTGTCTTTTGGGGCCTTCTCAAGGAATATGCCCTGGCGGTGTTAAAGATCGTTACGAGTTCTCCAGTTGCGATCGGGCCAGGCACCCTTGACTTTCGTTGTGCGGCCCACGCGGAGATTGGATCGAATCAAGTACTCTTTGCCTGTCTTGCGCAGACCCTGATGAGCACGTTTGCAGACGGGCTGAACGGAGAAGAAATAGCCGATGTTGCTTTTCGACAGTCCATTAAGGAGAGCGGAGTGCTTTTGGCATAGGGGGAAGGATCGGAACCCACGCGCGAATCCACAATCTTTCTCAATTCAGTGCTCATTTGTAAAGAGGCAGTATACAGGTGAAGATATGACGTTGCTTTCCAAGGTCGAGGATTCTTTCGAGATACCGGAACGAGGATGTTTCATCGTTCCCGGTGTTCCTCGCTATGGCGAGAATATTCCCAAAGTGCATGAAAGAGATCGAATTCAACTTCGCACTCCTGACGGGCGCGTAATAGATACATACGTAATGCCATTTTCAGTATTCAGCGGCCCGAAAGCTAAAGACTGCTTTCCGATTCGACTGCCCCTCGAGATTTCAAAAGAGAATGTTCCAATAGGGACAGAGGTTTGGCACATCGGCTAGCTAGATCATGCTTGTCGTCAAAAATAATCTTCCATCTTCCGTGACCTAATCGTTACCGCGTCGGTCACGAGCTCCTAAGCAAGAGACGGAGGTTGGCTTGCTAGATTAGAGGGACGATCTGGCCACCGTGACCGTTCCGTGTTGGGTTTACAGGAGTAAGATTACTCTTTTGATTTATGAAACATAATCGGCCAACATTAGATGTTCCGGGCGTTGGAAGATGGACCATTGAATCCGATACGGGAGAGATCGAGTTTGTTGGAGAGCACAACTATACTCAGCGCATCCTCGCTAATCTCGCGAAGTTTTTAGATGGTGGAAGCAAAGCAAAGTTCATCGATCCGAAGAGGCGATTTGTTCTGCTGGATGCACAAGATGAACTTATTCGAGCCGATGCCTCTTCAGGTGAGCTGAAAACAGTTATTATTCTAAATCGCGCATTGAAGACTGGGGCTTGCGTCACAGCGAGTTTGTTCCAACCCCGACTCCTGTTTTCATTTATGAACGGGCATAGTCGCCTTTGACAGCGATGGTTGGCCCCTATGGGCTCATCAAGATCTGAAGTTAGATCACCATTTCCAGCGCATAGAAGAGAATAAGATTTTTTATTTTTCTGAAAAGCGGGGAAACTGGAGTTACGACTTGCGTACAGGCGCTCCCCCGAATGCTACCTCCTGAACCAACACTGTTGCCCTGGCCGCGTTAGAGACCGTGAGGAGTTCTCCAGTTGCGATCGGGCCGGGCACGCTTGACTTGACGGTTTGCTTCCTGGCAGTGTGGTTTGTCTATAAAGTCGATATCTTAGAACCTCGGTAACTACTCAAAGCATTAGAGATAAGTTCTAATTGGTTCATACACGAAATGAACCCATCATCCACCATCAATCTGGTCACCAACTCCAGGGTTCAAGCGGACGGACTCCAGACAGCAGTTGCCGGAACCGGGCATCGCGATCAAAGAGGGTCGGACGAGGCCCCGGCTCATGTAAATGCTCCTTATCGCCCTGATGTTGATGGCCTGCGCGCGGTAGCGGTTCTCGCTGTCATAGGATTTCACGCCAGCAGCCGATTTGTTCCCGGCGGGTTTGTGGGCGTGGATGTCTTCTTTGTCATTTCAGGCTTCCTGATTTCCGGCATCATCTTCAAAGGCTTGAACGAAGGACGGTTCAGCTTCCCTACGTTCTATGCGCGGAGAATCCGCCGCATCTTTCCGGCGCTCATTATCGTCTTGCTGGCCACCTGGGCTGTGGGCTGGTTTGCATTGATGGCTGATGAATACAGGCAACTGGGAGGGAACATCGCGGCTGGGGCCGGTTTTTTCTCTAACATCCTGCTCTGGCGCCAGTCGGGGTACTTTGATGGGGCGGCGGAGCTGAAGCCTTTGCTGCACCTGTGGTCGTTGGGGATCGAAGAACAATATTATCTTCTTTGGCCCTTTGCTCTGGTTCTCATCTGGAGAAAACGCCTCAGACCCCTCACGTTGATTCTGTCTGTTCTGGTGGTGTCGTTCGCCTTGAACCTCGGCACGATTGGATTCAGTCCTCAGAGCACCTTCTACCTCCCACATACCCGCTTTTGGGAACTGATGATTGGGAGCGCGCTGGCTTACGTCCACATGTTCAAAAGAGATGAGTTCGATTCCGAACTTATCCGCCTGTTCTTTCCCCCTCGCTGGAGACAGCATCTCCCGGATATTAAGGCCGGGCTGGGTCTCTTATTGATCCTTGCGGCCATTGTCCTCCTGAACAAAGCAAGTGCGTTCCCCGGATGCTGGGCACTGCTGCCAACGCTGGGGGCGTTCCTGCTCATCTCCGCCGCGCAGACCGCGTGGATCAACCGCAAATTCCTCGGCCACCCGGTCATGGTTTTTGTCGGCCTGATCAGCTATCCGCTATATCTGTGGCATTGGCCGTTGCTTTCCTTCACCCGCATTATCGGGTCAGGCGAGCCATCCGCTACCGTGAAACTTGCCGCCGTCGCGCTGGCATTCCTGCTTGCCTGGATCACTTACCAGTTTGTTGAAAAACCGATAAGGCACGGTGAGCACCTCGGCAGGAAAGGCATAATGGTCCCCCTGCTTGTCTCGGCGATGCTGGTCGTGGTTGCTCTGGGTGCATGGTGCGTTCGCGCCGAAGGCTTGCCAGGCAGGTATCCGGATGAAATTCGGTGGCTCACCAACTACAAAGCGGACGAACACATTTTGGGATGGCGGGCCGGTAAGTGCTTCCTCGGCTTTAATCGCGATTGGCGCGCCTTTGATTCCGCCTGCACGGACGCTCAGCCATCGGATGGTCCGCTTTTGTTTTTGTGGGGCGATTCCCATGCCGCCGACCTCTATCCTGGAATTCGCCAATTGCAATCCAGTTACAAGTTTCGCACTGCTCAGTACAACACGTCGCTCTGCCCTCCCGTCCTCGCCTTTGACAACCCGCGGCAGAAATTCTGTAAGGGAATTAATGATTGGGTCTGGAGGAAGATTCTGGAACTTCATCCACAGGTTGTGGTGCTGGCGGCACAGTATTGGATCATAGATGCTCCTGATATGCATCAGAAAATCTGTCAAACAGTGTTGGCATTGAAGCAGTCCGGCGTCAGGACGGTCATCCTTATTGGCCCTAATCCCGAGTGGAAGGAGCCGCTCCCCCGATCCCTATTCAAGAACTATTACAGATCCGGTTCGTTTCACAGGGTCCCAAACAAAATGCTTTATGACCTTGATGATACGGAGTTCGCCATTGATCAGCACTTGAAAAGCTGGGTTTCCGAAACCGATGCAATCTACGTCTCGCCCATCAGTCTCTTATGCGACCAGAATGGCTGCCTGACAAAGGTCCAGGTACATGGGGTGACCGATCTGACTGCATTTGATCAGCATCACCTGACGGGCATCGCGTCCCAGTATGTGGCGAGGGACATTTTAGGCCCTCTGTTGGCGCAAGTTTTTTCCTCAAAAAACTCTCCGGGCAGCTTTCCAGCGTGACCGATCCACTCGGCCACACCAGCACCTTCAGCTACGACCAGATTGGTAATCTCGTGACCTCCACCGATCCTCTGGGCCATCAGACCACCTTCAGCTACAACGGCGTGGGCCAGCCTGCGTCAGTGACCGACGCCCTGAGCCACACGGTGCAGTTTGGCTACTTTGGCGGTGATCTGGTGAGTGTGACCGATCCTCTGGGCAACGTGAGCACCCAGGTCACAGACCCGGTGGGCAGGGTGATCACCTCGACCGATGCCTTGGGCAACACGGCCAGGAGCCAATACAGCCCGCTCAACTTGCTGACCCAGGTGACCGACCCGCAGGGCCACAACACGGCGTTCTCCTACGATGCCAACGGCAACCTGCTCACCCTCACCGATCCCTTGAACCACACCACTACCTATACCTATGACAACATGGATCGCACCCTGACCCGCACGGATCCGCTGAACCGCCAGGAGCGTTACAGCTATGACCTCAACGGCAATCTGGTAAGCAGCACAGACCGCAAAGGCCAGGTCACCTCCTCACCTACGATCCTCTGAATCGGGTAAAACTGCTGGGCTACAACACGGTGGTGAGCGGCGGCAACACTACCTACGAGAGCACTATCTCGTATACCTACGATGCCGGTAACCGGATGACCCAGGCGGTCGACACCGCTGGAGGCACGATTACCGAGGGTTATGATGGCCTCAACCGTCTCACCTCTGAGACCACCTCCCTCGGCTCCATCAGCTACGGCTACGATGCCGCCGGAAGACAGACCAGCATGACCGTTGCCGGGCAGCCCGCGGTGACGTACACCTATGACAATGCCGATCGCCTGACCCAGATCGCCAGGTCGACCGCCACCACCGGCTTTGGCTATGACAACGCCAATCGGCGTACCTCCCTGACCCTGCCCAACGGCGTGGCTGTAACTTACGGTTACGACAATGGCTCCCATCTGACTGGGATCACCTATCAGTTTGGATCAAATACCCTGGGCAATCTCTCCTATACCTACGACCAACTCGGACGCCGTGCCCAGGTCGCCGGCACCTTCGCCCGTACAGGTTTGCCGGGGGCCGTTGCCTCCACTGGCTATGACGCTGCCAACGAACTAACCAACTGGAATGGCCTCTCGATCTCCTATGATTCCAATGGGAATATGCTCTCCGATGGCTCCAATATATTCACTTGGAACGCCCGGAATCAGGTGGCAACGCTGAACGGCGTTAATCTACAATACGATGCTGCTGGAAGAAGGAGTAAGAACGCGGCGGGCAAGTCTTTCCTCTATGATGGAGTGAACTCAGCGCAGGAACTTTTAGGGACCACGCCAACTGCCAACATCTGGACGGGCGGCATGGATGAGTTTTTCCAGCGCACGGACAGCAACGGAATTGTGGTTCCGATCACCGACGCTCAGGGCAGTGTGCTCGCGCTGGCCGATGCCAATGGCAACGTGACCACGCAGTATTCTTATGATCCGTTCGGGAACACGACGGCAGCCGGAGCGGCGAGCAATAACCCTTCGCAATACACCGGACGCGAGAATGAAGGCAACGGACTGTATTACTACCGGGCTCGCTATTACAATCCGTTACTAGGAAGGTTTATCAGAGAAGACCCGCTAGGGTTTGCCGGCAGTGGTTCAAATCTCTACGCCTACGTGGAAGATGATCCAATTGACTGGGATGATCCATTAGGTCTTGCTCCCGGAGCTTGGTGGGACCCACGCACTTACAAGACGCTGCCCCATGAACTGAATCCGTTCAATCCGAATGGAACGTTTTATGAAGAAGCAAACGCTATCGGCGACTCGTTCACTGGAATGGTCACGTGGAATTGGGATAAGGTGCGAGCGGCGGCTCCTCATACTCCTTTGGGGCTCACTGAGATGTATGGACGGAGCTGTGATCCGTTTGACAAATATGTGGGGTATTACGGCACGCGCGTTGCTCTCATCGGCGCTGCGGCTGCAGATGCGGCGGCACTTGGCCTGATTGTCGCTGAAGCAACGATTGGATTACAAACCAAAGTGGCAATACATGGCGCTCACCATACATTCGGGTCATTGGGTAGGCTAGTCCACATCCAACTCAATACATGGATTAAGGGTGTTTCCGGTTCTGGTTGGGTTTTTCGAATTCCTTTACCCTGGAGATAAATCGATGTCAATTTTTGCTTATAGCGAGACAGCTCTAGCTCATTTTACGGATCTTCTCCACGATCTGTATTTTGCGCTCCCCAGCGGGAACTTTGTTCCGCAGGCTGGCGTAATATCAGTCCAGCTTTTTGATAAAGATCGGATTCTCCGAAAAGAGGTCGTTTCTGAGTTCCGGTGTTCAATTCACGAAGTGACTAGCTGCAAGGTGGAAGGCGATGCCAAAAAATGTCCTGACCCCATTTTTTTTAATGTCTTTAAGTACAGTCGCAAGAAAGGCCTCTTGGTTTTGAAGGCATGCTCTCCTTTGCAGATTAAGTTCCAGGTGAAGAATCTTCATTTGGAACTGGAGCAGTTGACTTGAGCGGACGCGGCGGAGTGGACGAGGTCTTCACACGTACCGATTCTTCCGGCTCCTTCTCCCCTCTGAAAGACGCGCTGGGGAGCACAATTGCGCTCGTAGATTCCAGCGGAAATGTGCAGACCTCGTATACGTATGATCTTTTTGGCAATACTACGGCGTCAGGCGCGGCAGGTAGCAATCCTTTGCAGTACACCGGGCGCGAGAACGAGGGCAACGGGCTGTATTTTTATCGGGCGCGTTACTACTCTCCCTGGCTGGGAAGATTCATCAGCGAGGATCCGCTGGGTTTTTCGGGAAGTGGCCAAACTTTTACGGTTATGCGGGAAATGATCCCATCGATTTTATCGATCCGTTTGGATTACAAACGGTCGGTGCAGTGCCAGTCGGAGTTGGCATCGGAAAGGATCTGATCATCCCCGGTATAACTGCGGGTGGTGGCGTTGTCATTGTGGTTGGCGAGGCTGCTCCACTTGTAGGTCTGGCTGGTACTGCTGGCTGGGTGATTGGACGCGGGATTGGCCATCTTCCAACGGTCGGCGGTGGAACCGTTGATTCGGGATGGCAGGATATTTTTACCCGCTTATTCTTCCCTGCAACAGCTGCCAATTGGGCGCTGGCGGGAAGGGCGCTGTGTCTTGCAAAGGGAACAACGAATACCGCAGATACTGGGATCATGGCAGAAGTTTATGAGATGATCCGTTTGAAGCAAGCCACGGATACTTGCGACGCGTTGGCTAAGCTGGAGTGATCATGAGTTATGTTCCGTCTGGTGCCAAATGGTTTGTCGCCCAATTAATACTGGAAATCGAAGTTGAGGGTGATAATCGCAACGTACTCCACAAGAATCTTGTTTTAATCGAAGCAACTTCAGCCGAAGAGGCCTATGAAAAGAGTTTGCAGCTCGGAAAGGATAACGAAATCTCATATGAAAACCCAAACAGTAAGGCTGTACGAATGAAGTTTAGAGGAATCGGACAGTTGGACGTAGTTGGGAATGAACTGAAACACGGGACAGAAATCTTGTTCGAAGAACACATCGCAGTACCTGAAGATAAGATTCTGCAGTGGGTACCCTCCAAGACGCTTCTGAGCGTCTTTCGTCCAATCGAACCCAGCCCGGGACCAGATTATGCCTCGCAGGAGATCATGGAAGAAGTTGTGCAAGTACTCAAAGAACAATAGGCGATACCACTGGGCTGCCCCAGCTTTTTCTTGTCCGCCGTTTCCCACTAAATGAGATGGCCGCGCCCCATCAGCGCGCGGCTTTGTAGTTTTTACCTGCCTGCCCGTTGCCCCAGTCCCGGTCTTGCCGCCCGATCCGTGTGCCCTTTCCCTTGGTCGGCACTTTGGTGTTTCCTGGGGGAGAGATGCGATTTTCGTGTTCCCCTGGCCGGGCAGGGTGATCGCCTCCACCGATGCCCTGGGTAATACCTCCAAAAGCCAATACAGCCCGCTCAACCTGCTGACCCAGGTGACCGACCCCCAGGGCCACAACACGGCGTTCGCCTACGACGCCAACGGCAACCTGCTCACCCTCACCGATCCCTTGAACCACACCACCACCTATACCTAAGCCTGTCCTCGAGGTGAGCTTCGTTAGAGGAACTCTGGACGATATTGAAGTACTGCTAACTTCTGGAGCTTTAGTGAATGCCATAGGCGACCTTGGGAATGCCCCGTTGCACCATGCCGCCAGTAGAGGGAACGTGGACATCATCAGAAAATTGCTTCAGGGCGGCGCTGAGGTGAACATCAAGAATGAATTTGGCCAGACACCACTCGACTTGGCCAAGCTTATGAAGCGACCTGAGGCTGTTAAGGTGCTCAAGGCTCACAAAGCTGTTTAACTGTCCCGACAGATGGGTTCTCTAAGTCCACGATTGCATTAGGGATGCGCGCACTGTTGGCGGAAACTTGCGTCAGAGAAAACAGTCTGACCAACTGGAACGGCATGGGAAAAGGGGACAGCCTGATCTGCGCAATTATATTTCTTAGAACAACGGAAATTAATTTCCGTCCTCGGCCATAAGCAGGAGGGTACATGCAACAAACTCTTGGCAAGAAGATTCGCATGTCATTCTTGGAGGCTTCAGACGGGCCACGAATCCTGCTATTCGGTCCGCTGGATGTAGATCTCGGTTCATTGCAGCAAACGTTTCGCAAATTCAGCCAAGAATGCAGCTACCTCCAATTGGAAGAACAACAGTTTATTGTTCCATTCGGGGGAATTCGCGTACTCGCAAAATGTTCAGGGGCAATGATCAACGGCAACAAAGAGGGCAATCGGCAAGGCATTTTAAGACGATCAACCAACCCAGTTGAGTTTGAATGGACAAGATCAGTTGAGGGCTGGGACTACCTCGCAGAGTTGATCGACGGCCTGATACAAAGCAAGACGGCAGGACACCAGTATCTCACTCGGTATCCCCACGAGAACGTTATCGTGGTCGTATCAAAGGGCGAGTATTCTGACGAGGTACTGTCAGGCGTCAGCGCTTATGTAAAACAGACTCAATGAGCGTTGAGGTACGAGAACCTGCTGCTTGGGTTGAATCAGGCCGCGCCGCTCTCTGGCGCGGCCCTTGTGCTTTTTACCTGCCGGCCAGTATTGCAATATTATAGTAATATTGTTACAATAGCTCTTTTCGGACCAGAAATGCAGCCTCGGCTGCGCCGAAAGGACCCTATGAACACCGAACCAAACTCCAGCCAACGCGTCACGCCCAAGCCACGCAACCGTGAATCCCAGCCGCCAAAAAAAGAAACAATTGACGGCAATCGAATGCTGGCCTTTCTCTCGGAATTCGTGGGACGATACTTGTCCTGCACTCCGGACCAGCGCACTCTGCTGGCCCTGTGGATCGTCCACACCTATTGCTTCCGTGTCGCCCCGGTCTCCCCGTACCTCAATATCTACTCTCACGAGAAGCAATCGGGCAAGACGCTCTGTCTGGAACTGCTTCGTCTGGTCTGTGCCGCTCCCTTCCACGCCACGGGTATGTCTCCGGTCGCTGTCATTCAGCAATTTAAGAATCAGAAGTTCAAAGAGGCCAAGGGAGATCCGGGTATCACCCTCCTGTTGGACGACACTCATCTCACCTTCGGCTCTTCCAGCCAGTCCAGGGCGCTCCAGGCGCTCTTGCTCGCAGGCGGGCGGCGGAACGGCTTCTATCGCTACCGCCAGGGCACCGCTGTCTACCCATTGCAACCCTACGCTCCCAAGGCCTTTGCCGGCAGCGCAGCGTTGCCCGCCGCCCTCGTAGACCTTTCGATTCCCATTGCTCTCGCTCCCAAACCGTCCGGCAGCCTTGTCCGCAGGTTCAGGGTTGAGGAGGCCGAAAAACTCGCCCTGCCTCTGCGTCAGCTCCTTGATCAATGGACGAATGACAACCTCCATACCTTGGAAAAACGCGGTGCATCTTCTTATCCGGAAGATCAATTTCCCAGCGAACTCTCCCCGCGTCAGCAGGATTGCGTTGAGCCTTTGTTGCTCATCGCCGATCTCGTCGGTGGCGACTGGCCTTCCAGCGTCCGCCGCGCTCTGGTCAACGTCTTTACCGCCCAGGATCTGGAAGGCCAGACCGGCTCTCTGCAGCTGCTCTTCGACATCCGGGAGGCCTTCCTCCACAGCAGTAACCCAGATCGCATCTCCACCGAGGACCTTCTCGCCTTCCTTCACACTCTCGATGATCGTAATTGGGACGACTGGGACGGTGATGGCCCCTTAACGCCCCGTGGCCTGTCGCGCTTGCTGAGTCATTTTGAAATAAGTAGTCGCACGCTGCGCATCTCGCCGGACTCCCGCGCCAAAGGCTTCTGCCGCGACGATTTCGAAGCCGCCTGGAAACGCTACCTGCCCCCGCCTAACTTGGGCCCCGCTGCAGCCGTCGAAGTCTCCAGGCAGACTCCTGATCTGCAAAGTACTGATCTGCAAAGTACCGACCCGCAAAATCCCGGTCGGCAAAATCCAGATTTGCAGGATCCTGGCCCAGGAGAAAGGGAAGAGGCCCATCCTCCCATGCCGCCTGTCACGGATGAAACACCCGTGCCCGAGCATTCATCCGTGCCGCAAATCGCCAATAAAATTGCGCCTTGTCACGATGTCACGGATAAATTGCATGATTTTGATGATCGTCATTCCGGCCCGCCAAGTTATCGTCCCACGGGTCGCGCGATGCACCAGCAGCCGGAAGATCGCGGAGAGAATCCTGGCCTCGGAGAAACGGAAGAGCCCTCTCCTCCGCCGCGTACCATCAGCGGCGACCAGTCAAATCAGCGCCATCAGCGGTAAGATTAACTCGCGTCATCCGCGATGACGTAAACTCTCGTGGTCTTAATGAACTTCGAGGGCCAATCTCTGCCAAATCGAGTTCCTTGAGTGTCAGGCCCGGTGATATTGCAGGCTGGGTCGCGCTGAGCGGCGCAGTAGGCGCGTTCAAAGCAGGCCATCTCAGATGGCTAATCTTATAGGGGGTCGTATCGGGTTAACCGGCTGTTTCTTTTATATCCGCGCACATCCGCGCCTATCCGCGGTAAAACGTCGGGGTTATCTTTTGGGTTACGTTTTACTGATGCGTAGCATCAACCGGCTCGCCATTGCCGGGAAGAGGAGCAGGCTTGGCCGCATCGGGCGGATGCTTTACCGGATCTGCTGGCTTAGGAGGATTTGCAGCCCACTCGTTGTGACGTGGACGAAATGGCAGATGAAGCTTATGGGTAATCTCCGGCCAAAACTCCCGGGCTACGTCCCAAGCCATGTCGGTGCTGATGCTGAACCCGGCCCGTTCGGCCGTGGTGCCAAAGCCCCGTTCGTTGCCGGGATGATAGAGATTGCCCAGGGCCTTGGTGCTGGCCGTTCCCAGCCACTCGGAATAGTTGGGTATCAGGTGGCCGGAGTCGCTGTGCGCGACAAAGGTGTGCCGCAAGGCGTGTATCAGCCTCCGATGGAAGCTGCCTTGTCCCAGACGGTAATAGCGGGGGTCCTGCCGGAAAATCGAGGGATAAAGAAAAGTATTGAAAAAATCTCCCGAGACGTTGTCCAGGAGCGCCACTCCATATCTTTTGCCAAAGCCTGCAACGCCTTGTCCAAAAGTGGGATCATCGTTGGCTGCCTGGGCAAGCGCAGCGTCCCAGCCGGCGTCAAGGAAATTCACCGGTTCGAAGCTGTCTTCCATGAACAGGTGGAACTTTTCATTAGCGTCCAGCGCGCACAACGGCATGTGCGGCTTCTTGTGCGGCGCATGGACAGTCTTGATTTCCAGCTTTCGGGTGAATCGCGCCACCAGCTTGTTCAAGGGACCGTCATACTCGTCTATATCGAATACCTCAGCCGGGCGGGCGCAAGGCGCGGTTACCGGCTGAATCACCGGCTGAGTGAGCGCGAGCGACGGGATATGTTCGGCAGCAGCCGGAAGAGGTGGAGGCGCCTGGCCAACAGCAAAGTGCCCTGCCATCAGAACGACAAACAATCCAAACTGCCGTTGAGTTTTAGTCATTAAGATACCGTTGTATGGACGAGGAGAATTACCAACTACTCTACCCCAACCATGCCAGCCCCATTGCGTTACGTTCGTACTATAATCGCGAACCGTGCTTTTGAACTTGCCCCAAAGAACCCTAATCCCCGGATTATGTTTCGTGCCTCGCACACTAAATTTTCGTGCTGGCCAAGACCGGGGGCTTCCAATGGTGCGATGCACCAAGGTAAAAGTAGGCGTTTAAATCGGCCTATGAATCTGTGGATCCTGCACAAGAATCATCGGCCACTTAAGTTCTTTCTTAAGTACTACCAGTGCCGCGGAATCGTCGTTTTTTCTCGCAAAATTTGTGATGTCTCTTTCACCAATCTCTGAGCCGAAGTTTTGCGTGCGGCCAGAATCACCATACCGGCTTCTTCTCTGCGCTCTCCGCGTCCTCTGCGGTGAACCCTGATTTTGGTTACGGCTCGCGAGGTACTAAATAGCCGTTGACGGCCGTACAAGCAACGAAATGTATAATTGCAAGTTTATGCGTACAGACTGGACTCGTCAGGAAATCTCAGCCATTTACAACCAGCCATTGCTTGATCTCTTGCTCCAGGCGCAAAAGGTCCATCGTGAATTTCATCCTGCCAATGAAGTTCAGATGTGCCGCCTGCTTTCCATTAAGACCGGTGGTTGTCCTGAAGATTGCGCCTACTGTCCGCAAAGCGCCCACTATGAAACAGGCGTTGAGCGGCAACAACTGATGGAGCCGAACCAAATCCTGGCCGCGGCCCGCACGGCAAAGACCGAGGGCGCTACCCGCTTCTGCATGGGCGCCGCCTGGCGTCAGGCCCCGCAGGGCAAGGAGTTTGATTCGGTGCTGGAGTCGGTTCAGGGGGTTGCCGCGCTGGGCATGGAGGTCTGCTGCACCCTTGGCATGCTCACCGAGACTCAAGCCCAGCAGCTCAAAGAAGCAGGACTTACGGCTTACAACCACAATCTCGATACGTCGCCGGAGTTTTATGGCAACATCATCAGTACCCGGACCTATCAGGAGCGTCTGGCGACCATTGCTGCAGTGCGTAAGGCGGGTATCACCGTCTGCTGCGGCGGAATTCTGGGGATGGGCGAATCAGACCGCGACAGGATCGGTCTGCTCCACCAGTTGGCCACGCTCAATCCCCATCCTGAAAGCGTTCCCATCAACATGCTGGTGCGCGCGGAAGGTACGCCCCTGGGAGGTGAATCGGAGCTTGATCCGCTCATTATGGTGCGGACCATCGCTACCGCCCGCATTCTCATGCCGGGCTCTATGGTCCGTCTGGCCGCAGGCCGCGCCCAGTTGAGCCGCGAGGCCGTCTTGCTCTGCTTCCTGGCTGGGGCCAATTCCATCTTCTACGGCGAAAAACTTTTGACCACGCCCAATCCCGCGCCCGATGAAGATGGCGACTTGCTCCGGGAACTAGGCCTCAAGGCCATGCAGCAACCCGCTCATGTCCATTAATCCTCTTGTGCGGGGAATGGCCTCTCGCCTGGAGGAACTGAAGCGCCAGTCGCTCTCGCGGGAACTCTCTTTGGTCAGTGGCATCAACCTCTGTTCTAACGATTATCTCGGCTTGAGCGATGATCCTCGCCTGAAACAGGCCGTGCTGCAGGCAATGGAGCAATGCGAAAGAGTCGCCGCAACCGGCTCCCGCCTTCTTAGCGGACATGATGCGGTCTGGGACGAACTGGAAACTTTGTTTGCGGGCTTTGCGGGGACCGAATCGGCGTTATATTTCAGCTCTGGGTTCTCCGCTAACACCGGCCTGCTCAGTGCGGTACTAGCTCCCGGCGATGTGGTGTTCTCTGATGCGTTGAACCATGCCAGCCTGATTGATGGTATTCGCCTCTCGCGCGCCCAGAAAGTCATCTACCCGCATTGTGATCTGAATTTTCTGGAGCATGAACTGCGCCGTTCTGCGGAGCATTCTGTATCGCGGGTGATCGTCACCGAAACCATCTTCAGCATGGATGGCGACCGTGCTCCTCTGCTAGAACTCTTCCAGCTTGCGGAGAGGTACGGTGCACAGGTGATCGCGGACGAAGCCCACGCCACCGGTGTCTGCGGTCCTCGTGGGAAGGGACTGCTGGCCGAACTCGGATTGCAGGACCGGGCGCTGGCCGTGGTGCATACTTGTGGCAAGGCGCTGGCCAGTATGGGAGCTTTCGTTTGTGGCAGCCGGATCCTGAAAGAGTTCCTGATCAATCATGCGCGCAGCTTCATCTTCAGCACCGCCATGCCCCCGTATTTCGCCGGACAGATAAAGGCCGCACTGGAACTGGCGGCTTCCATGGACGCCGAGCGGCTGCATCTCGCGCGGCTAGCCTCCGGTTTAAGAGAGAGGCTAGGTTCCATGGGGCTCGACTGTCGCCCAAGCAATTCGCACATTGTGCCCTTAATCATTGGAGCGAATGAAGACACTTTAAGCCTGGCGGCATCCTTGCAAGAGCGAGGGTTCGCCGTACGTGCGGTCCGCGCGCCCAGTGTCCCGGAGGGAACCGCAAGGCTGCGGATTTCTCTAACAGCCACACGAACCGGCAATGACATAGAACAATTCACCAATGCGTTATCTGATCTTGACCGCAAAGGACGCGAGGGACGCCCTTCGGCTCCGCTCAGGGTGAACTCCGGAAAACCAATGTTGCCCCTGATTCAGATGGGCGCACGATAAACCACGCAATCAAAGAAAGCAGATTTAGCCACGAATTCACGCGAATGAACAATCACGTTAGGCATTCCCAAATGAGCACGATGCCTTTAAGTATCAGAGATAAGTACTAAGGACTAAAGGTTAACTACTAAAAACTAAGTACTAAAGACTGAAAGCCAGGAGCCAGCAGCTAGTGGCCAGCAGCCATTTCATCACCGGCACCGATACCAATGTCGGCAAGACTGTCTTATCTGCATTGCTATGTGCAGCATTGCCGGCGTGCTATTGGAAGCCTGTTCAAACGGGAGCCAGTGAAGGAACGGACCGGCAGCAGGTCATCTCCTGGGCAGGCATTTCACACGAGCAGACTTTGCCGGAGGCCTATATCTTTGATGATCCGGTCTCGCCTCATCTGGCGGCGGAACGCGCTGGGAGACAGATTCACCTGGAAACAATCGCGCGTCCGCCCCATGCCCCCTCCACTCCACTCGTCGTGGAAGGCGCTGGCGGAGTTCTGGCGCCCGTGAATTCTCATCAGTTCATGACGGACCTCATGCTGCATCTGCGGCTGCCGGTGATACTTGCTGCCCGGAGCACGCTGGGCACGATCAATCACACACTGATGTCGCTGCAGGTATTGCGGACTTCCGGAATCGAGGTCCGGGGCGTGGTGCTGATCGGCCCGGAAAATCCGGAGAACAGGAAAGCCATTGAGCGGTATGGAAAGGTTCAGGTGATCGGGCAAATTCCAATGGTCCAAACTATCAACCGTCAGGTTCTGTGCGAGGTCTTTGCTGCAAATTTTCAGAAGGAAGCTTTTCTATGACTACCGATGCCGGCCTGAAAATCTGGCACCCCTTCACCCAGGGGCACTCCGACCCTGACCCTGTGCGAGTCGTGCGGGCAGAGGGAGTCTATCTTTATACCGAAGATGGCCGCCGGATCATCGACGCAATTTCTTCCTGGTGGGTCAACCTGCACGGCCATTGTCATCCCCATATCGTCGCCGCAGTTGCCGCGCAGGCGGGAGCGCTCGACCATGTCCTGCTCGCCGGATTTTCTCATCCCAAGGTGGAGCAACTCACCCGGAAGCTGCGGAATATCGTTCCTTCTTCTCTCCGGCACATCTTTTACTCCGATGATGGCTCCACGGCCGTGGAGGTAGCGCTCAAACTCGCAGTGCAGTGCTGGCGGAATCGGGGTCTTGCGGAAAAACGCAATATCGTAGCGCTGGAACATGCGTACCACGGAGACACCTCAGGCGCCATGTCCGTCAGCGCCGACTCAGGCTTTACCGATCCATTCGCCAGTTTTCGTTTTGCCGTGCATCGCGTTCACTCGGCGTATTGCCTTCGTTGTCCGGTCGGGAAAGAGCGTGCGACGTGCCGGATTGATTGCGTAGAGTCGCTCCGACAGTTGCTGGAACAAAAGAGCGGAGAGATCGCTGCAGTGATTGTGGAGCCCTTGCTGCAAGGTGCGGGTGGAATGATCGCCCATCCAGTGGAGTTTCTCCATCGCGTGCGGGAACTATGCTCAACCTATGATGTGCTGCTGATTGCCGACGAGGTGCTCACCGGCTTCGGCCGCTGCGGAAAAATGTTCGCCTGCAATGTGGCCGGCGTCGCTCCTGACCTGATGTGTCTTTCCAAGGGAATCACCGGAGGGTTTCTGCCCTTAGGCGCAACTCTATGCACCGAAGCCATCTATAAAGAATTCACCGGCCCGGGACGCAGCTTCTTTCACGGCCACTCCTATACCGGAAACCCGCTTGTCTGCGCCGCAGCCGTAGCCAATCTGGAGATATTCGAGACAGAAGATGTCTTTGCCCGCATCAACGCAATCGCCGGCCACCATGCAGAGCGTTTGCGTAGCCTGGCGTCCCACCCAGGCGTGGACGAGACGCGCCAAATCGGCACAATCGCAGCCATAGAGTTAAAGACCCAGGCCCCCGGCTATTTTTCCGAACTCAAGCCGCGTCTTTATAAGTTCTTCCTGGAAAAAGGTGTTCTGTTGCGCCCGCTAGGCAACGTCATTTACATCCTCCCGCCTTACGTCATCACGAGCAAGGAACTTGATTATGTGTATGACGTGATTGAAGAGGGAATAAGAGAAGTAGTCAGCAAATAACAATTAGCAAATAGCAATTAGCAATTAGCCAAAATAGTTGTGCGTGGTTTCCCGAAAGTCCTTGTGTTCTGTGGTGTGTGATATGACCTAAGTCCGAAGCCTGCACAGAGCGTGGCGAAATGGTGGTTGAGAGTACGGTATGTCTTCCTTTGCGCCCTTAGCGTCCTTAGCGGTGAATGCCTTTGACTTTGGTTCTGGCCAATTGCTAATTGCCAACTGCTGCTTCTGTATAATTTCACCCGCAATTGAGGAGCCCCAATGAAAGAAGTCCGTTCCACCATTGTTTATGACGATGTTGCCGTTGAAATCAATTCAGCCGAAGCTGATGCAGGCCATCTCTGGTTGACCACGCAAGACCTTGCCCGCGCCACGCGTTTTGAATTGAAGCCCCAGGGTGTCTGCCGGGACTCGCTCTGTTTCCCGCTGCCCGAAGCGCGACGGCAGGAATTCGTGCGCAACGGCTCCGGCAAAACCTGGTTTAATTTGACAGCCTTTGCCGGGCTTGTGCAGCAGCCTGTGGCCCATGAAAACACTGCAGATTTTTCCGCTTGGTATTTCGGCCTGCGCTCCGACCAGCGGCAGGAGTTAGCGTCACTGCAGGCGCCGGACTTCACCCTGCCCGATATAGATGGCAATCTGCATTCCCTCTCAGATTTTCGGGGCAAGAAGGTCTTTCTAGTTACCTGGGCTTCATGGTGAGGCTGCCACTTTGACCTGCCAGGATGGCAGGTTCTCTATGAAGAGCTCAAAAACCGGAACTTCGAAATCATCACGGTTGCTGAAGATACGCGTGGCGCCCAGGATGCCAGCCCATGGATGACTGCGACCATGCTGCCCATGGATGCGCCGGTGATGTCGCCACCACCGCCAACCAGGACAAGGCTGACCCATACCGCACTGATTGACCAGGAGCATCTGGTGTCCAAGCTCTACAACATGGTCAATGTTCCGACCGGAGTTTGGATCAATGAACAGGGAAGAATTGTTCGCCCCAATGAAACCGCTTACGTGGACGACCGTCTCAAGTATATCCACGGATTGGATTCCGCTCCCTATGTTGCGGCCCTCCGCGATTGGGCGGAAAAGGGCGACAAGAGCGCTTATGTCTTTAGCGAAGATCGTCTGCGGGAGAGGCTCGCACCGCAAGACCCCAACTGTTCACTGGCGGCTGCGGAGTTTGGGCTGGGCGAACATCTTTATAAGATCGGCCACCTGACCGAAGCCATCCGCCATTTCAAAGAGGCGCAACGCTTGAATCCCGAGAACTGGAACTACAAGCGGCAAGCCTGGCTGCTCTCAGACTCCAAGCGCGACTACGGCACCACCTTCAGAGAGGAGGTAGCAAAACTTGCCGGCAAAAAATATTACCCAGCCCGAGACCTGCCGGGAGAAAGATGAATCGAGTCCTTGCCCGCAGATTGATGCGAACAAAAATCAATACCTCCGATAAATAATCAGAGTTGGTTTTCGCAGATCAGTGGCATCAGCGTTAATCAGTGGTAAGAACTTTTTTTTGCTGTTAGGTTTTGCAAGGGCTAAAGACTAAGGGCTAATGGCTAAAGACTAACGACTGCTCTTGTATAATTACAGCCCGTAAGTCTGGAGAGTCCCCATGATGCGTGCAAGATTTGCCTCTGGTGTTCTGCTGTTTGCCCTGATCGCCAGCGCCGTAGCCACTGCCAAAGAGACCCGCGCCACAGTCGTGTATGACGAGGTGTCCACCGACATTAACTCTGCCAGTGAAGAGGCAGGCCAGCTCTGGATCACCACCACCGATCTCAAGCAAGCTACGCGGTTCGAGGTGAAACCGCAAGGCGTGTGCCGCGATGTCCTGTGTTTCCCATTACCGAAATCCAAAACGAGTGAATTTCTTCGAAAAGAAGGCGCAAAGTCCTGGTTCAACCTGAGCGCCTTTGCCGGCCTGGTGCATCAGCCGGTGGCGCACGACGAGGGAGCCTCTACCTGGTATTTCGGTTTGCGTTCCGACCAGCGCCAGGGACTGGCTTCACTCCAGGCCCCGGATTTCACCTTGCCGGATATCGATGGCAAGATGCACTCGCTCTCCGACTTTCGAGGGAGGAAAGTCCTGCTGGTCACATGGGCCTCCTGGTGAGGGTGCCGCTTCGACTTGCCAGGCTGGCAAGCAATCTATCAGCAACTCAAAGACAAGAATTTTGAAATCATCTCCGTGGCCCAGGACACTGGCGGCGTTAAGGACGCGGGAAAATGGATCACCGACGCCCATCCAACCTATACAGCACTGATCGACGAAAAGCATCTCGTCTCCAAGCTCTACAACATGGTCAACGTTCCCACCGGCGTTTGGATCGACGAGAAAGGAAGAATTGTCCGTCCTAATGAAGTTGCCTTTGCCGACGATCGCTTCAAGGAATTCACCGGCCTCGATTCCGCTCCTTATCTGAATGCAATCAAAGACTGGGCGGAAAAGGGAGAGAAGAGCCAGTTCGCCATGAATGAAGACAAGCTGCGGGAGAAGATGGCGATGAATGATCCCAACATCATTATGGCCTCCGCTGAGTTCGGATTGGGAGAGTATCTTTACAAGTCAGGCCATCCGACCGAGGCAATTCCGCACTTTAAAGAAGCCCAGCGGCTGAATCCCAAGAGCTGGAATTACAAGCGGCAAGCCTATGCCTTAGGCGATGCCAAGCGCGATTACGGCACGACTTTCGGCGAAGAAGTAAAAAAGGCCGGAGGCAGCAAGGTCTACTACCCGCCGCCGGATTTGCCGGGTGAGAACGCGCAGAAAGATAAGAAGCCGTAACAACTGCAAACCCAACTCTGTTGTCACCGATGGTTCGGGAGTTGTGGCAAAAGCCGGTCGCACAAATCTGTTGTACAGATTACCGAAGCGGAAGAAGAGAATCACCAGATTCGTCTTCTTCCGCTTCGGTTTTTAAATCCGCTTCAGGTTTTCAAATTCGCTTTCTCCTCTTGTCATTCTGAGCAACGGACTCGCGGTGGCGAGTTAAGAGGAAATGAACAAGGTGCGAGGATCGGCACACTTTTTAAAAAGTGTCATTCCGAGCGCAGCGCCGCGAAGAAGTCGCGCACAACGCATCTGAAAGGCGCGGAGGGAGGAACCCCGACCATGCTTCGGATTTAGATGCAGATCCAAGGCGTTCTACCCAAATCTCTGAAGGCGTTGTCCCATTCGACAGCTTAAAAGCCCATCGATTTTATTGAACTTGAGAGCTTGTTCATTCTGAGGCGCGCTCTTGCGCCGAAGAACCTATGCATTACGCTCGAAGTAAAGATACCGCATGCTGGCACGACAAACTTCGGCAGGAGGCTTTCCTTTTCGACAGCCTGAGGGGCACGCCTCCTGAGCGCCTCAACTTAACAAAACTTTTCGCTTTCTTTTGGGGAATCGTGCCAGTCTTTTGAGATGATAATCTCCTCCCGTCTCATCGAAGAATTGGATTAGCATACAGGCCGCCAACATTTAAATTTTTCCGGATACAGGCCGCGTACAAAAGTAAGAGCGGAAGAGATACAAACCAATTCTTGTTGATGTAGATCAGATTCGTGTCAAACCGGATATTTATGAATTGCGCATGGAAAAGAAAATTGGCGATGTGGCTTGCTCTGGCAGTAAGCATCGGCTTTGTGGCCAAAACTCAGGCACAGCCTCAGCAGGATTCGACGGCAGCCACAGTGGCGCGAAAACTGGGGACGGTCAAATCCATCGCCGGCAAGACCCTGATATTGAAGCCGGACTCAGGGCCGGACGTAAGTGTCACTCTTTCGGAAGAGATGCGCATTGTGCGCCTGGCGCCCGGACAGACGGACCTGAAGGCCGCCACTCCCATGACGCTTGGTGAAGTGCAGGTAGGCGACCGCATATTGGTACGCGGCAAGTCGGGTGAGAACGACTCAATTGTGGCCTCGTCGCTTGTGGTGATGAAGCAGGCGGATGTAGCGCAGAAACAGCAGCATGAGCGCGAAGACTGGCAGAAGCGCGGCGCAGGTGGAATTGTAAGCGCCATTGATCCCACGAGCGGAACCGTCACCATAGCCGTAACGCCTACCTACAGCGTTGCTGTAAAGACCTCCAAGGACACGGGCTTTCTTCGCTACGCGCCCAACTCAGTCAGCTTTGCTGACGCGCAAAAGGGAACATTCGACCAGATCAAAACCGGCGACCAGTTGCGCGCACGTGGCAATCGCAGTGGTGATGGCAAGGAAATAGCCGCAGAAGAGATAATCTCCGGAACCTTCCGCAACATTGCCGGCGCCATCAGCTCCATTGATGCCAGCAACGGCACTATTACCGTGAAAGATATTCTGGCAAAGAAATCCGTGGTAGTAAAAATCACCGCGGACTCGCAGATGCGCAAACTTGCCGCGCCCATGGCGCAGAGGCTCGCGCTCTTTTTGAAAGGCGGCGAGCAAGGCAGGCCGGGTGGTGCTCCTGGTCCTGGGCAACCCACAGCAGGTGGCAACGCGCCAGCCGCAAGTGGCGCGGCCGGTGGCGGCCCGCAATCCGGACGCCCGGGCGGAGGCCCGCCCGACTTTCAGCAGATACTGAGCCGCATCCCCAGCATAAAGCTGGCTGAATTGCAGAAGGACGACGCTGTGATGATTGTTGCTACCCAGGGAAGCGCCGGGTCGGAAGTCACGGCCATTACGCTGCTGGGCGGCGTGGAGCCGATTCTTACCGCGTCACCCAATGGCAGCAGCGCCGCTGCGCTGTTCTCCGGTTGGAACCTTGGAAACTCCGGTGGAGATGCCGGACCGTAGTACAACCGATGATTCGATTGAGGAGATATTGATGAAATTCTGTCCGGGCGGAACCCGCAAGTGGGCCCTTATTGTTATTTTCAATCTGGTGGTCGTCGCTGCACCCTTGTTCGCGCAGACCAGTTTCATGCGCCTGCATGGGCAGGTCACAGATCCGTCCGGCGCGGTGATACCCGGAGCAAGCATCTCCGTGAAGAACTCCACCGGCGCCACGGCGGCGGCAAAGTCGGACGGCGCGGGGGGATATGAGATCCGCAATCTTGCCCCGGGCAAATATACGGTCTCTATCAGCGCCAAGGGCTTTGCGCCGCAGGTCCGGGAAGTTGAACTGGCTGTCGGGCAGGAAAAGAAGCTCGATGTGGCGTTGGAGATCCTGGTTAAGGAGGAGAGCGTTGAAGTTCAAGGCGATGCCGCCAGGGTGAGCACCAGTCCTGACAGCAACGCCAGCACGCTGGTAATGTCCGGAAAAGATCTGGATGCATTGTCCGACGATCCGGACGAATTGCAATCGGAGCTCCAGGCGCTGGCTGGACCGTCCGCAGGACCGAACGGAGGCCAGATCTATATTGACGGCTTCACCGGCGGCCAGTTGCCGCCCAAGTCTTCTATCCGCGAGATCCGTATCAATCAGAACCCGTTTTCGGCGCAATATGAGCGGATGGGTTTCGGCCGCATTGAGATTCTTACCAAGCCGGGCACGGACAAGCTTCATGGTCAGATTCTTTTCAATGACAATCACTCCCTGCTCGACGCCCGCAACCCGTTCGCTGCCTCCGAGCCGGATTTCAGTACGCAGATGATCAACGGCAACATCGGCGGGCCTTTGAGCAAGAAGGCCTCCTACTTGATCAGCGTGGAGCATCGCAACATCAACGAAGCAACAGTAGTGAGTCCAGCCGCGTTCAGCGCGGCCGGCGTACCGGTCGTTCCCATCCTCAACCCGCGGACCAGGACCAACATCAGCTCCCGGTTTGACTATCAACTCTCTACCAACAACACCATTATGGTTCGGTATCAGTTCACCCACAACCACGAAGAGAACAACGGGATTGGACAATTGGCGCTGCCGTCGCAGGGCTTTAACCAGACGGGCAACGAGCACTCCATCCAGATCAGCGATACGCAGATCCTGAGTCCCAGGGCCGTCAATGAGACCCGTTTTGAGTGGGAGCGCAACACAACGGACCAGAATGCGCTTGTATCAGGGCCCACCATCAACGTGCTGGGGCAATTCAGTGAGGGGGGCAATCCGCTTGGCATCAGCGCTGTTACTACCAACCACTACGAAGTGCAGAACTACACTTCGCTCAACATGGGCAAGCATTTCATGCGCTTCGGTGGACGCCTCCGGGTCATCCCTGAAACCAGCGCCTCAACCCAGAATTTCAACGGGATCTATACATTCGACTCACTGACCGCCTTCCAAAATGGGACACCCCGGCAGTTGCTCATCGTCACCGGTAATCCGGTGGTCTCTAACACTCTTGTAGACGCCGGCCTCTATGGAGAAGACGATTGGAAAATCCGGCCTAACATGACGCTCAGTGCCGGACTGCGTTTTGAGACCCAGAACGGCATTCACGATCATGGCGACTGGGCCCCCAGAATCAGCTTTGCCTGGGGCTTGGGAGGCAAGAAAAATGCAGCGCCCAAGACCGTGCTGCGGACTGGCTTCGGAATCTTTTATGATCGCTTCGGGCAGAGTCTCATCTTGCAGGCAGAACGGCTCAACGGACTCAACCAGAAACAGTTTGTCATCCGAAACCCGTCCTTCCCGACCCTGCCATCCTTGAACACCCTGGCGGCGACGACCTCAACGATCTATGGGATCAATCCATCGCTCAGGGCGCCTTACACGGTGCAAGGGGCCTTCTCCGTGGAACGCCAGATTGCAAAGTCGGCAACTCTTTCCGCGACGTATCTCCACTCCCACGGAGTTCATCAGCTCTTCTCCCGCGTTTTGACCGCGGTCCCATCTCCGCAATATGAATTCGAGTCCGGAGGAGTTTTCAATCAAAATCAGTTGATCGTCAACTTCAATGTGCGCGCAGGTGCCAAGCTGACTCTGTTCGGCGTCTATACCCTCAGTTACGCCAATAGCGACACCGCCGGTGCCAGCAGCTTTCCATCGAATCCGGCGCTGGGAATCGCCGCCGATTACGGGCGCGCGGCCTTTGACGTCCGGAACCGCCTCTTCTTGGGAGGAACTGTGGCCTTGCCGCACGGATTCCGCGTCAGCCCTTTTCTGGTTGCCAATTCCGGGTCGCCGTTTAACATCATCAGCGGACAGGACCTGAACGGCGACTCCATCTTCAATGACCGGCCTGCTGTTGCCACTGACTTTTCGCGGCCCAGCGTTGTACAAACAAGCCTTGGAGCCTTTGACACGGCGCCGCTCCCTGGCCAGACAATTGTCCCGGTAAACTTCGGTACGGCTCCAGCTCAGTTCACCTTGAATATGCGGCTCAGCAAGACCATCGGCATCGGGCCGAAACTTGAAGCCGCGAATCGCGATGCCTCCCAGCAAGGTGGAGCAGAGGGTGGCCCAAGGGGTGGGCCGGGCGGACTGGGTGGAAGAGAACGCGGCGGTCCGGAAGGACGAGGAGGACCCCGAGGTGGCGGCCCCTTTGGCGGCCCTGAGCGCTCCAACCAGCGCTACAGCCTGACATTCAGCGCTAATGCACGCAACATTTTCAACAACGTAAACCCCGCGCCTCCGGTGGGAAATCTCAGCTCCAGGCTGTTTGGCCAGTCTACGGCACTCGCCGGAGGCGTATTCAACACACAGTCGGCCAACCGCCGCATCGACTTGCAAGTGATGTTCTCATTCTGACGGCTGGTCTGTCTGACGGCTGGTCTACGCGGAGAGAGAGTTTGCTCTTCGCGATAAACCGCTCTTACCTGGATTTATTCATGAAAAATGTGCAACAAAAAACAACTCGTCATCCCGACGGTCTACTCGCGCACCAGCGCGGGTAGATCGGAGGGACCTTGCGTTTTGTCATTAGCCACAAAGTTCTGATGCTCTCAAGTACCTGACCG
>Ga0210400_10000670_pt1 | contig 36809 bp, 28 predicted proteins | sample IncBWH26MmetaG_FD_155456 | JGI IMG/M metagenome (GOLD analysis project Ga0210400, IMG submission 155456) | Forest soil microbial communities from Barre Woods Harvard Forest LTER site, Petersham, Massachusetts, United States - Inc-BW-H-26-M | ecosystem: Environmental > Terrestrial > Soil >... | reverse complement strand
GTCCAGCGCCGCGTAGAAGCGCGGATAGTTGATGTTGTTATAGGTGACCGACCGGACCCTGGACTCGCCGTGGGTGTAATAGACGTCCCAGACGTAGTCCTTGAGCGCCGTGCCCGTGAGGCCGGCGGTGACGTTGAAGGTGCTGATCGTCTGGGTGGTCGAACTGTCCGCCGCGAGGTCGCGGCTGAGCCGCGCCACGGTGAAACTGGGGACGTTGGCGGTCGTCAACAGGGCCTGCTGGCCCGCCGACAGGAACGGGTTGCCGCTGAAGATCGTGAACGGCGTCGGCGGGGCGTTGGAGGTGAGCTGGTCGGCGCTGCGCTCCTCGGTTCCATTGACCTGGAGGTAGGCTTTGACGTTGTTGTCGAAGTCGTAGTCGAAGCGGCCGAAAAGCTGGTCGGTGCGCACCGGCGCGGTCAGCGCCAGGCCGGTATAGTAGGCGCCGTCGCCGCCGACGGCGATGCCGTTGGACTTGGTCGGTGTGCCGGGATTGAACGGGGCGAGGACGTCGGAGCCGACGAACTGCTGGCCCTTGAAGGGGCCGCTGGTCACCAGCCCGCCGTAGGTCGCCCCCGATAGCCGGGCGCCCTGCGTCAGGACGAACGGATTGGCCGCCGTCCCGGCGCCCGTGTAGACCGGCACGGACGCGCTATAGCTGCGGTCTTCGTGCGTCTTGATGCCGGCGTTCTGATAGTGCTCGTAGCTCCAGATGACATGGCCGCGGCCCAGGACGTCGTCGCCGCCTGCAACGCCCAGCTTGGTCGACGGCGCGTCGTGCTGGTCGGAGATGCCGGTCTGCGCCTCGACCTTCAGGCCGGTGAACTTGTGGTCCAGGATGAAGTTGACGACGCCGGTCACGGCGTCCGACCCGTAGACGGCCGAGGCGCCGCCGGTGACCACGTCCACCCGCTGAGTCAGCATTTCAGGCAAGGTGTTGGTGTCGACCTGGCCGTTCAGCGTTGTCGGCGGGACGCGGTGGCCGTCCATCAGGATCAGGGTGCGCACAGGCCCCAGCGACCGCAGGCTCAGGAAGTTGCCCACCAGCACGCTCGGCGGGCCGCCGCCCGTCCCGTTGCTGGACCCGGCGTTGATCGCCGAGCCTGCGAACTGGGGCAATTTGTTGAGGGCGTCGGGGATGGTGGTGGGCGTCGTCGCCTCCAGCCGATCCGCCGTGGCCACGGTCTCGGGCGTCGGGGCGGTGAAGCCGTCGCGGATGTGCGTCCCGGTGACCACCACCTCTTCGAGCTGCGTCGCCTTGGGGGGCGCGGCCGCGGCCTGCTGAGCCAGCGCCGGCGAGGCCAGCGCCAACAGGCTGGCGCTTCCACATAGCGCGGCAGACAATTTGATGTTCATGCCCCTCCCCGGGTCTATTGTTTTGCGCCCCCGACCTGAATGGCGGGTTGTTCGCGTCGCTGCATTTCGGAATACAACCGACCTATCTAGCTTAGACTCCTCTATTCATTGGAGAAATATATTTGAGAAATTAGCGATAATTGTCGAACTATTTCGCTCTTAGTCTTCATGTGGCAGTTTTGTACTTACCACGAACCATAACGACCCCCATGGTCTTCTGGAAGTGGTCTTAGGCGCCATCCGGCTCCGCGACGATCGTGTTTTCGATGTGGCCAAGCCCTTCGACCTCGACCCTCACGGTCTGTCCGACCGTGAGCCATAGCGGCGGATGCATGTACTGGCCGACCCCCGACGGCGTGCCGGTGGTGAGGATGTCGCCGGGCTCGAGCGTGAACACGGTCGACAGCTCCTCGATCATCTGGCCGAAGCTGTAGATCAGCTCGGCGGTGTCGCCGTCCTGGCGCAGGGCGCCGTCCACCCAGGTGCGCAGGCGCAGGGCGTGCGGATCGGCGACCTCGTCGGCCGTGGTGAGCCAGGGACCGATGGGGCCATGGGTGTCGAAGGACTTGCCCAGGGTGCCGGTGGGCGAGCGTTGCTGCCAGTCGCGCACGCTGACGTCGTTGCAGACCATGAAGCCGGCGATCACGCCCCCGGCGTCCGCCGCGCGGACATGGCGGGCCCGCCGCCCGATCACCACCGCCACCTCGCCCTCGTAGTCGAGCTGGACGGAGACCCGTGGCATGTGGATGGGGTCATAGGGCCCGTTCACCGCGGTGACCTGCTTGTTGAACCAGTTCTGGTGCTCGGGAAGCGCGCGCCCGCGGGACACCACCTCGGCGGCGTGCGACCGGTAGGAAAGGCCGAGGCCGAGGAACTTCCTCGGCGCGGCGATGGGCGCCTGTAGCCGCACCTCGGCCAGCGGATGGCGGGCTGCGCGGAGGGCCGCCGCGGAGATGGCGTCGCGCGCCTCGTCGCCGCCTTCGAGCAGGGTGCGCAGGTCGCGCGGCAGCCGCGGGTCGGCGGCGCTGACGTCGGCGATCTCGTGGCCTTCCACAAGGCCGACGCCGGCCAAGCCCTGGCGGGTGAAGGCGGCGAGCTTCACTTGGGCGCGCCGGGCCCGTGGCCGCCATCCGCGACGAGCCCGACCTGTTCGATGCCGTAGACCGCGCAGGCTTCGTCGTTGTCGGGATGGTCGCCGCTTGCGCCGGCCGCCCCGATGATCTCCCCGTCGGCGTCGCGGATCAGCACGCCGCCGCCCACCGGGATCACCCGGCCTTGCGAGGTGGCGGCGATCGCCGCGTAGAAGGCCGGCGCCTCGACGGCGCGTCGCGCCAGGTCGCGGCCGCCGTGGCCCATGCCGAGCGCGCCCCAGGCCTTCCCCTGGGCGATCTCCGGTCGCAGAATTCCAGACCGGTCCTGGCGCTTGAACGCCACCAGGTGGCCGCCGGCGTCGAGGACGGCGATCGTCATCGGTCGGAACTTCAGCTCGGCGGCGCGGGCCAGGCCGGCGTCGACGATCTGCGAAGCCTGCTCGAGGGTGAGGACGGTCATGGTCGCTCCTTAATTAAGGCTTGGGCTGAGGAGGTTGCGGGTCGCTCAGCGGCAGACGCAGGGCGTAGAGCCGCTCGTAGACGTGCTCGGCGAAGCGCCAGCGGCCGTCGGCGCCCCGCGCGCAGACGCCCGAGACGTTGCCGACGCGAAGCTGCACCTCCGTCTCGGAGACCGCCGGGTCGAAGGCGTAGTTCGAGAGCGCCACGCGGATCTCCGCCCGGCCGTCGGCCGCGGGCGCGACGTAGAGGTTCGACCACAGGTGCCGGGTGGTCCGCCGCGGATCGCGCAGGCGGTCCGCATAGAAGGCCTCCACCGCCGCCGGTCCCTGGAGGGCCGCGGCGGCGGGCTTGAACACCCCCCCGGCGGTGAACTGCTCGGCGATCTCCTGAGGACGGCGGGAGTCCACCGCCTCGCTGAACCGCAGGAGCAGGAGCGCGATCCCGTTGGGGTCGAAACCCGGATCGGCGGATCCGGCGATAGGGCCGAGGCGGGCGGAGTCGCTGGACATGGGGGCCTCCGTGACGGGCTCAGGCGTTGGCGCGCGGGGCGTGCTGCCCGACGCCGAACACGGCCAGGGCCGCGCCGGCGGACATCACCCCGACAATCAGGAAGAGCCGCGTCGTCGGCATGCCGGCCCCGACCAGCATGCCGCCCACGACGGGGCCGACGATCGCGCCGACGCGCCCGACGCCGATCGCCCAGCCCACGCCGGTGGCGCGCAGCCCCGTGTCATAGAAGCTCGCGCAATAGGCGACCGTGCACATCTGGGCGCCCACGCTGAAGACGCCCGCGAGGAACGTCGTGGCCAGGAGCCAGGCGCTGGACTGACCGGAGGAGCCGATCAGGACGATCGCCAGAGCCCCCAGGGCGAAGCCGAAGCTGATGAAGGCCGTGGGGTCCCCGCGCCAGTCGGACAGCCGGCCGATCACCAGGCAGCCGAAGATGGCGCCGAGGTTGACCGCCGCCACGGCCAGCACCGCGCTCGACATGCCGATGCCGGACTGGCGGGCGATGAGCGGGATCCAGTTGATCAGGAAATAGGTGAGCAGCAGGCTGAGGAAGAGCGTCGTCCACAAGAGCAGCGTGCCCGCCGCCCTGCCCTCGGCGAACAGCTCCGCCACCCGGGACCGGCCGGACTGAGCCGGGGCGGCTGGAAACTGGCCGTCCCAGGCCCCCGCCCACTTCATCCGCTGCAGTATGGCCAGCACCCGGGGCCGGTTCTGGCTCATGGCGAGGAAACGGACCGACTCCGGCACGAGGCCGAGGATCGCCGGGAGCAGCAGCAGCGGGATGGCGGCGCCGACGTAGAAGATGCTGGGCCAGCCGAACGCCGGAATCAGCCGGGTGGCCGCCACGCCGCCGACCACCGCGCCCAGAGGGAAGCCGCAGAACATCAGGGACACCAGGGTCGAGCGCAGCCGCGTCGGGGCGTACTCCGAGGTGATCGAGATGAGGATCGGCAGGGCGCCGCCGAGGCCCAGGCCGGTCACCAGCCTGACGGCGATCAGTTGCCCCATCGAGGTCGTCAGCGGCGTCACCAGAGTCACGGCGGCGAACAGCAGCATCGCGGCGATCAGCGCCGGCTTGCGCCCCGCCCGGTCGGCGGCCAGCCCGAACAGGAAGGCGCCGACCAGGCTGCCGAACAGTCCCGCGCCGAACACGACGCCGAACGCCGCGGCCTTGAGCCTCCAGGCCGAGACGATCACCGGCGCGACGAGCGCGATCGACTGGGTGTCGAAACCGTCGATCATCGCCACCAGGGCGCAAAGCCCGAAGATGACCAGTTGCCGGCGGTTGAGCGGGCTGGTGTCGACGATGGTCTCTAGGTCGAGCGTTCCGGGTTTCATCGCCGTCCCTTCCCTGGGCTGGTCCGGCCTAGTTGGGGACGTAGCTGAGCGAGCCGTCGGCGTTGCGGCGCCAGTGCTTGAAATAGTCCCACTCCAGTTGCGCCTGCCGCGGATCGCCGCCGTGCGTCAGGTCGCGCACCCAGACGAAGTTGAACAGATTGCGCGGCGTGGGGTCGGCGCTGCTGTACTGGTAGATCTTGAACCGGCCCTGCGGGTAGCGCGCATCGACAGCGTCCGAGACCAGCTTGCCGCCCGGGACGAGGATGTCGTAGCCCGGCCCTGTGGGGCTGTGGAACGGCTTGGCCCCATCGGCCGTGGCGATGTGGTTGTAGGTCTTCATCTCGTCGATGGCGCCGCGCAGGATGCCCTGTGACGGGATCTCGCCATCCACCGAGCCGCCGCGGTCGGCGTCGCCGTAGAGCAGCAGCATGGGCGTCCGGGCGTCCGACTTCGCCTTGATCTGCGCGATCCGCGTCTCGACATCCTTGGGCATCGGGCCGATGCCGCTGTTGGGCGAGACCCCGGCGAACAGTTCCGGGTGGGTCAGGCCCATCATGTAGGTCAACCCGCTGCCGAACGAGAAGCCCTGCATGTAGATCCGGCCCGGGTCGGCGCCGTAGTCCGCCTCGACGGCGGCGATCACCTTCAGGATGTACTGCTGGTCCGGCCCGTCGGGGTCCTCGAAGGTCCAGGCGTCGCGCTGGCCCTGCAGATAGACGGTAATGAAGCCTTCCTTGTCGCCGACCTCATGCAGCTTGATCTGGCTGAGGTACATCCAGGCCGGGAAGGCGAAGCCGTGGGCGGACAGCACCACCGGCAGCTTCTGCCCCTTGCTGTAGCTCGGCGGGGTCTTGACGTAATAGGTGTAGGTCCGGTCGCCCACGGCGATGGACTTCACCTCGAAGGCCTTGTCGACCTCCGCGTGGGTCATCAGGCGGCCGAGGTCGCCGTTGGGCGAGGAGGTCCAGCGGGCGACCCGCGCGAAGAGGTCGTTCCAGATCGTCCCGGCCAGGCGGGCGTCGACCGGCGCCGAGGCCGGCAGGGTGGTGGTCCGGACCTGTTGGGAGGGATTGTCCCGCGCGGGGAAGACGGCCGTCTCGTAGCCGCCTGCGGAGTTCGTCGCGGCCGCGGCCGCCACGCGGTCGGCGCGCTTCCAGTAGTCGGCCTGCCGCGTCTCGGCGGCGGTGGGCGCGCCATGGGTGAACAGCCAGATCGCGACCGGCACGTCCTTCTTCTGCTGCTTCCAGATCGGGACCAGGGCCTTGTCGGGCCAGATGTGGAGATAGGCGCCGTCCGCGGGCTGCTCGCCCTTGGCGTAGGCGGCGTCGTTCGCCACGCCGTCGACGGTCGCCACGGCCGCATAGAGGCCCGGGTGGTTCATGGCGAAGGCCTGGGCCAGGGTCGCGCCGGCGCCGACGCCGGTCAGGTACTGGAACGGGGCCCAGGTGCGGATCCGCGGGGGACCACCGCGCCGTCCCGCGTCGCCCTCCGCCGCGCCCTCGCCCCCGCCGCCTCCGGCGCGCGGGCCGCCGGGGCCACCGCCGGGCGGGGCCGGGATCAGCATGTGCGTCCCGGCGTGGGCCAGCACGGCGGCCAGGTAGTCGTCCTCGCCGCCGGCGCTCGGGCCCCAGTCCTTCTGCACCGTCTCCGGGAAGACGACGACGAAGCCGTTGTCGGCGGCGACCTTCATCCAGCCCGAGGCCTGGGCGAATTGCTGCGCCGTCTGGCCGTTGTCGTGCAGCGCATAGACCACCTGGTTGAAGCCCGCGCGGTCGGCCTTGGGCGGCACGAAATAGTAGTAGTCGCGGTCCTGGCCGCCGACGGTGACCGTGTTCTTCACGAGCGCGGGAGGTCCGGCGGGCCGGGCGGGCGCCGGCTCGGAAGCCGTGGCCATGGTGGGTCGCGCCCCAGGCGGCCCGGCCGCGCCGGGAGGCGCGGGGGGCTGTTCGCAGTAGGCCTTGGTCCCGTCCGGCGCGGCGGTGCAATGCCAGGTCACCGAGCGTGTCACGCCGTTCCAGGTCACCTTGTCGGAGTCGCGCTTCAGCTCCGCGACGACGACCGTCTCCCAGGCGAGGTTCCCGACCGCCAGGGCGGTGGCCTTCTGCAGGCCCTCGGTCGTGGCGGGCTTGCCCGGCGGCTTGGGCGGCTTCGGCGCCGCGGCGGCGACCGGCGTCGGGGCGGGCGACGCCGCGCCCTCGGCCTTCGGCGGCGGCCCGAACGCGGCTTCGCCGTCTGGTGACGGCTTGCCGAAGTCACGGGTGTTCTCTTCCCCGTCGTACTCCACCTGCTCCCAGTCGGGCCGGCGATAGTAGGTCTTCTCGGTCGTCCAGGGCTTGGTGAAGGCCTTCGGGTCCTCGACCGTGATCGCGTCCTTCAGGGCATGGCCGTCGGGCGACCAGAACCGCTCTGTCACGTGCATCTGGTCGCTGTGCGCGCCGCCGCCCGGCAGGCGGGTGTCGGCCCGGAAGCAGCAGGTGTCGACCACGAGGGTCTTGCCCTCCCAATGGCCGATGGAATGCCCCCGCGAGCTCGGCAAGGCGTCGGCGGGATGCACGCGCCCGTCGGTGTAGATCTCCCGCGCCCCGCCGTTGGCGGTCATGATCACCACTTCATGCCGGTTGATCTGGATATCCATGGGGAAGAGCATGATCATCATCGCCGGCATGCTTCCGTAGAGGCCCGCGCCCCGGAAGGTGCGCGGACGGCCGGCCAGGGCGTCGGCGCGCTGCTCCGCGCGACGCGCCATGTATTCCTTCAGATAGTCGGCGTTGTAGGGCGGCAGCTCCGGCTCGCCCGCCTTGAACGGAATGCGATCGTCCCAGACGATATCGCCGCCACGCTCCCAGAGGCCGCTCCAGTCGGGCAGGACCGACCATTGCGGCAGCTTCGGGCCGCCGGCCGGATATTTCGCCTGCTGCGCGTTCGCGCCGCCGACGGCCAGGACGCCGGCCGTGGCGATGCAGAGCGCGACCATCGACGCCGCGCGGCGTGACCCAACTCTCGTCTTCATGACACTCCCCTGTCGCGACGCGCGCGATCCCTGCAGTCAGTTCGGCGTGGGCGACTCGGTGAGCACCGTCCCGTCGGATTTGGTGGCCTTGACGAAGGCCCCGCCCGGCCCGCCGTTCTTGAGGGGGCTGATCACCAGGTCGAGCTTCTCGCCCGGCGCGAAGGTGTTGAGGCCGAAGCCCTGCCGCACCAGCGTCAGCACGCTCGCGCCCTCGACGTTGATTTCGGTCGGGCGGCCGTTCTTCATCACCACCATCACCAGCCAGCTATGCGGGTTGGTGAACTCCCAGGACTTCACCGTCCCCTGGAGCTCCACCGGATGCTCCTTGTCGAACATCGCGAACGAGTGGTGCGCCGAGGCGGCGGACGCTGCGACCGCCACGGCCGCGAATGCGCCCAGGCCTACAAGCCAACCGCCCAGAGACCGCGCTCCTGATTGCGCCATTTGTCCTCTCCCCAGAGCGCCAGGCGCTCATCGTCAACTATTGTTGGCCCGTACTACGGCGATAGGACGATAAAGTCAATAAATGAGGGAGATTTAATCCTTATTTTTACTGTCACTTTACATGTATCCTGATGGCGATACATATCATTCACTGTATACATATCTCAAAATCTATCTCAGTAATTCCGGACGACAGAGGCCGACACACTTTGACACTTTTGCCGGAGGGGTAACGGCGGTAGCCTTCGGCAAGCGCGCGGACCCTGGGATCCAGGCAACCGCAACGCAAAGATTGGGGAAGGAGCGCGTCGCGACCGGCATCGCCGCCGGCCGGGGCCAAGGATGGAAATGGGAAAGAACGTGCCGTCGGATGCGTGGGCGCCGCTGGAAGCGGTGGCCCAGTCCCTTCAACGAACCGTCCTGATCGTCGACGACGACGAGGACATCCGCACCCTGGCCGCCGAGCCCCTGACGCAGGCGGGCTTCCAGGTGGTCATGGCCGCGGACGGAACCTCGATGTTCGCCGCGCTCAACAGCCAGCCGGTCGACCTGATCGTGCTGGACCTCAACCTGCCGGGAGAGGACGGCCTGTCGCTCTGCCGCCTGAGCCGCAGCCGCCGCGACATTCCGATCATCATGCTGACCGCGCGCAGCGACGCCATCGACCGCGTCATCGGCCTTGAGGTCGGCGCCGACGACTACGTCACCAAGCCGTTCGAGCCGCGCGAGCTGGTGGCGCGGGTCCGTAGCGTCCTGCGGCGCACCTACACGCCCACCAGCCTGCAGGACGCCGCGCCGCCCAGGCGCGCGACGTTCCAGGGCTGGACTCTGGACTTCGAGAACCGGCGGCTGAGCGACCCCAAGGGCCGCGTGGTCATCCTCTCGGGCAATGAGTTCAGCCTGCTCAAGTTCTTCGTCGAGCACGCCAACGAGGTGCTGACCCGCGAGCAGCTTCTCACCCTCACCTCGCATCCGACCCTGATCGACGGTTCGCCCCAGCGGGTGGCCGACCTGCAGATCAGCCGCCTGCGGCACAAGCTGGACGACGACGCGCGCGCGTCGCAGTTGATCATGACGGTGCGCGGCCAAGGCTATGTGCTCGCCGCGGCGGTGACCTTCGAATGATCCTGCAGCGCTACTTCGATTCCATGGCGGGACGCCTGTTCCTGTTCCTGCTGGTCGGAGTCGTGGGATCGTCCAGCCTGGCCCTGGGCCTCGCCGACATCCGGCGGAAGTCCGATCTCGAGCACATCAATATCGTGCGCCTGGTCGACCGGGTTCAGGACCTGGTCTCGCTGATCGACAGCGCCCCGCGGCCGCTGCGCGCCCAGATGCTGTCGGAGGGGATCCTCGGCCTGCGGCCGCCGAAGGGCGCCGAGCAGATCATCGGCCCCGACCCGGAGTTCAGCCGCGTCCTCGCCTCGCGCCTCGATCCTTCCAGCCGGGCGCAGAAGGCCGTGCCACGCACCTGTATCCAGCCGTTCCGCACCTCGTTCTACGCCCAGCTCAGTTGCTGGGTGATCTCGACACGGCTTGCGGACGGCTCCTCGATCGTCCTCGTGGCGCTCAGCCCGCGCACCGACACCTTCGACCTGCCGCGGCTGGACCCGGTCTTCCTGTCCATCCTGACCCTGACGGTCAGCGTGCTGGCCTTCCTGGCCTCGCGCATGGCCGCCGCTCCGCTGCGGGACCTGTCCCGCGCCGCCCGGGAGTTGGGCCGCGACCTCGACCGCTCGCCCCTGCCCGAGAGCGGCCCCTATGAGGTGCGCGACGCGATCCGCGCCTTCAACCTGATGCAGGCCAAGCTGCGCGACCACGTCGTTGAGCGCACCCGCATCCTGGCCTCGATCACCCATGACCTGCAGACCCCGCTCACCCGCCTGCGACTGAGGATCGAGAAGGTCTCGGATCCCGCGCTGCGCAGCCGCCTGATCGACGATCTCGGCGGGATGCTGGCGCTGGTCCGCCAGGGCCTCGACTACCACCGCGGCAACGAGTTCGAGGAGCCCTTCGTCCGGCTGGCCCTCGACTCCCTGCTGGAAAGCGTCGTCGAGGATGCGGCCGAAGGCGGCCGGCCGGCCTCGCTCAGCCAGCGGTCCGGCTGCGACATCGAAGGCAAGCCGAGGGCGCTGCAGCGGTGCCTGGCCAACCTCCTGGACAATGCCTTGAAATATGGCGGCGCGGCGGAGGTGTCCGCCGCCGTGGCGGACGGCGCCGTCAGCATCCGCATCCGTGACTTCGGCCCGGGGATCCCGGAGGAGAAACTGGAATCGGTCTTCGAGCCCTTCGTCCGCCTGGAAACCGCCCAGCCTCCGAAGGGCGGCGTCGGGCTCGGCCTGACCATCGCCCGCGCCCTGGCCCAGAAGAGCGAGGCCGAGCTGATCCTGGCCAACCACCCGCAGGGCGGTCTGGAAGCCCGGCTCATCCTGCGCCGCGGCGTGATCTGCAACGAGGTGGCCGAGCCGCGCTCCTCGGCGGCCTAAGGCTGCGCGATACGCGCCTCGACCTGCGCCAGGACAGTGGGCTGAGCATTGCTGGCGCTCGGGGGGCCGAAGGCCGCTTGGGTCGTGAAGCTGACCATGCGCCCGCAGGTGACGACCGCGATCCAGAAGATCAGCGACAGGCCCGCCGCCACCTTCGCCGCCCGCGGCGACGGCGCGTCCCGATCCCAGGCCTCCACGCCCGCATAGGTGAAGTGGTGGAAGACCAGCATGTTCGCCCCAGCGCAGAGCAGGAGCAGCATCTTGAGCTGAAACGGCAGGTCCGTGGCATATTTCACCGCCGCGGAAACGAACATCAGCGATCCCGCGACCGCGGCGATCACGAAGGCCGCCCAGGTGACCGGCAGCACGTCGCCGGCGACCTCGGTGACCGGCCGGCTCCTCCACGAGACGCCCAGCAGCCGAAGGTCGACCACGGCGATCGAGCCGACCACCAGGGCGATGGCGATCACATGCAGGGTCTCCGCCGCCGGGAACATCCAGCTCGACTGCGCGATCGCCCGCGCCGGGCCCGTCGCTTCAATCCATGTGGCGATGGAAATGATCGACATTCCTCAGTCTCCCGGGATCTCTGCGGTCCGCCCGTTCACGTGGCGTAGGCGATCAGCCGCCCGCAGACGGCGATGCCGAACCAGAACGCCAGCGAGCCGACGGCCAGGGCGCGCAGCGGCCAGCCGGGGCGGTCCGCCGCTGCGCGCCTGACGATGGACTGGATGCCGAGCGTCGCGGCCAGGGCGCAGATCAGCAGCAGCATCTTGGTCTGGAACACCGGATTGAGCAGGTCGCGGCGCGGCTCGCCGATGATCAGGATCGCGCCGGTCACGGCCATCAGGGGCACGGCGGTCCAGATCCACGGCAGGAAGTGGGCCGCCATTCCGTCGAGCGACGTGCGGCGCGCGCCGACGCCCAGCACCCGCAGGTCGATGGAGAGGGCCGAGAACAGCACCGCCGCCAGGCACAGGATGTGGACGATCTGGCTCGCCGGAATGATCCAGCCGACGTTCTGAACGCCGGCGCTGAGCGGCGTCTTCTCGAGCCAGGCGCACAAGGACTCCAGCATGCTTCCCCCGTCAGTGCAGCGGCTGGCCGCCGAGCGCCAGCGGGGCGGAGCGCGACGGCCACGCCCACAACATAGCGTCCATCCGCGGCGATATTGAAGAACTAATTTGCGTCATTTTGTATCGAAAGAAGTTGAATCGATACAAATCGGCGATGCAATTCAATCTAACTCACATCCAGCCGCCGCTCAATACAACCATTAACCTCCCTATAACAGACTCCTATCTCATCGTTCATTGACTAGACACGTCATTTCCCCTAGTCGATCAATGTCTTTTCATGGGGATCGGGCATGCCGACCCGAAAGGTCGCGAATTTGGCCCGCCGGCTCTGGATGAAGGCGCCGACGCGCGCATCGCTGAGCTGGCTGGCCTGGATCGGGGCGGCGATCGTCCTCGCCTGGGGCGCGGCCGGACTAGTGACATCCGGCCGGACCGAGGCGCAGCTCGTGCGCGGCGATCCAGACGCCATTCCGGCCCAGGCTCCGTTGATGCGGTTCGCGGTCACGCATGGCGCCGGCGTGTTCAAGGCCCGGTGCGCGAGCTGCCATGGGGCCGAGGGCAAGGGGAGCTCCGCGCGCGGCGTCCCCGACCTCACCGACGCCGACTGGCTCTATGGCGCGGGCAAGGTGAGCGACATCGAGAAGGTCGCCTATTACGGCATCCGCGCGCACAACCCGCGGAGCTGGAACCTGGCGGTCATGCCGGCCTTCGCCCGGCCGGTTCCCGCCGCCGGCGAGCGGCTTCAGCCCCTCGGCCCTGGCGAGATCGCCGCGGTGACCGCCTACCTGCAGGCGCGCGGAGGCCAGGCGGCGGACCCCGCCGCGGCCGAGGCCGGCCGCCGCATCTTCGCGGGCAAGGGCGGCTGCTATGACTGCCACGCCAACGACGCCAGGGGCGATCCGGCGATCGGTGCGCCCAACCTCGTCGACAAGGTCTGGCTGTACGGCGACGGCAGCCGCCTGGCGATCTTCGACTCCATCGCCTACGGCCGCCAGGGCATGTGCCCCGCGTGGGCCGGCCGGCTGTCGGCCCTGCGCCTGCGCGAGGTTTCGCTCTACGTCTTCGCCCTGTCCCATCGGCCGGGCCCGCATCCGGACATGTCCCGCCCATGACCCCGCCGACCGCTCCAGCCGCCGCGCCGCCGCTCTGGGATCCTCGCCAGGTCAGCGCCCGCCGCTCCCTGTCGCTGATGGCGCTCGGCGCCCTGATCGGCCTCGCCCTGGCCGGCTACGCCCTCTTCACCGCGCGCGGGACCACGACCTTCCATGTGCCGGCGGAAGACGTGGCCCTGGTCAATCAGCAGCCCATCGCCCGGGCGGACTTCTACGCCCAACTCCAGGCCACGTTCGGCGTCGATAGCGCCCACACCACGCCGGCCCAGCGCCGCCGGGTGCTCAACGACATGATCCGCGAGGAACTGTTCGTGCAGCGGGGCAAGGAACTGGACATCGCCGCCACGGACCCGGATGTCCGCACGGCCATGGTAAGCGCGGTCGAGCAGATGGCCGCGGCCGACGCGGTCACCTCGCAGCCCAGTGACAGCGCCTTGCAGGCCTATTTCAACGCCCACCAGGACCGCTACGCCCAGGAAGGCGTGATGAGCGTCCGCGACCTCGTCTTCGCCCAGCCGGCGGACGCCGCGGGCGCGGCCCGGGCCTTGGCGGCCGGCGCGCCGATCACCGCGACGCTCGGCCGTTTCCGGGGCCGCGACTCCGGGCGCGAGGCCGCCGAGGACTTCTACTTCGCGGCCAAAATCCATCTGGGCGCGGCGCTGTTCGCCGTCGCCCGCGCCCTGCCGAGCGGCGCGGTCTCCCCGCCCTTCGCCCAGCCGGACGGCGTCCACCTGCTCTACATGGCGCGCAACGCGCCGCCCCAGCCGTTCGCCTTCGCCGAGGCCCGCGCCCAGGTGCTGTCGGACTACCGCAATGACAAGGTGAAGCGCACGACCGCGCAGTACCAGGGCTTCCTGCGTCAGCGGGCGAACGTGCTGGTCGCGGGCGACCTTCGCTGATGCGCCGGGTCCTCCTCGCCGCCCTCTGGCTCGCGCTCGCCGTGACGCTGGTCGCCCGCCCGGCCGGCGCCCACACGCGCAGCGAATCCCACTCGGTCTGGGAGATCAACGGCGCCGACGTGGACCTGGCGATGACCATCCCGGTCCTGGAGCTGCAGCGCCTCGGCGCCGGCGGCGCGGCGCCCTCCGACGAGGCGGTGAAGCGTTACCTGACGGCGCGGGTCTTTCCGATCGCGGCCGGGCGACGCTGCGCCCTGGTCCCGCCCGTGGAGACCCTGTCCGCGGCGCCCGGTTTCCGCAAATACGACTTCACCTTCCGCTGCGCGGCCCGCGACGACCTCGAGATCCGGTCGGCGGCCTTCTTCGACCTGGTCCCCAGCCACACCAACTTCGCCGAGATCCAGGACGAGACCACGGGCGCCTTCGCCGAGCAGCTCATCACCAACGAACGCCAGACCGTCGCCGTTTCGGGCAAGGCGGCCAATGGGCTGAAGAGCGCCAGCTTCTTCGAATTCGTCCGGATGGGGGTGATGCACATCTTCACCGGCGTCGACCACATGTCCTTCCTGCTGGGCCTGGTGCTGATCTCGCGGCGCCTGCGCGATCTGGTGTTCGTGGTGTCGGGGTTCACGATCGGCCACAGCCTGACCCTGGCGCTGGCCGTGACCGGGGTGATCCGGCCGCATCCGGAGTTCATCGACGCCCTGGTGGCCCTGACCATCGCCCTGATCGGCGCGGAGAACATCGCCGAACAGACCCACCGGCCGCTCCCGGTCGCCCTGTCGTTCGGCGCCAGCCTGGCCATGATGGCTCTGGCCAGCGCGTTCGGCTTCGGGGAGCTGCCGAGCCTGCTGCTGCTCGGCGCCGGCCTGTTCACCAGCAACTATCTGATGATCTCAGGCCGGCTGGCCGACCCGGGCCGGTTCCGGATGATGATCACCCTGGTCTTCGGCCTGATCCACGGCTTCGGCTTCGCCTCGAACCTGTTGGAGATGCAGCTCCCGACGGGCCGCCTGGCGGAGCTGCTGGTCGGGTTCAATCTGGGGGTCGAGATCGGGCAACTGACGCTGGTGCTCGGCGTCACCGGCCTCGTGCTGCTGGTCTCGAAGCTGAAGCTGGCGACGCCGCGGGCGGTGACCGTCGACGTGGCCTCCAGCTTCCTGGTCGGCCTCGGCGTCTTCTGGTTCGTGACGCGCAGCTTCCGGTAGCCGCTCCAGCGCGAGGGCGTGCGGCCCCGCGGCGCCAAATCTCCGCGATTTCGCCACGCGAGACTGTCAGCCAATTGCCACACCTGACGCATGAACCCACGTCATGCTGAAGCTGGGCCCCCATGTTCGCAAAAGTGTCATCGATCCGCGACGTTTGCTTCACAAACCACGCCTAGCGAGGCCCCACGACCGGCCGCAGCCAAGCGCCGCCGGCGTAGGGATATCGCTATGACATCGAAAACGTCGCTCCTGGCGAGCGCTGGTATCTGCATCGTCTGCTTCCTTTCGGCCGCCGGCCCATCGCAAGCCGCGCCCAAGCACAAGCATCCTGTGGCCGCCGCCAACTCCCAGCTTGCCGACGAGGTGAAGGCGCTGAAGGAGCAGGTCGAGGCTCTGCAGGCCACCGTCCAGGCCCAGGCCCAAAACCAGCAGCAGACCCAGGCTCAGGTCGCCGCCAGCCAGGCGCAGGCCGAACAGGCCACCGCCGCCGCGCACGCCGCCCAGGCCAAGCTGGACGCGCAGATCGAGCAGATTCCGGGCACGGTCCAGACCGTCGTCGCCGCCCAGCCGGCCCCGACGCTCGACAAGCTCAAGTACAAGGGCATCACCCTCACGCTCGGCGGCTTCGCCGAGGCGGCGGGCATCTACCGGTCGAAGACCCTGGAGTCGGATATCTCCTCGCCCTTCGCCAAGATCCCGTTCGAGAACTCCGGCCTGTCGAAGCTCCACGAGCTCCGCGGCACCGCCCGCCAGAGCCGGGTCCAGTTCCTGGCCCAGGGCGACATCAACGTCGCGACCCACGCCGCCTTCTTCGGCGAGTTCGACTTCCAGGGCGCCGCCCAGACAGCCAACTCGAACGAGAGCAACTCCTACAACCCGCGCATCCGCAACCTCTACGGCACCGTGGACTGGGACTACTGGGGCCTGCACCTGCTCGCCGGCCAGAACTGGTCCCTGGTGACCCTGAACAGCAAGGGCATCACCCCGCGCAACGAGGTGCCGCCGCCGTCGATCGACGCCCAGTACGTGCCGGGCTTCTCCTGGACCCGCACGCCGCAACTGCGCCTGACCAAGGACTTCGGCGACAAGCAGTACTGGCTCGCCTTGTCGCTTGAAAACCCGCAGTCGACCTTCACCGGCACGTCCGGCAGCGGCCTGCCGGGCGGCGTCAGCGTCCTCGACCTGGCCACCGGCAACGCGACGATCAACCCGGCGCCGGCGGCGACCAGCGGCTTCAGCGGCTTCAACGCCGTCAACACCACGTCCTTCAACAAGACCCCGGACGTGATCCTGAAGGCCGCCTGGGAGCCCTACATCGGCGTCGCCCGGCCGCTGCACGTCGAGGCCTTCGGCATCTATCGCGACTTCTACGACCAGATCACGGTCTCGCCGACCAACACCCAGGGCCTGACGCCCGGCGTGCACGAAGCCAGCGTCACCGGCGGCGGCTGGGGCGCGGGGATCACCTACAACGCCATCCCCAAGATCCTCGACCTGCAGGCCTCGGTGATGAGCGGCAAGGGCATCGGCCGCTACGGCGCCGGCCAGCTTTCCGACGCGACCCTGGACGTGACCGGCAAGGTCGCCCCGATCCAGGAGACCATGTACCTAGTGGGCGGCACCCTGCACGTCACGCCGGAGGTGGACCTCTACCTGTTCGGCGGCGACGAGCGTCAGAACTCCCGGATCAGCACCTTCGGCGGCGCGAACTTCGGGTTCGGCAACCTGAACAACACGGTGTTCACCGCCGCGGGCTGCACCACCGTCGGCGGGTCCTGCTCGGCCACCGTCCGCGACGTCGGCCAGATCACCGCCGGCCTCTGGGACAAGGCCTACACCGGGTCGTTCGGCCAGGTCCGGATCGGCCTGCAGTACTCGCACACCCGGCTGGAGGGCTTCTCGGGCGGCGGCTACACGCCCAAGACCTCCGACGACATGATCTTCACCAGCTTCCGCTACTATCCGTTCTAAGGCGCGGGCGCGGGGCCGCCTCCGGGCGGTCCCGCGCCTATCTTTCGAAGTCAGCCGCAGCCGCTGTCACCAAGGCGCATTTCGCGCCCGCCGGCCAAGCCGCCGCCCCAGGGGCGCCGGCGCCAGGCATCCGCTACCCCAGATCCACATCCAGCAAGCGGGCGAACGATTGCCCCTGGTGCATGTCGCGCTCGCCCATCCAACCCTGCGGCGCGGCCCGGGGATAGGAGACCTTGACCATGTTCAGGCTCTTCACCGGCACGCGCTTCACAAGGTCGGGGTCCGCGCCGTAGAGCGCCTGGAAGAGCTTCGGCCCCAGCGCCTCGCCCATGGCGTAGGCCTCGAAATTGCCGGGGCCGTCGAAGAACAGGTCGATGGTCACCCAGAACGGACCCGCGTTCTTGGAGCGGACGTGACGGCAGACGTCGCGGACCTTAGCCATGAGCGGCCGCCTCCGGCTGCGGATCTGCCACGTCGATCCACCGGGTGCGGACCAGCTCGAACCCGTCGGCCGTCTCCACCACGTGGTTCAGCCGGAACTCGTACAACTGGCCGCGCTCGATCTCGGCGGGGGTGAACGGAAAGGCGTAGCTGGGCATCTCAATCCCGGGCTTCAGGGGCAGGTGGAAGAAGGTCGGGTTGCAGGCCTTGGCCATGCGGTTGGCCAGCGACTGCGTCGCAGCCGTCACCACGAACATCACCCCGACCTCGTGCGGCGGCGCGGCGGTGTCCGGCATCGGCCGGCCCGAGACGCCGTTCCAGCCGTAGATGCGCAGCGAGACGTCGAAATCACCGGCCTCGTCGCCGAAGGTCTGCCGGATCTTCGAATCCAGGGCCCGCAACATCCCCTCTTCGAAGAGGTTGAGGTTGGCCAGGACCTCGGGGTCCTCGATGCCGATCAGCATGATCGACTGGAACCGCCCGGCGCCCGCGCCCTCCAGCTTCATGGTGTAGGGCATCGGCTCCCAGCGCGAGCCGGTGACCCGGGTCGTGCGCTCGTCCAGCCATTCGTAGCGCGACTCCGAGACGTCGAGGACGCCGCCCGGCTCGGTCAGCCGGATCGGATCGCTGCTCTCGTAGAGCATGTGGGCCGAGACGCTCTCCGGCGAGCACTGGTTCTTCAGGTTGAGCGGCTCCACGTCGAAACCCTCGTCGTCGACGCTGAAGATCACGCCGCCGGTGCGGGGGTGGACCGTGCATTGGCCGCCGCACTCGGTGACCTTGGCCGCGTGCCAGGCGGCGGCCACGTTCTTGCCGTGCATCAGCGGCACGGAGGCGAGGATCGCGGTGTCGGTCGTGCGGCCGCCCAGCACGATGTCCGCGCCCTCGCGGACCGCACGGATGTAAGGCTCGGCGCCCATCAGGGCGACGATGTGCTGGCAGGAGTCCAGGGTCTCGTTGCTGACCGGGCCGAGCGGCGCGAGGGGATGGATCCGGCCGTGGTCGTTGCGGGCCTTCAGCAGGACCGGCGACTGCTCGCTGTAGAGCAGCGCGATCCTCGGCCGGATGCCGAGCTCGCGCGCCACCTCCACGGCGATCTCGGCCGTCCAGTCGACGCCGGCGTCGGTCCCTGAGGTGCCGCAGGACCCGATCAGCAGCGGGATGCCCGCGTCATGGGCCGCCGCGATCAGGATCCGCAGGTCATGGCGGATGGCTTCGGCCGGCATCTTCGAGACGCCGCGCGCGAGATAGGCCGGGCCGCTGTCGGTGGAACCCGCGTCGCAGGCGATCGCATGGGCCCCGCGCTCGATCCCATAGCGCACGTGCTCGGCCGAGACGCCCGCGCCCAGCGCGCCGGTCGGCACGATGACCTTGATCGCCTCGCCGGCGGGTTTGCGGTCACCCATGTCTGGCGTCTCCCCTGGTCATATCTCTTCCAGCGACAGTCCCCGGGTCCGGGGGCCGAACAGGCCGATGGTGAGCGCCACCACGACCATGGCGCTGGCGATGGTCACGAACACCCAGGCCGCGCCCGCGCGGTCCAGGACCAGGGCGATAATGTACCCCGAGAAAATCGCCGTCAGCCGGCTGAACGAATAGACGAACCCGACGCCGCGGGCCCGGATTGAGGTGGGGAACAGCTCGCTCTGATAGGTGTGATAGGCCAGCGACATCAGCGAATTGCCGATCGCGACCCCCGACCCGATCAGGGTGAAGAGCAGGAAGCCGGAGTTCTGGGTCATCCGCGACAGCAGGAGCCCGGACGCCGCGGCCAGCAGCGCGCCCGAAACCACCAGCCATTTGCGCTCCGCCCGGTCGGCGAAAAGGCTGAACGCCAGCGGGGCGACCGGCGGAACCAGCGCCAGCACCGCCGTATAGGCCAGCGACTTGGAGATGGTGATCCCCTCCGAGACCAGCAGCGTCGGCAGCCAGTTCGAGAAGCCGAAGTAGCCCAGTGTCTGGAAAAGGTGGAAGACGACCAGCACCATCGTCCGCCTGCGATAGGGCGGCCGCCAGAGCGATGGCGCCGGCGCGGGCTCCCGGCGGTCCTGACCTGACGCCTGCGCCGCCGCCGGCGGCGGCAGGGGCGCGCCGAGGTCGGCCGCCACCCGCGCCTCGATGCGCGAAATGACCGCCTCGGCCTCCGGCGCCCGACCGTGGGCCTCCAGCCAGCGCGGCGATTCCGGCAGGGCGCGGCGCACCCACCAGATCAGGAGCGCCCCGATCGCCGGGACGAAGGTCAGCCATCGCCAGCCGGCGACGCCCAGATGGTCGCCCGGGATCAGCCGCCAGGCCAATACCGCCACCAGGGGCGTGGAGAGGAACTGGATCGAGGCGCTGACCGCGAAAGCCCGGCCGCGCAGGCTGCGGGGCATCAGCTCCGCCAAGTAACAATCGATCGCCACCAGCTCGAGGCCGACCCCGATGCTGGCGATGAAGCGCCATAGGTCGATGGCCGCCGCAGTCGACTGCAGCCCCATGACCACAGTCGCCAGGGCGTACCAGACCAAGGCGAAGGTGAAGATCGGGCGGCGGCCGAAACGGTCGGCGGCCGCGGAAAACCCCAGGGTCCCCACATAGAGTCCCGCGAAGGTCACGGCGATCAGGGTCGCCTGGTCGCTCAGGCCGAACAGCCCCGCGCCGCCGCGATGGAAGACGCCCGCCGCCTGCAACCCCAGGCTCAGCGGCGCCGACAAGGCTATGTCGTAGATCTCGAAGAAGGCCCCGAACGACACCAGCACGATCAGGAGCCAGACGTACCGCGTCGGGGGCAGCCGATCGATCCGCGCCGCGACGCCGGAAGGGCTAGCCGGACCGCAGTCCGTGGATCGCGACATGCTCACCCTCGCCGATGGGGTCCCCCCGGAACCGGGCGGCACGCCGACAGGAGGTCAGACGCCGGGCCCCGCGCCAAGTCCGAACGACCCACGTTGGGCAATTGCAATGCTGCGGCAATGCTGCGGCGAGCCAATGCAAGCTCGGCCAAAGAAGTGGCCAGGAGCCTCCGTCACGTCGCGCTCTGTTGCGTCAGCCCGCCGACCACGAAATCGATGAACAGGCGCACCCGGTTCGGCAGGTGGGTCCGCGTCCGGTAGATTACATAGAGGTTGATCTCACTGTCGATGTAGGGCGCCAGCAGCTCGACCAGCCGCCCCTCGGCCAGGTCCTCCTCGATGTCCCAGAGCGCCTTCAGGCCGAGGCCGTGGCCGGCGAGGATCCAGTCGTGGACGACCTCGGCGCTGTTGGTCGACAGCGTCCGGGGCACGCGCACTTCCAGGGGCTTGCCGTTGTCGACGAAGGTCCAGCGGTCGAAGAGCTGATGGCCGCGGACAAGCTGTATGCAGTCGTGCCGTAGCAGGTCCGCGGGCGTCTCCGGGCGGCCGCGCCGGGCGATGTACTCCGGCGAGGCGCAGACGGCGCGACGGCTCGGCAGCACCAGACGGGTGATGATGTCGCCGTCCAGCGGCTGGTCGGTGTGGAGGGCCAGGTCGAGGTCGTCGCCGACGATGTTCGCGCGCGAGTCGCTGAGCACCAGTTCGACAGTCACGCCCGGGTGCTCGCGGGTGAAGGCGCCGACCAGCGGCGCGATGCGGCGGCGTCCGATCTCCAGGGGCGCGCCGACCCGGATATGGCCCCGCGGCGCCTGGGTGCGCGCGCCGACCTCCGCCTCCACCTGATCGATGTCCGCCAGGATGAGCGTCCCTCGCTCGTAGAGGAGAGCGCCCTCCTCCGTCAGGGCGAAGCGTCGCGTGCTGCGGTCGATCAGCCGCGCGCCGAGCCGATGCTCCATCGCCGAAAGACGCCGGCTCATCGCCGGCAGCGAACTGTTCAGCCGCCGCGCGGTCTCCGAGAGGCTGCCGGCCGCCACCATGCGGACGAACAGCCGGATGTCGCTGATCTCATCGTTCATCGGGGGCCCATCCTTCCAGAAATCGGAAGGATACGATGTGAGGCCGGCGACTACCACAGGCGCCGGGTAAGGCAGATTTGTGGCGGCGACAGATTATCGGACCAGCGCGCGTCTCCGACGCCGCTTCAGCAGAACGAGCCGGGCATGACAGTCGCCGAACTTACACGAAACACCACGGCCGCGGGCGCGCGGCGCAACGTGTCGCGTCGCCTCCTGGCGGCGGGAGCCGCGGGCGTCGTCGTCCTGGCGGGCGCGGCCTGGGGCGCCAACTACTGGGCCGTCGGCCGCTTTTTCCAGACCACCGACGACGCCTACGTGAAGGCGGACGCCAGCGTGGTGGCGCCCAAGGTCGCCGGGTACATCGGCGAGCTGCTCGTACAGGACAACCAGGCGGTCAAGGCCGGTCAGGTCCTGGCCAGGATCGACGACCGGGACTTCCGCGCGGCCCTGGACGAGGCGACCGCCAGCGTCGCAGCCGCCAAGGCCTCGGTGGCCAACCTCGACGCCCAGATCGCCGCGCAAGGCTCGATCATCCGCCAGGCGGACGCCAGCGTCACCGCCGCCGGCGCGACCCTGGCCCTCGCCCAGCGGAACGACGCCCGGCGCGCCGAGATGGCCAAGGTGGGCTACGGCTCGGACGAACAGGCCGACAACGCCTCGACCGACGCGAAAGAGAAGGGCGCCGCCCTGACGCGCCTGCAGGCCGCCGCGACCACCGCGCGTCAGCAGGTGCAGGTCCTGACCTCCCAGCGCGAGCTGGCCCTGGCGCAGGTCGCCCGCGCCGAGGCCGCGCAGCATCAGGTGGAGCTCAATCTCGGCTATTCGAGCATCGTCGCCCCCATCGACGGCGTGGTCGCCGCCCGCTCGGCGCGGCAGGGTCAGTATGTCCAGGCCGGGACCCAGCTCATGGCCGTCGTCCCTCTGCAGCGGACCTACGTGGTGGCCAACTTCAAGGAGACCCAGCTCACCGACGTGAGGCCGGGCCAACCCGTGCGCGTCAAGGTCGACGGCTTCCCGGGCCACGACGTGGAAGGCCGGGTGGACAGCCTGGCGCCGGCCACCGGCCTGGAGTTCAGCCTGCTGCCGCCGGACAACGCCACGGGCAATTTCACCAAGATCGTGCAGCGGATCCCGGTGAAGATCGTCTTCGATCCGCGCAACCCGCTAGCCGGCCGCCTGCGCCCGGGCATGTCGGTTGACGCCTCGATCGACACCCGGCCCGGCGGCGCCGGCCCGTCGCAGGGGCGCTGAGCCATGTCCAGCATCGCCGCCGCGCCCGCCGCGGCCCGGCGCCCCGAACCGGCCGCGCCCGCCGCGCGGCATGACGAGGACGCGGTCTCCCTGAAGACCTGGATCGCCGTGGTGGGCGCCGCGCTCGGGGCCTTCCTGGCCATCCTCAACATCCAGATCGTCAGCTCCTCCCTGGCCGACATCCAGGGCGCCATCGGCGCCGGCGCCGACGAAGGCGGCTGGATCACGACCGCCTATCTGGTGGCCGAGATCATCGTCATCCCGATGAGCGGCTGGCTGGCGCGGGTGTTCTCCGTTCGCCGCTACCTGCTGGTCAACACCTTCGCCTTTCTGGTGATGACCGTCGCCTGCGCCTTCACCACCAACCTCGGCCAGATGATCGTCGTGCGGGCCCTGCAGGGGTTCGCCGGCGGCGTGTTGATCCCGCTGGCCTTCTCGATCATCATGACCAAGCTGCCGCCGTCGAAACACGCGATCGGCCTGTCGATCTATGCGATCTCGGCGATCTTCGCGCCGTCGATCGGGCCGGTGATCGGCGGCTGGTGCAACGAGACCTTCGGCTGGCAGGCGATCTTCTTCGTCAACCTGCTGCCCGGCGCGATCATGTTCGCGATGCTGTGGTTCTCGCTCGAGGCGGAGCCGATGCAGCTCGACCTGCTGCGCAGTGGCGACTGGCTGGGCATCGCCACCATCGCCGTAGGCCTCGGGTCGCTGGAGACCGTGCTGGAGGAAGGCGAGAAGGACGACTGGTTCGGCTCTACCTTCATCGTGCGGCTGGCCATCGTCGCGGCCGTATCCCTGATCGCCTTCGTCGTGGTCCAGCTCAAGCGCAAGGCCCCGCTCCTGAACCTGCGCCTGCTGGGGCGGTGGAACTTCGGCCTGGGCACCGTGGCCAACTTCTTCTTCGGCTTTTCGATGTACGGCTGGCTCTATGTCGTGCCGCTCTACCTGGCGCGCATCCAGGGGTACAACGCCGAGCAGATCGGCGGCGTGCTGATCTGGATCGGCCTGCCGCAACTGGCGCTCATCCCGCTGATCCCGCGGCTCATGAAGCGGGTGGACCCGCGGCGTCTGGTGATCGCCGGGTTCGTCCTGTTCATCCTCGGCAGCCTGCTGGCCACCAACCTCTCCGACAACTTCTCGGGCCCGCAGTTCATCGGCTCCAGCCTCGTGCGGGCGGTAGCCCAGGCGCTGATGATGACGCCGCTCTCCGCCATCGCGGTGGCGGGCATCGAGCGCGAGCAGGCGGGCTCCGCCGCGGCGCTCTACAACATGATCCGCAACCTCGGCGGCGCGATCGGCATCGCCGTGCTGCAGACCTTCCTGAGCAAGCGCGAGCAGTTCCACTCCGACGTGCTGACCGGCCAGATCTCCGTGCTGGGCGAGGCGACCCGCGCGCGGATCGACGCGCTCGCGCACCGCTTCATGACCCATGGGGTGGCCGACTCCGCCCTGGCCCATCATCAGGCGGCGGTCGCCGTCGCCCGCCTCGTGCGCCGCCAAGCCTACATGCTGGCCTACAGCGACGCCGTCATCCTTCAAAGCGCCCTTCTCGGCCTGGCCCTCGTGCTGGTGCTGCTGCTGAAGAAGGCCAACGCCAGCTCCGCCGGGGAGGCGCACTGACATGTCCCGATCGTTCACAAACCGGATCGCCGTCCTGCTCGCGACGGCCGCCCTCGCCGGCTGCGCCGTCGGGCCGGACTTCAAGGCGCCGGCCCGTCCGACCGAGCAGGCCTACCTGCCGCCGAGCGCCAGCGACATCGGCCCGATGACGGCCGGAACGGTGACGCAGCAGGTCGAGATGGGCCAGGCCCTGCCGACCGACTGGTGGACGCGCCTCGGCTCGCAGGCGCTGAACGACACCGTGCAGATGGCGCTGGCCAACAACTGGTCTCTGGCCGCTGCCCAGGCCAACCTGGCCAAGGCGGGCCAGCTCGTCAGGGCGTCGCGCGGCGCGCTCTATCCGCAGGTCGACGCGGCCGGCGGCGCCGAGCGGCGCGCCTACGGGGCCTATTTCCTCGGTCCCAGCGCCTTCACCTTCCCAACCTTCTCCGCCTACACCGGGGGCGTCGGGGTCAGCTACGACCTGGACGTGTTCGGCGGCGCGCGCCGGCGCATCGAGCTCGCCGCCGCGGACGCCGAGGTGAACGGCGAGGCCCTGCGCGCCGCGCGGCTGGCGGTCGCCGGCGGCGTGGTCATGACCGCCCTGCAGATCGCCTCGACCCGCGGCCAGATCGCCGCGGTGCAGGACATCATCGCGTCCGACCAGAAGACGCTGGATCTCGTCGGGGCCGCACGGCGCACCGGCGTCGCGAGCCAGATGGACGTGACCACCGCCCAGAGCCAGCTCGACCGCGACCAGGCGTCGCTGCCGCCCCTGCGCCAGCAGCTCGCCGTCGCCCAGGACGCGCTCGCGGCGCTCGTGGGGAAATCGCCGGCCGCCTGGTCCGCGCCGGCCTTCGACCTGGACGCGATGACACTTCCCGCGGACGTCCCCCTGGTGGTGCCCTCGCAACTGGTTCGCGCCCGGCCCGACATCCGCGCCGCCGAGGCCCAACTTCATGCGGCCAGCGCGCAGGTGGGGATCGCCACGGCGGATCTCTATCCCCGCATCAACCTCAGCGCCGGCGTCGCGGGCGAGGGCCTGATGTCCGGGGGTTCGAGCACGGCGTGGAGCCTGGTCTCCGGCCTGACCGCTCCGATCTTCCACGGCGGATCGCTGACCGCGCGCCGCAAGGCCGCCGAGGACGCCTACCAGGCCGCCTTCGCGGACTATCAGCAGACGGTGCTGTCCGCCTTCCAGCAGGTGGCGGACAACCTGCAGGGCCTGTCCAACGCCGCCGACGGGGTCAGGACCGAGCAGCAGGCCATGGACTCGGCCACTTCGGCCCTGCGCCTGACCCGGCTCGGCTATGGCGTCGGCAACGCCGGGATCGTGCAGGTGCTGGACGCCCAGCGCCTCCAGCAACTGGCCGCGCTGAACCTCGTGCGCGCCCGAAGCGCCCGCTACCTCAGCACCGTCAACCTCCTCCTCGCCGAAGGCGGCGGCGCGGCGGGCAGTCCCCCGGCGCCTCGGGCGCTGGATTGAGGACGAACGCGATGAAGCTGAGCACGATCCTCCCGGAGCAGCCGCCGCGCTGGGCGGACGCCATTCTCGACTGGCCGGGGACATGGCTGATCACCCGCCTCGCTTTGACCTCGCTGTTCCTGATCGCCGTCGTGATCGAGCTCGGGGATTTCGCAGGCGCCGTGGCGATCCAGGCGCATTTCGGGTTGCATCCCGCTGCGCTGTGGGCAGGCGTCGTCATCGCCGTCCAACTCGCCGGCTCGCTCATCATCCTGTCGGGACGCTACGTGTGGCTCGGGGCCGGGATGCTGGCCAGCCTGACCGGCGCCACGGAGATCGTCGCTCACCGATTCTGGGAACTCAGCGGCCCGGCGGAGTTCGCCGCCCGTAACGAGTTCTTCGAACATCTCGGCCTGATCGCGGGGCTGGTGCTGGTCACCGCCACGGCGCGGGCGCGCCGCCAGGCGGCCGGCGCCCCCTATACCAAAGTCGGTCTTGACGCGGCGGGCAGCGCCGAGGCACGGCGTGTCTCCGAAGCGCCGACCGAGCGATCGGGATCCGCCGCTTCGCCAAACCACCCAGGACGCGAGTCTTCGACGTGAGGATCCCAATGCCCGCCACGCCTCCGACGCTGCGCGCGATCGGTCTGGGGACCGCCTTGGCCGCCGCCATCCTGGGGACGATGCTCGCGTCCGGCGGGCATGCCCGCGCCGCCCAGTTCGACACCATCTTCGGACCCCGCACCAACCCGACCGCCCGCGACGCCACGCAGCCGCTGACCACGCCGCTCGAATACCGCAGCCAGAACGGGGAGCTGAACGTCACCCTGGAAGCGCGCGAGACGCAGGTCCGGCTCGGCAAGGACCTGATCAACGGCGCCACCTACAACGGCGTCTACGGCGGCCCGGTGCTGCGGGTGAAGCCCGGCGACACCCTGCACGTCAAGCTGGTCAACCACCTGCCGCAGGCCACGAACATGCATTTCCACGGCCTGGCGGTCTCCCCGCTGGGCCATGGCGACAACGCCATGCACATGGTCGCCGCCGGCGAGACCTGGGACTACGTCATCCCGATCCCGAAGGACCACCCGCCGGGGGTCTACTGGTACCACACCCACGCCCACAGCTTCGCGGAGCGCCAGTTGATGGGCGGGCTCAGCGGCACCCTGGTGATCGAAGGCTTCCAGGACGAGGTGCCTGCGACCAAGCCGCTTAAGGAGCGGCTGTTCGCGCTGAAGGAGTTCTCGCCCGACCGCAAGGGCGACCTCAACCGCGTCCCCAAACCCTTCAACCGCGACATCAAGACCATCAACGGGCAGTTGATGCCCAGGGTCGATATCCAGCCCGGCGAGACGCAGCTCTGGCGCTTCAGCGACCAGACCGCGGACACCTATTTCCGCCTGCGGCTCGAGGGGCACCAGTTCACCGTCGTCGGCCGCGACGCCCAGCCGGTCGCTCAGCCCGAACGCGTCGCCGAACTGATGATCGGACCGAGCCAGCGCGCCGACGTGCTGGTCACGGCGGGCGCGGCCGGCGCCTACAAGCTGATCTCGGAGACCACCTCCACCGGCCCGGTAGGGGACATCTTCCCGGCCCAGAACATGGCCCTGATGGTGTCCGCGCGCGATCCGGCGCAGCCGGCCCCCGCGCCCCTCGGCCCCTTGGAGGTCGCGCAGGTCGCGAAGACGCCCATTCCGGCGGACCACATCGACGCCCAGCGGGTCATCATCTTCTCGGAAGACCCGGTCACCGGCCTGTTCTTCATCAACCACGCGACCTTCGACCACACGCGGGTCGACCTGAAGGTGCCGCTCGGCTCGGTCGAGGAATGGACGATCCGCAACGCGTCGGCGGAGCTGCACACCTTCCACATCCACCAGGTCAAGTTCCAGGTGGTCAGCCTCAACGGCAGGCCGCTTCCGTTCGAAGGGCTGGTCGACACCGTCAATGTGCCGATCCACGGCGAGGTGAAGATCCGCATCCCCTTCACCGATCCGAAGATCGTCGGCCGCTTCATGTACCACTGCCACATCCTCGAGCATGAGGACAAAGGCATGATGGCCCAGATCGAGGTCTATGACCCCAAGGTCGGGCCGATGCCCGACGGCGACATGGACATGGACATGGCCGGAATTGACCACGGGCGCGCAGGCGCCGGGCGGCCCTCACCGGCCGCCGTAACAGACATCCCGGCCCCGGCCACCGAAAAGGAGGGCGGACATGTTCCGCGGTAGTAAACGGCCGCTGCGTCTGAAGTGCGTCCTGGCCGCGGCGGTGTTCGCCGCCCTGGCGGCCGCCCCCGCCGCGATGGCGCAGTCCGGGGCCATCATCGAGCAGGCCCGCGCCACCGGCGAGACCGCCTCCGGGCCGCCGAGCCAGTCGGACGTCGGGGCCTTCCCGAAGATCGGGTTCGAGACCATCGCGACCGTGGAATACGGCGGGACCACCGCCGACAGCGGTTCCGGCCGCCACGCGGACACCAAGCTGTGGCTCGACTCGACCTTCCTCCTTCAGCTCAACGACGACCTGTCCATCGACGGCCTGTTCCAATTCAAGCCCCGGCAGCCGATTTCGGCGAGCAATCCGAACAACCAGCTCTTCATCAATCAGGCTCCGGGGCGCCGCGAAGGCGGGAAGATGAAGGAGCTCTACGTCCGCTACGGAGACTACCGGATCGGCAAGTTCGTCCAGGACTTCGGCCGGGCCTATGCCCTGCTGCCCGGCCTGCAAGCGCAGGACCTGGTCGCCGAGTCCGACCAGGGATACGAACCCACGGAGATGATGGGCGTCGAAAAAATCCACGTCTTCCGGGACGAGGACGGCGGATGGCGCCAGCTCTCCGTCTCGGCCTTCATGGTCGACTACACCTTCCTGCACGAGAGTTTCCCCTACAACGAGGGCTTCATCCGCTACAAGACGGGCGGCGTCGGCAACACGCGCTGGCCCGAGAACTTCATGGTGACCTGGGACGTGCTCAACAAGCCCGTCGGGAACTGGGGGCGCCTGAACTACCAGGCGGGCGTCATCCGGTGGGGCAAGACCTACGGCACGCAGCGCGGCGAGGTGTGGACGACCCTGGGCGCCGACCTCAGCATCCCGGTCCGCGGCTCGGTCGAGGACACCCTGCGCGGGCGCTACAGCCAGCTTCGCTTCTACGTCGAAGCCGCGCGGCGCGACAACTTCGAGGGCGTGGCCGGCCGGGCGAGGGACTTCCTGAGCGCCTCGGCCGAGTACATGGACGGGCCCTGGATCATGGACCTGTCCACCACCCAGCGCTGGACGACCGACCGCCTCAATCCCCTGCAGAAAGACGAGATATACGCGGCCAGCGTCGGCTATGCCCTGCCGTCGCGAACCGTCGTCGGCTTCACCACGGCGCAGGAAACGGTGGCCGGCCGCTCCGGCGCCTACTTCGGCATGCGGCTGACCCAGACCCTCACCACCTGCAGCATGTGCCTGGCCAGGGCCTCGTACTACTGACGGCGTCGCGTGGCTCGCCGAGGCGGCGCGCAGAGGCGCCGCCCCGGTTTCTCGGCGCTACTGGTGGTAGCTGAGCCGCAGGTAGAAGAACCGCCCGGGCGCGTCATAGACGTTCGGGTCGTAGTTGTTGAGGCTGCAGGTCAGGCAGGCCGGCGGGTCCTTGTCGAAGAGGTTGTTGCCGCCCGCGGCGATGGTGAAGGCCTTGCCCCAGTAGTCGGGGGTCCAGCGCACCTGGGCGTCGAAGTAGGCCAGGGCCGGGAACCGGTTCGGCGCCCCTGACTCCGTCACCGACGAGATGTAGCGGACGGTTCCGGTCGCGCCCCACTGCCCGCGCATCCAGTCGACCGACAGGTTGGACTTGGCCCTGGGGTAGGCCTGATCGGGACTGCCCCGTTCGGTGCCTTCGCGATGGACCTCCGTCAGGCCGGAGGACGTCGGCTGCAGCTCGGTGAAGTTCAGCAGGAAGGTCGTGTACCAGTGGGCGCTGAACTGGCCGAAGTCCCAGGCCGGAGACGTCCAGACCAGGTTCAGGTCGATGGCGCGCGTCTTGATGCCGCCGATGTTGATCAGCGGATTGGTGATCGCCGACACCGTGCCGGACGCGGTGCGGGTGATCGTCGCGCAGGAGAGCGCGTCGCCGGTGTTGGCGCACCGGTCCAGCAGGGTCTGGCCGTTCAGCGCCTGGATGGCGTTGTCGAGGGTGATGTCCGAATAGGCGACCTCCATCGAGCCGCCGCTCGACCAGGCGGTGTCGCGCAAGGCCTTGGGCTGCCACACCAGGCTGGCGTCCCAACTCTTGCTGGTCTCGGGCTTCAGGTGGACGTTGCCGCTGGTGATGACCGGCAACTGGGAGTTCAACTGGCTATAGGACCCGCTGGCGGGAACGCCGTGGGCGATGCAGTTGGCCCGCACCGTCGCGCTCACCCCGCTGGTCAGGAAGCCTGAACAGGGGTCGTTGATCACCTCGTCGAAGCGCGAGGCGCTGCCGTAGAGTTCGCCGATCGACGGCGCCCGGAAGCCCTGGCCCCAGGACCCCCGCAGCAGCACCTCGTCCACCGGCCGCCAGTTCAGCCCCGCCTTGTAGGTGGCGTCGCTGCCCGAGGTCGAATAGTGGAACCAGCGCCCGGCGACGGACCCGTCCAGGCGGTTGAACCCGGGCATGTCGCGCAGCAGGGGGATCCGCAGCTCGCCATAGGCCTCGTTGACCGAGATCGAGCCCCGCGCCGGCTGGGCCGGGATGTCGGCCGAGAGCCCCTCGGCCACGATGGCGTCGGGCTGGAAGTAGCCGCTGGTCTCCCGGCGTTCGAGGCCCGCGGCGAAGGCCAGGGGGCCGGCGGGCAGGTCGAAGACGTCGCCGGTCAGGTTGGCGCTGTAGTCGTGCAGTTCCTGCTGGGAGGAGTCCTGCTGGGTGAAGCCGATGAAGGCCAGCATGGCCGGCGTGATCGTGCCCGCGCCGCCGAACAGGTTGAGCGGCACGCAGGATCCGGTGCAGCCAGCGAGCGGCCCCAGCGCCTGCTGCACCCGCGCGGCGTTGACGTTGCCGGTGAAGGTCTGCTCGGCGTGGTTGCGCGACCAGACGGCGTTGGCGTCCCAGTGCCAGGTGCGGTCGGCGACCTTGAAATCACCCTCCAGCGTGCCGGTGACGTTGAAGGTGTTGACCGTCTGCTCGTAGTGCCGCGGGCCGTTCTCCACCAGGCGGCGGCCGACGAACGAATAGGTGCCCGGCTGCAGGGTGAAGCCGAACGGATTGTAGGGGTTGGTCCTGTCGATCGAGACGGTGTCCAGCAGGTTGCCGTTGCCGGCGTCCGGCCCGACGAACAGAGGCAGGGGCGCAGCCTGGTTGGCGGACTTGCGCTCCACATAGCTCGCCCGCACCCGCAGCCGGATGTCGTCCGTCAGGTCCTGCGTCACGGAGGCGAAGGCGCTGACCCGCTCCAGCGGCGTCAGGATGTAGTTGTAGGGTTGGAAGTCGAACCGGTCCGCCGTGGTGAAGGGCTTGAAGCTGCCGCTCGCCCCGGTGGGGTCGGCGGGGTTGTAGACCGCGCGCTGGCCCGGCTGGAGAGCCTGGCGAAGCGTCGCGTCGATGTCCTGGCCGGTGTTGGGGTCGGTGATGATGAACCGGCCCAACGGAGTCGCCGAACTGCAGCCGCCTGCCAGGCAGGAGGTGGCGTAGGGCCGCGGGAAGCGCGAGATGGCGCGATCGGCCGAGAACACCGGCTCCTGGCGGAAATAGCCGCCGCCCAGCACCGCGTGGGTGTGCTCCTGATTGACGCCCCAGGAGACGTTGTAGTCCTGGCTGTAGCCGTCGCCCTGCCCGAAGCCGCCCACCTGGGCCGAGGCATGCATGCCGTCCTGATGTTCCTTGGTGACGATGTTCACCACACCGGCGATGGCGTCGGAGCCGTAGATCGGCGAGGCGCCCTCCTGCAGCACCTCCATCCGGCTGATCATCTCGGTCGGGATGGTGTTGAGGTCGACCGCGCCGGGAACGCCGGAGGCCGACGCGCCGGACACCCAGCGCAGGCCGTCCACCAGCACCAGCACCCGCCGCGAACTCAGGTACCTCAGGTCGATCTCCGCGGAGCCCGCGCCCACGCCGCCGCCGTCGGGCGGGTTTCCGAGGTTGCCGGAGTTGTTGAACTTGCCGTTGAGGCCTCCGCCCGCGGACGGAATGCGCTGCAGGACGTCGACGGTCGAGGTCAGGCCCGTATTGGCGACCGTCTGCTGGTCGATCTGGATCACCGGCTGGTCCTGGTCGAGCGGGCTGGTTCGAATTCGCGAGCCGGTGACCACGATCTCCGAGACATCCTTGTCCCCGGCCGCCGTGCTCCGCACGGTCTGGGCATTGGCGAGGCTAGCGCCCGTCGCCATGAGCACAGCCACAGATGCGCCCATCAAATAAGACTTCATTGGGTCCTCCCTCCCAAGTGATTCTCACTCGACTGTACGTTGCGTCGGCGGGGAAGACCTACCGGATACCCATTATTCGAAAGCTGGCCGAGACGCTGACCTGAAAAATGGTCGCCGGGAGCAGCCACCTACCGGCGCGTGGCCCGTCGATGCAGAAGAGAACGCGCGGCCTAGCCGACGGTGTTCGTCAGCACACTGACGAATCGATTCGCGAATAAGGGCGAGGCTCAGGAGCGAGCCCGGCGCGTCAGGACTTCCGGCTGGCGGCTAGCCGAATCCCGGGGCGCTCGCCGCGCCGCGGATTGGAGTCCGTGGCCAGCAGCCGGAGCTGGGCGAACAGGGCGACGATGTTCATCGGCACTGCGATGACGAACGGATAGCGCCATCCCCAGCTCAGGAAATCCGCCGGCGTCAGGACGAGAGAGAGGACGGCGAACAGAGCGCCCGCCAGGCCGAGCGCGAGCAGGGCGGCCAGGGCGGAGACCACGGCGGCGGCGCGAGGCTCCGCGACGGCGCCGTCGCCCTTTCCGACTCCGCCCGCCGCGACGCCCTGCACCAGCCGGCAACAGGCGAGCATCCCGAGCACCGCCGCCGTCCCGAAGGCCGAACGGTCGGGCAGGAAGGCGATCGCCGCCGTCGACGCGCCGAGAACGAATTGCGCGGCGGTCAGCCGCACGCCGCGCCCGTGCCGATGGTCGACCTGCGTCGCCAGCCAGGCTCCGAGCGGGCGGACCGCGAGCGCCAGGCCGCAGAAGGCCAGGCCGCAGAGCACCGCGATATTGAGGTCGAGGCTGGGGAAGAGGGTTTGCGGAAAGACCAGCACGGCTGCGATTGCAAAGGCGAAGGCGTCGAAGAACACCGGCAGGCGGCCCAGGACCAGGGCGGGCGCCAACGCGCCAAGCCCGAGCGAGCGAGGCTCCGCATGCAGTCTCCGCGCCTCCAGCTCGAGGCGCAGCGACGACGGCCAAGTGTTCACGTGGCTCATGGTTTCCATTTCCCTCGACCTGTTGGCCGCGCCGCCATTTTCTGGCGATCTCCAGGGCGAGCATGATCCACTCACGCGGCCGCGCAACTGCAAACTGCTGCGCCGCTGGGGCCCAGTTCGCCCCTTGCCTTGGACAATCCGTCCAATGTCCCGGCCCCGGGCCGAGGGTGTATCGCGCCGCAAAATAGCCAGTGGCTGCGGTTGGACGGACCGAAACGTGAGATTTTTCAAAGCAGCCCTGATCGCACCCCTGCTGGCTGGCCTCGCGGGCTGCCACATGACCGTGATGGATCCGGCCGGCGATGTTGCAACGCAGCAGCGCGACCTCATCCTGCTTTCGACGGCGCTGATGCTGCTGATCGTCGTGCCGGTGATCGCCGCGACCCTGTTCTTCGCCTGGAAGTACCGGGCCTCCAACACCCGGGCGAAATACGATCCGGAGTGGCACCACTCGACCCGGCTCGAAGTGCTGGTCTGGGCCGCGCCGATGGCCATCATCTTCGTGCTGGGGACGGTGGCGTGGATCAGCAGCCACACGCTCGACCCCTATCGCCAGCTCGACCGCCTCGCGCCCCACCGGCCGGTTCCGGCCGGGGTGAAGCCGCTCGAGGTCCAGGTGGTGGCGCTCGATTGGAAGTGGCTGTTCATCTATCCGGAGCTCGGGGTGGCGTCGGTGAACGAGATGGCGGCCCCGGTCGACCGGCCCATCGAGTTCCAGATCACCGCCACCTCGGTGATGAACTCCTTCTACGTGCCGGCCCTCGCCGGACAGGTCTACGCCATGCCCGGCATGCAGACCCAGATGCACGCCGTGATCAATCGGGCGGGCGTCTATGACGGGATTTCGGCCAACTACAGCGGCGCCGGCTTCTCCGACATGCGCTTCAAGTTCAAGGGCATGGCGCAGGGCGATTTCGATCGGTGGGTGGCCGCCCTTCGCGCCGACCCGGCCCGGCTGACGCGCGCCGACTACCTGCAACTGGCGCAGCCGAGCACCGACCAACCCGTCCGTCACTACGCCAGCGTCGAGCCCGGGCTGTTCGCCGCGATCGTCAACCGCTGCGTCGAGCCCGGCCAGGCCTGCATGGACCAGATGCCGGGCATGACCCGCGCCGACGCGGGCCAGATGGCCATGCCCAGCTCCGAGCCCGTCGGCGGCGCCGCGCCTCACCATGCCGCGATGACGGCTCCCGTCGGAGGCGAATGAAGATGGAATCGATGCAGACCCTCCCCGCGTCCAGCCGCCCCGGCCTCGCCAAGCTGATCTTCGGCCGCCTGACCTGGGACGCGCTGCCGCTGCATGTGCCGATCCTGATTGGAACCTTCGCCGTGGTCGCCGTTATCGGCATAGCGGTCCTGGCCCTGATCACCCGCTACAAGCTCTGGGGCTATCTCTGGCGCGAGTGGTTCACCAGCGTCGACCACAAGAAGATCGGGATCATGTACATGATCCTCGGTGTGGTGATGCTCCTGCGGGGCTTCGCCGACGCCCTGATGATGCGCGCCCAGCAGGTGATGGCGTTCGGGCACTCCCACGGCTACCTGCCGCCGGAACACTACGACCAGATCTTCACCGCCCACGGCGTGATCATGATCTTCTTCGTGGCCATGCCGCTGGTCACCGGCCTGATGAACTTCGTCGTGCCCTTGCAGATCGGCGCGCGCGACGTGGCCTTCCCCTTCCTCAACAACTTCAGCTTCTGGATGACGGTGGGCGGCGCGGTCACCGTGATGATGTCGCTGTTCGTGGGCGAATTCGCCCGCACCGGCTGGCTCGCCTATCCACCCCTGTCGGACCTGGCCTACAGCCCCGATGTCGGCGTCGACTACTACATATGGTCGCTGCAGATCGCGGGGGTCGGGACCCTGCTGTCGGGGGTCAACCTGATCGCCACCATCGTCAAGATGCGCGCGCCCGGGATGAGCCTGATGCAGATGCCGGTGTTCACCTGGACGGCGCTCTGCACCAACGCCCTGATCGTGGCGAGCTTCCCCGTGCTGACCGCCGCGCTCGCCCTGCTCTCCGCCGATCGCTACCTCGGCATGCACTTCTTCACGAACGACCTCGGGGGCAACCCGATGATGTACGTGAACCTGATCTGGATCTGGGGCCACCCGGAAGTCTACATCCTGATCCTGCCCTGCTTCGGCGTCTTCTCCGAAGTCGTCTCGACCTTCAGCGGCAAGCGCCTCTTCGGCTACGCCTCGATGGTCTACGCCACCATTGCGATCACGGTGGCCTCGTACCTGGTGTGGCTGCACCACTTCTTCACGATGGGCTCGGGCGGCGACGTCAACGGCTTCTTCGGGATCACCACCATGATCATCTCGATCCCGACGGGGGCGAAGATCTTCAACTGGCTCTTCACGATGTTCCGCGGCCGGGTCCGCTTCGAGACGCCGATGCTCTGGACCGTGGGCTTCATGGTCACCTTCGTCATCGGCGGCATGACCGGCGTGCTGCTGGCCGTTCCGCCGGCCGACTTCGTCCTGCACAACAGCCTGTTCCTGGTCGCCCACTTCCACAACGTGATCATCGGCGGCGTCGTGTTCGGGGCGTTCGCGGGGATCAACTACTGGTTCCCCAAGGCCTTCGGCTTCAAGCTCGACCCGTTCTGGGGGAAGACGTCCTTCTGGTGCTGGCTGGTGGGCTTCTGGGTCGCCTTCACGCCGCTCTACGTGCTTGGACTGATGGGCGTGACCCGCAGGGTCAGCCACTTCGACGATCCCAGCCTGCGCATCTGGTTCATCATCGCCGCGCTCGGCGCCGTCCTGATCCTGTGCGGCATCGTCGCCTTCCTGATCCAGATCGCGGTCAGCGTGATGCGCCGCGAAGAGCTGGCCGACGCCACCGGCGATCCGTGGGACGCCCGCACGCTGGAGTGGTCCACAGCCTCGCCGCCGCCGGCCTACAACTTCGCCTTCACGCCGGTGGTGCATTCGCACGACGCCTGGTGGGACATGAAGTCCCGCGGCTACCGGAGGCCGGTGGACGGCTTCCTGCCGATCCACATGCCGCGGAACACGGGCGCGGGCGTTATCCTCGCCGGCATCAGCGTCGCCGTCGGCTTCGGCCTGATCTGGCAGATGTGGTGGCTGGCGGTCGTGGGCATGATCGCCCTGCTGGCCGTCGCCATCGGCCACAGCTTCAACGAAGAGCGCGACGAGACGGTCCCGGTCGCGACCGTGATCCGCACCGAGGGCGCGCGCACTGAACTCCTGAGGAACGTGGCATGACCGCCGCATCGCAAATCCGGCTCGTAGGCGGCCGGGACGGGCCCGAGTTCCACCTCGCCGAGGCGCATCATCCGGAGAACGGGACCCTGCTCGGGTTCTGGATCTACCTGATGAGCGACTGCCTGATCTTCGCGTCGCTCTTCGCGACCTACGGCGTGCTGGGCCGCAGCTACGCCGGCGGCCCGACCGGGGCCCAGATCTTCGAACTGCCCATGGTGGCGGTGAACACCGCGATGCTGCTGTTCTCCTCGATCACCTACGGCATGGCGATGATCGGCGCCCAGGGCGGCAGCGTGCGCCGGACGCTGGGCTGGCTGGCGCTCACGGGCCTGTTCGGATGCGGCTTCCTGGGCCTGGAGCTCACCGAATTCACCCACCTGATCGGCGAGGGCGACGGGCCGCAGCGCAGCGCCTTCCTGTCGAGTTTCTTCACCCTGGTGGGGACGCACGGCCTGCACGTGACGTTCGGCGTGATCTGGCTCGTCACCCTGATGACCCAGGTGGCCCGGCGCGGCCTCACCGAGACCAACCGGCGGCGGCTCATGTGCCTGAGCCTGTTCTGGCACTTCCTC
>Ga0210400_10000669_pt1 | contig 36815 bp, 30 predicted proteins | sample IncBWH26MmetaG_FD_155456 | JGI IMG/M metagenome (GOLD analysis project Ga0210400, IMG submission 155456) | Forest soil microbial communities from Barre Woods Harvard Forest LTER site, Petersham, Massachusetts, United States - Inc-BW-H-26-M | ecosystem: Environmental > Terrestrial > Soil >... | reverse complement strand
CGAAATACACGCCCTTAATCTCGCGCAGGGCCATGGAGATGACAGTGCCGGAAGTATTCAGCAGTTCAAGTTTGCCCTCGTGGACGAACTGCGCCGGCGACACATAGCCGGAGACGGAGTCCCGGTCCATCTTGCGGACGATCACTTTTTTATGAGTCGAGGGCATGGGCACGGCTTCCGACATCCGCAATCCGGCTTCCGCAATTCGATTCCGAAGCGCCCGCTAGTCATGCTGTCAAATCCGGAAGCCGGACGCCGAAAGCCGGACGCCGATTCTGATTCTCGCACTTTTTCGCCGGAAACGACCGGAATCCGCCTTGGCAGTAGCCAAAATGTAAACGTTGTGTTATTTTCTTTAACTTGCTGCAAAGTTTCCACTTCGCATAAGTACTTTGTATTAAGCCACTTGCATTCGGGTGGCTGGGAGCTACGATTGCGCGGCTCCCAAGCTGTGGAAATCTTGTGGAAAGTTTGGCGAAGTTTGTCGAAGTTTGGCTGGTTCGGCCCTCCCCTGGGTCGCGATTGCACCTCCGAATCGCGCCCGTAAATGGGTCCTGGCAGCCGCTTAAAGCGAATGGCTGACTACATTTACACGATGGAAATCCGGTTGACGCCGGACCAACTCAAAGGCGTCGGCCTGGTACAGGACGTAGCCCGCGCCGCGGGCATGAATCTCTATCTAACCGGCGGAGCGATCCGCGACATCATCAGCGGATTCACCATCCGCGACCTCGACTTCACCGTCCAGGGCAATCCTCTCAAACTCCAGAAAGATCTGGAAAAAGCCGGCGCGAAAATTACCGCCGTCGAAGAGGACAATCGCACCATCTTCATTTCCCTGCCCGGCAACGCCCGCGCCGAAATCAGCATGGCGCGCACCGAGCGCTTCGAGAAAACCGGCAAGCCGCCCATCATTACCCCTGCAACCATTCACGACGATCTGCGCCGCCGCGACTTCACCGTCAACGCCATGGCGCTCTCGCTCAACGAAGGTTCGCGCGGCCTGCTGCTCGATCCCTTCAACGGCGTCGCCGATATCGAGACCAAGGTCATCCGCATCCTGCACAACTATTCGTTCCTCGAAGATCCTTCGCGCCTCATCCGCGCCACGCGCTTCGCCGCCCGCTTTCATTGGTTGATCGAAGAACGTACTCAGGCGCGCTACGATGCCGCCAAAGAAGGCAAGTATATCGACCACATTCTGCGCAGCTCGATCGGGCACGAAATCGCCGCCCTGGCCCATGAAGACGATCCGCTGCACGTGGTCAAGATGCTCGAGAAGGAAGGCTGGCTCGAAATTCTCCACGACCACTGGACTCTAGCCAAGGTTGACACCAACGGCATCACCCAGCTCATGAAGACCCGCCAGCAGATGGTTGACATGGGCTACGCCCCCGACGCCGGCCCGGCGGTGATGTACTTCCTCACCTCGCATTTTTCCGACAAGGACGTTTCGGATATTCAGCGTCTGATTCCGCGCAAGGATCTGGTCGAAGCCTGGCGCGACATTGAAGATCACGCCAAAGAACTGGCTAAGAGGTTGATGGGAAAAGAAGCCGCCACTCCCTCGCGCACCTGGCAGTTGCTCTCCTCGGCGCGTCCGGAGATGGTGCTGTTCCTCGCCGTGACCGCCAAGCAGCAGTCGGTCGAACAAAAGATCAAGAACTACCTCACCAAGTGGCGGCAAGTGCAGCAAAAGATTCCGTTGCCGGAAATGACGGAGTTGCTGATTACTCCGCAATTGCCCGTGTATCCCAAGCTGGCGCACGACGTGTTCATGCTGCTGCTCGACGGCAAGCTGCGCTCGCGCACCGAGACGCTGAAATTCCTGAAGCCCTACGCACCACCGCCCCCGCCTCCGCCTCCAGCTCCCAGACGCGGACGCGCCGCCAAAGCCGCCGAAGCCGCGCCCGCCGCAGCCGTCCCCGCAGGCAAGCCCGGCCCGAAAGGCAAGAAAGGGAAAGCTGCCGCCGTCGCAGTCGCGCCAGCCCCGGCGCTCGTAGCCCCAGCACCAAAAGCGCCGGCGAAAGTCCCGGAAAAATCCAAGCCCGCCAAGCCCGCGCCTAAGCCGTCAAAGCCCGCCGCTAAGCCGGCCAAGAAGCCCGCCCACAAGCCGCCCGCAAAGAAAGTCAAAGGGAAGAAAAAGAAGTAAAACGTCCGCTATGCGCCAACTTGCCTGACTTGGGCGCGAGATCGGGAGGACCGCTTTATGTGGGGACGCCGCTTCCGCGCCCGCACCGCTTCCGCGCTCGCGCATCTTCAAATGCTTTCCAACCGCATCAGGATGTTGTCGGTGATCTCAGTCTCACCCAGACGCGGGAAGATTTTCTGGACGCTATGGCGATGCTGGTCGGCGTCGCGGTCGGTCATCGCGTCCACGATGAAGACCACGTTGTAGCCATGATCGTAGGCGCTGCGCGCCGTTGACTCCACGCCCGCACTGGTCGAGATGCCCGCCAGAAAGATTTGCGTTACTCCGCGCTGGCACAGGTAATCATCGAGCGACGTGCCAATGAACGCGCCCACTCGTTGCTTGGTCACGACGTGGTCACCGGGTTGCTGCTCCAACTCAGGCACGAGCTCAGTCCAATCCAGCGGAAACGAAAACGTCGGAGCTCCGGCATCGGTGCGCCCCGGTGCCCGGCCGCTGACATTGACCAGAATCACCGGCAAGCCGCGCTGGCGGAAAGCCCGCGCCAGCTGAGCGGCCCGGCCGACGATCTCTCCCGCCGGATGCACCGTCGGCAAACCAACAATACCTTTTTGCAGGTCAATCACGATCAGGGCCGCGGCGGTATCGAGTTGAGTCAGAGGCATGTGATTCCCTTCGATGAAGGCGTCGACGCAGAACGCCGTTTTTCGCTGGTGCAAGCGCGGAGACGGTTGGTTTAGATCAGTTGCCTGGGCCCGCGCAAGAGTTGGCGGATTATTTCAGGATTCGAATACTTGCCTTCCCGCACGATGCGGAAGAAACCGATTCCACGCGCTCTTCATCCTTCATCGACCACGACTCAGCCCCGTAGTGGCACAGTTTGAAAAAGGTTCGTATCAGGGCACGCCCTTTAGGCGTGCCGCGAAGGCTCCGAGGAAATGTGGGGACGAGGAAATGTGGGGACAGACTGGAAGTACCCCGGTTTATTCTTGCGACTAAGCCGAAAGAAAAACTGGTGAACGTCCCGTCTGTCCCCGCATTTCTCCCCGCATTTCTCCTGGGTTCGGTAAAGCGTGGGCGTGGGCTACTGGTTCACCCAGTAATACGTCTCGGCAGCGACCACAAGAGGGCGACCGCCGGGACAAGCCCAACCAAGAGAAATATCTCAAGGTCGGGTCTCGTGAGGGATCTCCAGTGGGCTGCGACTGCAATGGCATATGCCGCGAACATCATCGTCAGGGCAATCCAGCCAAGTAGAGTTGGACGGAAAAACTGGAGCACGCACAAAGCGACGAACGGAAAATATGGAAGAGCTCCGACAAGCCCTCCTTCATCAGCGGAAAAAAAGGCGAAGACGACGAAGATGCTCGCACAGACAAGGTACACCCACCGGCGGGCTTTCGAACGAGTTTCCGTCAGAACATGGCTCATGCGGACCTCCTTCCCTGAAACTTTCGCTGTGCGACGACAGGCTAATACGAATCAAGAGATCGGCAGTTCTTTCGACGACCCACCCTTCCCCAGAGCATGAAGGGCAGACCTTTCATTGGGTCAGTTGTAATCGAATGGAACTTCCGAATCAACCAACCAACGCGGACCGACCTCTCGACGCACGCAAGATCCCTTCAAAACGCGCTTCCGCCTCCACCAGTCTTGCAGGAGCGGCATCCGAACCGCCCGCCTGGGACGCCAGGATTCTTCAATCCTGCCTGGGCGAGGCAATCACCCGCCTGTGTTTGACAGTCATAAAAAGGCGGGAAGATAAAATGTCGGGCGGCCCATGAGGCATTACTCTTTTGTTGGCAGCATTTCATGACGTTGTCCTCCTGACCGTTGCTTCCCGTAACCGGAACACAGACAGTACCAGCGTTCGAGGGGCTGTCACTGCCGTGAGGATAGTTACCGGCCCCTTTGCCACAATTATCGCCATTCCGATCATCATACAGAAATGAATGGTTGCCGATGCCGCCGAGGTTCTGAAATCCGGGCCGACTGCAGAGCCAAATAAGAAGCCCGGTCGGATCCGTCGCGTTTGTCGGTCGGTTTTGCGTGTAGCCGTAGAAGTCAGAAGAGCCAGCAAATCGGATTGGGTCCTCGGAGATAAACCGACCGACGGCAGGGTCGTAATATCTTGCCCGATAGTAATAAATTCCGGTCTCGGCGTCGAACTCGCGCCCCGTGTACCCAAATGGGTTTGTAATCGTCCCAGTCGATGCGATCAGTTTCCCGAACGAGTCGTACGAATAGGTGTTGGACAAGGATCCTGCTGAACTGCTGAGGGATGTTGGGGACCCTAGCGCGTCTGGCTCGTAGTAACTCGTGTCCCCCGAACGCAGTTCCGCAAGCCATTCGTCGATGCGGCCACTGTGCACATGGCTGGCGAGCACATTGGCGCTATTGTCAACCTCCTCGATGATGTTCTTTCCATCATAGAGGTAGTTGGTCGTGCCCAACGGTCCCGATTTCTGGATAAACCGGGGACACGGGATAAACCGGGGACAGACGGGACTGCCCCCATTTCTCGCCAGGCAAAATTAGGTGAACGTCCCGTCTGTCCCGCATTTCCCCGCGCATTTCCCCGCATTTCCCCGCGGGTAACGCTGTAAAAGCCTGGCCCTTCTCGGCCTGACGTTCACGGGTTACATCCCTGACGAGAAACGGCCTACGCCCCGCTGTCCAAGCAGGCTAACCCGGTAGTGTCCTAAAACTGCATTTGCTTATGTCGGATAGCGTACACATTTATGTAATACCAGGAGCAGACCACAGTAGCCCAGGAGTTTTAGATTTTCAGTATGGTGCTCCCCCGCCTGAGCCCTGATTGCTGGATTTGCGGCAAGCCATTGCCACCGCCGAACGAGTGTCGCCTGGATGAACTGGGGTTTGAAGTGCATCGGGAATGCGATCCGCAAGCCAAGACACGCCCCGCCGATCCACCCAAAAGACGCGCCAGTTGTTAGGACACTACCGCCAATTCTGCTCTAACCTTTTCCACAGCCTTCCACAGAAATAATCCCCACTCCTGTGACGCTCAACCTTGACCGAGGATTTTCAGAAAGCGCAACCTGAGGAATGCGCGAAAGCCCTGTCCAGCAGTTCTCCGCCAGCGAACCCCGCAGCGACTCCAGGCCAAGCGCTAAGTCATTATTCCATAATATTTTACCTGGAAATCCTTAAAGCTCAAGATTTTGCCCATCTCTCCCCATACTCCGCGTCCATAAACCCTTAGCCATCAGTATTTTACGGACAACAACAAAAAAAAATGACGAGATATTCCCCAGGCACAACCCCAGCCATGATCGATGGGACCTCCGCCGTTCAGTTCACCGGAGTCAACAGGAAGGCGTGGTTGTGGCCATTCTTGGTACCGTAGCCGGTGATTTGGCCGACGCTGTTGATGGCGTTGGCGTTGATCAGCACCCAGCCGGAATTTGCCGGAATCAGATGGTTCAGGTCCCGCATGCCGGAGGTCGAGGTCCAGACCATGGCGTGCGGTGCGTTATTCGACACGTTGCCGTAACCCACGACTACACTGGAGTCGTTGACCCCGAAGGCTACGCTGTAGGTGCCGCCGGCGAGCGTGCCCAGATCTTCAATCTTGTCCGAGGCGTTCCACAACACAGCATGCCAGTGGCCTCGGGTGCTAGTGCCGTCGGATTGCCCGACGATCACTCCCAAACTATTGATGGCGTTGGCCATGCTGGTGACTCCGCCGGTGAGCGTGCCGAGATCCTTCTTCGTGAAACCGTTCCACAGAAAACCGTGCGAGGTAAAGGGCGGCCCGTAGCCGAATACGGATTCGCCAACGATCTCACCGTTGTCGTTGATGTCGAGTCCGGCGGTGAAGATGGCCTTGGGCAGAGCGCCCAGGTTCTTAATTTTACCGCTGGTCCAACTGGTGGCGTCGACCACGCCGCTGCTCAGAAAGGAATCGCCGGCAACCTCGCCCGCCGAGTTGATGGAGAAGGCGGCGCTGGAATCGCCTCCCCAAATTGTTCCCAGGTCGGTGATGGCTCCGGTTGAGGACCACCGCGTGGCCACGAAATTGGTGGCGGGCTGACCTTTGACGTTGGAGTAGCCGACGACCGTGCCCGCATCATTCACCCCGATCGCGCCACTGACCGTGGCTCCGGAGAGCGTGCCCAGATCTTTCAGTCCGCCGCTCCTGGTCCACGAGAAGGCATGTTGACCCGCAACCAGTCCGGTACAAGGATATCCATAGACCGTCGCGGTGTCGGAACAGCCGACCACCTCGCCGAGATTGTTCAGCCAGAGGCCGCTGCTCTCGTTGTCGCCCTTGAGCACGCCGATGTCAGTGATGGTATAGGTCTGCGCCGTCGCCAGCGCGGCCGCCGCCAAAACGAACGCCAACCATGCTCCCGCGATCCTGCTCGTCATGAAAACCCCCAGAGGTGTTGAGTTGCACCCAGTATGCCACCAAGCAACGCTACGAATAAATACCCGGAAGGACAAGCCGCCAGCGGCGAACGTTAACGAAGCAGGCACGCCAGTTGTACTGTTCAACGTTCTCGGCATCGGCCCCGGAAAGGCATTGAAATCGCGGGACGGTTGATGTACGGTGTGAAATCCACACAGGCCACGGAGCCTGGCGAAGCAACGAGCGGACTCCTTCCCTCCCGTCCGTACGGCTTTCTGTGGATGTCGTCCATTCTCGATCTACAGGTGTGCCCACCATGCGAGCCATCCCAGTGCCGCGCTCCAGTTGTCATTCTTCGGTCGCGCAGTCAACCATTGTCGCCGGCGGGTTTGCGCGGCGATCGATACTCATCATGAGGTGCCCGGGGATCTTGTGCGCTCTACTGATGCTCGCGCTGATGATGTGCGTGCCGACGTCGGCTCAAGAAGCAGTACAGCGAGTGTCCGCGGGCGTGCCGTCGCTGATCACGCAGCCGCTGATCACTCAGCCGGTGGACGAGTCGCAACTGACACGGCTGACTGGTAATACGCATCCGCTGGCGCGGCCGCAGTTTGATTTGGGAACGGCTCCGGCGAGCCTGCCCATGGCGCGCATGCTGCTGGTGCTCAAGCGCAGCCCCGATCAGGAGTACACGCTGCGCAAGTTGCTCGACGACCAGCAGGACAAGGCGTCGTCAAACTATCACAAGTGGCTGGCCCCGGCACAATACGGCCAGCAGTACGGGCCAAGCGACAGCGACATCCAGACGATCACGGCGTGGCTGCAGTCGCACGGATTTCAGGTGGGCACGACCAAAGGCCGTACGGTACTGGAGTTCTCGGGCACGGCCGGGCAGGTGCAGGAAGCGTTTCATACAACGATACATAAATACATCGTGAACGCAGAACAGCACTGGGCGAACGCCAGCGACCCAATGATTCCGACGGCGCTGATAGGGGCGGTGAAGGGGGTGCTCACACTCCACAATTTCGTGAAGAAGCCGGCGCTCCATTTCAGCGGCGAGAAGATTCCAGCCAAACTCGTTCCCGGCGCGAAACCGCATGTCACTTTTCCGCCGCAGAACGGGCAGCCTGCGATCAACGCGCTCGCGCCATCAGACTTCGCGGTGATCTACAACATTAATCCGGTTTATGACAGCGGCAATCAGGGTTTTAACATCAGTCTTGGAGTGGTCGGTCGCAGCAATCTATACAACGGTGGGCAGGACGTTGAGAACTTCTACAGCACGATCGGATCGGGGCACGGTTCCGGCGGCGACGACTTCAACATCATTCTCGATGGCCCGGACCCGGGCGACCTCGGCGGCGGTGAGGAAGCGGAAGCTACCTTAGACTCGACCTGGTCGGGAGCTATCGCGCCCGGCGCGAGCGTTAGTTTAGTAGTCTCAGCGACGACCAATACAACCGATGGCACTGATCTCTCCGAGAATTACATCATTGAGAACAATCTCACTGACATAATGACGGAAAGCTTCAGCTCCTGCGAGTTGTACGCGACGGACGCGCAACTGGCAGGTCAAAGCGCAATGGCCGAGCAGGCGGCTGCACAGGGCATCACCTACTTCGTCTCGACTGGAGACGACGGCGCCGAGGGATGCGATCATCCGAGCGCGGCGCCGGCTACCAATCCGATATCCGTCAACTTTCTCGCATCCACCGCGTTTAATGTTGCCGTGGGTGGCACCATGTTCAATGAAAGCGGAGACTCCAGTAAGTATTGGACGTCGACGACGCCGATCTCTGAGACGGCAATTTCCTACATTCCGGAAGACGTGTGGAATGAAAGCAGTTTGACCAACGGCCTTTGGTCGGGCAGTGGCGGAGCCAGTGCGGGAAATATCTCAGGCGGTTTCGGAGGGACGACGTCAGGGGTCACGAAACCCAATTGGCAGTATGGGGTCGAAGGCATCCCACAGGACGAAGTGCGCGACTTGCCCGACGTCTCACTCACAGCAGCGGGGCATGATCCGTACCTACTGTGTCTTGAAGGTTCGTGTGTGCCGAACGGCCAGGGCGAGTTTTTTATTTATTTCATTAGCGGCACTTCAGCTTCCACGCCGTCCTTTGCAGGCATTATGGCGTTAGTAGATCAGCAGACTCAAGGGACGGCTGGCTCTTTTACGCGCATAGGCCTGGCAAACTACGTTCTTTACAGGCTCGCAGCTACCCAGAGCTCTTATCCTTCCCAGTGTGACGGCTCAAACACCTCGACTCCACCTGCGAGCAACTGCGTCTTCAATGACGTGACGGTGGGGAACAACGTGGTTCCTGGTGAAGTCGGGTCCGACTATCAGGCTGGTCCGGGTTATGACATGACTACCGGGCTGGGGTCCGTCAATGTTGCCAATTTAGTAAATCAGTGGGGCACGGTCACGTTCAACCCCACGACTTCAACTCTAGCTCTTAGTCCAACGGCCAACATCACACACGGATCCGCAGTAAACGTGAATATCAAGGTTTCGCCTAGCAGTGGTAACGGCGTCCCAACCGGCGATGTCACACTCTTGGCCGAGAATGGCCCGGTTGACTGCTTTGGACCAACCGCCGCCGCCGATCGTCGAACCCTGGTCAGCGGTCTCTCTGTCTTCTCCACGTATATATTGCCGGGGGGAGGCCCTTACTGCGTCTGGTCGCACTACGCTGGCGATACGACCTACGCTCCCAGCGATTCGAATGGAACCATGGTGACTGTCAATCCCGAGCCGAGTACGACCACCGTTTCGGTTGTGACCACGAATCAATTGGGACAATCCATCCCATTCACCAGCGGCCCATTCGGCAGTTTCGTTTATACACGTGCCGATGTTGCGGGCACATCCGGATACGGATCCCCGACCGGAACGGTGACCTTCACGGACGCGTTTGGAACGATTCCGTACAGCCCCACGACATACACTCTGAATAGCGAAGGTAATGCCGCACCACCAAACGGTATCTACAATTTCGACGCGGGAACGCATACGATTTCGGCCAGCTACAGCGGAGATGCGACCTTCAACCCCAGCAACGGAACCCAGACCCAGTCGTTCACAATTACGCCCGGATTTTTCGCGCAGACAGCGCTAGGCCAAGGACAAGTTGTGATTGCCGCGCCTGGCGGCAGCGCGCAGGGGGGAGTGAACGTTTTTTACTCTACAGGCTTCAGTGGGACGATCAGCCTTGCCTGCGGCGGCTTACCCTCCGAAGCAACGTGCACCTTTGTGCCTCCGAGCCTTACCACTAGCGGCGTCTCTAGCATGACGGAGTCCGCCATCATAGTGGCCACGACTGCGCCCTCGGCGGCCGCAGAGAGGAAAACATCGATTACGGGATTTGGGATGATCGGCCTTGGTCTGGCAGGTTTGGTTGCCCTGACGGGCAACCGCAAGCAACGCTTGCGTGGATTGATGCTGATTCTCCTACTAGCGTTAATTGCCCCCATTCCGGGATGCGGGGGGGGCGGGGGCGGCAAGTCGGGTCCGCCACCGAATTCGGGTACGCCAACTGGAACTTACAACGTGACCGTGACGGCTACGAGCGGAGCGACTGTGAGCTCGACTGGTTTCGTGGTGGTCGTGCAGTAGCAAGGCCGACGTCGCTCGACGGCTGACCGCCAATTCGCATCAATCGGCGCCGGCCTGTCTCAAACAAACGCACCCGTCGTGTACGATGGATCGGTCATTATCGTCCACCACATGAAACTTTCTGCCATCGCAGCTGCACTCGAAGTGCGTTTGGAAAATGGGTCTCCTGATACCGAAATCTCTGGGCTCAACGGAATTGACCAGGCTGGGCCGGGGGAACTTACCTTCGTATCCAATCCCAAGTATGCCGCGGCGGCGCGGTCTACGCGGGCTTCGGCCGTCATCGTCGGGGAGGACTTCCCTGCTATTTCTGCGGCGATGCTGCGGGCGAAGGATCCTTATCTGGCATTTGCGCGAGCGCTGGAATTGTTTCATCGGCCTCTGGCGTATGCGGCGGGGGTGCATCCGACTGCGGTGGTGCATGGCAGCGCGCGGGTGGGAGCTAATGCGCACATTGGGCCATATGTAGTGATAAGCGAGGACGTCGAGATCGGGGCCAACGCAGTGTTGCTGGCGCATGTGGTGATTTATCGCGGGGCGAAGATTGGCGACGGATTTTTTGCGCATGCGCATTCCGTAGTGCGGGAGAATTGCCTCATCGGCAACAACGTACTTTTGCAGAACGGCGTGGTAATTGGCGCAGATGGGTTTGGGTTCGCGAAGACGGCGGGGGGACGGTGGCACAAGATTCCGCAACCTGCTCCGGTGGTGATTGGGGATGATGTCGAGGTGCAAGCGAATTCGTGTATCGACCGGGCCAGCGTGGGGGATACGCGGATTGGTCGCGGGGTGAAGGTCGATAACCTGGTACAGGTGGGGCACGGATCGCAGGTTGGAGAGGACGCGCTGCTGTGCTCGCAGGTGGGGCTGGCGGGGTCCTCGGAGATTGGGAAGCGCGTGATTCTTACGGGGCAGGTCGGGGTGGTGGGGCACTGCAAGGTTGGGGACGACGCTATCGTTACCCCGCAGAGTGGGGTGGCGCATGATATCCCGGCGGGTGCGATTGTGAGCGGGGCTCCGGCGGTGGAGCATAAGTTGTGGTTGAAATATTCGGCTCTGCTTCCGAAGTTGCCCGAGATGGTGCGGGCGTTGCGCGGGAAGAAAGACAAGGAATAACTCAGAGCACCGGCTCGAAACCACACAGGGACTGAGCCCGTTTTTGATCTCGGCGCTTTACGCGGCGCTTAAGCGCCGCTCTTCCACGGTGGTCCTGTCAGCACCGTGGCCAATCCACACATTGTTTCGTTGGCTGGTACGTTGGCTCAATCGGCACACTGCTGGGTGCGTCGATGCTGAGTGCTTCGATCAGCGCATTGTTAGTTTCCTCTATCAGCAGGTTGCTCGGTGGCATTCAGTCCCGGCGCGGTTGTCGTTCCCTGGCGGCATTCTTCGGGGAGGGCGCTGTCGATGGCGGCGCGGACTTTTCCCATCAGGCAATCTCGGTTGCCGAAATCCTTGGGCTCGATGGGGGGATGAAAAATTACTTTCACTAATCCGGGCTTGATGGCGAACCTGGCTTTCGGCATGGCGTAATGCGTGCCGACGATAGTTACGGGAATGATGGGAACGCCGCACTCCTCGGCTAGATAGAACGGGCCTTTCTTGAACGGAAGCAACCTGCCGTCGAAGGAGCGTTTCCCTTCGACGTAGATGGTCATGTTGAGTCCTTGCTCGACAGCTGATTTTGCCGCGCGTACGGCTTCGATGCCGGCATCGCGATTGCCGCGGTCGACGGGAACCAGCAATCCCATGCGCATGGCGCGGCCGAGGATGGGAAACTTGAAGAGCTCTTTCTTCACCATCACAGAGGTGCGCCGTGGAATCAGCGGGATTTGAATGGGCGGGTCGAGATTCGAAACGTGATTGGTCATGAAGATGTAACTGCGGGAGTGGTCGAACTGGTCGAGGCCGATGGTTTCGACGCGGACGCCGGTGATCCAGACGCCGTACCAGGCGCCCCACATGAAGAGGCGATAGAGGACACGCACGTCGCCCATGATGTAGCTCGCGGGAAAGCCGATCAGCGCGGCGAGCGGAGCGGCGAGCGCCCAGAAGATCAGCATGAGGAGCGTGCGGATCATTATTATTCAACCCCAGTTCGTTTAGCCGCGGGCTGCGCTTCGCCTTTCAGCCAGGCGGCGCGGCGGGCGCGCTGCTCAGCAGTGACTTGGTCGAGATCCTTGATCACGTAGGAGATTTCCTGACGGCTGCCGATTTTCCATTTCAGTTCGCGCTCGTTCCCGCGGCGCGAGCGAACTTTTACTGTGAGCGTGTCGCCGGGATTTAAGCGCGCCAATTCCTGGCGAGATTCCTGGCCGACGGGCTTGCCCTGCATTTCGACGATTGTGTCGCCGACTTGCAGGCCGGCGTGCTCGGCATCGCTGCCGGACGTAACCGCGGCGACCGACATGGGACCATCGAAGTTGCGCGAGGCGATGAAACCCGCGTCGGGCACGGTTTTGGCGAGGGCATCCACGCGCAGGCCGACGGAGCGGAAGAAATCGTTCCAGGGAATTTCCTCGGTTCCGGCGACATACTTCGTGAAGAACGAACTCAGGTCGGCGTGAGTGACGGCTTCGGCGGCTTCACGAACGCCTTCGGAATCGTTGAAGAACCGGCCTTGCTTCGCGTAGTTGGCGTTCATCCATTCGAGGACTTCGCGAAGAGACGCTGCGCCGTGACTGGCGTCGCGCACCGCGAGGTCGAGCATTACACCGAGCAACTCGCCCTTGTTGTAGTAGGAAATGCTGCGCTCGGGGCGGCGGTAGTAGCCGTTGCTCTCCAACCAGGCGTCGAGGCTGGACTCTTCGGCGGATTGCGTGAGGTGGGCGGGGCGGCGCTCGAGTTCGGTGATTCCTTCGCCGAGCCCGGTGAGATATTGTTTTTCGTCGATCAGGCCGGCGCGGAGTTGAATGATTCCTTCGGCGGTGCTGGTGACGCCTTCGCTGAACCAGAGAGCGCGAGTGTAATTTTCTTTGGTGTAGTCGATGGGCTCGAGAGTTTGCGGGCGAATGCGTTTCACATTCCAGAGATGGAAGAATTCGTGCGAAGTGACGCTGGTGAAGGGATACAGGGATTGCTTGAGGACGTCGGCATTCAGATCGATGGCCGTAGCGCAGGCATGTTCCATGCCGCCGCCGGCGGGACCGCGCGGGAAATGATAGAGGAACATGTAGGTGTCGAAGGGCCGATCATTCATCCAACTGGTGGCCGCGGCGGTAATTTTGTGCAGCGCGGCGACGAGTTTGGCCATGTCGTAGTCGGTGGGATCGGCGTCGACGATGACGCGGAAGTGGGCTCCGGCTTCGTCGAAGTCGGACTCTTCAAAATTGCCGATCTCGACGGGAGAGTCGACCAGGCGGTCGTAATTCGCGGCGCTGAACTCGCCGCCTTCAGATCGCGTGAGCGGAGTCGCGATGTGCCAGTCGTCTGGAATTTGGGCAAAGCGCACGGTCAGTGGGGCGGAGCGCGCGTCCACGGGATACATGAGGATTTGGGCGAGATTCAAGAAGGCATGATGCGGGTTGAACTGCGCGCCGAACGGGCCGGGCGAATCGACGTAGATCTGATATTCGACGATCGCTCCGGTTACCGCGCCTTGAATCTGCCAGCGGCTCTTGTCGAGTTCGCGCACGGCGAGGGGCTTGCCGGAACGGTCTTTCGCGCGCACCCAGTTGATGTACTGGGCGAAGTCGCGAACTTGATAGAGGGCGTTCCAGACGGGGAGTTGAAGTTCGCGCTGCGCCGCACCGGCTGGCAGGATGATCTGCACTTCGACCAGATGCTGCTCGGGTGAAGTGAGAGCGACGGTATACGAGGCTCCCGACTGCGCGGACGGGGCCTGCGCGTAAGCGTTGGAAGATACGGCGAGAATTATGGCGCAGATCGTTAACTGGAGAAATCGGAAGGCGTAACGAACGATCGGGCGAACGAGGTTCATTGCTTCCCTTCCAATTCTTTCAGGCGCGCGGGAAGTTTTTCGTAGATTCCGCCGAAGCCGCCGTTGGAGAGAATAGCCACGACGTCGCCGCTGCGCATTTCAGGCGCGATGGTCTGGACGATCGCGTCGGCGTCTGTTAGAAGCCTTGCCCGGCGGCCGTTTCGCCCGATCTCGGCGGCGAGGGCGGGCAACTCCAGGCGTTCATTTTCTGGGACAGCTTCGGAGCGGAACACGCCCGCTACGATTACTTCGTCGGCTTGCGCCAGGCTGCGCGCCAGTTCGGTTTGCAGAATCCGGCGGCGCAAGGTGTTCGATCGCGGCTCAAGAATTGCCCACAGGCGCGCTTCGGGATAACGGGCGCGCAAGGCTCTCAGCGTTCCGGCGATCGCGGTGGGATGATGCGCGAAATCATCGATGATGGTGATGCCGTTGACCTGCGCCTTCACCTCCAGACGACGCTTCACGCTCTTGAAAGTTTTCAGCGCGGCGGCGATGGCTGGCTTGGGGACGCCACAGGAATCGGCGAGCGCCGCCGCCGCTGTCGCGTTCCAGACGTTGTATTCACCGGCCAGCGGAAATTCGAGATCGGCCCAGGGCTGGCCGTCATGCAGAACGGTCCAGCAGGTGCGCGCGGGTTCGAGGCGCAGGTTAGTGATCTTCCAGTTCGCGCGCGGTCCGGCGCCGTAGCGTTCGACGGGGCAGAAGGCTTTGGCCAGGCAGCGGTCAAGGCTTGGGCTTTCGGCGGATTCGCCGGCGAAGCCGTCGAAGGCTACGATGCGCCCGCGGCGCGGGATCAGATTTACCAGGCGTTTGAATGCGGTTTCAACGGCGTCGAGATCTTTGTAGATGTCGGCGTGATCGAACTCGACCGAGGTCAGAATGATGGAATCGGGAAAGTAGTGCAGGAACTTCGGGCCTTTGTCGAAGAAGGCGGTGTCGTACTCGTCGCCTTCGAGGATGAAGTGTTTGCCGGATCCGAGATGAAAACTCGATCCGAAATTTTCGGCGATGCCGCCGATCAGGAATGACGGTTCTAGCCCGGCGGAGTGGAAGATCCACGCGAGCATGGATGTCGTTGTGGTTTTGCCGTGGGTTCCGGCGACGACCAGCACTTCCTTGCCGCGAAGAAATTCGTCGTGCAGCAACTGCGGCATGGAACAGAATGGGATGCGCTGGTCGAGGACGTGCTCGAGTTCGACGTTGCCGCGCGACATGGCGTTGCCGACCACGATCAGGTCGGGGCGAGGCTCGAGATTTTTCGCGTCGAAGGGTTGCGCCACGGGGATGCCGAGGTCGCGGAGGAAATCGGACATGGGAGGATAGGCTGCGGCGTCGGAGCCGGTGACGTGAAATCCGCGCTGCTTCAGCATGCCGGCGAGAGAGGCCATGGCGGTGCCGCAGATGCCGATCAGGTGAATGTGTTTTGTCTCGTTCATTTTTGCGGTTTCGTGACTCCAGCGCCTAAAGGCGCATCGATTTTGCGCTCCGCGGTATGCCTGAAGGCATACCCTGATACGAATCGTCCAGACGAATCGTCCAGACGAATTGTCAGGGACTCCGGGGCCCTTCTAAGGCTCAACTGCTGATTCCAGAATTTTCAACGTTACCTGACCGCTACGCACCCTGAGCTTCGCGCGCACTCCGAAGGGGAGCGTGAGGTTGCCGGACGTGACGTGGCCTGACTTTACGCCAAAGGCGACGGGCACTCGCAGGTCACCGACGATTCGCGTGACGACCTCTTGCAGAGTGTACCCCTGATTTGTGTTCTGAACGCAGTCCAGCATTTCGCCGAAGACGATGCCGCGTACTTCGTCGAGATAGCCGCCCAGTTTCAACTGCATCAGCATGCGATCGATCTGAAATGGTTTCGCAGCGACATCTTCGAAGAACAAAATCGTGCCTGCGGTTTTAATCTGGTAGGGAGTGCCCAGCGACGCGACCAGGATGGAGAGGCATCCGCCGTATAAAATGCCCTCGGCTTCGCCTTCGACCAATCCGCGCGCAGCTTCGCCCACCGGCACGTCCCACGGGGTGGTGCTGGAAACACCTGCCTGCCACGAGGGCAGATCGACTCCGTTTTCGTGGGACCAATCTTTGGCGACCATCGGCCCGTGAAACGTGACGACGCCGGCGACGTCGGTGAAGTAGGTCAGCAGCGTGGTGATGTCGCTGTAGCCGACGAAAATCTTGGGATGGGCTTTGATCTTTTCCAGATCGAGCGCTTGAAGCAGATAATTCGAGCCGTAGCCGCCGCGGGCGCAGACGATGGCGCGGACATCGTCGCGCACAAACATTTCTTCCAGTTCGCGGGCTCTGCGCTCGACGGAACCAGCAAAGTAGAGGTCCTGTTCCAGAATCGAATCGAAGTAGAAAGGTATGTAACCGGCGCGCCTCAGCGCGGCGCCGCCTGCCTCCAAGTCTGCCCGCTTAATGTTGCTGGCCGGGGCGACGATGCCCACAGTATCGCCAGGGCGAAGAGCGGGTGGCTTGACGAGTTGAAGGTTGACGATTTGACGATCGGCTGAAGGCATAGGTCGAAGGCTGTCAGGACGAGCGATGCGGCATCACTCCTATTTCAACTCAGAAAAAACTCTCCGCGGCACAGCAGCCGCGCCGGGCCTCGTAAGAAAACTTTCTTCCCATTGGTGCGCACCGTCTGCGTCCCGCCGGGAGCGTGAACCTTGACCGGCGAAACCGCGCGGCCGGTCGCCATGGCAGCCACTGCCGACGCGCACGAACCGGTGCCGGAGGATTGCGTTTCTCCGACGCCGCGTTCGAAAAAGCGCACCCGCACGTCATACTTGCTGTCGACGGCGACGAATTCAATATTTACTCCTTGCTGGAAATGCGAGTTGCGCTGGATTTCCGCTGCCTGCGCCTGCCAGCCGGTTGCGAACTCAGAAACAAAAATCACATAGTGCGGGTTGCCGATCGACACGGGGATGCCTCGGACTTCTCTTGCCGCCTCTCCGCCTGGCAGCTGCAGAACGAGTTCGGCCCCGACCACAGCTTCACCCATTTCAATTTCAAATTCGTACTCGCAATCGCGGCGCGAGGTGAGCTGACAGATTTTCATGCCTGCGCCGGTGAGGATCGAGATGCGTTCTTTGCCAAGCTGGGCGCAGACATAGGCGGCGACGCAGCGCGTGCCGTTGCCCGAAATCTCGGCGGACGAGCCGTCGGCATTGATGAGCCGGAGTTCGACGTCGGCGGTAAAGTGCGGAACCATCCACTCGACGCCGTCGGCGCCAACGCCGTCGTGACGATCACAAATGCGGCGGGTGAAGGCGGCAACGTCCTCGGGAGCGAGAGCGCCGTCGATCAAGAGAAAATCGTTGCCGCAGGCAGTGGCCTTCACGAATGGAATGGTACGGAGGTTCGAGTGGACGTTCGTCACGGTCGAGCTCACTCGTGGTCCACCCGGCCGAGTGAGGTGACGCCGTGTAAGACCGTCGACGCTTTCAATTGCTGCAGTAATTCTTTCTGCTCGCGGTTGCAGCCGTCGACGTCGAATTGCAGACGAACGTGCTGGCCGGTATTTCCGGAGAGCGTGTTTTGCATGAGCCGGTGATGCGGTTCGAGGATGCGGTTGACTTCGTTGCTGATTTCTTCAACGCTCGCGCCCGTGACTTCGTAACAGGTCATCAGCAGCTTGATATTGAAGGTTTCTTCCAGGTGGCCCAAAGTGAAGAGCGCGATCAGCACCAGTCCAGTGGCGAACATGGCGGTCAGGTAAAGGCCGCCGCCCGCGGCCATTCCGACCGAGGCGACGACGAACAGCGTGGCCGCCGTGGTCAGTCCGGTGGTGAGCCCGCGCATGTGCAGGATGGAACCGGCGCCGATGAAACCAATGCCGGGAATAATCTGCGCCGCAATTCGAGCCGAGTCGGAAGGAACACCGGCGAGTCTCTGGGATAGAAGTGTGAACATGGCCGCGCCGAAACAGATAAACATGTTGGTGCGCAGTCCGGCGGCGCGATGTTTGAACTCGCGCTCCAGGCCGATGAGGCCGCCAAGGATCGCCGCCACGACGAGACGGGTGAGCGAACTGGTGACGACTCCGCTTGCCATTTCTCCGCTCAACACATCGATGAAATGATGCCAGTTCATGGGGGCACACACCTGTCCGGAGGCAGGCGTCCGATGGCCGGATTCTATCACCGGATTTGCAAGCTTCAGCGTTACCTGCGTGATTACCGTACGCGGTAGAGGATGGCCCGCTGCTGGCCGGTCACGTGAATCTCGACGAGCGCGGGGAGATGACGGCCCGCGACCGCCTGCCACACGGGGTCGCCCTCGAAGGCGACGACATAGTCGGCATAGTGCGCGGGATCGGCCAGAGCACGCTCCCACAAACCTACGGGATCGGTGGGCTGCTTCCAGGTGCGGTGGTTGCCTTCGTTGATGACGTGCTCGAGCGGAATGCCCGCCTGCTGCACTGCGCCGACGTGTTCGCCCAGATACATGAGGAGGGTGGAGTTCGACGGCAGCTTTTCGAGCCACGTCGCCAGTTGGGCTTCGAGCTGTAATCGGAAGCCCATGTTGACTTGCGGTTCTTCGAGTGAAACTGGGACGGTGCGCCAGATGGATACGTAACTGGCGATCGGCAGCGCGAAGACGGCGAGGGCGCACGCCAAGCGGAGTCGAGGCTTCCAGTTTTCGGATCGGGCGGCGAGATAGATGAGGATTGCGAGCGCTGCCGCGAAGGCTGGGAGCAGTTGCAATCCGTAACGCACGTTGTAGTGGGAGAACGGCCACCATGCGGGGATGAAGATCGGCACGCCCCCGTAGGCCACCGAGAGCGCGTAAAAGGGCACGGGCACGAACAGGAAGAGGAGCGGAAGCCACGCGGCGGGCGGAAAAGATGAGCCATCGTTTGTCTTCTTGCGGTACGTGTTAACGGCGGCGATCGTGCCTGCGGCCGCGAACAAAATCCAGGCTCGGCCCAGCCAGTCATTTTCTGCTACGTTGGCTTCGGCGGATTTTAGAAAGTACATTCCTGCCAGCAGCGGATTGTCACTGCCCGGGTGTCCCTGGCCGGGGCCTTGCGTCTTGCGTTCGATTGCTTTGGCGGAGTACGGTCCGTTGGCAAATTCGAGGGGATTGCGGTAGACGATTCCGTTGTAGGTGAGCCAGAGGGTTGGGGCTGCGGCGGCAATCAGGACGAATTTTATCGCGACGGCTCGCGGGATTCGAAGGCGGGGTGCTGCCGGCTCGGAAGCGCTGCCAGAGAACACTCTTAACAACACGACCGTTGCGGCGATCGCTGCTGCCAGGAACCATCCGTCGTAGCGCGTCAGGCAGGCAGCGGCAAGGCATAGTCCGCATTTCGTCAGAGCTTTTGGACTCGCACGTAAGAACGCGCTGAGATGGACGAGCGCCCAAAGGAAGAACGCGAGGTAGAGCGCCTCGCCCATGGCCGTGGTCTGCATGTAAATCAGGTTCGGGTTCGCGGCGAACACCAAGGCTGCGGTCCACGCGGCGATGCGGGCGGGAGCGTCGGGTTCAGTTCCGCGCGAGAGAGTGCTGCGGATGAGCCGAAAGATTCCCACCACGGCAAATACGTATGCCGCCATCGAGGGAATGGAACCGCCTACGCTTCGGCGCCACATTTCGTTCGAGAACAAGAAAGGGATCATCAGCAAGTGCGGCAGCGGGAGCCACACGGTTCCGAGTTGCAGCAGGCCGGGAGTTTTGGAATCGAAGACGCGGCGCGCGATATTCATGTGGGCGATGGCGTCGCCGTAGAGCGCCACGTCGCCGCGCTGGAAATACGCCAGGAAGGAGATTACGGAGACGCAGGTGGCGAGCCAGGTCAGAAGTTGGACCTCGGAATCCCGAGGGGAACTTGAGGGTGGGTTCTTTATTTGTTTTTGTTTGAGCATCTGCGGCTGGGTAAAGAGTGTTTCACAAACGAATGATTGCGCAAGTAGGGAAAACGTACCTCAGCGGCTAAGGCCGCAGTCACTTTACGGGCTTGATGGCACGGCTCATGCCTTGCCCTTTCCAAACCGTTTTGCCGCGTAGCTTACAAAATCACCCTAATCGAGGTGAGTGAGTTCGCGGAAGATCTGGAAGCGCTCCTCGATCTGTTCCCGGGTCAGCGCTTGCAGGCGCTCGGTGCCGAAGCGTTCGACGGCGAACGATCCCATGACGCCGCCATAGAAAAGGGCGCGCTTCAGGACTTCGCGATTTAATTCTTCCTGCGACGCCAGGTAGCCCATGAATCCTCCGGCGAAGGAATCGCCTGCTCCGGTTGGGTCTTTTACCTCCTCGATGGGCAAGGCGGGAGCGCGAAAGGGATGACGTCCGATGCCGAACGCTCCTTCGCGAAAGAAAATGGTCGCGCCGTATTCGCCGTGCTTGATGACCAGCGCTTGCGGACCCATGGCGAGGACCTTGTTCGCGGCCCGCGGCAGGTTGGTTTCGCCGGCGAGCATTTTGGCTTCGGTGTCATTGATCAGCAGAACGTCTACCAGCTTCAGGGTTTCCTTCAGTTCCTCGAGCGCGCCTTTGATCCAGTAATTCATGGTGTCGCAACCGGTCAGGCGGACGCGATTCATCTTGCGGCGGACATCGGCTTGCAGCGTGGGCTGGATGTTCGCAAGGAAAAGAAAATCGGTGTCCGCGTATTCGGCCGGAATGCGGGGCTGAAAGGTTTCGAATACGTTCAGGTCGGTGAAGTTGGTTTTCGCCTCGTTGAGGTTGTCGGTATAAGAACCGCCCCAGCGGAAGGTCTTGCCTTTCGCGCGCTCCAGGCCCCGGATGTCGATGTCGTGCTGATGGAAGACTTGCTCTTGCTCGGGGCCGAAATCTTCGCCGACCACGGCGACGACGCGCACCTTGGTGAAATAACTGGCGGCCAGCGAGAAGTAGGTGGCTGCGCCGCCGAGAATATTTTTCATGCTGCCCGAGGGGGACGTGACGTCATCGAACGCGACTGAACCGACTACGAGAATGCTCATGCGGGATTAGGTTCCTTTTGATGGCTCAGATTTTCGGCGGATGCCTGAAGAAGCATCAACTACAAAGGGCACGAAGGCTCACGAAGGAAAAACTTTCTATTTGGATTTTGTCTTTACTCCCAGGTACTTTCCCAGGATTAGTTTCAGCTTTCTCTTGGTTGCTGCGGGAATCTTTTTGGGATCCGTCAGGATCGCGTGAGCCAGCGCCGACCCGCATTTGCAGGTGCGTTCATGCGGCATCGCAGCCACTGTCTCGCGAACCACTTTCGCGGCATTCTCGGCGTTCTTGAGCAACACGGCGACGATTTGATTGACGGTTACCGAATCGTGATGGGGATGCCAGCAGTCGTAATCGGTCACCATGGCGACGGTTACATAACAAAGTTCGGCTTCGCGGGCGAGTTTCGCTTCCTGCAGGTTGGTCATGCCGATCACATCCGCGCCCATGCCACGGTACACAGTCGATTCCGCCCTGGTGGAAAACTGTGGGCCCTCCATGCAGATGTAGGTGCCGCCGCGTTTGCCGACGACTCCGGCTTTGGTGCACGCGGCCGCGACCACGCTGGCCAGTTCTCCGCAGATGGGATCGGCGAAGGCAATGTGCGCTACTACGCCGCCGCCGAAGAAAGTGTCGACGCGATGGCGGGTGCGATCGAAGAATTGGTCGGGGATGACGAAGTCCAGCGGCTTGTGCTCTTCTTTCAGCGAGCCGACGGCCGAGACGGAAACGATTCGCTCGACGCCGAGTTGCTTGAAGCCATGAATGTTGGCGCGAAAATTCAGTTCGCTGGGCAGGATGTGGTGGCCGCGTCCGTGACGCGCCAGGAACGCGACTTTGCGGCCCTCGAGGGTGCCGCAGATGTAAGCGTCGGAAGGCGCGCCGAACGGCGTCTTTACGCGCACTTCCTTGGCTTTGGTCAATCCGGGCATCGAATAGAGCCCGCTGCCGCCGATAATTCCGATTTCCGCCTGTGGCAATCGCCCTCCGGAACGCGTGCGCGTTCGCTGGTCAAACCCGTGATTATACAGGACGAGAAATCGTTGACGGCCACTCGGCGGCAGCGTCCTCTACCCCGATTGCGCGGGCGAGACGCCCCCGCGACAGCCGGCGGAGCCTGCCCTGAGCGAAGTCGAAGGGACGCCGGCGCTACAATTCTAAATATGAGGATCTGGGTTGCGGCATGCGCGGTAGCGGTGCTATGCGGTTTCGCGGGAGCACAAGAGAAGGCTGCGCTTGCGCTCAACTCCGTCACTGTTCCTGCGGCGATCGATCACAATCGCGTGGTCATTGCTGCCGACCTTCCATTCCCTGACGGTTCTACTCAACGCGTGCGCGCGTGGGTGGATAACGGTAATCCGGATCTTTATTTGTCGCGCCGGTTGGCCACTCTGCTGGGACTGGCGGTGACCTGCAATGACAAAGAAAAGGAGTGCGCCGCACCGCCGCCGCGGGAGATGATCGTGGGCGGCATGAGCATTCCACTCGCGGTTGCGAAAGAAGCGAAGATTCCGCTGAGGCCTGTGAGTGGGGCCGGCGTGCTGGCTGCCGGGATGAACGTAGAGATCACGCTCCCGTCGAGCGTTCTGCGGCACTATGACGTGCTCATCGATTTTCCCAGTCACAAGTTTTCGATTGGCGCTCCGGGCACGATTCAGTTCCGCGGACAGAGTGGAAAAGTTCACATCGAAGCGGAGAATGGGTTGATCCAGGTTCCCAGCCAAATCGAAAATAAAAAATATAATCTCGCGCTCGATGTGGGGTCTTGCATCAGTTTCCTGGCAGACGATCTCTTCGACAAACTTGCCACCACCCATGCGGACTGGCCGCACATGATCGGCGCCGTGGGCTCGGCCAATATGTGGGGCATGGACGAGGAAGCGAAATGGAAAGTGATGCGCCTGGACCGCGTGCAATACGGTCCGCTATTTCTTGCCAACGTGCCAGTCGTCGAGTTTCCCAAGGACAGGATGGATTTTTTTCAGAAGCGGGCCGGCATGCCCAGTGAGGGACTGATTGGGTCGAACGCGCTGGTCAACTACAGGGTTGGGCTCGACTACACGCACTCGACGGTTTATTTCGAGTTCGGCCGCACGTTCAATTTTCCTGACTTTGATGTGATCGGACTTACGCTGCGTCCGGAAGACGATGGTCGATATACGATCCTCGGCGTGGCGGAGCTTGATGGCAAGCCGTCGGTGCCGGGCGATGTGCAGGCTGGCGATCATCTCGTCGCGGTCAATGGCATTGCAGTTGCCAGCTCAACCATGGGGCAGGTATGGGCCATGCTGGGAGGATTACCGGGGCAGGAGCGCAGACTGACGGTGGAGCGCGCGGGCAAACAATTCACGGTCGCGGCGAACGTGCAGCATTTTATGGCAGAACTGCCGGACGAGAAGGAACGCAAGAAAAAGAAGTAGGCTCGCGAAGTTAGCTCGCGAAGTAGGCTTACTTCGCCGGTTGCGCTCCGGGCAGAGTTCCGGGTTGTACTCTGAATACTTCCCTCTCCAAGTTTGCGGTCGTGGCCGCGTCCAGGCTCTCGCTGACGAACACGGTGTCGCCTTGTTCTTCAATGACTACGGTGCCGTCTTCGGTGGTCCAGGCATGGCGGCCTTTCAGGATATCTTCTTTGGGGTCGGCAGTCTGCGCGGCGGCTGCCTGCGGGTCTCCGACCTCTTCGGCCTTCTTATAGCGCTGCTGCAGCGAGTGCGCGTAGATTCCGGCAAACTCCGCGGCCTTGTCGGCGTTGGACCAACGCGACACGTAAAGCAGACCGAGAGGCGCCGGCGTCGCGGGATTTGAGTTGGGATTCGGCTTGGGCTTCGCGGCGTAGTAATATCCGCCGCGCCACGCAGGATACATGCTCTTCGAAAGGGGCTTGCTGGAATACTGCTCGATGAGGACGGCCACGTCGAACTCGCCCATCGCGCCGATATCGAACTTGTCGTAATCCTTGAAATCACGTTTGAAGTCGGGCACCCGCATGGGTTCGATTTTCTCGCCCGACAGATAGGTCTCGGGTTCCATGATCTGGCGCGTGGTGTGCGGAGGATTTTTCAGCAGGCCGGCGAAAGCCCTCTCCTTGCCGCTCTTCTGCAGAAGTTTGACGACGAACTCCATGCCATAACTGTAGGGGAAGGTAAGCGACTCCTTCATGAAGATGGGCGCTTCATTGAAAACTTTTGTGCTCGGAGAACCGGTGAGAGTCTCCTCCTCCATGGCATCCATGAGCGCGGGAGAAGTCGCAATCGATTTGCCAGTAGGGGCAATGGCATATTGAAACATGATGGCCTGCGCCTGACCCTCGATGACAGCTTCGCGCGCAGTGTCAATCTCGTCGTTTTCGATGTCGGCGGGAGTGGGATCTTTCCTGATTTCGCCCAGGTCTTTGTCGCCCTTCTTCATCCACTTTTGCATGCCGACGTATTGATCCTGCAGCGCGTGGGTTAATTCGTGAGCCATCACCGGCTCCTGCTCTTCCACGGGCACCCAGTCGAGCAGATTTACGGTCTTGGTTTTTGGATCGTAGTAGCCGGCCACTTCTTCACGCAGGAGCGCGACCAGGAAAGTTTCGAGATTGAAGTCATGGGGCAGCAGTCCGAATTTCTTCAGCACAAGTTCCGAGCGGCGCAAGCGCTTGGTGTCCTCGTCGTCCACGTGTTTGGTGAGGAAGGAGACGACCTCGTCGCGGCTGGTCAGCTTGCGCTTCACTTCGCGCTTGATGGGCAGGCCGGTTTCCTTGCTGTCGAATTCCAGGATTTCATCGACCGAGTGGAAGAGTTCCTCCGCCTGGCGCGGGGTGATCTTGACTTCGCCCTTGTCATCTTTGTCTTCGGTTTTGTCCCCGGTCGTGGCAGGCTTCGATTGATCCTGGGGAGAATTTGTGGGGTGGACATTTTGGTTCGTCTTTTGGTCTTGGCTTTGCTGAGGCGGAGCCGAAGGCGCAGTCTGTTCTTGGGTCGCAGCCTGCCCCGCTTGATCTTGCGCCTGCGCACGAATCGCGCCACGCGGCACCACGAACAGACCAACGGCCAAAAGCAACCGAACAACCTCTGTGCCGCGCGCTTTAACTTTATTCATTGAGGTCGAGTCTATACGCTTCCTTATACTTCTCTCCAATGACGGCTATCAAGCCTGTAAATCTTTGGACGTCGAATGAGCCTGCCCGCGACTATCTGGAACGGGCGGACTCGATTTCCACCGCGGCGAGGGAGAGTTGGCCCTGCTCGAATTTATTTCGCGGGGGACGCGGCGCATCCTCGATCTTCGCTCAGGATGACAGTGCTTATTTGTGGCCAACCTGATTGGCTACCCACTCGCCCGCTTCGCGCGTCCCGAGCGGGCCGCCGATATCCTGCGTGGTTTTTTTCTGGCGGACGGCTTCCAGCACGGCGGACTCGATCTTCGCCGACTCATTTGAAAATCCGAGATGAGCGAGCATCATGGCCGCAGTCAGGATCGCGCCGAAGGGATTTGCCATATTCTTGCCCGCGATCGGCGGGGCGGAGCCATGGACGGGCTCGAACATCGACGTTTTTCCGGGATGGATGTTGCCGCTGGCGGCCATGCCGAGGCCGCCCTGCAGTCCGGCGGCGAGGTCGGTGATAATGTCGCCGAACATATTATTGGTGACGATGACATCGAACTGGCGCGGGTCGCGGACCATCTGCATGCAGAGGGCGTCGACGTACATGTGCTGCGCGGTGATCTGCGGGTACTCGCCGCTGACTTCTTTAAAGACGCGCTGCCACAGGCCTCCGGCGTGGGTCATAGCGTTGGACTTGTCGCACATCAGGACTTTGTTGCGGGGCGAGCCGTCGAGTTTGGTGTGGCGCTCGCAATATTGGAAGGCGTAGCGGATGATGCGCTCGACGCCTTTGCGCGTGTTGATGTCTTCCTGCGTCGCGATTTCGTCGGGTGTGCCCTGCTTGAAAACGCCTCCGGCATCGGTGTAGACGCCTTCGGTGTTTTCGCGGAGCACGACGAAGTCGATGTCTTTGGGCTCGACTCCTTTCAGCGGGCAGAGCGCGGCGTCGAGCAGGCGGACGGGGCGGACGTTCGCGTATAAATCCATTCGGAAGCGCATGCCGAGGAGAATTTCTTTGGCGTGAATGTTGGTCTTGACCCGGGGGTCGCCGAAGGCGCCGACGAGAATGGCGTCGAAATCGCGGCCGAGCATGGCGAAGCCGTCGGGGGGAACAGTGACACCGTCGCGCAGATAGCGATCGGCGCCCCAGTCGAAATCGGTCAGCTCAATGTTGGCGCCAGAGGCCTGGATGACCTTCACCGCCTGCGGGATCACTTCCTGGCCAATGCCGTCCCCGGGGATGACGGCGATGCTTTTCTTCCGGGTAGTTGCGGTTTGCTTTTTGGAGTCCACGGCAGGAAAGTTACCACAATCGCTATAATCAAACTATAAGCTATGGGGCTCACTGCACTTCAAGTTCAAGGCGAAGGGTTAGGCGCGGCGAGCGTTGGCGAATACAAGGCTGGCGAATATAAGGCCAGCGAGTATCGCGGCGCGACCACGGCGGCGCGCTTCGGCGATCCGCAGGCGGAGTTTGCGGCGTTGCGCGGCGGTTGCGGCGTTTACGACTTGGGATTCCGGGCCAAGATCTCACTTACTGGCGGCGACCGGGTGCGGTGGCTGAATGGGATGACCACCAACAATGTTCGCGACCTGAGCGTCGGCCATGGTGTGTATGCGTTTCTGTTGAACCCGCAGGGACATATCCTGGGAGATGTCTTTGCCTACAATCTGGGGGATTCCATTACGGTCGACACAGACTGTGGCCAAGTCGAGAAGATTCTTGCAACCTTCGATCACTTCATCATTATGGACGACGTTGAGGTCACGAATTTAAGCGAGCAACTGACGGCGCTGGGCGTTGCCGGACCGAAGTGCAGGGAGGTGCTGACGGCGGCTGGATTTGTGATTCCTGAAATGCAGGCTTTGCGGGTGACGTCAGTGATGTGGCAGGGTACCGAGTGCAGGCTGGTGCGCGGCGAAGGCCTGGAGCATGATTCGCTGAACCGTGATTCATACGAGATCTGGCTGGCTCCCGCTCGCGTGAGAGCGTTGTGGGATGCTCTATTGGCAGCCGGGGCAACGCCCGTGGGTTCGGAGGCGCTGGAGTTGCAGCGCATTGTATCGGGCATTCCACGGTACGGAGTGGACATCCGCGAGCGCGACTTGCCGCAGGAAACCGAGCAAGCACGCGCTCTGAACTTCAACAAAGGGTGCTACGTGGGACAGGAGATCGTCGAACGAATTCGTTCGCGCGGCGCGGTGCATCGGAAATTCACGGGATTTGTGGCGGAAGGCGCGGCGCAGATTGCCGCCGGGACCAAGATTGTCGCCGGAGAAAAAGAAGTGGGAGAGATTACCAGCGCGGCTTCCCTGCAATTGCGCGGAGGGAACAAAACTGTCGCTTTGGGATACATTCGGCGCGAGGTTGGCGTGCCCGGGCATGAAGTGACGATTGGCGGCGCGAAGGCGAACGTGGTGCAGTTGCCGGTGGCGGATAGCGCATTGTTGCCAGACGAGACATCGCTGGAATCGCGTCCGGCTTAAAAGCTTTTGACCACAGAGATCGCGGAGACAACGCGCGGAGATCGCAGAGAAGAACGGGGTTCAGGAAAGGGATTATGGCTGAGAAGAGACATGAACAATCTGGATTCAAGGTAACCGATCGGCGGCTGTTCACGGCGGAGGGCGAGTTGCGCTCCGAGACGTCGGAGGAAGTCGGCGAGACACCGAAAGCGGCAGCGCCAGCTGCACTGCAGGCAACTCCGCCCGCGGAGGCAACTTCCGCGCGTGTGGCGACCCAGGAACGTGAAATATCGGATCTCGGAATGTCGGAGGCCGGAATGCCGGATCGTGAAATGCCTCCGCCGCCCACTAGCGCGGAGCAGGAAGCGCAGGCGGCGGCCTACCGGCAGTCGTCGAAGGATGTCGACACGCAGGTCGAACTCAGCGGGCATTCGGCCAAAGATTTCGAGATCACGTTTGAGCGTTTTATGGCTTCGCTGTACATGACCGCAATGATGCAACTGGGATTGATGCGGCAACAGGGGGCGCAGCCGCAAGTCGACATCATCGGTGCGCGCCAGACGATCGATACGCTGAGCCTGATCGCGGAAAAGACTAAGGGGAATCTCACTCCGGTCGAAGAGAATTTTCTGCAGAACAGTCTTTATGAATTGCGGATGGCGTACGTCGAAGTCACCAACGCGCTCGCCCGGCCGCCGCAGGCGGGGCCTGCCACCGGAACCCGAGGAAGATGAAAGCTACTTTGACCGTGCTGGGCAGTGGGACGTCGATGGGCGTGCCCACGCTGGGGTGCGACTGCGAAGTCTGCCGTTCGACTGATCCGCATGATCGGCGGACGCGGCCCTCGATCATGCTCGAATACGACGGCAAGGTCGTTCTGATCGACACCACGCCGGACTTTTACACGCAGGCGGTGCGCGAGAATATTGCGCGCGTCGATGCTGTGCTTTATACCCACACGCACGCCGACCACATTCTCGGCATCGATGACCTACGGCCTTTCAGCTACAAGCACAAACCGGCGAAGTTGCCGCTGTATGCGCGTCCGGATGCGGCAGCGTTTTTGCGGAGGATGTTCAGCTATATTTTCGACGCCGACTATAAATTCGGAGGACTGCCGCTGCTCGAACTGCGTCCGATTGACGGGCCGGTCGAAGTGTTGGGCGCGCGCTTCGAGCCGATCGCCCTGATACATGGCGAGACGCAGATCTACGGCTACCGCTTTGGCTCGGCGGCTTATCTCACGGACCACAGCGAGATTCCGGAATCGTCGCTGCATCAACTGCAGGGGCTGGACATTTTGTTTCTGGATGCGCTGCGGCACAAACCTCATCCCACGCACTCGACGGTGAAGAATTCGCTGGCGATCGTCGACCGCTTGAAACCGAAGCGCGCGTTCTTCACGCACATCTGCCACGATCTGGCGCACGAGGCCACCAACGCCACGCTGCCGCGGCATGTGCGGCTGTCGCATGACGGGATGAAGCTGGAGTTTGAGATCTGAAACTTCTCTGCTTGCGGTGACCGCAGATAAAGAAATACAAGGCTTTGTTCACCGGCGAGAACGCCGAGGTCGCCGAGAAATTCTTAAGACTGCAAGGCATAAAGCCAGTCTTTGGTTCTCTCTCTGCGGGCTCAACGAGCTCGGCGGCTGATTCTTTGAGCGATGCAAGTTTTCCGAAAACTCGATGACGTTCCCGCCGACTTCGGCCCCGCGCTGGTCAGCGTGGGCAATTTTGATGGTGTGCATCGCGCACATGCGCATGTGCTGGGCGAGATTGTTGCGCGGGCGCGGACGACGGGGGGCAAGGCGGTCGCGGTGACGTTTGAGCCGCATCCCACACGGATCCTGCGGCCGGAGGCGGGATTAAAACTGCTCACGCCGACTCCCGAAAAACTGCGCTGTCTGGAAGGCACCGGGGTCGACGCAGTTCTTCTGCTTCCCTTTGGCCGCGATCTTTCGCTGATGACTCCGCGGCAGTTTGCGGAGCGCATTCTGAAGAAAAAGCTGCACGCGAGCGAAGTGCATGAAGGATTTAATTTTCGTTTCGGCCATAAAGCGGCGGGCGATATGAAACTGCTGACCGAGTTCGGGCGCGAGATGGGATTTGAAGTCAAGGTTTATCCCGAGATGACGTTGCGCGGGGAAACCGTATCCAGCAGCCAGATTCGCAAGCTGCTGACTGCGGGGCGGGTGAGCCGGGCGCGGCATCTGCTGGCGCGCCCCTTCTGCATTCTTGGGACGCCGGGGCGCGGGCGCGGTTACGGATCGAAGTACACGGTGCCGACCATCAACCTGGCGCGTTACGAGGAACTGGTGCCGAAAGATGGCGTCTACGTCACATGGACGCGCGTCGGAACGGAACGGTTTGATTCGGTCACGAATGTGGGGAATCGTCCGACGTTTGGCGCGGAACTATTTGCGATTGAAACGCATCTGCTGAATTTCCATCCCATTGACTTAACGCCGGAGACGGAGGTTGAGATCTGTTTTCTGGAGAGACTGCGCGACGAGATCAAGTTTCCGTCGGTCGAGGCGCTGCGGGAGCAGATTGCGCGCGACGTGAAGAAGGCGCGGCGGTATTTTCATCTGTTGCAAAGGGCGGCGCGGCCGACTGAGACCGATTGAATCCTTACCTCGTCGTTGGTCGTTGGTCGTTAGTCGTTGGTCGTTGGTCGTTGAGTCGAAGGCCCTCGGCTAACGACCAAGGACCAAAGGACCAACGACCTAGCCTCAGTGAGGTAAATATCCGAACTCCATGGGCAGTTTTCCGTCGACGTGGACCACGTTGATGCTGTTGTCGACGGAGTGGACCTCGATCAATCCCATGGCCCCGGGTTCGGCCTGAACAGCTTTGAGGGCGTCGGCGTCGGTGTCGACCAACAGGATCGAATCTTTGTGCGCGGCCACAAAACTCTTCCACTCAGCGGCGGACATCTTATTCAGCCGCTCCAGCGTTTCGGATTCGCCCGCAGAATCTTTGTGCAGGACTAAGACGATGTTTTTTCCGTCGGGCCACTTCTTGATTTCTCCGCGAATAATTTTGGCGAGATGCGCGGAGGTGACGTTTTCGATGGCGTTGTCTTTATTGACGACCACGGCGGTGTGGTGGGCGAAACAAGGCGTGAGGCATGCGAGAAGAAACGTAAGCCCGTACATCGCGGAGCGGATTCTCATAGTACTGACCTCGAAATTCCCAGCTGGATAGAATGAGCGTAGCCAAAAAGCGGCGCTTTTGAAGTTAAAAGGTTGTAATAACAGCACCGAGGTAACCGGGGAGTACACACCATCCGGCGATGGCGAAGAACCAGCCCAAGATCCCTCCACTGCGCCGTCGCTGGCGCTCCGGCTTCGGTCGGGATGACAAATCAATCAAGAGTACGCGTCATTCGATGGGATCGACCACGACCGATTCTTGCGGTGACGTGCCTCTTCCCGGCAGTTGCACGAGGACGATCGCGGATAGCACCAGCACAATTCCCAGCGTCTGCACGGGGCGCAGCACTTCGCCTAGCAGCGCGGCGGCCAGCAGGATCGAGAATACCGGCTCCAGACAACTGGCGATGATGGCGCGCGTGGGTTCGAGATGCTGCAGGCCGAGGAAGTAGAGTGAGAACGATCCCAGCACGGAGATCATGGAGAAGACGAACAGGAATGCCCACTGCGCGGGGGCGTAGTGCGCCGCGATAACCTTCCACGGCGGGTTCACGAACTGCCAGAAGACGGCGGCGGACATCAGCGTCCAGACCAGGACGCGCCAGCGGTCGTAGCGGGCGAGGAGGCGGTGTCCGCCCACGTTGTAGAACGCGAAGGAGAACGACGCTATCAGCGCGGCGAAGAATCCATAGGCGTCGAGATGGAGAGCCTGAGCGGATTTCACGCCGACGATGCCAATGGTCAATGCGATGCCGAGCAGCGCCACTCCCACGGCGGCAACTTTCTGCGGCGAGAGTTTTTGTTGCCGGCGAGCGACAACATACAGCAAAACCCATACCGGCGCGGTGTATTGCACGATGATGGCGATGGCGACGCTCGTCTTCTGAATCGCGACGTAATAGAAATAGTTGGACGCGGCCACGCCCAACATGCCGAGCACGAGGCATTGAATAAGATCGGGCGTGGGCAACTTGATGCGCTGCCAACCGCGGCGGCCCACGAGGAGCGGGAGCAGCACGAGCAGCGAGAACGACGTCCGGGTTTGCGATAAGATCAACGGGTCGATGGGATGAGCCGTTTCACCGCTCAAGAAAAGTTTGCCGGTGAATACGGCGCGGCCGAGTGCGGCGGAAACTCCCCAGAGGAATGCGGCGGACGCGATGAAGAAATATCCGCGCACGGGATGAGGAGTATCTGGATGAGTGGAGTTCAGGGTTCGGTCACCGAATCCGATGATGGGGCCGAGTCGAGGAACCGGTCAAGCCGTACAGGATCAAAGCCGACGATCACTTCCACGGTCTCGCCGGTAAAGATGACCAGGGTCGGAGTCTCGCCGCTGTCATGTTGTTCCGTCATTTCGCGGCGGGCTTCGAGGTCGGAGCTGATGTCGCGCTCTTCGAAGGGGATTTCTTTGGCCTCGAGGAAGACCTTCATCAGTTCGCAGGAGAGGCAGCCGGGTTGGGTGAAGAGCAGGACGCGAGTGAACATTTTGAGTAGGCCTAAATCTTGTATCGTCCCTCCGGGACCTGTTTCCGTTCGTTGCCAACCCCAGCGCGGAAGCGCTGGGCTATTTTGTTTTCGCCCCTCCGGGGCTCCGTACGAACGCTCCTCATTAAGCCTTATTCCGCCAATTCGATCTTGGAAGTGATCTTGGCGGTTTTTCCCAGCATCGCCGAGACCGAACAATATTTTTCTTTCGAAAGGCGGACAGCGTCTTCCACCGCCTTGCGAGAGACTTTACCAACGATGCGATATACCAGATTGATCTCCGTGTACACCGCGGGATAGCCCGATGCCCGCTCACCCTGCGCGGTGACTTCGAGATGAGTGAAGGGCTCGCGCTTTTTGCGAAGAATACCGACGACATCGGAGGCCGTACAACCGCAAAGCGCGATCAACACAAGCTCCATCGGCGAACTGGCGGTCTTCTCAGTCGCAGTGTCCATCACGAGAGCATGGTGTGAACTGGCTTCACCGACGTAGCGCTCTCCGTCACTCCAAGTTGCTTTGGCGGTGATCATGCCTGCTATCTCCGGTTGTCCGTGCTGGGTTCGGGGTGAATCAGGACGCGGAACAACTCTGGCGCGTCCTGCTTGAAACGGATTTCGAGTTCGGTTTGGATGTCGTGTACCTGGGCCAGTGAAAGGTCGTCCGGCAACGTGCAATGACAGGAAAGGTACATTCGGCCGCGGACGCGCTTGATGATGAAATCGTGAACGTCCAGCACTTCGGGAAAATGTGAGGCCGCAGCTTTCAGGCGTTTCTCGAGTTCGGCGTCGCTGACGACTTCTTCCGGTTTCTCAATCGTGGCCGGCTCGCTCTCGATGTGGGTGAGGATGTCGGCAATCTCGGGGATGTCGCGTCGCATGTCGGCTTCGAGCTCGGTGACCTGATCGTGGGCGTCTTTGAGAGTCATGCGTTCGTCGAGTTCGATGTGCTGTTCGACGTGCATCTGGCCGGCGAACTCCTGCACGCTGATGTCGTGGACGTTGAGATTCCTCTCGGTGGCGACGGCGCGGATGCGGTCGAAAACATTTTCCGAACCTTGCGCGCGGGGTAGCGGCTGCACGGTTACGTCGGCATCGGGTAGAACCTGACGAACGGCCGCTGTAACTGCGGTCGCCAGTTGGCCGGAGCGCTGGAAAGTCACGGTGCGAGCTAGTCCGACGGCCAAATCGGCGAAATATCGATTCCCGGCGCGGCGAATTCGTATGCGGTCGACTTCGAGCACGCCGTCGATCCGCAAGACTGCGTCGTAGATCCTGGAGCGCACTCCCGGCGGAGCGGCGTCGAGTAGAGCATCGACCGTGCGGCGCGCCAGACGCCAACTCACGGAAACGACGACACCGGCCACGAACAGAGCAGCGATCGGATCGGAACTCCGCAGCCAGTCGATGTGGTAGGTGCGGCCGACGAGAACCAATCCCAGGCCGAGTACCACCACCCCGGCCGACCAGATGTCGGTGGTGAAATGCAGGGCGTCGGCTTCGAGGGCTTGGCTGTCGTATTTGGTCGCGATGCGCCCGAGCACCCGCGAACGCCACCAGTCCAGCGCCATGGAAAACAGCATCACGGCAAAGGCGGCGATCGAGGGCTCGATGTCGATGTGGCGAAAGAAGAGACGCAACCCGGCTTCGTAGATGATCCAGGCGCAGGTCAGCAGCAGCAGGCCGGTTTCGACGAACGCGGAAAAGTTTTCGATTTTGCCGTGGCCGTATTGATGGTCGGCGTCGGCGGGCTTGTCGGAAACTCCTACGGAGAAAAAGGTGAGCAGAGAGGCGATCAGGTCGAGGCCGGAGTGCGCCGCCTCTGAGAGGATGCCCAGGCTGCCGGTGCTGAATCCGACCACAACCTTCAGCCCGGTAATAACCAGTGCGGCCAGTACGGAGTTGCCCGCGGCCGCGCGCTTCTCGGAGCGCATCAAATCGGACGAAGAAATGGCCGGGCTTCCCGACATGCAGGAATTATCGCCGCTGCGGGCGGAAAGCGGCAAGGAAATCGCGGCGTCTGTGCTCTACGAGAAAAAGCTTGAACCACGAAGGGCACGAAGGTTCACGAAGGATGCCCGTCAATCGTATCCTTGGTGAGATACTTCATCCTTACACGGGGACCCGGCAAGCCGAGGAAATGGCCGGTTGTGCTACGATTTGGTGCTTGGCACTTTCAACTTTCTGAAGGACCAATCCTGGAGGAAATGACTTATGCGTAAGAGTTGGCTGATGTGTGTTTTGTTGGGGACGCTGGCCTGGGGACAAGCTGCCCCGAGCGCTCTTCCCCCTCCCCAGCCCGCCCAGGCTCCGCCGGCAGATACTTCTGCGTCCGTTGCGCCCGACGCCGCAGTGATTACGGTGATCGGCGCTTGCGCGCCACAGCCCAAGCCGGCCGCAGCCAAGACAGCAGGAACTGCGGCGAAGCCTGCGACCGCGGCCAAGACACCTGCAGCAAAAACTCCGGCGGCCGAGTGCAAGACCGTGTACACCAAGGCGAAATTCGAGGAACTGGTCAAGGCCTTGATCCCCAACCCGACGCCGCAGTCGAAAAAACAGCTGGCGGGAGTTCTGCCTCGCTTCATTGGGATGTCGAGTGAAGCCAGGAAAAAGGGTCTGGACAAGAAGGAGGAATTTGCCATCACTGTTGATTTCGCCAAGATGCAAATCCTGACCAGCGAGCTGCAGCGCAAAATTCAGAAGGATGCGGAGGATGTTCCCGCGGCGGACATCGAGAAGTATTACACCGAACACGCCGACGCTTTCGAGCAATTCAATCTTGACCGGCTGTTTGTACCCCGCACCAAACAGGGCGAGACTGCAGCCAAGGAAGCCGACCAGAAGGACGAGAAGCTAAGCGACGAAGCCAAGAAGGCCAAAGAAGCCGAGGAGAAAGCCAAAGCGGATGAAGCCGAGCAGGCCATGACCAAGCTGGCCCAGAGCCTGCAGGCGCGGGCTGCGGCTGGAGAGGACATTGCCAAGTTGCAGAAAGAGGCGTTCGAGGCGGCCGGCATGAAGATTGAATCTCCTACGGTGGTTCTGCCCAGTGTGCGCCGCACTGGCCTGCCGCCCGGACATGCCGCCGTCTTCGACTTAAAGGCCGGGGAAGTTTCGCAGCTGATCAGCGATGCTGGCGGGCACTACATTTATAAAGTGAACAGCAAGGATCATCTCACGCTCGATCAGGCCAGGAACGAGATTCACAGCAAGTTGCAAAACGATCGAACGAAGGAAATGATGGAAAAAGTGACCAACTCGTTCAAGGTTGAAACCAACGAGATGTACTTTGGTCCGGGTGGCGGTGGAGCTGCGCCAAATCCGCGGCTTCCGCGACCCCGGCCGATGCCTCAGACCGCGCCGCCGGCTCCGCAGACCCCGCCCGCGGCGCAACCTCCCGCGGCGCAACCTCCGGCGGCAAAACCGAACTGATGGCGAAACCTGTCGTCGTTGTAACCGGTGTGTCGGGCAATCTGGGCTCCAGGCTTCTGCCGCTGCTGGGGAGTTACTCGGTGATTGGGGTGGACGTGAGTCCGCCCCAAACCGAAACCGAGTTGCAGTTTGAGAACCTGGATCTAGGCCAGGAATCGTCTACCCGGGTGCTCTATGAACTGTTGCGCGACACCCACGCTTACGCGGTGGTTCATCTCGCGTTTGTGATCGACCCGGTGCGCACGGGCGTGGTCGATGTGGAGCGCATGTGGCAGATCAATGTGGCGGGCACGGCGCGCGTGATGGAGGCCGTCACCGAGGCCAATCGCTCGACCGACGACGGAGTCAAGCAGTTCATTTTCCCCAGCAGCGTCTCTGCCTACGGGCCGCACCTTCCCGCTCCGGCGACGGAGGAGTCGGTGCTGGCAGCGCACACCCTGCCTTATGCCATTCATAAGAAACAATCGGATGAGGTTGTGCAAACCCGGTCGCACGCCCTGCGCGGATGCAGCGCATATATTTTGCGGCCGCACATTTTCGCGGGTGCGACGGTCGAAAATTATCTGATGGGAGCATTTCGCGGCACGCCCAACGGCAAGAGCGCGCGCGCCGAGAAAATGCGCAGCGAGGGCAAGCGGTTGCCCTGCATGCTGCCCCGGGGACAGCAGTATGTCGACAACAAGATCCAGTTTATTCACGTCGACGACATGGCGCGGTTGATCAAGCACATCCTGCAGCGCGAACCGGAGACGCAGCGCCTGACGGTGCTCAACGTTGCCGGACGCGGCGAACCGCTGACGTTCGGCCGCTGCGTCGAAATTGCCCAGGCGAAACTGGTGCGCGTTCCCGGAACGTGGGTCATGCGTCAGGTGCTGAAATTTCTGTGGAAGCAGAAGATTTCGGCGATCCCGCCCGAAGCGGTGCCTTACATGACCGGCGAGTACATCATGAACACCGACCGACTCCGCCGCTTCCTCGGCCCGGAGTACGATCACGTGATCCGGTACACCATTGCCGACGCGTTTGCCGATTCCTTCCGCCGCGACGCCGCCACGAACTGACTTGGGATCTCGTGTTGCCGTTTCGTGAGCCGCGAAGGAAATGCTTCTAGAAATTATTTCTTCCCGCGATACAGGC